>Ga0209515_10000725_pt1 | contig 57962 bp, 57 predicted proteins | sample Subgroupgradi54m_FD_187454 | JGI IMG/M metagenome (GOLD analysis project Ga0209515, IMG submission 187454) | Subsurface groundwater microbial communities from S. Glens Falls, New York, USA - GMW60B uncontaminated upgradient, 5.4 m (SPAdes)... ... | reverse complement strand
TCGGCGGCACCATCCACATGCGACATCAACCGTCCAATTTAGACGGTGTAGATACCGTGGTGTACTCCACGGCGATCCCGGCTGACCACGTGGAGCTGGTCGAGGCACGGGCACGGGGCCTGCGGGTGCTGCACCGGTCCCAGGCCCTGGCCGCGGCGATGACCCACCGGCGTGCGATCGCGGTCGCCGGTACCCACGGCAAGACCACCACCACCTCGATGGCGACCCTGGTGCTCCAGCACGCCGGCCTCGACCCGTCGTTCGTGATCGGTGGCGAGATCTCCGAGGTCGGCTCGAACGCCCACCACGGCAGTGGCGAGTACTTCGTCGTCGAGGCCGACGAGAGCGACCGGTCGTTCCTGCTCTACTCGCCGTACGTGGCGATCGTCACCAACCTCGACGCGGACCACCTCAACACCTACGGCGACCTGGCCGGGCTCCAGGACGCCTTCGTCGAGTTCTGCCAGCGGGTCGAGCCCGGCGGCTTCGTGGTGACCTGCGCCGACGACCCCGGTGCGCGCCAGCTGACCGAGCGGGTCCGGGCGGAGCTGCCGCAGCTCGCGCTGCACACCTATGGCGAGGCCGACGACGCGGACCTGCGGCTGACGGAGGTCGTCTCGACGGTCGCCGGTGTCCGGTACGTGGCCACCCTGGACGGTGCGTCGCTGGGCGAGATCTCGCTGCCGGTGCCCGGGCGCCACCTCGGGCTCAACTCGGCGGCCGCGGTGCTCACCGCCAAGCGGCTGGGCCTGTCCACCGGGTCCATTGTGGAGGCACTGGCCTCCTTCCCGGGGGTACGCCGGCGCTTCGAGCTCAAGGGCGTGGCGAGCGGGGTACGGGTCTACGACGAGTACGCGTACCACCCGACGTCGATGACCGCCGCACTGCAGACCCTGCGGGAGATCGCGGGGGCGGGCAAGCTGGTCGTGGTGTTCCAGCCATACCGGATGTACCGGACCAGGGGCCTGCAGGCTGAGCTCGCGCAGGCGCTGGCCATCGCCGACGAGGCGCTGATCCTGGAGGTCTTCGGGCCGGGCGAGGTCCGTGAGCCGGGGCAGGGCGGGGTGGCACTGACCGCCGCGATCGACCTGCCGGCCGAGCACAAGGTGTTCGTGGCGTCCTGGGAGGACATCCCGGGCGAGGTGGTCCGCCGGGTCGCGGAAGGCGACGTGGTGGTGACCATGGGAGCTCCGCCGATCTCGCTGCTCGGCGATGAGCTGCTCGCCGCGTTGTCTCCCGGTCCGGACGGGGGGTACGTCGGGCGGCACTCGGGTGAATGACCGGGCACCGGACTCCGGCGGCGTACGCCGCTGGCGCCTGGTCCGCGCCGGGCGGGACGCGGTGCCGTCCTCGGTACGCCGCTTCTCCGCACGGGCCCGCCGGCGCCGGCTGCGGGCGGCGCGGGGCTGGCTCATCGGGGCTGCGGCGTTGGCCCTGCTCGCGGCGTCCGGCCTGGTCGTCTACGACACGTCGCTGCTGAGCGTCTCGGAGATCCGGGTCGAGGGCGCGGTGTCGGTCTCGGCGGAACAGGTGCGCGCGGCGGCGGCGGTGCCGCTGGGTACCCCGTTGGCCCGGGTGGACACCGGCGCGGTCGACCGGCGGGTGCTGGCCCAACTGGCTCCGGTGGCCCAGGCGCGCACCAGCCGCTCCTGGCCGAACACCCTGGTCGTGCGGATCATCGAGCGCACCGCCGTCGGCGCGGTACCGCAGGACGACGGGTACCTGCTCGTCGACGCCTCCGGCGTCGTGTTCGGTACCCGGCCCACGCCGCCGGCCGGGCTGGCGCTGCTCAGGCTCGCTGCGCCGGGGCCGGACGACCCGACCACCCGGGCCGTGCTGACGGTGCTCGCCGCTCTCACCCCGCAGTTGCGCGAGCAGCTCGTGGCGCTGGTCGCCGAGGCGCCGACCCGGATCCGGCTGGAGCTGCTCGGCGGTCGGGAGATCCGTTGGGGTGACGCGACGCAGAACGAGGCCAAGGCCCGGGTCGCCACCCGGTTGCTGGCCCGTCCGGGAACGGTCTTCGACGTGAGCGCACCGGACGTCGTCACCGTGCGGTGATGTCCACAGATCCCGTCACCGTGCGCGACACGCCGGGCACGGTACTTGGATCACGTCCAGGCGCACCCTACGTTTTGCCGAGAGGCACTAGTTGACATAACACTAAGCCTCTAGTAAAGGGTAAGGGTTTGGCGGCCTTTACCCGACTGCGTCAACTGTCCGCACCGTGCGGGCGCCGCCCGCCCGTCGGGGGGGTCCGCTGGCGTCGGCACCGGGGAAGGGGAAGCTCCGATGACACATCCGCACAACTACCTGGCGGTCATCAAGGTCGTCGGCATCGGCGGTGGCGGGGTCAACGCGGTCAACCGCATGATCGAAGTCGGGCTCAAGGGAGTCGAGTTCATCGCCATCAACACCGACGCCCAGGCGCTGCTGATGAGCGATGCCGACGTCAAGCTCGACGTCGGCCGGGAGCTGACCAGGGGCCTGGGCGCCGGCGCCAACCCCGACGTCGGCAAGAACGCCGCCGAGGACCACCGCGATGACGTCGAGGAGGTTCTCAAGGGCGCCGACATGGTCTTCGTGACCTGCGGCGAGGGCGGCGGCACGGGTACCGGCGGGGCGCCCGTCGTGGCGAACATCGCCCGTAAGCTCGGCGCGCTCACCATCGGCGTCGTGACCCGTCCGTTCTCGTTCGAGGGCAAGCGGCGTCAGGTCCAGGCCGAGACCGGGATCGAAGAGCTGCGCAGCCAGTGCGACACCCTGATCGTTATCCCGAACGACAGGCTGCTCGCGCTCGGCGATCGGGGTATCAGCATGATGGACGCGTTCCGCCAGGCGGACCAGGTACTGCTCTCGGGTGTCCAGGGGATCACCGACCTGATAACGACACCAGGCCTGATCAACCTCGACTTCGCCGACGTGAAGAGCGTCATGAGTGGCGCCGGCAGCGCGTTGATGGGTATCGGCAGCGCACGCGGCGACAACCGGGCGGTCGAGGCGGCCGAGTCGGCCATCTCCAGTCCGCTGCTGGAGCAGAGCATGGATGGCGCCCGTGGTGTGCTGCTCTCCATCGCGGGCGGATCCGACCTGGGACTGTTCGAGATCAACGATGCGGCCCAGCTGGTCACCGACGCCGCACATCCCGACGCCAACATCATTTTCGGTGCTGTGATCGACGATGCGCTCGGCGACGAGGTCCGGGTCACCGTGATCGCCGCGGGCTTCGACGGTGGTGCCCCGTCGCACCGCCCGTTCCGGGCACAGAGTTCGGTTGCGCCGGTGGACGCCGGGTTGACCGGCGGGTTGCGACAGACCGCGACACCGACCCCGCGCCGGGTGCTCTTCGACGACGTGGACGTGCCGGACTTCCTCAAGAACGGGGCCTGAGCGATCCCTGAAGGCGGTCCGCTGCGCGGCGATCCGCCGAGCGGGTTCCCGGCCGACCGGCGCCGCGACGAGATCGCCGCGGGGTTGTCCGAGGTACGCGGCCGGATCGCTGCCGCGTGCGTGGCCGTCGGCCGTAGCCCGGATGAGGTGACCCTGGTCGCGGTGACCAAGACGTACCCGGTCCCGGATATCCGGCGCCTGGTCGACCTCGGGGTGCACGACGTCGGGGAGAACCGCGACCAGGAGGCGGCCGGGAAGGCCGCCGCGCTGGCCGGGGCGGGGGTCGTGGTCCGCTGGCATTTCGTGGGACAGCTCCAACGCAACAAGTGCCGATCGGTAGTGAGCTATGCCGATCTGGTCCATTCGGTCGACAGCGTGGCCCTCGCCGGCACGCTGGACCGGGCGGCGCAGCATGGCCGGGAGTTCCCGCTCGACGTACTCGTCCAGATCAGCCTGGACGGCGACACCCAGCGCGGCGGCGCGGTGCCCGGTGGCGGGTTGCCCGATCGCGACCTGGACCGGGTCGTCGACGCGGTGGCCGGTGCGACGGCGCTGCGGCTGTGTGGGGTGATGGCCGTGGCGCCACCGGCGGACGACCCTGGCTCGGCCTTCGCCCGCCTCGCCGATCTGGCCGGCCGGGTACGTGCGGTCCAGCCGGGCGCCGTGCTCATGTCGGCGGGGATGAGCGGTGACTTGGAGGCTGCGCTTGCTCACGGTGCGACACACGTCCGCATTGGTGGCGCATTGCTCGGGAAACGGGCGGCCGTGCGGTAGCCTCGTGCGGGGGAATTTGAACTACATGCGTGTGGTTTTTCGGCCGGAGAGGCCACTCGCGACTGTTGGGTGCGACACGGGGGAGTGTCGTATGGAACTTGAGGGGGCACAGCGATGGGACTCATGCGAAATGCCGGGGTCTGGCTGGGCCTTGTCGCGGAAGAGGACGACCGTCCCTACGGCGAACGGGCACACGACGACTCCGGCTACACCGAAGACTACGACGACGAGCTCGACGCTTCCGCGGTGAGCTCGGTGCGGACCCGCACGGCCGAGCGCGCCGAACGGATCGCGGCCGAACGCAAGGCCCGCCCCACGGTGAGCCCGATCACCCGTCCCTCGGCGGTCTCGACCTTCCCGTCGCGGGGCAACCTGGCTGAGCAGCCCCAGCTGCGGGAGCGCCCGGTCGCGGCGGAGGATGATCCCCGGCGGTACCAGATCACGACCCTGCATCCGACCACGTACAACGAGGCCCGCACCATCGGTGAGCACTTCCGGGACAACGTTCCGGTGATTATGAACCTCACCGAGATGGACGAGTCGGACGCGAAGCGCCTGGTCGACTTCGCCGCCGGGCTGGCTTTCGGTCTGCGGGGTACCATCGAGCGCGTCACCAACCGAGTGTTCCTGCTCTCGCCGGCGAACGTCCAGGTCACAGCTGAGGACAAGGCGAGGATCGCCGAGGGCGGGTTCTTCAACCAGAGCTGAACGAGGTCCCGGCGCACGTGTCGATCGTCTTCCAGTTCGTCTTCCTTCTGCTGTATGCGTTGTTTCTGACGCTGCTGGCGCGCTTCGTGCTGGGCGCGATTCTCCAGTTCGGGCGGCGTTGGCAGCCCAGGCGGGGTGCCGCCGCCGCGCTCGAAGTGGTTTGGAGCGTCACTGATCCGCCCCTCAACGCGTTGAGGCGAGTGATCCGTCCGATCCGTCTTGGTACGGTGAGCCTGGACCTGGCTTCCTTTGTATTGCTCATTATCCTGATCGTGCTGATGTACTACGTCGTAGAGCCCCAGATCCGCTAGGCTCAGCGCCTGGTGGCGACGGCGCCACGCGGCCGCAATCGACCTGAGGAGTTTCGATGCCGCTGACCCCGGCCGATGTCCACAACGTGGCGTTCAAGAAGCCCCCGATTGGCAAGCGGGGCTACGACGAGGAAGAAGTCGACGCCTTCCTCGACGAGGTCGAGCGTGAGCTCGCTCGTCTTATCGAGGAGAACAACGAGTTGCGCGCCCAGGTTGAGCGGGGCGGCGGCGGTCGTAGCGGACCGTCGGGTGGTGGTGATCCGCGGCTGAGCGCCGAGTTGGCTGACCTGAAGGCCCAGCTCGATCGGGTGCAGCGGGACAAGGCCGCTGCCGACCAGGCCGCGCGGAGCATGCAGGCCGAGTTGGAGCAGGTGCGCTCGCAGAGCGGGCCCGTGGTCACCGGCGAGGGTGAGCAGCAGGCGCTGCGGGTGCTGATGATGGCCCAGCGCACGGCTGACGACCACGTCAACGACGCTCGTCGCGAGGCGGACAAGCTGTTGTCGGACGCCCGGAGCCAGTCCGAGGAGATGACCCGGGATGCCCGGGCGAAGGCCGACGCACTGGACCGTGACGCGCGCCAGCGCCACCAGGAGGCGATGGGCGGGCTGGACGCCAAGCGCACCGCGCTGCAGAAGCACATCGAGGAGCTCAAGCAGTTCGAGCGGGAGTACCGTACGCGGCTCAAGGCGTACCTGGAGAGCCAGCTGCGCGACCTGGAGGGTCGTGGGCAGGGCCTGGAGGGTGAGCTCACCCGCGCTGACGGCAGCCGCGCCGCAGCGGGCTCCGGAAACATGGCAGCCGCCGGCTCTTACGGGGGCGGCGGACGTCCGGGGATCGACTGACCTGTCCGACCGTCCGGCTCCGGGTATGAGGAGCCGGACGGAACGGTCGAAAAAGGTTCAGCGGCTCCGGTCGCCGAGACGAGGGTCGCTCGTTAGACCAGACGACACAGTCGGGCTGATTGCAGCGGAGGACTACCGGTGATCGTCGGAAGTCTGCTGCTCATCGTCGTCTCCATGGGGTTGCTCGGACTCGGTCTGGTGCAGGGCTCCAACACTCAGCTGGTGGGTTCGATCGCGGTGAGCCTGCTCGCCGCGATCACTCTGGTTGTGGGCAGTCGCTATGCAGCTCGGAGCCGCGACATCGACGGTGCGGACTCCACGGCCGACGACTCCATGGCCGGCGTATCCGCGGACGTCGGCGTATCGACTGCTGCAAATGCCGAGCTCGACGCAATTGCTGTACACGCGGATGCCGATGCCGACGACCACGGCGGCGGCGACGACGCGGACAACCTCGGCGGCGGCGACGACGCGGACAACCTCGGCGGCGGCGACGACGCGGATCGGGACGACACCGGTGACGCCGCTGGCGATCTGGCGGACGACAGGGACACGCCCCGGGCCCCGGGCATCGTGCCCGAGATCGAGGTGTCGCACCGGCGGGTACCCGAGGCCGGGGAGCCGATGATTCCGGTACAGAGCGCGGCAGCGGATGTGGACCGGCTGCGCGAGGTGGGCGTACCGACCGAGGGAGCTCCGGATCCGGCCGGAGTCGGGGTCCACCGCGGGAGCCACAGCCAGCCGGACTCCGGGACCGGCGATGAGTTCAGTCACCAGGTCAGCGGTGGGTTCAGCGACGGGTTCGGTAGCCAGGTCAGCGGTGACGTCGGCGGTGACGTCGGCGTCGAGGATCCGCCGGACGAACCTGCGGCACAGCAGGTGTCGGCCGCCGACACGGCCCGGGTGGCGCAGCTCGATGCGGAGGTCGTCGTGATCGACGGGCGGCCGCGATACCACCTGGCCCACTGCGCCCATCTCGATCAGCGCGACCACGAGCCGCTGCCGGTGGCTGAGGCCGTCGAGTTGGGCTTCACCCCCTGCGGCCGGTGTGAGCCCGATCGGGCACTGCTGGCAGAGCCCGGGCGGGTTTGACGGCCTCCGCCGCTGACGGGTCGACGATCGCGGTACGCGTCAAGCCCGGAGCCTCGCGTACCCGGGTGGGCGGCTGCCACGAGGGCCCGTACGGCGCGGCACTGGTGGTGGCGGTGAACGCGCCGGCGGTCGATGGGCGGGCCACCGGGGCGGCGCTGCGGGCGGTCGCCGAGGCGCTGGGGGTACGGCCATCCGCGGTGGCGCTGCGGGCCGGCGCTGCGAGCCGCGACAAACTCTTCGCCATCACCGATCCGCCGCCCGATCTGGCTGACCGGGTACACCGGCTGCGCGACGCAACGGCCTGACCTCGGCGCTCCAGCGACCTGCCGGTACCTGGCCCGGGATGAGGTTAGCGAGAGCCTGCGTGGGTACTGGCCGGTCTCGAAGCCCCAAATCCGTCCACATGGTGTGGCATGTTTGTCGGATGCCAGTACATTCCGTATTCTTGCCACCCTCTGGAGTGCGCGGCGCCCGGTCGCGCGCCTGTTTTGCATCTGGGGGAAGCAATGGCCGAGCGGGCAACTGCCGCGGCCGGATCTCGGACCGCTGCGGCTCGCAGTGCTGACCGGGCGGGCGTGGCCCGCGTAGGAGCAGCAACGCCGGGGACGGCTGACATCGCGGAGAAGACGACAGTTGCGCAGGCCGCAGCCGCGCCAGCCCCGACGGCGGCCGCGCCAGCCCCGACCGTAGTCGCGCCAACCCCGACGGCAGCGGCCGGTGCCGCGCCGGTGAAGGCTGCGACGACAGCGGCGGCTGACCTGAAGCCGGCAAAGGTGGCGGTCAAGAAGGCTGCGGCCCGCAAGTCCACTGCCCCGGCGCTGGCCGCGCAACCCGCGTCGGCCACCAGGACGGCAGTGGCCAACAAGACGGCAGCGGCCAACAAGACGGCAGTGGCCAACAAGACGGCAGCGGCTGGCGGGACGCCCCCGGCACCGAAGACAGCAGTCGCCAGAACCCCAGCGACGAAGACCACGGCCACCCGGACCCCTGCGACACAGCCGTCCACGACGAGTGCAGCGGACACCAGCGCACCCGCGAGCAAGACCGCGCCAGCCCCGACGGCCGCGGCGAAGACCAACACCCGGACCACTACGACCCGGACCACCACCACCCGGACGACCACCACCCGGACCGCGACGACCAGGGCCAAGGCATCGACGACGGCGCAAGCCCCATCCCCTGCTCAGGCACCGGCAACCGCCGCGCAACCCGCGGCTGAGGGAGCGATGACAGTGAAGTCCGCGGAGAGCAAGACCACCGCCACCCGGACGCTGGCGGAGCCGAAGAGCGGCACCGGCAAGACGCCACCCCGGGCCGCCCGCTCCGCAGCGGACACCGAGAAGATCAGAGCTGCGTTGATCGCGCGCCGGGACGAGCTGCGGGCCGAGTACGCGCAGACCATGTCCGAGATCGCCGAGCTGCAGCGTGACCGGTTGACCGACTCGGCCGGCGACGACCAGGCCGACACCGGCACCAAGACGTTCGAGCGCGAGCAGGAGATCTCGTTGGCCAACGGGATGCTGGAGCGGGTCACCCAGGTTGAGCGGGCGCTCGAACGTCTCGACGAGGGCGGCTACGGCTGGTGCGAGCGGTGCGGCAACCCGATCCCGGTCGAGCGACTCGCCGCATTCCCCTCCGCTACGCTCTGCGTGACATGCAAACAACTGGAGGAGCGACGCTGAGCGGGCAGGAGAGCATCGCCGAGCCGGACGCCGCTCTGCCTGAGCTGCCCGGCTCCGCCGATGCCGCCGCGCCGGTCGTGGGTAGCCGGCGGCGGGCGTTCGGCCTGCTCGGTGCCGTCGCGAGCGTGATCCTGGCCGCCGACGTGCTGACCAAGCAGCTCGCCGTGCACCAGCTGGATCCCTACCATCCGGTACGGCTGCTGGGTGGGACGGTGTACCTCGCGCTGGCAACCAACCCCGGGGCGGCGTTCAGCCTGCTCCGGGAGCACACCTGGCTCTTCCCGCTGCTCACCATCGCGGCGATCGGCTGGATCGGCTGGATGAGCCGGCGACTGCGGTCCACGTCGTGGGCGCTCGCGTTCGGCCTGGTGCTCGGCGGTGCGGTGGGCAACCTCGGCGATCGGCTGTTCCGGGCACCCGGGCCGTTCATCGGCGAGGTGGTGGACTTCGTGAGCCTCTTCAACCCCGAGGGCACCATCTGGCCGATCTTCAATCTGGCCGACTCGGCGCTCTGTGTCGGGCTGGCGCTGGTGCTGTTCCTGGAGATCACCGGTCGGCGCCGGGACGGCACCCGTACCCGGGCCGGCGCCGCGGACGCTGGTTCCGGGTGACCGTGCCCGTGCGCCCGCTCGGCGATGAGCGCAGCCTGCCGGTACCCGACGGACTCGACGGGATGCGCCTGGACCAGGCGATCGCGCGGCTGTTCGGGTTGTCGCGGACCACGGCCGCCGCCATTGTCGAGGCCGGTGAGGCCAGAGTCGACGGGGTACCCCGGACCAAAGCGGACAAAGTCCGGGGCGGCGACTGGCTGGAGGTACGGCTGCCCGCTCCGCCTGCGCCGGTCGCGGTCGGGGCGCCGCAGGCGGTGCCCGGCCTGACCGTGGTGTACACCGACGACGAGATCGTGGTGGTGGACAAGCCGGTCGGGGTTGCGGCGCACGCCAGTCCGGGCTGGACCGGTCCGACGGTCACCGCTGGGCTGGCCGCGCTGGGTCACACGATCTCGTCGAGCGGTGCGGCCGAGCGGCAGGGCGTGGTGCACCGGCTGGACGTCGGTACCACCGGACTGATGGTGGTGGCCAAGAGCGAACGGGCGTACACCCTGCTCAAGCGGGCGTTCAAGGCCCGCGAGGTGGACAAGCGCTACCACGCTGTCGTGCAGGGTCATCCGGATCCGTTGCGGGGCACGGTCGACGCGCCGATCGACCGGCACCCCCACCACGACTACCGGTGGGCGGTCGTCTCCGGTGGTCGCCCCAGCATCACCCACTACGACACGGCGGAGGCTTTTCCCGGGGCGAGCCTGGTCGACGTCACGCTGGAGACCGGGCGTACCCACCAGATCCGGGTGCACTTCTCCGCGCTGCGCCATCCGTGTGTGGGCGACCTGATGTACGGCGCCGACCCCACCCTCGCGGCCCGGCTCGGGCTGACCCGGCAATGGCTGCACGCCCGGGCGCTGGGCTTCACCCACCCCGGCACCGGCGAGTACATCGAGTTCACCAGCGAGTACCCGCCGGATCTGGCGGCCGCGCTGGCGATCCTGCGCGCGGCCGGCTGACAGCGACCGCCCCGGTGGCCGCGCCGCCTGCCGTAACGGCTGGCGGATAGGGTCTGGACGTCTCCCCGAATCGGGACACGGAGTGTGGCCTGGACGCGGGTAGGGTCCGTAGCCTGTCCTGGGAGCCGACGCCGGCCGTAGAGGGGGATCGTGGAGCGCACCGAGAGCGGGTGGGACGACCCCGCGGCGCCCCATGGCCGTGGGTGGCGGGCCCTGCTCGACCGGGCGTTGCTCGGTGGCCGTCCGGGATCGGAGGCGGGCTACCAGAAATGGCAGCCGCCCCGACGCATCATGAACCCCGAGGCCCCCGCCGCGGACCCCAGGTCGGCCCTGCAGCGCCCGTCCCCGCCAGTCGAGCAGCCCCCGGCGGCGCCCGCTCCGGACGCCACCCAGCAGGCCGCCGCCACGCTGCGGGCGGACTTCGGTGGTCCGCGCGTGCTGGCCTTCGCCAATCCCAAGGGTGGGGTGCACAAGACCACGGCGACCGTGCTGTGTGCGGCGACGATCGGCGCCGTGCGTGGTCGCGGGGTGCTCGCCTGGGACGACAACGAGCTGCGCGGCACGCTGGGCCTGCGCGCCGGCAGCGCCCGGCACGCCCGCACCATCCGGCACCTGATCCGGGACCTGGTCGAGGTGGAGATGTCCAGCGGGCCCGAGCTCATCGAGCGCCTCGACGAGTATCTGCGGCACGCCTCGGACAGCACGTACGACGTGCTGGCCGGCGAGGAGAACCCGCGCTTCGCCCAGCGACTGGACCCGAACACGGTACGCCGGGTGCTGGACGTACTCTGCCGTACCCACGACGTGATCTGCGTGGACACCGGCAACAACGTGGAGAGCGCCAATTGGCAGACCGTGCTGCAGGCCGCTGACCAGCTCGTGGTGACCACGGTGCCGCGCGAGGACGCGGCGTTCACCGCGGACTGGATGCTCGACCTGCTGGAGGAGGCGGGGTTGGAGGAACTGGTGCGCAACTCGGTGACGCTGATCTCCTGCCCGGCGCCGGGGCACTCGTCGCTGCAGGACGATCTGATCAAGCACTTCAGCGTCCGTACCCGGGCGGTGACCGTCGTGCCCTACGATCCGGCGTTGGAGAGCGGCTCCTCGATCGAGTACCCACAGCTCGACGTCGCGACGAAGCGGGCCTGGCTCCGGGCGGCTGCTGTGATCATGGAGGCGTACGCCCGCTGAGCCGGGGTGTCGCGCGGCACACGGTTGGCAGGGATCCGCTCCGCGCGCTGCGCCGTGTTGTCGGCGGCGGCGACTAGGCTCGCGTCTGGTCGGGGTGCGGAGGAGGCGAGACGGCGTGGGTGACTCTTTCGTCCACCTGCACGTGCACACCGAGTACTCCATGCTCGACGGTGCGGCCAAGCTCAAGCCGCTGTTCGCCGAGGCGGCCCGGCTGGGCATGCCGGCGTTGGCGATGACCGATCACGGCAACATGTACGGCGCCTATGACTTCCACCAGCAGGCCAGGGCGGTGGGCGTCAAGCCGATCATCGGCATCGAGGCCTATCTGACTCCGGGGACGTCGCGTTTTGAACGGACCCGGGTGCGTTGGGCCGACGGCGGCGAGAACGACGTCTCCGGCGGCGGGGCGTACACCCACATCACCCTGCTCGCCGCCGACGCGGACGGGCTGCACAACCTGTTCCGGCTCGGCTCGCGGGCCAGCCTGGAGGGGTACTTCTACAAGCCGCGCGCCGACCGCGAGCTGCTGCAGGAGTACGGCAAGGGACTGATCGCCACCACCGGCTGCCCCTCCGGCGAGGTCCAGACCTGGCTGCGGATCGGCAACTTCGAGCGGGCCTGCCAGGCCGCTGCGGACTTCCGCGACATCTTCGGCCCGGAGAATTTCTACCTGGAACTGATGGATCACGGCCTCGACATCGAGACCCGGATCCGGGCGGACCTGCTGCGGCTGGGCAAGCGCCTGCAGCTCAAGCCGGTCGCCACCAACGACCTGCACTACACCTTCGAGGCCGATGCCGACGCGCACGAGGTGCTGCTCTGCGTGCAGTCCGGCTCGACCATGGCCGACCCGAAGCGGTTCCGGTTCGACGCCCGCGACTTCTACCTCAAGTCGGCGCAGCAGATGCGGGCGCTCTGGGACGCTCAGGTCCCCGGTGCCTGCGACACCACGTTGGAGATCGCCGAGCGGATCGGCGACTACGCGAGCGTCTTCGCGCCGCGCAACCTGATGCCGCAGTTCCCGGTGCCTGAGGCGGAGACCGAGGACTCCTGGCTGCGCGCCGAGGTGATGCGCGGCCTGGCGAAACGGTTCCCGGGTGGGGTGTCGGAGGGCCATCGCGCGCAGGCCGGCTACGAGCTCGACATGGTCAGCACGATGGGCTTCCCGGGGTACTTCCTCGTCGTCGCCGACCTGGTGGAGTACGCCAAACGCGAGGGGATCCGGGTCGGTCCGGGGCGTGGCTCGGCCGCCGGGGCGCTGATCGCGTACGCCCTGGGCATCACCGAGCTGGATCCGATCGCCCACGGCCTGATCTTCGAGCGCTTCCTGAACCCGGAGCGCGTCTCGATGCCCGACATCGACATGGACTTCGACGAGCGCCGCCGCGGCGACATGATCCGGTACGCCACCGAGCGGTACGGCGAGGAGCGGGTCGCGCAGATCGTCACGTACGGCACGATCAAGGCCAAGGCTGCGGTGAAGGATGCGGCCCGGGTGCTCGGGTACCCGTTCGCGCTCGGCGACAAGATCACAAAGGCGATGCCGCCGGCGGTGATGGGCAAGGACGTCCCGCTCTCCGGCATCTTCGACCCGGCGCACCCGCGCTACGCCGAGGCTGCGGAGTTCCGGCAGCTGTACGAGGCGGAAGCCGACGTGCAGAAGGTGGTCGACACCGCCCGCGGCCTGGAGGGGCTCAAACGCCAGGTCGGCGTGCACGCCGCCGGGGTCATCCTGTCCCGCGAGCCGCTCGCCGACGTGATCCCGATCTGGCGCCGCGACCAGGACGGCGCGATCATCACCCAGTTCGACATGGGCGCCTGTGAGTCCATCGGACTGCTGAAGATGGACTTCCTCGGGCTGCGCAACCTCACCGTGATGGACGACTGCCTGGAGTCCATCCGGGACAACCGCGGCGCGGAACTGGTCCTGGAAGAGCTGCCGCTGGACGACAAGGCGACGTACGAGCTGCTGGGGCGCGGCGACACGCTCGGGGTGTTCCAGCTCGACGGCGGGCCGATGCGTTCGTTGCTGCGTTCGATGGCGCCGGACAACTTCGAGGACATCTCGGCGGTCATCGCGCTGTACCGGCCCGGCCCGATGGGGGCCAACGCGCACAACGACTACGCCGACCGCAAGAACCAACGCAAGCCGGTGGTGCCGATCCATCCGGAGTTCGCCGAATCGCTCGCTGAGATCCTCGGCGACACCCATGGCCTGATCGTCTACCAGGAGCAGGTCATCGCGATCGCGCAGAAGGTCGCCGGGTACTCCCTCGGCAAGGCCGATCTGCTGCGCCGGGCCATGGGCAAGAAGAAGAAGGAGATCCTCGACAAGGAGTTCGCGCCGTTCGCCGCGGGGATGCGGGCCAACGGGTACTCCGAAGGGGCGATCAGCACGCTGTGGGAGATCCTGGTCCCGTTCTCCGACTACGCCTTCAACAAGGCGCACTCGGCCGGCTACGGCCTGGTCTCGTACTGGACCGGGTACCTCAAGGCCAACTACCCGGCCGAGTACATGGCGGCCCTGCTGACCAGCGTCGGCGACGACAAGGACAAGTCCGCGGTGTACCTCGCCGAGTGCCGGCGGATGGGCATCAAGGTGCTGCCGCCGGACGTCAACGCCTCGATGGCGCGCTTCTCCGCGGTCGGCTCCGACATCCGCTTCGGCCTCGGCGCGATCCGCAACGTGGGTACCAACGTGGTCGAGTCGATCATCCGATGCCGCCGGGAGAAAGGCGCGTACCGCGACTTCTACGACTTCCTGAGCAAGGTCGACCAGGTGGTCTGCAACAAGAAGACGATCGAGTCACTGATCAAAGCCGGGGCCTTCGACTCGATGGCGCACCCGCGCCGGGGCCTGCTCGCCGTGCACGCCGACTCGATCGACGCGTACCTCGACGTCAAGCGCAACGAGGCGGTCGGGCAGTACGACCTCTTCGGCGCGATGTTCGGCACCGAGCCCGACGAGGCCGGCGGCGCCGCGGGCGGGCTGGTGGTCACGCCGCCGATTCCCGCCGACGAGTGGCCGAAGAGCGACCTGCTCGCGTTCGAGCGCGAGATGCTCGGCCTGTACGTCTCCGACCACCCGCTCTTCGGCCTGGAACATGTGCTGGCCAGCCAGGCGGACCGGTCGATCGCGGCGCTCTGGGAGGACGGCTCGTCCGGGGGAGCCGGCGGGCCGGGCGGCGGGGTCGCCGACGGTACGGTCGTCACGCTCGCCGGCATCCTCTCCGGGGTGCAGCGGCGGATCACCAAGCAGGGCCGCCCGTGGGCCTCGGCCACCCTGGAGGATCTCGACGGCGCGGTGGAAGTGCTGTTCTTCCCCAACACCTACGAGTTGGTCGGGCAGTACATCGCCGAGGACGCGATCGTGGCGGTCAAGGGACGGGTGGACCGGCGCGACGACCAGCCCCGGCTGATGGCGCTGGACCTGTCGTTGCCCGACATCTCGGCCCCCGACCACGCCAAGCCGCTGGTCCTGGCGCTGCCCTCGACGCGCTGCACCCCGCCGCTGGTGCAGCGCTTGAAGGAAGTGCTGACCAGTCACCCCGGCCCGGCCGAGGTGCACCTGAAGCTGGTCGACGGTCGACGGACCACGTTGCTGAGGCTGGGCCCGGTCCGGGTGGCACCGAGCACCGCACTGATGGCGGACCTCAAGGCCCTGCTCGGACCGCAGGCAGTGGCGAGCTGAACGGCCGGAGTCCGCTGATGGAGCAGCCAACTGCGCGGAGCGTGACGCCATTTGCGAGGATCACCGGGTGACCGGTGTGCTGGTTGACGCAAGTGCCGTTCCCCGGGTGTGGGGCCGAGGGCGCGAATGGCTGATCGCCCTCGCGGTCGCCGCGGGCATTGCCGCCGCGGGTCTTCCGCTGGGGCTGCTGTGGATGAAGGTCTCGCCGAAGATCCATCTGATCCGGGTCGAGCACGGTGCCGCCTACGCCGAGCCGACGCCCGAACAGTTCGTCGCTGACGACGCCTGTTTCATCTTCATCGGACTCGGCGCCGGGCTGCTGAGCGCCTTCCTGATCTGGGGCCTGGTACGCCGCCGCCGGGGGCCGGTGCTGCTGGCAGCGCTCACTGTGGGCTCGGTGCTGGCCGCGGTGCTCGCCGCCTGGCTCGGGCAGAAACTCGGCATCGCCCACTACCGGGAGCTGCGCGACCAGACCCCGATCGGGCAGCCGCTGGACGGACCGGCGCTGGTACGGACCAGCTACGTGGGCCTGTGGTGGCACGTCGTGCCCCGGGTGCAGGGCGTCGTGCTCGCCCAGCCGATCGCCGCTGCGCTGATGTACACGCTGCTGGCCGCGTTCCACCCCGCCCCCGAACTGACGACGACGGCGCCACCGCCGGTCTGGCCCTGGCCGCTCAGCGATCCACCCGACAGTGCGGTCAGTTCGGGCTGGACGGCACCGCAAGCTCCGACAGCGGTACCGGAACCGCCCGTACCCGGCTCAGCAGTGCCACCTCACGACTGAGCAGGCTGCGCTCGGTGCGCAGTCGGGTGGCGGTGTCGGGCACCTCGAGCAGCCGCTGCCGATCCTGCGAGGTGAGCGAGGCGGTTGCCGCGACGAGGTACGACAGCACGGTGGGCTCCTCGGGCAGTTGCTCGCCGTCGACTTCGCCCTGGGCCCGGATGCGGCGCAGGTACCGCTGGAACATCGCGAGCACCCCGGGCGCGAGCGTGTCGGCGAGCCCCGGCTCGCCCAGTGGCTCGGGCAGCCACTCGACCTGGGCGGTGAGGTACGGCGCAGCGAGTTGGTCCACCTCGGTCACCCGGAACCGGCGCCGGCCCACGCTGACGATCTCGTACTCGCCGTCCGGGCGCTCGGTGACCTGGCGCAGTTCCGCGCTGCAGCCGACCTGGTACAGGGTGAGCGGGGCGGCCGGGGCGGCGGCGGGTCTGTCGCCAGACGGGTGCGGGGCGGCCGGCTCGACCTCCCAGCCGCGCTGGATCGTCACCACGCCGAACTCCCGGGGGGTCCCGTCGGGGGCGTCCATCAGGTCCCGCACCAGCGAGCGGTAGCGCTCCTCGAAGACGTGCAGGGGCAGCACCAGGCCGGGAAAGAGTGAGGTGCTCAGCGGGAACAGGGGCAGCGCCGCGCTCATCTCCACGAGGATAGCCGAGCCGGGGCCCCGGCCTCCCCGGAAGTTTGTCCGCGGGTGGTGCCGTCCCAGGCGCTGGACCGACCGTGTCCGTAGGGTGGACGCGGCCTAGACTCGCAGGTGTGCTGAACCGGATCGACCTGCGCGGCTCCACCCAGGATCCGCGCGGCCTGCTGCCGCGCGCCGGCCTCGACGTGGCCACCGCGATGGAGGTGGTGCGCCCGGTCGTGGCAGCGGTCGCCGAGCGGGGAGCCGAGGCGGTCCGGGAGGCGACGAAGCGGTTCGACGGGGTCGAGCTGACCGCGCTGCGGGTGCCCGTGGTGGAGATCCAGGCGGCCGGTGCGGCGCTGGACCCCGCGGTGCGGGCCGCGCTGCTGGAGGCGATCACCCGGGCCCGGTCGGTGCATGCCGCCCAGCGCCGCGAGGATCTCACCGTGCAGGTGGTGCCGGGGGGTACGGTCACCCAGCGTTGGCGCCCGGTGCAGCGGGTCGGCCTGTATGTGCCGGGCGGGCTGGCCGTGTACCCCTCGTCGGTGGTGATGAACGTGGTGCCGGCCCAGGTCGCCGGGGTCACCTCGCTCGCGGTGGCGAGCCCGCCGCAGAAGGAAACCGGTCAGCCGCACCCACTCGTCCTGGCTGCCTGCGCACTGCTCGACGTCGACGAGGTGTACTCCGTCGGTGGCGCCCAGGCGATCGCCATGTTGGCGTACGGGACGGGCGGCCCGGCCGACACCGACTACGCGGCCGACGGTGGTGACGTGGCCGGGGGCAGCAGCGGCTGCGCGCCGGTAGACATGATCACTGGGCCGGGCAACATCTGGGTCACCGCCGCCAAGCGGCTGCTCCGCGGGGTGGTCGGCATCGACGCCGAGGCCGGCCCGACCGAGATCGCGATCCTGGCCGACGACAGCGCCGACCCGCGGCACGTCGCCGCCGACCTGATCAGTCAGGCCGAGCACGACCCGCTCGCGGCGAGCGTACTGATCACGCCCTCGGTCGAGCTGGTCGCGGCGGTCGACGTCGAGCTCGCCCGTCAGGTCCAGGCCACCAAGCACACCGAGCGGATCACCGCGGCGCTCACCGGTGAACAGTCGGCCGCGGTGCTCGTCGACGATCTCGACGCCGGGCTGCGGGTGGTCGACGCGTACGCCGCCGAGCACCTGGAGATCCAGACCCGCGACGCCCCGGGCGTCGCTGCGCGGGTACGCAACGCCGGGGCGGTCTTCGTCGGGGCCTGGTCTCCGGTCTCGCTGGGCGACTACTGCGCCGGGTCGAACCATGTGCTGCCCACCGGGGGCTGTGCCCGGCACTCCTCGGGGTTGTCGGTGCAGACCTTCCTGCGCGGCGTACAGGTCATCGAGTACGACGAGGCGGCCCTGCGGGACGTCGCCGCGCACGTGGTGTCCCTGGCCGAGGCGGAGGATCTGCCGGCACACGGCCAGGCGGTCTCGGTCCGGTTCCCCTCATGATCGAGCTGACCGACCTGCCGCTGCGTGACGCGCTGCGGGGGATGCGCCCGTACGGAGCGCCGCAGCTGGACGTCGCGGTGCGGCTGAACACCAACGAGAACTCCTACCCGGTCCCCGACGAGGTGGTCGAGGCCATCGGCAAGGCGGTCGCCGCCGAGCTGCGCGAACTCAACCGGTACCCCGACCGGGATGCGGTGGCGCTGCGCGCCGATCTCGCCACGTACCTGGGGCACGGGCTGGGCGTGCCGAACACCTGGGCGGCGAACGGTTCCAACGAGATCCAGCAGCAGCTGCTGCAGGCGTTCGGTGGCCCCGGGCGCAGCGCGCTGGGCTTCTCCCCGGCGTACTCCATGCACCCGCTGCTGGCCGTCGGGACCGGCACCCGCTGGGTCGACGGCCACCGCGGTGCGGACTTTGCGCTGACCGTGGAGTCGGCGACGGCGCAGCTGCGCGAGTACGCCCCGGACGTGGTCTTCCTGTGCTCGCCGAACAACCCGACCGGTACCGCGACGGCGCTCGACGTGATCCGGGCCGTTGCCGACGAGGCGCCGGGCATGGTCGTTGTGGACGAGGCGTACGCCGAGTTCGCCCGTCCAGGTACGCCGAGCGCGCTGACGCTGCTGCGCCAGTACCCCCGACTGGTGGTGACCCGGACGATGAGCAAGGCCTTCGCGCTGGCCGGTGGGCGGCTGGGTTACCTGGCCGCGGACCCGGCGGTGGTCGAGGCGGTGCAGCTGGTGCGGCTGCCGTACCACCTCTCCGCGCTGACCCAGGCTGCGGCGCGGGCCGCACTGGCCCACTCCGGCGCGCTGTTGGCCACGGTTGAGGCGATCAAGGTGCAGCGCGACCGGATCGTGACGCAGCTGCGCGCCCGTGGGCTCACCGTCGCCGACAGCGACGCCAACTTCGTCCTCTTTGGACAGTTCGAGGACGCACCCGCGGTGTGGCGCCGGATCCTCGAGCACGGCGTACTCATCCGCGACGTCGGGCTGCCCGGCTGGTTGCGGGTCACCGCCGGTACGCCCGAGGAGACCGACGCGTTTCTGCGGGCACTGGATACAGCACTGGACACGGCGTCCGACGCCGCGATGGGGGAGTCATGAAGCGCATCGGGCGGGTCGAACGCAGCACCGGCGAAACCAAGGTCGAGGTGGACGTGGACCTCGACGGTACCGGCCAGGTCCAGGTGCAGACCGGGATCGGCTTCTACGACCACATGCTGGCCCAGCTCGGCAAGCACGGCGGGTTCGACCTGCGGGTCCGCACCGCCGGCGACCTGGAGGTCGACGCCCACCACACCATCGAGGACACCGCGCTCGCGCTCGGCACCGCATTCGCCGAGGCGTTGGGGGACAAGGCCGGGGTGGTGCGCTTCGGCAGCGCGACCGTGCCGCTGGACGAGGTGCTCGTGCAGGCCGCCGTCGACCTCTCCGGCCGGCCGTACGTGGTGCACGCCGAGCCCGCCGGGCTCGCGGCCACCATCGGGCCGGTGTACCCGACGAGCATGACCCGCCACGTCTGGGAGTCGTTCGGCCAGTCGGCCAGGATCACCCTGCACGTCGAGGTGCTGCGCGCCGCCCGGCCGGGCAGCCAGCCCGACGCCCACCACGTGGTCGAGGCCCAGTTCAAGGCGGTGGCCCGGGCACTGCGCCAGGCGGCCGCCCTCGACCCGCGCAGCTCGGGCGTGCCGTCAACCAAGGGCGTCCTGTGAGCTGGGGCGCCCGGTGAGTCGACGGGTCGTCGTCCTGGACTACGGCTCAGGCAACCTGCGCTCGGCGCAACGGGCCCTGGCCAGGGTCGGGGCCGAGGTCACCGTCACCGACGACCTGGCCGCGGCCCGCGACTGCGACGGACTGGTGGTGCCGGGCGTCGGGGCGTACGCCGCCTGCATGGCGGGCATCGACGCGCTCGGCGCCGGTCCGGTGATCATCGAGCGGGTCGCCGCCGGCCGGGAGGTCCTCGGGATCTGCGTGGGCATGCAGGTGCTCTTCGACACCGGATTCGAGACCGGCGCCGCGCAAGGCCCGGTGCCGACCGCGCAAGGCCCGGTGCCGACCGCGCACGGTTCGGTGCAGACCCGGGGGCTCGGGCTGCTGGCGGGTACGGTGACCCGGCTGGTCGCGCCGGTCGTGCCGCACATGGGCTGGAACGTCGTCGACTGGCCCGCCGGGAGCCGGCTCGGTGCCGGCCTGGACGCTGGTACCCGCTTCTACTTCGTCCACTCCTACGCCGGTCCGGCCGAGGTACCCGGCGCTGCGGTGGCCACCGCCGAGCACGGCACCCGGTTCGCGGCAGCTGTCGAGCGCGGGTGCCTGTCGGCCACCCAGTTCCACCCGGAGAAATCCGGCGATGCGGGCGCCGCCCTGCTCGCCAACTGGGTCGCGCAGCTCGGGTGAGCGAGCAGCAGCGATCAGTGAGCGGTCGGGGAGTACCCAGTGAGTGATCGGGTGAGCGCGTGGGCTGCGGCACAGAATCCGCCCCCGGCTGCGGATCGGGCGCACCGGCCGGCTGTACCCTCGGCGTACACGCGCCCAGCGGGCCGGCATCGCGGTGGTTGCCGTACTGGTGCTCGGCTTCATCTGGCTCGAGGTGGGCTCCCTCTCCACCCGGATCGCGTGGACCGCACTCGTCGTGGTCGGTTCGCCGGCCCTGATCGTGTTGACCCTGGACCGGAGGAGTTGACGTGGCACTGACTCTCCTGCCCGCCGTTGATGTGGCGGGCGGCCGGGCGGTACGACTGGTCCAAGGTGCCGCCGGCACCGAGACCGCGTACGGCGACCCGTTGCAGGCGGCGCTGGCCTGGCAGCGCGACGGAGCGGACTGGATCCACCTCGTCGACCTGGATGCCGCCTTCGGCCGCGGCTCCAACGCCCCACTGCTCGCCGAGGTGATCAAGAAGCTGGACGTGGCGGTGGAGCTCTCCGGCGGGATCCGCGACGACGCGTCGCTGACCGCGGCACTGGGCACCGGCGCTGCGCGGGTCAATCTCGGTACCGCGGCGCTGGAGGATCCCGACTGGTGCGACCACGTCTGCGCCACGTACGGCGACCGGGTCGCGGTCGGGCTCGACGTACGGGGCGAGACGCTGGCGGCGCGCGGCTGGACTTCCGAGGGCGGCAACCTCTTCGAGGTCCTTGAACGCCTCGAACGGGCCGGCTGCGCCCGGTACGTGGTGACCGACGTGTTCCGCGACGGCACCCTGACCGGGCCCAACCTGACCCTGCTGCTGCAGGTCTGCGAGCGCACCGACAAGCCGGTGATCGCCAGTGGCGGGGTGTCCAAACTGGATGACCTGCGTCAGCTCGCCGCGCTGGAGCCCTCCGGTGTCGAGGGTGTGATCGTGGGGAAGGCGTTGTACGCGCGGGCGTTCACGGTGGCCGAGGCGCTCGCGGTACTGAGGGAGGAAGCATGATCACCAGGCTGGGATCGGGTGGACCGTGGGAACAGACCTTCGGGTACTCCCGGGTCGTGCAGGCGGGCCCGTTCGTCATCACCTCCGGCTGCACCTCCACTGTGGACGGTGTGGTGACCGGGGTCGGGGATGCGCACGCGCAGACGGTGCAGGCGTTGCGGATCGCGCTGGATGCCGCCGCGAAGCTGGGCGTCGGTGTCGCCGACGTGGTGCGGACCCGGCTGTACCTGGTCAACGCCGACGACTGCGACGCGGTCGGCCGGGCGCACGGTGCGGTCTTCAGCACCGACCGGCCGGCGCTGACCATGGTCGTGGTGGCCAAGCTGTTGCACCCCGACCACCTGGTCGAGGTCGAAGTCGAGGCGTACAAGCCGGCATGACTGTCGCGGTGCGCGTCATCCCGTGCCTGGACGTCGACGCCGGGCGGGTGGTCAAGGGGGTCAACTTCGTCGACCTGCGGGACGCCGGCGACCCGGTCGAGCTGGCTGCGGCGTACGACGCGGCCGGCGCCGACGAGCTGGTCTTCCTGGACGTGACCGCGTCGGCGGATGGCCGGGCCACCATGCTCGACGTGGTACGCCGGACCGCGGAGAACGTCTTCATCCCGCTCACCGTCGGCGGTGGAGTACGTAGCGTGTCCGATGTGGACACTCTGCTGCGCGCCGGGGCGGACAAGGTCGGCGTCAACACCGCGGCGATCGCCCGCCCGGAGCTGATCGCCGAGATCGCCGAGCGCTTTGGCCGTCAGGTGCTCACGCTGTCGCTGGATGTGCGCCGCTCACCGCAGGCGCCGAGCGGCTTCGAGGTGACCACGCATGGCGGGCGGCGGGGGGCCGGGCTGGACGCGATCGAGTGGGCCGCCCGGGGTGCGCAGCTCGGGGCGGGGGAGATCCTGCTCAATTCGATGGACCGCGACGGTACCAAGGACGGCTTCGACCTGCCGCTGATCGAGGCGGTCCGGGCGGTGGTGGCGGTACCCGTGATCGCCTCCGGCGGCGCCGGGACGGTGGCTCACTTCCCGCCCGCGGTGGCAGCCGGCGCGGACGCGGTGCTGGCGGCCAGCGTGTTCCACTTCGGAGAGTTGTCGATCGGCGAGGTGAAGTCGGCGCTGCGCACCGCCGGCCACCAGGTCCGCTGAGCGCCCTTCTGCCAGATCTTGGACGATGAAAGAACGGGCCAGCGGGGGTAGCGCGGTGGGAGACGGGTCGGCACTATCCTGACGCCACAGCCGTCGGAGGGAACACGCCATGGACCCGAACTACCCCGGGCAGCAGCCCTACAGCGGCCCGCCCTACAGCGGCCCGCCTTACGGTGGCCCGCCCTACGGTGGCGATCCATCCGTGGGCCCGCCGACCAGCGGCCAGCCCTACCCGGGCGGTTGGGAGGCACCACAGCCGGGGTGGCCCGCGGCTCCGCCGAGCTCCGGTCCGCCGGATCTCTACCCGTCGGGTGCTTACCCGCCCGGCGCGTACCCACCGGCCGATCAGCCGTACCTCCAGCCGGCCGGGCAGTACGGCGATCCGGCGCTGCTCGGTGCCCCCGGCCAGTACGGTGTGCTGCCGCTCCCGCCGCAGCGGCGGTCGAACGGAACCATGATCGGGCTGATCGTGGCGGGGGTGGTGGCGCTGCTGCTCCTGCTGGGCGGCGGGGTCTGGTTCGCGGTCTCGCAGTTCACGGAGAGCCCGGAGGCCGGAGCCAAGCGTTTCCTGGCGGCGCTGCAGGCCCACGATCTCGACAAGGCGCGCGGGGAGCTCTGCGCCGAGAAGCGTGGCGCGGTCGGCGAGGAGAGTCTGGTCCCGACCTCCGACTACACCATCGCCTCGTACTCGGTCAGGAGTACCAGCAACCAGACCGATACGACCGCGGATGTCCTTGGCTCCGTGACCCTGCGTTTTCAAGGTGAGCAGCAGAGTGCGGACATCACGCTCCACATGCAGAAAGAGGACGGCAAGTGGCGGGTCTGCACCATTGACGGCTGAGGGCGGCCCCCAGCGCCGCCACACCCTCCAGCGCCGCCACGCCCCCAGCGCCCGCCCCGAGTCCCGCCGAAACCGGTTCGTCGCGGATGACAACCAATGGCCGGGGTGGCGCGTCGTCTCGGGGTAGGTATCCACCCCAGGCCGCAGAGCTGGCGGCAGTCGAAGGAGAGGCCGTCATGAGACGGTTCATGGTGCTGTTGACGCTCGCACTACCACTGCTCGTGGGTTGCACCACCAACAAGCCGGGTGCTTCCGGGGTATCCCCGTCCGCCACGTCGGGCGGCCCGTCGAGTACCGCCACGGCCAGTGGCCAGCCCAGTGCCACAGCCAGCCCGACCGGCGGGCAGTCCGACGACGGCGGCGACTACACGGTCCGCTACGGCTTTGCGGTGCCGTCGGCCAAGGTGACCGTGTCGAACGCCGTGCCGGTGCCGCTGCCGGGGCCGATTCCGTTGCCGTACCTGGTGGAGATCCGCACCGGCGACCACTCCACCGAGAACCCGGCGTACGCCCGGATCTCGTTCTACTTCCGGGGCGCCTTCCCGAGCTACAACATCCAGTACGTCCGTGAGGTGCTCACTGAGGGGCGGGGCGACGCAGTGGCGTTGGAGGGCAACGGTTTCCTGCGGCTGCAGTTCGTCCAGGCGCAGGCGCACGATGCCACCGGGCAGAGCACGATCGTCAGCGCGGCCAACCAGCACATCGGCTTTCCGAATTTGAAGAGCTACGGCTTCGCCGGCGACTTCGAGGGGTACCTCTCGTTCGGGCTGGGCGTGCAGGTCGCCCCGAACAGCGACCAGGTGCTGCCGGTTCGCATCGGCGAGCTGCGTAAGCCGGACGGCAAGGGCGGCTTCGTCTACGTGGTTGCGGTCGACATCCGCAACGGCTGAGCAGGGGGTCAGACCTCGGCGAGTGCGCCGGCGTACATCGCCTCGATGGCGCCGGCGTACGCCGTCTCCACCACCTTGCGCTTGACCTTCATCGACGGGGTCAGCTCACCGTCCTCAATGGACAGATCGCGGGCCAGGACGGTGAACTTCTTCACCGTCTCCCAGCGGTTGAGCCGCTGGTTGAGCTCGGCCAGGTACCCGGCCACCATCTCCCGCGCGGCGGGCGAGGAGACGATGTCGGCGTAGGGCCTGCCGTCGAGCGGACCGCCGGCCGCCCAGCCGGCGATCGCGTCGGGGTCGAGGGTCACCAGCATCGTGCAGAAGTTGCGCGCCTGCCCAATCACGACAGCCTGTGAGGTGTACGGGCAGATCGACTTGAAGAGCCCTTCGAGGTAGCTGGGCGCCACGTACTTGCCGCCGGAGGTCTTGATCAGGTCCTTCTTGCGGTCGGTGATCCGCAGGTACCCCTGGGCGTCGAGTTCGCCGATGTCGCCGGTACGCAGGAAGCCGTCCTCGGTGAACGCGTCAGCGGTCTCCGCCGGCATGTTGTGGTAGCCGCGCATCACCGGCGCACCGCTGAGCAGGACCTCGCCGTCGGTGTCGAGCCGCACCTGCAGGTCGCCCAGCGGCCGCCCTACAGTGCCCAGCTTCACGTGCCCGGGCAGGTTCACCAGGTTGCCGGCCGAGGACTCGGTTAGGCCGTACCCCTCGACGAGCATGAGTCCGGCGGCGTGGAAGAACTCCGCGATGTCCCGCGAGAGCGGGGCGGCGCCGGAGACCAGGATCCGGATCCGCCCGCCGAGCCTGGCCCGCAGCTTGCTGAAGACGAGCGTGTCGGCGATGCCGTACTCGATGGCGAGCAGGCCGCTCGGCTGTCGCCCGACGAGGCGCAGCGCGGCGGCGCGCCTGCCCACGCCGAGCGCCCAGCTGAAGATCTTCCACTTGACCGGGCCGCCGGCCTTCGCGGTGGTGACCGCGCGGTTGTACACCTTCTCGAAGACCCGGGGCGCGGCCGCCAGCACCGTCGGTCGTACCGAGCCGAGGTTGTCGACGATCCGCTCGACCCGGCCGTCCACATAGGTCGGTGCCCCGGCGTGGATGATGCCGCAGATGATGGTCTTGCCGAACGAGTGTGACAGCGGCAGCCACAGGTACTGCAGGTCGGAGGCCGTCAGCAGCCCCTGGTGCTCCTGGACGTGGCCCTCCCAGACCCATCCCTCGTGCAGCAGCTCGACGCCCTTGGGCCGGCCGGTGGTACCCGAGGTGTAGATCAACGTTGCCAGCTGGTCGGGCCGGACCCCGTCGGCGATCTCCTGCACGAGAGTGGGGGCGTCAGCCAGCAGGGCCGCGCCGCGCTTCTCCAGCTCGCTCAGGGTCAGCACGGTGCGGCCCTGCGCGGCCACCTCACTCGCCGCGCCGTCGATGAGCACGATCGCGGTGAGTTCGGGCAGGTCGGCGCTGTGGACCTTCGCGGCCTGCGCCGGGTTCTCCGCGATCAGGATCTTTGAACCGGAGTCGTGCACGATGTACACGGCGTCCTCCGGCTCGGTCGTGGGGTACACCGTGGTGGTCGCCCCCGCGGCACACATCACGCCGAGATCGGCCAGTACCCATTCGATGCGGGTGTTGGACAGGATCGCGACCCGGTCCTCGGCGCGGACGCCGAGCGAATGCAGACCCGCCGCGATGGCCTTGGCACGGTCGCCGACGCGACGCCAGGTGAGCCACACCGGCGGACCGGCGTCACCGGGCGCGGGGTGGGCGAAGGCGTTGCGGTCCGGGGTGGCTGCCACCCGCTTGAGGAACATGTCCGGCACAGACCGGTACTGGAGCTGGATCCGCTGGGACATGGCTGCCGTCGCCTCCGGGGGATCGGGCCGATCGTGACCGCTGTCACGTGGGCGTTGTTACTGGAGAGTAGTCGTTGCGCGCAGTTTCGCTGCCAACTCCGCCAGTGTGGTCGGCGCGTGGACGTCGACCAAGCTGGCGCGCTGCCGACCGAAGAAGAAAAGGATCAGTTCGCCGGGCTCGCCCCGGACCTCGATCCGGTGCCGGCCGCCGTCCGTGGCAGCGGCACCGCCGCCGTCGGCCGCAGCGTCACCGTCCGCAGCGCCGGCGGTGAACCAGCCGAACCCGGGCGCCTGCACCGCAACCGGCGCGCCGAAGCGGCGCAGGGTCAGCCGGGCCAGCCCCGGCAGCCGTCGCCACAGCGCCTCGACCAGGCCGGGCTCCAGCTCGCGGGGGCTCCAGCCGACCTGGCCGCGCCGCACATCCTCGTGATGGACAAAGAACTCCAGCAGGTTGGTCGCCTCGTCCAGCGGCGCCAGGTTGAGCAGGCTCCACCAGGGAACGCTGCGGACCATGGCCACGAGGTCCACATAGGAGTGTGTGTCGCGGTACTGTCGCCGGACGTGTTCGCCCCACCCGGCGAGGGGGCGCAGCACGATGCCGCTGGAGGCGTCCGGCCGGCGCTCGCGGACCACCAGGTGCGCGGCGAGATCCCGGGTGGTCCAGCCCTCGCAGAGCGTCGGCGCCTGCGGACCCGCCGCGAGCAGCGCGTCAGCAAGTTGACCGCGTTGCCACCGCGCGTACCCGGACATCTGCCGAGCATATCCGTGCGGGGCCGGCGCCGCCGATGACGACTGCGGGGGCGTGACGGGGCCGCGCGACTTGCGGGAATGCGGCACGCTGGAGTCATGTCGTATGGATCCGGTTACCATCCCGGGTACCCCACTCTGCCCGGTTACCGCGGCCCGGTACGCGACTCGGCGCCGCCGTCGGTGCACCTGGTGGCGATCCTGCTCTACTTCGGCGCAGCCGCGCAGCTGCTCGTTGCTGCTCTCGTCGCAGCGGCGGTGGCCGGCGCGGTGCGCCGCGACCAGTACCTGCCCACCGAGTACCTTCGCACGGCCACCATCGCGATCGCTGCGGTCTTCGCCTTCGGCGGGCTGGTCACCGTGGTGGTGGGGCGCAGGCTGCAGCGCGGACGGCAGTGGGCCCGGGTTCTCGTCCTGGTGCTCAGCGGGGTGCTGCTGGCCTGGACCCTCTACAACGGACTGGTCGGCCCCGGCGACCGGGCCAACGCGCTGGGCGGGCTGGTCGCACCGGTGCTGTACCTGGTGCTGCTCAACACCCGGGCGGCCCGCTCCTGGTTCACGGACCGGAGCTACTGAGCGGTCCGGTCAGGTACCGCTGGATCGTCGGTGCGATCGCGGCGACGACGGTCTCCGGCGCGGCGCTGGCCAACGGTTCGAAGCGCACGATGTACCGGGCCATCGCCAGGCCCATCATCTGCGAGGCGATCAACGAGGCGCGCAGCGGTGCCTCGGCCGGGTCCAGCTGAAGGTCCTTCATCGCCCGGCGCAGCACCTGCGTGGTGAGGAACTCCCGCAGCATCCGGGCCGACCAGTCGTGGCTCACCGCGCTGCGCAGCAGCGCTGCGGCGGTACGGCCGGCCGGGGAGTCCCAGACGCTCAGGAACATCCGGACCAGGCGTTCCCCCATCCCGTCGACCCCGCCGGCGACGACCTGGGGGATCAGCGTTGCGGGGTCGACGGGCGCCTCCATCGCGGCGAGGAAGAGCTGGTCCTTCGCCCCGAAGTAGTGGTGGACCAGCGCCGGGTCGACTCCGGCGCTGGTCGCGATGTGTCTGATGGACGCCCCGTCGTACCCCCGTTCGGCGAATGCCTGCCGCGCGGCGGTCAGGATCGCCTCCCGGGTGTCCGCGCCACCGGGTCGTCGTCCGGTACGTGCCATGAGCGTCCCCGTCGTTGGTGTGTTCAGTCGGTACGCCGGCGCAGAGTCGCCGCGCCGAGCACGAGCGCCACCAGGATGCAGCCGACGATGACGGCGACGTCGCGCCACATCCGGCCCGGGTCGTTGCCCGCCTTGGCCAGCGCGTCGACCGCGTACGTCATCGGCATGACGTCGGAGAGCTTCTGCAGCCAGGTAGCCATCGACGCACGTGGCTGGATCAGGCCGCACAGCAGCAGCTGCGGCAGGACGAACGCCGGCAGGAACTGCACGGCCTGGAACTCGCTGCGGGCGAAGGCGCTGGTGAACAGCCCGATCGCCATGCCCAGCACGGCGTTGCCGATGGCCAGCCCGGCGACGGTCCACTGGCTACCGGTGGTTTTCAGGCCGAGTAGCGAGTACGCCACGGTCGTGGCGACCGCCGCCTGGACCGCGGCGGCGAGCGCGAACGCCAGCCCGTACCCGAGCAGCAGGTCGAGCTTGTGCACCGGGGTGGTGAGCAGCCGTTCGAGGGTGCCGGTGGTGCGTTCGCGCAGCATCGCCACGCTGGTCACCAGGAACATGGCGACGAACGGGAAGACCCCGAGCATGGTCAGCCCGACCGTGTCGAAGATCCGGGGCCCCTCAACCAGGTGGCCGCCCGGGACCAGGACGTGCAGGTGTTCGTTGCCGTAGATGTAGCGCATCAGGGTCAGCAGCACGGTCGGTACCACCAGCAGCAGCGCGATGGTCCGTGGGTCGTGGCGGAGCTGGCGCAGGATGCGGCCGGTGGTCTGCAGGGTGATCCGGGGGGACATCTCAGGCGCTCGCCTTCTGCTCGGGCTGCTCCGGGTCGGGCTGTTTCTGGGCGGGGTGCTCCTGGGCGGCGGGGTGCTCCTGAGCGGCCTCCTGGGCGAGGACGATCCGCAGGAACGCCTCCTCCAGGTCGTCGGTACCGGTGGCGGCGCGTACCGCGTCCGGGGTGTCGTCGGCGACCAGCCGGCCGTCGCGGATCAGCAACAGCCGCTCGCAGCGGCCCGCCTCGTCCATCACGTGGCTGGAGACCAGCAGGGTAGTGCCGGCCGCGGCCAACTCGTGGAACTGCTGCCACAGGTCGTTGCGCAGCACCGGGTCCTGGCCGACGGTGGGCTCGTCGAGGACGAGCAGCTCCGGCTTGCTGACCAGTGCGCAGGCCAGTGAGGCGCGGGCGCGTTGGCCGCCGGAGAGGGTGGTGACCAACTGTCCGGCGGCCGTACCGAGTCCGACGTCGGAGACGGCGCGGTCGGCTTCGGCGGGGCTCAGGCCGTAGAGCGAGGCGAAGTAGCGGGCGTTCTCTCGTACGGTCAGGTCGGCGTAGACGCTGGGGGCCTGGGTCAGGTAGCCGATCTTGTGGCGTAGCGGTGCCGACCCGGCGGGCTGGCCGAGCACGGTCACGGTGCCCGACGCGATCCGCTGGACCCCGACCAGGCAGCGCATGAACGTGGTCTTGCCGCTGCCGCTGGGCCCGAGCAGCCCGGTCACGCTGCCGCGCAGCACCGAACTCGTCAACTCGTGCAGAACCCGGCGTCCGCCTCGTTGCACGACGAGGTCCCGTACCTCGATCGCGTTGTCCATGGAATGGCCTCCGGTCCCTCGAAGGGAAACTCACCAACTGATGAACTCAACGCTAGGTGAAATCAACTCGTCAGACAAGAGAGCAGGTCCAGCTAAGCTGTCGGGGTACACCCGCAGCATCGCCACGTGCTCGGCCGCGAGCCGGGAGGACCGAAATGGCGCGCGCCCATCAGCCCGGCGTCGAGCCGCAACACCCGTCGCCAACGGCTCACGGCGGGCATCCGCCCGGGGCCGGGCACGGCGGGCATCCGCCCGGGGCCGGGCACGCTGGGCATCCGCCCGGGGCTGCGCACGGCGGGCATCCGCCCGGGGTGACGGCCGATTCGGACCGGCGCTGGCTCACCCTGGCCCTGGCCGTGATGGGCGCGTTTCTGGTCGGCGAGGTTGTCGCCGGGCTACTGGCCCACTCCCTGGCGCTGCTGTCGGACGCAGCTCATCTGCTCAGTGATGTCGGGGCGATCGTGCTCGCCCTGGTCGCCATGCGGCTGGCGGCCCGCCCACCGCGGGGCGGATTCACCTTCGGGCTCAAGCGGGCCGAGATCCTCTCCGCTCAGCTCAACGGACTGACCATGCTGCTGCTCGCCGGCTGGCTCGCTGTCGAGGCGGTCGTCCGACTGGTACACCCGAGCCCGGTTGCCGGCGCGCTCGTGCTGGCCACCGCTGGCGTGGGCATCGGGGCGAACGCCGTCGCGACCTGGGCGGTCAGCCGCGCCAACCGGGCCAGCCTCAACGTCGAGGGGGTGTACCGGCACATCCTGACCGATCTGTTCGCGCTGGTCGGCACGGCCGTGGCCGGCGTTGTGATCATCGTGACCGGCTTCGCCCGCGCCGACCCGATCGCCACCCTGGTCGTGGTGGCGCTGCTGGTGAAGGGCGGCATCGACCTGGTCCGGGAGTCCGGACGGGTCTTCATGGAGGCCGCGCCGGCCGGCGTCGACACCGCGGCGCTGGGTCACCGGCTGGCCGCCGAGCCGGGCGTCGTCGAGGTGCACGACCTGCACGTCTGGCAGGTCACCTCGGGCTATCCGGCGCTGTCCGCACATGTCCTGGTCACCCCCGGCGGGGCATGCCACGCGGTCCGGGTGGAGATCGAGGCGCTGCTGCGCCGGGAGTACGGCATCGACCACACCACGCTGCAGGTCGACCATGCCGGCCCCGGGGTCGAGGTGAGCCAGGGTACTGACCCGGGTGCCGGCCTCGATGCCGGTACGGCCGGCGCAGCGGCGCACTGCGTCGACCCGCACGGCGCGGTGTACCGGTCCGCAGTGAGCGGCTGAGCCGCTCCCCCTTGCGGGGGTGGGGCGGTTGGTGGCCGGGCGGGACGCCCGGCCACCAACCGCCCGTTACCGCTACAGCGCGAGAATCCGTTCCAGGAAGTCCGAGTACTGACGGATCGATACCCGCAGCGTTTCGGTGTCCGGGTTCTCGACGGTGCCCCGCGGGTCCAGGGCCGCGTGTTGCTGCTGCAGGGCCGCCGCCAATGCCGCAGCCAACGCCTCGACTGCCTCGGTGACCAGGGCCCCGGCCTGCGTCACGGAATCGTTCGGGTCGTCGACGAATGCCGCGCGTACCGCGATCATGCGCTCGCGGAACGAGCCGGCGTCGCCATCGGACCAGATTCCGATCCGCATCTCGGTGAGGTCGCCCGGTCGCAGTGGTGCGGCCTCGGCGTTCGCGGTCTCCTCGGCAGCCACGGCGCCGAGGTCGGAGAGCAGGTCGGCTAAGACAGCACTGGCGGAGTCAGCCGCGTTCAGCATCGCCTCGGCCTCGACCAGGAGTTCCACTCCCACCAGCAGTTCGGCGTCGGTCACCGCGTCAGCCTCGGCCGCGGCTTCCGCCGCTTCGTCCACGTCGGCTTCGGCTTCGGCCTCGGCTTCGGCCTCCGCCTCGGCTTCGGCGGCTGCGTCAGCCGCCGCTTCGGCCTCGGCGAAGAGTTCCGCCTCGACCAACAGCTCGGCCTCGACCAACAGTTCCGCCTCGACCAAGAGCTCGGCTCCGAGGGAGAGCTCCGGCGCTTCCTCGGCCTCGGTCTGTGTGTCGGCCGCTGGCTCAGCTTCGACTTCAGCCTCGGGTTCGGCGTCTACCTCAACGTCAGCCTCAGACTCGGGTTCGGCGTCTACCTCGACGTCAGCCTCGGCCTCGGCGTCGGCTTCGAACGCCGTGTCAGCCTCATCCGACACGTCAGCCTCAGCCTCAGCCTCGGCGTCGGCTTCGAACGCCGTGTCAGCCTCAGCCGACACGTCAGCCTGAGCTTCGGCTTCGGCTTCGGCTTCGGTCTCGGCTTCGGCTGCTGCGTCAGCCGCCCCTTCGGCCTCGGCGAAGAGTTCCGCCTCAGTGTCAGCCTCGGGCTCGGGCTCGGCCTCAGTGTCAACCTCGGCCTCGCGCTCGGCCTCGCGCTCGGCTTCGGGCTCGGCTTCGGCTTCGACTTCAGCTTCGGCCTCGGGCTCGGCGTCGGCCTCGGGCTCGGCGTCGGCCTCGGGCTCGGCGTCGGCCTCGGGCTCGGCGTCGGCTTCGACTTCAGTCTCGGCGTCGGCTTCGACTTCAGCGTCCGTCTCGGCTTCGGGCTGGGCTTCGACCTCAGCCTCAGCCTCGACTTCAGCCTCAGCCTCGGCTTCGGCGGCTTCGGTAACGGGTTCGTCCGTGGCCGCTTCCTCGGCAGCGCTTGCCTGCGCGGCCGTCTCCTCGACGGGGCTGGCCTCGCCGGAGAGCGTTGCGTCGGCGGGGTTCTCTGCGTCCGCCTGTGGTTCCGACGGGCTGACTTCCGGCAGCGGGCCGCCGACTTGGCCGCCGCTCGCTTCTAGGGACATCTGCTCCTCCGTCTGCTCGTTCCGGCGGCGGGGGCACCGCCGGAGAATGGTCGACAAGCTGCCTGCGCCAGCGACCGGAGGCAACGGAGGTGCGGGAGGGGCGCCCGCCGGGCCGCCAGAGAATCTCCCGTTTGGGTACGCAGCATCGTCAGGGGTGTGGGGGTACGACGAAGGTGCGGCCGGACAGGGGGTATGGCGGAAGGGGGTGGGCGGCCACCCGGATCTCCTGAGTCAGGACGTTCCGTGCGGCGGCGCACGATCAAGGTACTCCTAGGTGGCAACCTAGCGAAATCCCCGAAGTCGGCTAAACGTGCCGCCGTTGGACTATGCGTCCGGATCCAGACTGCCCGATGCAGACCACCGGATCGAGGCCCAGCCTGGCGCACCAGGGTCGAGTCGGCGTACCGATCCGGAGGCGATCGTGGGACACCTCGGCGGTACCCCCGGACGGTAGGCGAGAATCGTGCACTGTGCGAAGCGCTGGACCACCCGTACCCCCGGCCGACCTCGACCCCGCGATCGCCGCGCGGCTGCGGCGCGACCCTGCCGGCCTGTTTCCCGCAGTCGTGCAGGAGTACGGCACCGGCGAGGTGCTGATGCTCGCCTGGATGGACGACGAGGCACTGCACCGGACGCTCAGTACGGGTCGGGCCACCTACTGGTCGCGCAGCCGCCAGGAGTACTGGGTCAAGGGCGCCACGTCCGGGCATCACCAGTACGTGCGCTCGGTATCGCTGGACTGCGACGCAGACACCGTGCTGATCACCGTCGAGCAGGTGGGTCCGGCCTGCCACACCGGTACCCACAGCTGCTTCACCGATCAGCTTGCGGTCACCGGGTCCCACCGTCGTGAGGAGTCCCCGCGATGAGCACCGGCGCCGTGGTCCCGGACGAGGCGAGTTTCGTGGAGCTGGCCCGCACGCGGCGGGTGGTGCCGGTGACCCGGCGGCTGCTGGCCGACGGTGAGACGCCGGTCGGGGTGTACCGCAAGCTCGCCGGCGGGCCCGGGACGTTCCTGCTGGAATCCGCGGAGCAGGGCGCCGGGTCGGCCGGCACGGTCTGGTCGCGGTACTCCTTCATCGGGGTGCGCAGTGCGGCCACCCTCGTCGAGCGCGATGGGCAGGCCGCGTGGCTGGGCCAACCGCCGGCCGGGGTGCCGACCAGCGGGGACCCCGCAACCGTGCTACGCGACACGGTTGCGGCGCTGGCCGCACCGGCCCCGCCCGGGGTCGAGCTGCCACCGCTCTCCGGCGGCATGGTCGGCTTCCTCTCCTACGACCTGGTCCGCCGGTTTGAGCGGCTGCCGGTGATCGCCGTGGATGACCTGCACTCCCCGGAGCTGGGCATGATGCTCGCCACCGATCTGGTGGTGCTCGACCATTTCGTCGGCGAGGCGCTGCTCATCGCCAACGCGGTGCTGACGCCCAAGCCCAGCAGGGCGGCCGCGGCCGCCTCCTACCATCAGGCGATCGGCCGGCTGGACGCGATGACGAGCGCACTGTCCCGACCCACCCCGCCGATGGTCTCCACAGTGGACCACCCCGGGGTCACCGAGGTGACCTGCCGGACGCCGGAAGGGGGGTACGTCAAGGCGGTCGAGGCGGCCCAGGAGGCGATCCGGGCCGGTGAGTGCTTCCAGATCGTGGTGTCCCAGCGCTTCGAGCGGGCCACCGCAGCCGACCCGCTGGACGTGTACCGGGTGCTGCGCAGCACGAATCCGAGCCCGTACATGTATCTGCTGCGCTTCGACGACTTCGACATCGTGGGCTCCTCACCTGAGGCACACGTGAAGGTGAGCCTCGGCCACGACGGCACCCGGCGGGCACTCATCCACCCCATTGCCGGTACCCGCTGGCGCGGCGGGACGCCGGAAGAGGACGCGGCCCTGGCTGCCGAACTGCTGGCCGACCCCAAGGAGCGCTCCGAACACGTGATGCTGGTGGATCTCGCCCGCAACGACCTCGGCCGGGTCTGCAAGCCGGGCACCGTGGAGGTGCCGGAGTTCGCCACCGTCGAGCGGTACAGCCACGTCATGCACATCGTCTCCACCGTCGTCGGTGAGCTCGCCGACGATCAGAGCGCGTTCGACACGCTCGCCGCGACGTACCCCGCGGGCACGTTGACCGGTGCACCGAAGGTACGCGCCATGGAGATCATCGAGGAGCTGGAGCCCACCCGCCGCGGCGTGTACGGCGGCGTCGTCGGGTACTTCGGCTTCGGTGGCGACATGGACACCGCGATCGCGATCCGTACCGCGGTGATGCGCCCGGGGATCGCCTATGTGCAGGCGGGCGCGGGGATCGTGGCCGACTCCCACCCGCTGGCCGAGGATCTGGAGTGCCGCAACAAGGCAGCCGCCGTGCTCGCTGCGATCGCCGCCGCCGAGACGCTGCGCCCCGCCCGATGAGTCCGTCCCGGGAGCTGGCGCTCGCGGTCGGCGGATGCGCCGGGGGAGCCGGGCTCGCGTGGTACGCCGCCAGCCGGACCTGGCTGGTGGTGGTACAGCCGCAGCCCGTTCCGCTGCCGACCCAGAGCCATGAGGTCACCGGCGCGGCGCTCTCCGGTTGGCTGCCCGCACTCGCTCTGGCGGCCTTCGCCGGCGCAGCGGCTCTGCTGGCCGTACGCGGGGCCGGCCGCCTGCTGGTCGGCGCGTTGCTGGGCGGCGCCGGGGTGGGCATGATCGTCGCGACCATGGTGGTTCGGGTGTCGTCGGCGGGCGCGGGTGGGTCGATCGGTTGGCCGGTTCTGTGTGTCGCTGGCGGGGTGCTGGTACTCGGCGCCGGCGCGGCGACGCTGTGGCGCGGGCGGAACTGGCCCGCGATGGGAGCCCGGTACGAACGGGCCGGCCGGGCAACCGTCGAGCCGACCGCGCAGCTCTGGGATGCCCTGGACCGTGGCGACGACCCGACTCTGCGCGGTTGAGTGGGGTGCCCGGGAGACCGACGGCGCATTATGCAGGAGTCCAGTCCGTGACGGCCGCCGTACCCCGCACGCCTGGTCGGCGAGCGTGCCGCCTAGCATCGGCCGCATGACACCCGGACATGGGCGTGCCCACCCGTCCGCGGGCGACGGCTCCCGGGCCGACGGCTCCCGGGCCGACGGCTCCCGGGCCGACGGCTCTGCGGCCGACGGCTCTGCGGGCGACGACCGGCCCGTGGGCCGCACTGAGGGGCGCGTGCTCGACGAGATCCTGGCCGGGGTGCGCGAGGATGTGGCGGCGCGCCAGGAGCGGGTACCCCTCGATCAGGTCAAGAAGCTCGCAGCCGAGGTACCACCGGCCAGGGACGCGTACGCCGCCCTGCGGGTACCGGGCGTCGGCGTGATCGCCGAGGTGAAGCGCTCCTCGCCGTCCAAGGGTCAGCTCGCGGAGATCCCCGATCCTGCGGAGTTGGCGGGCGAGTATGCGGCCGGCGGTGCGCGCTGCGTGAGCGTGCTGACCGAGGGGCGCTGGTTCGGTGGCAGCCTGGAGGACTTCGCGGCGTGCCGGGCAGCGGTGGAGATCCCGCTGCTGCGCAAGGATTTCGTCGTCTCGGCGTACCAGGTACACGAGGCCCGGGCCTACGGTGCCGACCTGGTCCTGCTCATCGTCGCCGCGCTGGACCAGAACGCGCTGTGTGGGCTGCTCGACCGGGTGGAGAGCCTGGGCATGACCGCGCTGGTCGAGGTGCACGACGAACAGGAGGCGGACCGGGCGCTGGCCGCCGGTGCGCGCGTCATCGGGGTCAACGCCCGCGATCTGCGTACCCTGCAGGTGGACCGGTCGGTCTTCGAGCGGATCGCGCCGGGGCTGCCGAACAACGTGGTGAAGATCGCCGAGTCGGGGGTCCGCGGTCCGCACGACCTGATCCGGTACGCCAGCGCCGGTGCCGATGCGGTCCTGGTCGGCGAGGGCCTGGTGACCCAGAAGAGCCCGCGCGACGCGGTTGCCGAACTGGTGACCGCGGGCAGCCATCCGGCCACCCCCCGGCCGGCGCGTTGACCAGGGGCGCAGCCGCGCCGCGAAGCGAGTGAATCAGGAGACACCTTGAACGCCGCGTTCCTGTCGGCGGCCGGCCTGATGCCGGATGCCACCGGCCATTTCGGGCGCTACGGCGGCAGGTTCGTCCCCGAGGCGCTCATCGCCGCGCTGGACTCCCTCGATGCGGCGTACCGGCACGCCCAGGCCGACGAGGCGTTCCAGGCCGAGTTCGGGCGGCTGCTGCGCGACTACGCCGGCTGCCCGTCGAAGCTGTACTCCGCGACGCGGCTCTCCGCCAGGGCCGGCGCGACGATCCTGCTCAAACGCGAGGATCTCAACCACACCGGCGCGCACAAGATCCGTAACGTCCTCGGCCAGGCGCTGCTCACCCGGCAGATGGGCAAGCCACGGGTGATCGCCGAGACCGGGGCCGGGCAGCACGGGGTGGCCAGCGCCACCGCCGCGGCCCTGCTCGACCTGGAGTGCGTGGTCTACATGGGCGAGGAGGACACCCGCCGGCAGGCGCTCAACGTGGCCCGGATGAAGATGCTCGGCGCCACGGTGATCCCGGTGCGCACCGGCTCGCGCACCCTCAAGGACGCCATCAACGAGGCGCTCCGCGACTGGGTGACCAATGTGGACAGTACGCACTACCTGCTCGGTACCGCCGCCGGGCCGCACCCGTTCCCGGTGATGGTCCGCGACTTCGTGCGCGGGATCGGCGTCGAGGCGCGCCGACAGTGCCTGGACTCCATCGGCGGGCTGCCCGACGCGGTGTGCGCCTGTGTCGGCGGCGGCTCCAACGCGATCGGCATCTTCCACGCCTTCATCGGCGACTCCGACGTCCGGCTGTACGGCTTCGAGGCCGGCGGCGACGGGGTGTCCACCGGTCGGCACGCGGCGAGCATCACCGGTGGCGGCACGGGCGTCCTGCACGGCGCCCGGACCTACCTCCTGCAGGACGAAGACGGGCAGACCATCGAGTCGCACTCGATCTCGGCCGGGCTGGACTACCCGGCGGTCGGACCGGAGCACGCCTGGCTGCACGACATCGGCCGAGCCGTCTACGAGCCGGTGACCGACGCCGAGGCGATGGCGGCGTTCCAGTTGCTGTGCCGGACCGAGGGGATCATCCCGGCGATCGAGAGCGCGCACGCGCTGGCCGGTGCACTGCGGATCATCCCGGCGCTGCGCGCGGAACTGGGCCGCGACCCCACGATTGTGGTGAACCTGTCCGGCCGCGGCGACAAGGACGTGCAGACCGCCGGCGAGTGGCTCGGCCTGACCGAGCGCACCGAGCGGAGCGAGGGCCACGAGGCCAGGCCACCAGGTATCGGCCTGACCGAGCGCACCGAGCGGAGCGAGGGCCACGAGGCCAGGCCACCAGGTATCGGCCTGACCGACGAGGCGGCGCCGTGAATGTGCCGGCGCCGGCCGCGCGGCGGGGTCATGGTGTTTGCGTCCTACGAGGCTGCTCCATCTGTGCCAGCAGCTTCAGGTCCTGCTCCGTTGGTGCTAGCAGCTTCGTAGGACTCGGGGGGTGGTGCCGGTGAGCGTCGCGAACGCGTTCGACTCCGCGCGCGCCGAGGGGCGTGCCGTGCTGGTCGGGTACCTGCCGGCCGGTTTCCCGAGTGTGGACGGCGCGATCACCGCGATCCGGGCGATGGTCGAGTCCGGGGTGGACGTCGTGGAGGTCGGGTTCCCGTACTCCGACCCGGTCATGGACGGGCCGGTGATCCAGCGTGCCGCCGAGGCGGCGTTGGCCGCCGGGGTGCGCCGGGCGGACGTGCTGTGCACCGTCGAGGCGGTCGCCGCGACCGGGGTACCGGTCCTCGTGATGAGTTACTGGAACCCAGTCGAGCGGTACGGCGTGCAGGCGTTCGCCCGGGATCTCGCCGCGGCCGGCGGGGCTGGACTGATCACCCCGGACCTGATCCCCGATGAGGCCGCCGAGTGGCTCGCCGCCTCCGATGAGTACGGACTGGACCGGGTCTTCCTGGTCGCGCCCTCCTCGACCGATCGCCGGCTGGCGATGACCGCGCAGGCCTGCCGTGGCTTCGTCTACGCCACCAGCGTCATGGGTGTCACCGGCGCCCGGGACCAGACCTCCAGCGCCGCACCGCTGCTGGTCGAGCGGGTCCGGCAGGTCACCCGTACGCCGGTCGCGGTCGGGTTGGGGGTACGCGACGGGGCGCAGGCCGCTGAGGTGGCTGCGCAGGCGGACGGGGTGATCGTGGGGAGTGCGCTGGTGCGCTGCCTGCTCGACGCCGACGACCTCGGGGCCGGCGTGGCCGCGATCCGTACCCTCACCGCCGACCTCGCCGCCGGAGTCCGTGCGCCGCGTTAGCCTAAGCGGCGATCGAGAAGGCTGCGACGTATCCGCCGGCTGGGACCGGAACGCCTTCCAGATCCGCCCGATCGTGGAGGCGGACAGCCCGGACCTGTCGGCCATCGACCGCCGTGACCAGTGGGTGGCGTCGCGGGGGTTGCCTCCAGCGTCGCCACGACCACCTCCATCGCCGTCGCTGCTTGACAAGGCTTGTCGATCTCCTACTCCGGCACGTGGAGGCGTTGCGGTGGCGGCCAGATCGCCTGCCACGGCCCAGCTTTTGGCTGCCGTGACATGTCGATGAACACCGGACCGTAGGCGACCCGACTCGCCAACGCTCGAACTGATCGAGGTCACGGCTGGCGTAGCGGCCGAGCAACTGAGCGAGCTGGTCGAGATCATCGGTGCTCAGCGGACCGCCTGGGAACCAAGTCATGGCCGTGTGTGGATGCGTTGCTGCGGACTCACAACCGCAGCCGTCTGTCGTACTCTGTGGGCCTACCTGAGGGGGGCACATGAGCGAACCGGTACGCCTACCGCAGTCGACCGAGGCGGCTCTGCGCGAGTTGGACCGCATCGCGCACGGTGCCCGGGAACGGGTGGCCCGTTCACATGAGCTGCAAGAAAGGATGGCTGGCCTGACCGGCGAGGCCACGAGCCCGGACGGGCTGGTGCGGGTGGTACGCACGCCGGGCGATCCGCTGCACCGGCTCACGATCGAGCCCCGCGCGATGCGGATGTACTCCGTGGATCTCGCGGAGACCATACGCACGGTGGCGGCGGAGGCCCGTCAGGATCTGGATCGGAACACCCGGGAGGTTACCCGCGAACTGTTCGGGGATGACGCGGCCCCGCTCGGCGCGCTGACCGCCCCCCATGCCGCGCAGGCCAAACTTGCCGAATTGGGCGAGCTGGCCAGCAGTTCCGCGACGGATGCGGCGGCCGTGTTCGAACGGCTGATGCGGGGCCTGCGCCGCTGACCGCCGCGCCCCCTATCCTCGGCCGGTGGCCTTGCGCAACCGCAGCCCGACAACCAGGAGAGTCAGCGCGGCGCCAACTACCACGACCACGCCGTTGATGGGCCACAGGAGCCAGATGATCAGCTGCGCGGTGGCACGGCTGCCGGTGGCCCAGCCCTGGACCGAAACCCCGTCGCCGTTGGTCGGCGGGTAGCCGTCGACGACACCGCTGCCCTTCGTACCGTCGGGCAGGGTCCACATGCCCCGACAGCCCTGGTCGCGGCCAGGCTGCTCGGGGCAATCCGTGAGCTGGATCGTAACCCGCTCCGCGGTGACTACCCGCCATCCGTACGCGACCGGGACGCTGAAGAACGCGGCCAACAACAGGAGGGCCACGAGGCGACGACGTCGGGGCGACTGCGAGCGCAGGAATCGGACCAGCGGGGTTTGTGGGTGGGAGTCCGGCACAGGCGTCGTCATGACTGGACGGTATTGCACGCTCCCCGCACGGTTGAGGCGAGGTGGTAGCGTCACGCAGTCACATCTCTTGATATCCGGGGGGGATCCATGAGCCCAGGCGGCAGCACGTGTGCCGATCCGGAAGCGATCAAAGGGCTCGGCCGGACCATCGAGCAGACGGTGGGCGCACGGGCGGACGCCTGCCTTCAGAAGGTGCCGGACCTGAAATCGATCGAGCACAGCAACTTCACGTCGGACCACGCTCCAACTCGCGCTGACCTATGTGGCCGCGGTCGAGTTCCTCGAGGAACAGCTCAAGGGCGTCAGGGACCATCTGAGCGACCTGCGTTCGCGCCTAGACAAGGTCGCCTGCAGCTGGGAGACCGCCGACCGGATGAGTGACATGACGCCCCGGTAGGGCGTTTGCACGGGGGGAGGGTGAGGCATCGATGGCCTCGATGACAGCGAGCGCGACGACGGCGAAGATCGCACTGCTCGAAATCGGGATCGCGTCGGCGGTGTTCCCAGCGGCCATACCGATTTCGGCGATCGTGTACGTCAACCAGTGCGACCCGGAAACAATCATGAAGACGGGTATGGAGGCACTGGACCTCTACGACCGGCTCGGCGCGTTGAGCGACGAGCTCACCGCCGCGGTCGACGGGCTCAGCGCCGACCAGTGGTCGGGCACCGACCGGGCGCGGTTCACCGAACATGTTGCGGACTTCCGGCGGGAGATACTCGGGCTGCAGGTGCTGGCGATGATGACCGGCGTCGCCCTGATCACGGTCGGCATGATCCTGCTCCTTCTCGTCGTCACGTACGCTGTGATCTCCACCGTGCTGGCCGCGCTCGCGGTGTTCTTCCTGGCGTGCGCCGCGTCGGTGGTGGGCGAGCCGGTGGCGGTGTCGATCGAAGCCACGGCGAACTCGTTCGCGGCGAGCGCCAACCCGATACTCCAGGCCATGGACAAGCTGGCCACGCTTACGGCGCACGGTGCGGCCATCGAAATCGGTGCCGGCATGGTCGTGGACACCGGGTTCCAGTTGGCCGCCGGAAACACAGACGTGCTGGGCGACCTCGTGCAGGCCACTGTGGACGGTCTCGACAACGCGCTGTGGGGCTTCGCCTCGCGGGTCGAGCGCGACTTCGTCGCCGGTGGCGTCCACCCCTGGGGCAAGTACGCCGCCCCGCAGAAGAACCCGGGCTGGATCGCGTACGGTACCGCGATCAACACCGATCCCTACCGGGACTCCGACGGCGACACGCAGTACGGCCAGGGTGGACTCGTCGACCGCTTCAAGCAACTCGTTCCCGACTACAACAACTGAGTTCCGATCAACCAGGTCGTTCGAACCCTGGTGTGTCGTCTGGGTTGCTGGTCTGGAACTACCGGGTCCCGTGACGTGGAATTCCGTTGGGCTGTTGGGCCACGTCAGAGCCACCCTGCGGCGCCACGGGTGGCCCGTAACGCCCTGCGGGCATCAACGTGCACTTGCCGACGCGACGTCGTTCGGGTGGAGGGGTCAGCCCAGCCGGACGCCCGGCGGCGGCCTTGAGCTCGGCGAGCGCGCCGGCGTGGTCGCGGCGTACCTCGGCGGGCGGTGACGTGACCACCTTGCCGGCGCTGGTGCGCCAGGTCAGCGTCGCCGCCGTGCGCCGCGCCCCTTCCAACTCAGGGGACTCCGTCCGGGGTCGGGTACCGCTATCCTCCGGTCTGACCACCCCACCACGGAGGACCCAGCGATGCAGCCCAATGAATCCAACCGGGCATGGCCCGGCACCCCGGTAGGCGCTCCGGGGCCCGTCCAGCATCCCAACCCGGGTGGGTACGCGGCCTACCCGCCGGTCCAGCCGCAGTACGGCGGGGGGTCCGGTTATCCGCCGCCGGCGCAGTCGCCGTACGGTGCCGCGCCCGGTTATCCGCCGGCGCCGCCGTACGGTGCCGCGCTGGGCTATCCGCCGGCACCGCCGTACGGTGCCGCGCCGGGCTACCCCCAGCAAGCTCCGGCGCCGCGCAGCCAGGGATCGGGGCAGGCCCCGAAGGCGATCGCGGTCGGCATCGCCCTCATCGTCGTGGGGATCGCCGTCACCGTGGGCACCTACTCCCTGGGTGGCCGCACCTACCTCGTCGCCTGGGGGCCAGTCGTCTTCGGCTTCGTCAGCCTGGTCAAGGGCCTCTTCGGGCTGGCCCGCGGCCCACGCTGACGGTTGGTCGGCCGCCAGGTACGGCGGAGAGCCGCGCCTCGCTGTCCACAGCCTCGGGCGCGTCGGGCTCCGGGTGGCGCTGCACCTCCCGCAGTACCCCCGCCCGCCCGGCCACCGCGTCGGCGATGGCGGTCCGGGTGGTCGCGGTGAGCGGCCGGGGCAGGTCGTCCGGGTCGCACCAGGCCAGCCGGGCCACCCGGGGCGAGTTGACCGCCGGCTCGCCCCGCAGCCGCCCGCGGAACACGTGCACCAGCACGTCGGGCAGGCAGTCGCCGCAGCCGTCGCCGGTCAGCTGGTACAGCCCGACCACATCGATGATCTCGGTCTCCGCCCCGGTCTCCTCGCGGATGTCCCGGGCCACCGCCCGGACCGGGTTCTCGGTATCGCGGACCTTCCCGCCGGGTAGGCCCCACAGTCGGTGTCCCTGGCTCTGTTGGCAGAGCAGTACGCGTCCGGCGGCGTCGGTGATGACCGCGCCGACCGCTGAGGTAAGCGAGTTCATGGACGAAAGCCTAGAACCGGACGTTCAAGGTAGCCAGGGGCCGCGCGGGACCGGTCGGCGCCGGTAGCGTAGGCACACGTGACTACCGCCAGCACCCCAGCGCTGCTCGCATCGATTCCCAGCCCTTCGCAGGGCATCTGGTACATCGGTCAGGTGCCGATCCGGGCGTACTCACTCTGCATCGTGGCCGGCATCGTCGCCGCGTGCGTGGTGACTGAGATCCGGATGCGCCGCCGGGGTGCGCCGCCGTACGCGGTGCTCGACATCGCGGTGTGGGCGGTGCCGTTCGGCATCGTGGGCGCCCGGATCTACCACGTCATCACCTCACCCGCCGACTACTTCGGTGCCGCAGGGCACCCGGTCGACGCGCTGTACATCTGGCATGGCGGACTGGGCATCTGGGGCGGCGTGCTCGGCGGGGCCGTCGGCGCCTGGATCGCTGCCCGGCGACTCGGCATCCCGCTGACCTTCGTCGCCGACGCGCTGGCCCCCGGGCTGCCGCTGGCCCAGGCGATCGGCCGCTGGGGCAACTGGTTCAACAACGAGCTCTACGGCTCATCGACCGCGGCGCCATGGGGCCTGCAGGTCCGGGCGTCGGCGCCGCAGTACTGCGGGACGGGCTCCGGCGGGCCGGGCGACGGTCTCTACCCGGTGGCCTGTCCGGGGCTGTACCACCCCACCTTCCTCTACGAGTCGCTGTGGGTCCTGGGTGTTGCGGCGCTCGTGTGGCTGTTGGATCGCCGGTACCGGTTCGGCCGGGGTCGGGCCTTCGCCCTGTACGTGATGGCGTACTGCGTCGGCCGGTTCTGGATCGAGGCGCTGCGGGTGGACGACGCCCAGCACTTCCTGGGCCTGCGGCTCAACGGCTGGACCTCGATCGTGGTGTTCGTCGGCGCGTTGGCGTACTTCCTGCTCGTCCGCGGTCCGCAGCAGCAGTTGGCCTTCGAGGAGGACGGCACGGTCCGGGTGCTGCCGGACGGCTCGGACGAGGCGCTGCCCGACGGCTCGGACGAGGCGCTGCCGGAGTCCGCCGACCCTGCGGATCCGGCTGCCGACCCTGCGGATCCAGCCGAGGTGGGCGAGTCGCAGCCGAGCGTGTCGTAGATGACCGGGGTGCGTTCAGCGGTGGTGGTCGGTGCCGGGGTCGGCGGGCTCGCAGTGGCGGGCGCGCTGGCGCGTACCGGGTGGCAGGTGACGATCCTGGAACGCGCCGACCGGCTGCGCCCGGGCCGGGCCGGCCTGCTGCTGTGGCCGAACGGGGTAGCCGCGTTGCGCGCGCTCGGCCTGGGCGCCGGGCTTGACGCGATCTCCACCCCGGTGCCGTCCAGCGGGATCCGCCGCCCGGACGGCAGTTGGCTGCGTCAGCCGCCGCGGTCCCCGGACGGGGCGCGGCCGGCGGTCGTGCACCGCGAGGACCTGCAGGACGCGCTCGTCGCCGGGTTGGGCGACCTGATCGACATCCGGACCGGGGTGACGGTGCGCGCCGCCCGCCCGGCCACGCCGGAGCGCCCGACAGTCTCCGACGGGCGTTCCAGCTGGGAAGCCGATCTGGTGATCGGGGCCGACGGGGTCGGCGGGGTGCTGCGCCAGCGCCTCGCCCCGGCCTCGCAGCCGGTGAGCGGCGGCTGCGCGGCCTGGCGGTCAGTGGTCCCGTGGTACCGGGCGCCGGAACTGCCCGCGGGCATCCCGCCGACCGGCGAGACGCTGGGTTCGGGGCACCGGTTCAGCTGGGCGCTGCTGGGCGAGCGGGGCTCTGCCGGGGGTTCCAGCCGGGGTGGTATCTCCTGGACCGCGCTGGTCCCCGGGGCGGCCCGCCCCGAGCCGCCCGAGGTCCAGTTGTCGCTGCTGCGGCGCTGGTTCGCCGGCTGGCATCTGCCGGTGACCCAGCTGCTGGCCGTCACCGAGCCGGACGATCTGGTGCAGGAGGACGTGATCGAGCTGCGCCCGCTGCCGGAGTCCTTTGCGATCGCGGTCGGCACCGGCGGGTACGCCCTGCTCGGCGATGCCGCCCATGCGCTGCCCGATCATCTCGGGATGGCGCCGAGCCTGGCGTTGGAGGATGCCGCGACGCTGCAGGGGTTGCTCATCGGTACGTTGCCCGGCCATGGCCTGCCGGTGGCGCTGCAGGAGTACTCCCGGCTGCGCCGGGCCCGCGCGGTGGCGCTGTTGAAGCAGGCGCGCCGGTTAGGGACGGCGCTGCAGGCGGACGGTCATCCGTTGGCCCGGGTCCGCGACGCCGCGTTCGGCGTGTCGGTACCCAAGCTGATGGACGCGTTAGCCGCCACCGCCGCGCAGTGGCGCCCACCCACCCGCTGACCGCCCGTTCGCCCGCCCGCCATTTCGCGCGATCTTGCAGTTGCGCGCGCCTATTCGGCAGGTTTGGGGCTGATTTGTCCGCGACATGACTGCAAGATCGTCGAGGGACCGGGGTCGCGGGACGGGCCGTGTTGGACGCAGGTGGCGCGCCAGCCGGCGGGGAGCACCTGCACCTTCAGCCGGCGCCGGCAGTGTGGGCAGTACCGGGGCGGCTCCAGCGCCCGGGCCGCGGTGCACGCCTCGTGCCCGTCGTCGGTGGGGGCGCCGACGGCGAGTGCGCCGCCGCACCGGTCGCACCAGAGCGGCGTCGCGCTGTGCGCTGTGCCGCTCATAGGGTCGCCGAGAGTGCCTTCACCGGCATGCTCAGCTCGTCCAGCAGCGCCAGGTCATCGTCGGCGGAGCGGCCCAGCGTCGTCAGGTAGTTGCCGACGATCACCGCGTTGATGCCGCCGAGCAGTCCGTCGCGGGTACCCAGGTCGCCGAGGGTGATCTCGCGGCCGCCGGCGTACCGCAGGATCGTCTTCGGCAGCGCCAGCCGGAACGCCGCGATCGCCCGCAGGGCGTCCTTCGGGTCGAGCACCTGCTGGTCGCCCAGGGGTGTACCCGGGCGGGGGTTGAGGAAGTTCAGCGGTACCTCATGCGGGTCGAGCTCGGCCAGCTGGATCGCGAACTCGGCGCGCTGGTCGAGGGTCTCACCCAGCCCGATGATGCCGCCGCAGCAGACTTCCATGCCGGAGTCGCGCACCATCCGCAGGGTGTCCCAGCGCTCCTCCCAGGAGTGCGTGCTCACCACGTTCGGGAAGTACGACTTCGCGGTCTCCAGGTTGTGGTTGTACCGGTGTACCCCCAGCTCGACCAGCTCGTCGACCTGCGCCTGGGTGAGCATGCCGAGCGAGGCGGCGATGTTGATGTCGACCGCCTCGCGGATCGCGGCGACCCCGTCGCGCAGCTGTGCCATCAGCCGCTCATCCGGGCCGCGTACGGCCGCCACGATGCAGAACTCGGTGGCGCCGGTCGCGGCGGTCTGCCTGGCGGCCTCCACGAGTGCCGGAATGTCCAGCCAGACGGCCCGGACCGGCGAGGTGAACAGCCCCGACTGGGAGCAGAAGTGGCAGTCCTCGGGGCAGCCGCCGGTCTTGAGCGACACGATGCCCTCGACCTCGACCTCGGGGCCGCACCAGCGCATCCGGACCTCGTGGGCCACCTGCAGCACGGCCGCGACGTCGGAGTCGGGCAGGCGCAGCACCTCCAGGACGCCGGCGGAGTCCAGGCCGACCCCGGTCTCCAGCACCTCGGCGCGGGCGCGCGCCACCAACGAGTCAGACATGGTCGTACCCTACAAGGCGTTCCAGGCAAGCCCCACCAGCCCCGGAAGGTGCCCGATGGACTGGCTCTCCCGCGATGCGGCCGCGGTCTGGCACCCCTTCACCCAGCACAGCCTGTGGCTGTCGGACGAACCCACGGTCATCGACCGGGCCGAGGGCCCATGGCTCTACGACGTCGACGGCAACCGGTACCTGGACGGGGTCTCCTCGCTCTGGGTCACCACGTTCGGCCACCGCACGCCGGAGATCGACGACGCGATCCGGGCCCAGCTGGAGAAGCTGGACCACGCCACCTTCCTCGGCGCCACCCACGTCCCCGGCATCGAGCTGGCCGAGCGGCTGCTCGCGATGGCCCCCGGCGCGCCGGGGGCGCCGGGGGTCGCGGGCGTTGTCGGGGCCGCCGGGTCCGGGCCCGCCGGGTCCGGGCCCGCCGGGGACCCGGCGCTGGGGCCGCAGCCGCGACTGGGCAAGGTCTTCTTCGCCGGTGACGGTTCGTCGGCGGTCGAGGTCGCGCTGAAGATGGCGTACCAGCACTCGGTCCAGACCTCCGGCTCGGGGGTACCACACGGCGGGCGGCCGCTCTTCGTGCACCTGCGCGAGGCGTACCACGGCGACACGCTCGGTGCGATCAGCGTCGGCGGGATCGAGCTGTTCCACGCCACCTACCGGCCGCTGCTGTTGACGACCGCGCCGGTGGGCTCACCCGGGGTGCGCAAGCCCGGCCAGAGCGCCGCTGAGCGGGCGGTGGAGGTGGCCGAGGAGCTGACCGGGCTGATGGCCCGGCACGGCGACCAGGTCTGCGCGATCGTGGTGGAGCCGATGGTGCAGGCCGCCGCCGGCATCCTCACCTACGACGGGTACTTCCTGCGTGAGGCGCGGCGCCTCGCCACGGCGTACGGCGCGCTGCTCATCTGCGACGAGGTGGCCACCGGCATCGGGCGTACCGGGCGGATGTGGGCGGTCGAGCACGCCGGGGTGGTGCCCGATCTGCTCACCTGCGGCAAGGGGCTCACCGCTGGGTACCTGCCGTTGTCCGCGGTACTCGCCAGCGACGAGGTGTACGAGTCGTTCCTCGGCTCAGCCGCCAGCGGTCGTACCTTCTTCCACGGGCACACGTACACCGCGAACCCGTTGTGCTGCGCGGCCGCCAACGCCAACCTGCGGCTGATCGCGCAGCGCGGGCTGGTCGCCCGGGCGGCAGCGCTGGGGGAGCGGATGGGTGAGCTGCTCGCCGGGCTGCAGGACCACGACGGGGTGCTGGAGGTCCGGCGGATCGGCACGATGACCGGCGTCGAGGTACGCAGCGTCGGCGAGCGTACCGGCGCGGCGGTCTGCCGGGCCGCCCGCAGGCGCGGGGTCTGGCTGCGCCCGCTCGGCGACACCGTGGTGCTGATGCCGCCGCTGGCGCTCGGGCCGGCCGAGACCGACCTGCTCGTGGGCGCGCTGATCGAGGCGATCGACGAGGTCGTGCGATGACGGCTGTCGACCCGGGCGGCACCGCGCCGCCGCCCACAGTGGACGGTTGGCTGGCCATCCTGGAGCGCCGGGCGGGCCTGCGCGCCACGGCCGGACTGCGCCGCGAGCTGCGCCCGCGGGCTGCGGGCGACGGCGTCCTGGACCTGGCCGGCAACGACTATCTGGGCCTGGCCCGCCATCCCGAGGTGCTCGACGCGGCAACCGGTGCGCTGCACGAGTACGGGCTGGGCGCCACCGGTTCGCGCCTCGTCCGCGGCTCGACCCGTGCGCACGAGGCGCTGGAATCCGAACTGGCGCAGTGGCTGGGCGCGTCGACCGCACTCGTCTACTCGTCGGGGTACCTGGCCAACCTGGGCGCGGTGAAGGCGTTGGCCAATCCGCGTACCCTGCTCGTCTCCGATGCGCACAACCACGCGTCCCTTGTGGACGGTTGTCGGCTGGCCGGTGCCGGGCGGGACTCCGTGCAGACCGTGGTGACCCCGCACGCCGATGTGGCGGCGGTCCGCGACACCCTGGCGGCGTACCCCGGCCGGCCCCTCGTGGTTCTCACCGAGTCGGTCTTCTCGGTCGACGGCGATCTCGCCCCGCTGTCCGAGCTGCACGCGGCGTGCCGGGAGTACGGGGCGCTGCTGCTGGTCGACGACGCACACGCGTTGGGCGTGATCGGCCCGCAGGGCGCCGGTGGCGTCGCCGCGGCCGGACTCGCCGGTGAGCCGGACGTGGTGCTGACCGCGACGTTGTCCAAGGCGTTCGGCGCGGCGGGCGGGATCGTCGCCGGCCCGGCCCAGCTCGGCGCCCACCTCGTCGACACCGGGCGCACCTTCATCTACGACACCGGGCTGCCGCCGGCCGTGGCGGCGGGTGCGGCCGCCGCGCTGCGCCTGATCCGGGCCGGGGACGCGCTGCGCGTCGAGCTTGCCGAGCGGGCGGCACTGGCGGCGCAACGGCTACGCGCAGCCGGTCTGGACGTGCTGACGCCGGCCGGGGGAGTGCTCTCGGTGACCGCCCCGGGCCCGCAGGCCGCGGTGGCCTGGGCTGCGGCCTGCCTGTCGCGCGGCGTCGTGGTGGGCTGCTTCCGGCCACCGTCCACACCGGACAGTCGATCCCGGCTGCGGCTCACCGTCAACGTGGGCGTGCCGCGGGCCGACTTCGAGGCCGCGATCGACGTGATCGTGGTCACCGCGCCATGACCGAGTGCACCGACTGCTCTGGCTCGGCGGCGTCTGACGCCGCGCTGCGACCCAGAGCAGTCGCCGAGCGGTGCGAGGGCCGCGAGGGCTGGCCAGGTGGCCCGACCGTGAGCGGGTGGCGGGGGCCGGTGGTGGTGACCGGTACCGACACCGGGGTGGGCAAGACGATCGTCACCGCCGCGATCGCTGCAGCGGCCAGCGCGGCTGGGCTGCGGGTGGCCGTGCTCAAGCCCGCCCAGACCGGCGTCTGCACCGGCGAGGAGTCCGATGTGGACACCGTCGTGCGGCTGGCGGCTCCGGCGCGGGTACGCACCCTGGCGGAGTACCCGGATCCGTTGGCGCCACTGGCGGCTGCACGGGTCGCCGGAGCGGCTGCAGCACGCCTGGCCGATGTGCTGGAGGCCGTTCGGGACACCGCTGCCGATCTGGTGCTCATCGAGGGTGCGGGCGGTCTGCTGGTACCCATCGGGGAGGAAGGCTGGACCGCGGCGGACCTCGCGGCGGCGCTGGGGGCCCCGGCGGTTGTTGTGGCCCGCGCCGGCCTTGGCACGCTCAACCATGTCGCGTTGACGCTGGAGGCCTTACGGCACCGCGACATCGCGGCCCGGGTGGTGATCGGTGCCTGGCCGGCGGAGCCGGAACTGGTGCACCGCACCAACCTGCACGACCTGGCCGGGGAGCTGGCCGGCGCGATTCCGGAGCGGGTCGGATCGTGGCCGGGGGAGCAGTTCCGGGCGCACGCGCCGCAGTGGCTGGCCCCGGGGCTGTACGGCAGCTTCGATGTCGACGGGTTCCGCGCTCAGGCGCGCTGAGCGGCGACACCCGCCGGACCGGGTGGGGCCGCACCCGCCGCGGCGACCAGCAGGGTGTCGGGCATCCGGAACGACAGGTTGTCCGGGCACCAGGGCCGGCGCAGCACGGTGATCCGGCGCAGCAGCGGCGCAGTCTCCGCTGCCACCACCGCGGCCTCCATCCGCGCCAGCGACGCCCCCGAGCAGCGGTGCGCGCCGGCGCCGAAGGCCAGGTGCCGGCGCGAGCCGCGCTGGCCCGGGACGAAGTCGTCGGGTGCCGTTGTCAGGGCCGGGTCGCGCCCGGCCCGGGCCAGCCACAGCACCACACTCGTCCCGGCCGGCACTCGCTCACCGCCGAGCGTGGCGTCGCGCGCGGTGACCCGGCGCCAGGTCTCGATCGGGGGTACCAGCCGCAGCCCCTCCTCGACGACGTCGTCGACCGCGATCGCGCCGGCGCAGAGCCCCGCGGTCACCGCAGGCGTGGCCGCCAGCCGGTCCATCAACAGGGTGAGGAACTGCGAGGTGGTCTCCTGTCCGGCCACCAGCAGGAAGAAGAGCGCTCCGATCACCTGGTCGATGCCGAGTCCGTACTCGCGCAGCCGGCCGACGAGTCCGGGCGCTGTTGCGGCGAAGCTGCGCAGGATCGCGTGGTATCTCCCGACCACCTCAGCGAGGTGGCGCTGGCGCTCGGAATCCACCGGCGCCCAGAAGAGTTCCAGTGCCGCGCGGGAGAACTGCTTCACCACGGCCACCTCCTCGTCGGGCAGCGCGACAAGCCGGGCGAGTACCAGCAGCGGCAGGTCAGCGGCGAGCTCGGCATACAGGTCGACGTGCTCCCCGGCCCGTAACCGGGCGGCGAGCGCGCCGACCCGGCGCCGGACCAGCCCGGTCAGCCACGGCTGCTGCTCGGCGACCCGGGTCGGGTGCAGCGCCTCGCCGACCAGTGCCCGGATGCCGGGGTGGCTGTCCGTTCCGTTGTTGGCCAGTGTCGGCGGCAGCTTGAAGCCGTGCCGGGTCAGGATTCTCAGCGCCGTGACCGGGATCGGGGTCATCGCGTCCAGGGCGTTGTCCGGCCGGTACGTCACCGGGTCGGCGAGCACCTCGCGGACCAGGGCGTGCCGGCCGACGAGCAGATGACGGCTGCTGCCCGCGCCACTGCCGTCGCCCGCGTTGCCGGCGTTGCCCGCGCTGCCGGCGTTGCCCGCGCTGCCGGTGTTGCCCGCGCTGCCGGACCGGTCCGGCAGCCAGGCCAGATCGGGCAGGTCAGGGGTGGTCCACAGGCGGAACAGCACGCCGCCAACGCTATCCGCCGCAGCCGCTGGACCGCTGTGCGGGAGGTCACCAGCGGACGTCCTGCGGTGCGCTCGGTGGCCTGTCGGTGACCGATGGGCGCGGGACGCGGCGGCCTACGGGTCACCGATGGGCACGGGACAGCGCCGGCCGGCCGGCGGCCGTAGCCTGTGGCCGTGACGTCCCCCCGCGCCACTTCTACCGTCCGTTCCGCCGCCGCGTTGCTGACGGCCGCGTTGCTGCTAACCACGGGCTGCACCGCTGGCGCGCCCACCGTTCCCGCGTCCACCGCTCCGGCGTCCCCGAGCGCCTCGGCGAACAACGGGCTGGCCGGTCCGGTCAACCCGTCGGACGCGCCACCACGCGACATCACGCTGGCCTTCGCCGGCGACGTGCACTTCGCCGAACGCACCGCAGATCTGCTGGCGAAGGACCCGTCCACCGCCTTCGGGCCGGTGGCCGCCGTCCTCTCCGACGCCGACATCACCATGGTCAACATGGAGACCGCGGTGACCGAGCGGGGTACCGCCGAGCCGAAGCAGTGGCACTTCCGGGCGCCGGCCACCGCGTTCGACGCGATCCGGGCCGCCGGGGTGGACGTGGTGACGGTCGCCAACAACCATGCGCTGGACTACGGACCGGTGGGTTTCGCCGATACCCTCGACGCCGCCCGGGCCCGGAATTTCCCGACCGTCGGCGGTGGGGCCAACGCCGCGCAGGCGTACGCACCCTGGGTCACCACGGTGCGCGGGACCCGGATCGCGTACCTGGGCTTCAGCCAGATCCATGAGCTGGAGTACACCTGGGCGGCCCGGGACGACCGGGCCGGCATCGCGATGGCCGTCGAGGTGGCCCGGGCCCGCGCGGCGGTGGTCGCGGCCCGTGCCATCGCCGACATTGTCGTGGTGTACGTGCACTGGGGTCAGGAGGGCAACTCCTGCCCGACCCCGGAGATGAAGAACTTCGCGCAGGCGATGGCCGACGCCGGCGCCACGATCGTCCTGGGTACCCACGCCCACCTGCTGCTCGGTGAGGGCTGGCTGGGCAAGACGTACGTCGACTACGGGATGGGCAACTTCCTGTGGTGGTACAACGACGCGTACAGCAACGACACCGGGGTCGTGAAGATCACCATCCGGGACAAGGCGGTCGTGGGTACCCAGTTCATCCCGGCAGTGATCTCGTACACCACCGGCCAGCCGATCCCGGCCGAGGGCGCCGAGGCGGCCCGGATCAGCAGGAAGCTCGCCGGCCTGCGTGGCTGTACCGGCCTGGCGGTCGGCCCGGGTTGAGCCTCGGTGCGCGGCTCGGCGGGTCGGGCGCGTCGGCGCGTCGGGGGCGGCGCGTCGGGGGCGGCGCGCCGGAGGCAACCGGTTTGGCAGCGGCCGGGCGGCTCGGCTAGAGTTCCCTACCGTGCCGGAACCATTTCGGGACGTGCGGACGTAGCGCAGCTGGTAGCGCATCACCTTGCCAAGGTGAGGGTCGCGGGTTCGAATCCCGTCGTCCGCTCGGAGGCCGCCAGGATCCTCCGGGCGCCCTGGTGGAGTGGCCGAGAGGCGAGGCAACGGCCTGCAAAGCCGTGTACACGGGTTCAAATCCCGTCTCCACCTCGAACCTGGTACACCTGAGGCACCGCAAGACCCCGGGCGATTGGCGCAGTGGGAGCGCGCTTCCCTGACACGGAAGAGGTCACTGGTTCAAACCCAGTATCGCCCACCAGCTCAGAGGGCATATCCCATCGATGGATATGCCCTCTTCTCGTGCCTGAGTGACTAACTGAGTGACTATGCCGCTGGTGTCGTCAGCGTGGCGGCGAAGATCTGGTCCATGGCTGCCGCGCCGTTGAGGTTTGGACGATCGTCGGCGCGCGCGACGCCGGCATGAACGAACGGTTGATGTGGAGGAAGTACACGTCATGAGCGAGGACCGGAATGACCTGGCGGGCATGACGCCCAACGACGCTGCTGCTTACGCCATGGACAACGATCTGGGCGGGTTGTTTGACGAGGCCGAGGTGGTGCGGGAGCGCCGGCCGGCCAAGATGGTCACTGCGCTGCGCATGGACCTGGATATCCAGGCCGAACTTGAGGCGGCAGCAGCGGCGCGCGGGATAGGGTCGTCGACACTGATGCGGCAGATCATCGAGGAGTGGGTGCGGGCGCATCGGGATGAGGCGGTGCCCGATCAGATCGGTGAGCTGGTACGGCATCTGGACGCGGCACGGCAGGCGGCGGCCAAACTCGCGCACCGAGCCGCCTGATAGCCCGCCGCACCTCCGCTGCAGCGCGACGGGTTGCAGCCGTTGGCGATGGCGGCAAGCCGGGGGCCGCAGCGTGCGCAACCTGGGTAGCACGTCGATGCCAAGCACCGGGACGCTGACGAGGTACGGGTCAGTGCGAATCGATGAGGCGCGGTATCGTCGTGAACATTGTCGATGTCTTGCGGGTCCTACCTGCTCGGTGGGGGACCGGATCGGTATGGGGGTGGCAGGGTTGACTTTCAACGCGACGACGCCGGAGCTGATGGCGGCGGCCAACAAGGCCGATGAGGCGGGTGGGCAGATCGCCCGGATGGTGAACGCACTGTTGGATGGCTTGGCGCCGATGCAGGTTGGGCTGGTGGGTGCCGCGGGATATTCGTTCCAGCAGGCCCAGTCCGACGTCCACCGCGACCTGGTGACGATTACGAATGCGTTGCACGAGGTGGCCGAGGGGGTGCGGTCCGCGGGCCGCGACTTCGCCGCCGCGGACGCCGACGCCCAGCACGAGGTGACCAGGGCTGCGGCCGACGCCGGCACGATCGTGGCCCGGCTGAGCGGGTCGGCCGGCTGAGCCGCAGGACACAGGGAGGAGAGCGTCACATGAGCGGTACCGCAGACGGGCAGGTCACCTACAATTTCGCCACGATCGGGACGGCGATCGAGGCGATTGACACCGCGATAGGGTCGATGCGCGGGGCGCTGTCGCAGCTGGAGCGCGACCTGCATCCGCTGGAGACCGACGCGTGGACCAGTCAGGCGCAGGTGGCCTACAAGGCTCGCAAGGATCGGTGGACAGGTGCGGCCAACCACATCACCGTGGTGCTCGGGCAGGTGAAGACCGCCTTGGACAGCGCCGCACAGCGGATGCGCGATACCGACCGGAAGGCCATTTCGCACTTCGAGTCGTAAGGCGAGCTGATCGCGGGTCCCGGCCGTCGCGCCGGGACCCCGCCGTGTCCGGCTGCTGTCGCGGCCCAGCCGGTCTGGATGGGCTGCCCGACCAAGACCCGGGCGAGGGAGTGGTGAATGGCGAGTCGACGCGACCAGCTGCACAGCTACCAGTTCATGGTGCAGCGGCTGGCGTCGGCCGTCATCTACCGCGAAACGGATCCCGAACGGGTCCCGTTTCGCCGCTCTGGCGGCACGCTGTTCATCGGCGTCATGCTCGCCGTCCTGGCGTTGGGCGCCGCGGGGATCTACGGGGTGCTCGCGCCGGGCGGCAACACGAGCTGGCGTACCGACAAGGCGATCATTGTGGAGAAGGAGACCGGGGCGCGGTATGTGTACCTTGACGGCACGCTGCACCCAGTGCTCAACTACGCCTCGGCCCGGCTGATCCTCAAGCAGAACGAGGTGCCGACCCTGCTGGTGTCGGCGGCCTCGCTGCGTGGGGTGCCCCGCGGTGCCGTCCTCGGCATTGCCGGCGCCCCCGATTCGCTGCCGCCCCGCACGCAGCTGGTCACCGGTGCCTGGGTGCTGTGTTCCCGGCCGGACGCCGACGACGCGGGCCGCGCCACGGCGCGCTCGGTGCTGTTCATCGGTGGCCGGCATGAGGGCGGGCGGGTCCTGGACGACTCTGTGGGCCTGCTCGTGCAGCACCCCGACGGCAGCGTGTACCTGGTCTGGCACAGCACCCGGTACGCCGTACGCGAGCCGCAGCTCGTGCTCACCGCACTGGCCCTGGGTCAGGCACCGGTCGTGCCGGCCGCACCGGCGTGGATCAACGCCTTGCCGGCCGGGCCGGACCTCAAACGCATCAGCATCGCCAAACGTGGCGCGGCAGGGCCGTTGCCCAACAGCCGGGTCGGGCAGGTGGTCCTCGCCCAGTCGCAGACCGGCGAGGCGCAGTACTACGCGGTGCTCGACGACGGCGTCGCCGACATCACCCAGGTGCAGGCCGACATCCTGCTCAACGACCCGGACACCGCCGTGGCTTATCCGGGCGCCCAGCCGCAGGCCGTGCGCCGCACCGACCTGGCCACGGCGAAGAAGTCCGCCCAGACGCTGCTGCCCCGCCCCGGTTCGCTGCAGCCACCGGCGCGCACCCCGGCGATCGTGGCTGCGGCGGGCGCGCAGACCGGCATCTGTGCGACGTTCACCAACGTTGCGACACCGCCGCAGGTCAGCGTCGGAGTGCCGCTGCCGCAGATCGAGCGGGGTGCGGCGGCCGGGCAGGCCGGTCCGGGCGCCGTGGTGGCCGACCAGGTCGTCGTGTCGCCCGGGGGTGGCGTGGTCGTTGAGGCGGCGCAGGCACCCGAGGCGACCGGCGGTGCCGTGTCGATCGTCACGGACCTGGGCGTGCGGCATCCGCTCGCGTCGCCGGCGGTGCTGGGCTACCTCGGCTATGACGGCGCTACGGTGGTTCGGATGCCGGCTGGTCTGGTGGCGTTGGTCCCCGCCGGTCGCGCATTGGACCCGGCCGCGGCCGGCCTGCCGGTCACCGGCTCGTAGGCCGCGGGCCATGGCGACGGCACAGGTTCTGCGGCGCGGGGTGCCCGCCAGCGCCGTCGCGCTGCTGACGCTGGCCGTTGCCGCGGTGCTCGCTGCGGCCGGTGCCCCGGCCTATGCCCAGCCCGGGTGTCTGCCGCCAGGTCAGGTCATTGCCGCCACGCCCTGGGCGCAGAAGACCCTCGCGCCCGAGCGGGTCTGGCCGCTGGCCACCGGCGTCGGCGTCGTCGTGGCGGTGCTCGACTCCGGCGTGGACGCCGCCCATCCCCAACTGCAGAGCCACGTCCAGCCCGGCGCGGACTTCCTCACCGACCGCAGACGCCCGGGTACCAGCGACTGCGTCGGCCATGGCACGGCGGTGGCCAGCCTCATCGCCGCGCAGCCCGCCGACGGTACCGGATTTCGTGGCATCGCCCCCGACGCGACGATCCTGCCGGTGACCGTCAGCGAGAAGGAGGGCCTGCGCGAGGACGAACAGGGCCGGGCGTTGTCCCCGGCCGATTTCGCCGAGGCGCTGCGCTGGGCGGTCAGCCAGGGCGCCACGGTGGTCAACCTGTCGGTGACCTTTTTCGCCGATTACCCCGAGGTCCGCGACGCGGTCCGCTTCGCGCTCGACAGCAACGTCGTCGTGGTCGCTGCGGTCGGTAACCTCGGCCGCGACGCCAACCCCACCCCGTACCCGGCCGCCTATGACGGGGTGATCGGCGTCGGTGCGATCGACGTCACCGGCCAGGTGCTGCCCGAATCGGGGCATGGCCCCTTCGTGGGCCTGGTCGCCCCCGGCGACCAGATCGTCGCCGCCACCCCCGGCCACGGGCACGCCACCTGGCGCGGCACCAGCTTCGCTACCCCATTCGTCGCCGGGGTCGCTGCGCTGGTGCGCCAGTACTGGCCGACCCTGACCGCCCGCCAGGTCGCCGAACGGCTGTACGCCACGGCAAGCCCTGCACCTGGCGGCCCCGGCAGCCCCTACTACGGCCACGGGATCATCGACCCGTACCGGGCCGTCACCGAACGGCTGGCCGCCGGGCCACCCCGCGCGGCACCCTCGCCCGTGGCCCCCGGGGTGGACCCGTTCGCGGTCGCCGACCGGGCGCAGTCCCAGCAGCGGTGGCGTACCGCCCTGATTGCGTCCGGGGCCGGCGGGGTGATCGCCGTCGCGGTGGTCACGATGCTGGCGGTGCGCCGCTCCGGCCGACGCCAACACTGGCGCCCCACCCGCGCCCAGCCGCTACGCCCGCAGCCAGAGGACATGGATGACGGCCCTGCCGAACTCTTCGACGTACTTCGATAGAGTGTCGGGAGGTTCGGGCCTGATGCGGGGTAGCGGGGTGTCGCCGCTGATCGATATGCTCGGCGCGGCACGCCGTTGGTGCCGGTACAGGTGGCGAGGCCGCGACTGGCGGTCGGTGGGGGCGACGGGTGGAGACAGTGGACGGTCGGGGGAGGAACGGGTGGCGGACCAGCCGGACTGGATGACGTACACGCCGGACGCGACACAGCTGGGCGGGGACGCCGCAGCACCGCAGCCCGGTCAGGTGTTGGCCTCGTTTATCTCAAGGGTGATCGAACCGGGTGTTGTTGCCGTCGACTTCGCCGCGCTGCGGGGTTTCGCCGCGACGGTTCACCGCGAGCTGGATGTGAACGTGACGCCCAATGTGGACGTGATCCTCAACCAGCTGATGGGTCCGCCCGGGACGCCGTCGGCGCGCACCTTCGGGGCCGACCCCCGCCACGAATGGGCGGCGATTGTCGGGGATTACCACACCGACTGCGCCAGAAGGGCGCAGGCCCTGCTCACCGACTTCCAACGGGGCCTGTACGCCATCGCCACAGCGGCAGAAAAGATCCTCGGCGACTACCGCGCCGCCGATGACTCCAGCGCCGTGGACGTCAC
>Ga0209515_10000723_pt1 | contig 58006 bp, 48 predicted proteins | sample Subgroupgradi54m_FD_187454 | JGI IMG/M metagenome (GOLD analysis project Ga0209515, IMG submission 187454) | Subsurface groundwater microbial communities from S. Glens Falls, New York, USA - GMW60B uncontaminated upgradient, 5.4 m (SPAdes)... ... | reverse complement strand
ACGAGCGTGGAGTTGCTGCCCAGAACGAGGCTGGCGTCCGCTCCACCGGCAGAGTTCTGATAGAACCCGACGGTGGTCTTGCGTCCGATCGACAGATCCCGAATGAAGCTACCGACAACGTTTCCCTCAATGAGGAGCGAGCCCTTCGTAGTTCCCGTTTCAGCGTAAGCATCTGAGTTGTTCACGCCGACCCACAGATCCTGCCTCGCCGCCGGCGCGCCAATCGTCACCGTCCCACCGGAACGCCAAGCGGCGGACGCGCTATTGGCCGGAACCCCCACCCCCACCCACACCGGCCCCCGCACCTGCAATTCGGTCCCGAGGTCGATGTTCAACGTATGTGTGCTGTTGGCGTTGTACGTCAGCCCACCGATCGTGAAGTTCTGGTTGACGCGACTACTGCCACCCGACCCCGCACTGCCGAAGATCGCGACATCGTTGATCCCCGGCGCGACGCCGGTCGACCAGTTCAGCACCGAGGTCCAGTTGTCGTCCGCCGCCGCGGCCGTCCAGACCGGGATCGCGTGGGCCAGCGGCGCGACGAACAGCCCGCCGAGCAGGATCGACAACCGAGTCCGATGGAAGCTGCGCTTGCACATGGTGTCCTCCTCTGAGTGGTATGCCTGCGGGCCATGCTAGGCACCCACCGCGCCGCCGGGTCGCGAAAACTGAACAAAGATCGCCGCCGCGTGCTCACTGCTGGTTCAGGTTGGACTCGGTCAGCTCGTACACCACGTCGTCGATGTTCAAGACCCGGTACACGCCCTGGCCCCGGATCATCCCGACACCCTTGGCAACCCAGTAGTACATCGTCACCGTGGTCAGGTTGCCGCTGAAATCGGGCACCCGCGTCTGGCGACTGAGCTTGACGACGTTGGAATAGCTCTTGCCCTGTACCACCATCGCGGGCAGCTTCTCGAGCACGGTCCAGCGGTCGTTGATCGCGACCGGCAGATTCGACTTGACGATGGGCGGCTCGTCGGTGACGGTGATGTTGAAGTCGGCAGTGCCGTTGCTCGTGACAGTCTGGACAAAGCCGGGCTGCAGCTGGTCGAGCGTGTCGCGATCGAGGAACCATTCGTAGGCCGGCGCGAAGGCGCCGACCTGGGCCGTCAACTTGGCACTGCCCGACTCGCCGCCGCCGCTCAGCGACACGTTGACCTCGGCCGACTCGCTCTGGATGACGGTCTTGCCTGCGCTGAACAGCAGCGCCTCGCCGAGGCTGGCCGAGAAGTTGCCGGCGTAGCTCGTGCCGTTGACGCTGGCCGTGATCGGGCCCTGCAAGCTCACGAGTCGCTGCAGGCTGACCGGGTCGAGCTTGACCTCTACCGCGTTGACGCCGATCCCGATCGATACGCCCAGCAGGTTGGCTTTGACCGGCTGGCCGTTGTTGACGGCGTAGATCCAGTGCAGGGCCACGTTCTGGGCATTCGTCGCCTTGTCCTTCGCCGTGGTGGGCGAGAACGAGGTGCTGCGCGCGGCGACGTAGGCATTGGCGACAGGGGCATCGCCGCCCGAGCCACCGCCGCCGCAGGCGACCAGGGCGATGCCGAACGGCAACAGGGCGCAAAACAGGGACAAGGCGCGGCGCTTCATGATCGATCTCCGGTTGTGGCTGCGCGGTCCATGCTAGGCAGCGCAGGCGTTCGCGCCAGCAGGAAAGCGCACAAAAAACCCCGCGCCGCGCGGCAGCGACTCGGCGCATCGCGAGCCGCGGTGCGGCGCCGCCGAGGCACAATCGCCCCACTCGCGGCCCCCGGGAGACCCCGCATGCCCAGCGCACTCGACCCGTCGTCTTCGGTGACCCGCGGCGACCGTGCACTCGCGCTGTTCCAGGGGCGCGTTGCGGCGCAGGCGCGTTTCGTGCGGCGTCTGCACCGGCCGGACCCACGCTCGCGTGTGCTGTTCTTTCATGGCGATGGCGGGCAGGGCAAGAGCCTGCTGCTGCGGCACCTGGCGGCGCGCTGCTGCCGCCACCTGAACGAGGCGCCGGACTGGGCCGCGATCGCCACCTTGGGCGACCAGGCGCTGCTCGCGGCATTCGACGCCGCATCCCGCCACCAGCGCGGAGCCGAGGTGCCCAGCGCGCTGATCGATTTCGCCGCCTCGTCGCACGGCGAATACAACCCGCAGGAGGCCACGTCGGCGCTGGCCCACCTGCGGCGCGAGCTGGGCCGACAAGGCCTGCGCTTCCCGCTGTTCGACTTTGCTATGGTGCTGTTGCTGCACAAGACCCGTGGTCTCGATGCGGCGCGCGTGCGCGAGCTGTTCGGCAGCCAGCCCTCGCGGGTCGCGGCCGGGCTGCTCGAGGACCCCGCCGCGCTGCGGATCCCCGCACACGCGGCCGCGCGGCTGCTCGAGCTGGTGGCCGCCGAGCTCGAGCTCGATGCCGCCCAGTGGCTGGACTCGCGCCAGCTCAGCAGCCACCGCATCGAACGAATCGCGCGTCTCGATGCGGTGCGCGACCTGCCCGCCGAACTGGTGCAGCTGTTCGCCGATGACCTGGTCGCCGAGCTCTCGCGCGACGGCGCACCGCACCGTCGCGTGGTGCTGTTCTTCGACACCCACGAGGCCTTCTGGGGCACGGCGGACCGGGCCGACCCCGCGCGTGCCGCCGACATCAAGGACGAATGGCTGCGCCGGCTGCTGCGCGCATTGCGTCCCGAAGCCGGTACGGTCGCCGTCGTCACCGGCCGCGTGCCGCCCCGCTGGGCCCGCGCCGCCGATGCGACGATCGGCCGCGACGAGATCGATCTGCAGCCGGTGGGCAACCTGAACGGCGACGAGGCGGCGCGCTACCTGGCGCAGGCCGGCATCGCCGCGACGGCGCTGCACGATGCGCTGCTGCAGATGGCGATGGTCGAAGCCGGCCAATACCATCCGCTGTACCTCGGCCTGTGCGCCGACATGGTGCTGGCGGCGCAGGCCGAGGGCGCGCCGCTCGACATCGCACCGCTCGACCGGCATGGCGCGGCGCGCATGCCCGACCGCAACGGCCAGGGTGCGCTGCTGCTGGCGCGCTTGTTCGCGCACTGCCCGAAGGAGGCGCAGGACGCGGTGTGCTGCATGGCTGCGGCGCGCCAGTTCGATGCCGACAGCTTTCGGCACGTCGCCGATGCATTGCAGTTCGACGCCAGCGCGGCGGCGCTGCACCGCCTGGCGAGCTATTCGTTCGTCAACCGCGGCGCCGACGGCCGCTTCCAGATCCACGCGCTGATCCGCCGCATCCTGCGTGCCAAGAAAGAACCTCGCCTGCGCATGGCCGACGCCGAGCTCGAAGCCTGGTACCGCGCGCGCGCCGATCAGGGCGACTTGCTGGCGCGTGCCGAAGCGACGTACCACGCGTTGAGCCGCGAGCCGGTCAGCGGCGCCGCGAAGTGGACGGCCGAATTCAACGCCGCAAGCAGCCGCTCGCAACACACGCTGTGCCTCGCGCTGGGCGCGCTGCTGGACGACGGTGCGATCGAAGACAAGAACGTGCTGGCCGAGGCGCTGTGCCTCTATGCCAACTACCTCGGCCGGACCTTCGGCGACCGCGCCGTGCCGGTGCTGCTTGTGGCGGCGGATACGGCGAGGGCACGCCTGGCCGAGGATCCGCGCGACGCCCAGGCGCACTTCACGCTCGGATCTGCCCATTGGCTGTTGGCGTACTGGTGCTACTCGTTGCGTTCCGACCCACGAACGCTGGCCACCTTCGGGCAGGCCTTGTCGGCATTTCGCGCAGCGCTGGCGCTCGAGCCGCGGCATGTGAACGCAAGACGTTCGCTCGGCAACGTGCACTCCGGTTTGGGTGATTGGCACACCAGGCACGGCGATCCACGTGCTTTCGAAGAGTACGGGCACGCAGTCGAGAACCTCTTGATCGCGGTCGAGTTGGACCCGCGCGTCGAGAGGACGCACAACAACCTCGGCCTCGCCTATCGGGGGCTGGCCGGATTGCACGCGGCACGCAACGACCCGCAGGCGCTGGCGTTCTTTTCGAAGTCGATCGATGCGTTCGGGACCGCGCTGCGGCTTGCGCCGCACGAGGTCCGGACCTACAACAACCTGGGCATCCCGCTGCTCGAGCTGGCGCAGTGGCAAGCTGCGCAGCGCGACCCGCAGGCGCTGGCGAGTTTCGAGCGCGCCATCGCCAACCACGAAGCCGCCCTCGCGCTTTCGCCGGCGCACAACATCGCCGTCAACAACCTCGGCATGGCGCTTCGCGCGCTGGCGGATTGGTATTGCGAGGGCGATGACGAACGCGCCAGCGCAAGCTATGAACGAGCGATCCTGTGTTTCGAGCAGGCGCTGGAGATCGCGCCGCAATACCTGCACGCTCGCAACAACCTGTCCCAAGCCCAGCGGGGCCTGGCCTGCTGGTACAGCGCGCGGGGCGACCCGCGCGCGCCGCTCGAATTCGCGAGCGCCATCCAGGCCGCGCAGCAGGCCTTGGAACTGGCGCCGGAGGATGCCGGCATTCTTCGCAACCTGGGCGCGGCGCAGGAAGGCCTTGCCGGCTGGAATGCCCGGCAGGATCGGAACGCGTTCAAGCAGTGACGTGCTTGTGCAGCAGCGTCACGCTCAATGCCGGCGGCTCGACGCGGTCGAGTGCGGTCTGCAATTCCGGCGTGAGCGTCACGAACGCCAGCGTGCGGCTCGTGTTGCCCTCGTGGGTCCAAGGGGTCGGGTTGGCGAGTGCCATGCGCAGCGGCGGCTCGCCCGCCAGTTCAAGTTCGACCAGCTCGATCGGCTCGGCCAACGGCTGCGACAGCGACACGCGCACGCTCAGCTCGCGGCCGACCTTGCTGGGCAGCTGCATCACGATCTCGAATGCATGGCCGTCGACCACGCCGTTCCAGGCCAGTGTCCTGCCGGGAGGCCCGCGCCGGGCGCCCGCGGCCTGCTGGCTGCGCGAGTATTGCTGGGCGTTGGCGGGTACGCTGTGCAGCGTCAGCGTGCGCAGCAGCGCGGCCGGAGCCTGCACCAGCAGGCCCTGCGGCACGCCGGGCTGGCCCGGCTCGAGCGCCAGCGCCAGCAGCGCGAATTCCCGGTGCACATAACGCCGCACGGCTGCGTCGGCGGATTCGAGCTCGAACTCGTGCCAGCCGAACGGCCGCTGCGGATACAGCGCATCGAAGCGTTCGTCGTGATCCTCGCGTGCCTGCACCATCCACAGCCGCAGGGCCGCGCGGTAGCGAGCCAGCCACGGCCCGGTCACGCTGGCATGCAGCTGCCAGCGGCGCGAGGGGCTGCCCTCGAGCAGCGCGCGCCAGGCGCCGAGCACGCTCGCTTCGGGCGCACGCATCGAGTCGATGGCGTCGATCGGGGAGTCCAGCCAGACATGCAGGCGCAGCTCGGCCGCGACGCAGCGTTGCGCCAGCGCCAGCAACACGTCGACCTCGGCATCGGCCAGCGTCTCGACCACGATGTGCAGCGTGTGCGGCGCGAGTGCCTGCAGCGCGCCGACGCGTGGCTGCAGTTGCGCGAGCGGCAGCGCCTCGATCAGGCCACTGTCCAGACGCAGCTCGAGCAGCGTTTGATCCGGCGGATCGGCCGCCCGACGCTCGGCATTGGCGCGCTCGACGACAGCGCGATGGATGCGGCCGCTGCACAGCAGCCAGCGGTCCGGAACGAATGGGCGTTCATCCATGCTGGGGCTCCGCTGCGGCCCAGCACACGGCACAGGCTTGGCCCGGCGCCGGCGGGGCCGGCAGTTCATCCAGCAGCGTTCCCGCCTGCTGCTGCAGGTCACCCTGCGCGAGTCGCTTGAAAAGACGCAGCAGCGCTTCGCGCGGTTCGCCATGCGGCCCGACCGGATGGCCCAGGCCAAGAAAACGGGTGGTGCCCATCAGGCCCGCAAGGTAGGCATAGGCCAGGCCCGAAAAGGCGCCGTGCTTGTGGCCGACGCCGGCGCGCAAGGGGTCGATCAGGATGTCGGCCACCGCCTCGGCGAGCCGGTGGGTGCGCTGCAGATCGCGGCGCAGCGTGGGATCGTCGATGTGCACCGCGACGAATTCCCAACGCGGCGCCGCGCCCTGCTCGTAGACCCTGAAGCAGGGCGGCAGTCGGTCGGCCAAGCCCTGCAAGCCTGAACCCACATGATGTTCGAACACCGCCAGCCGAGGCAGCGCCGCCGCGACACGGCGCGCGGCCTGGCACAGGTCGCAGCTGCCGCGGGCCGCATCGAGCATCGTGTGCAGCCGGCCATAGAAGGCGCCGCGTGCCGGCTCGTTGTCACGCTCCAATGCCGGCTGCTTGACCACCAGCAAGGAATGCAGCACGTGCATGAAGTACAGGGCGTGCGCCAGTTCGGCCGGAACGTCCTGCACGGTCTGCGCCAGCACGGCGCGGGCGTTGCGCCATTGCCGCTCGTCGCCGCCAACGCCGATGTCCGAACCGCGCCCCGCATGCAAGGGTTGGCGCGCCACGCCCTGGCGTGCCGCCACCAGCTTGTGCAGGCGCTCGTGCGCCAGCCGGCTGCGCTCGATGGCCACGCCGGCCACCCGGCCCGACGCGCCCCATTGCGCCAGCACCAGCGCCAGCAGCGCCGCCAGCATCGCACGCCAGCGTTGAGGCAGTGGCGTGGCGAGGGTCAGCGCATGGTCGAACTGGTCGAACCACGCTTCGACGCCGGCCAGCCATTCCTTGGCGTGCCAGCGTTCGACGTGGTGCGCCTCGGCATCGAGCAAGCCCGCCAGCAGCCCGATGGCCACGTAGGCACGCTGGGCGACACCGGGCCAGTCGCGATAGCGGGCACACCCGTCGAGCAGCCCACCATAACGCGCACCGTGCCCGCCGGGCAGGGGCAGGTTGCCGGTGCGCAGCATGGTCTGGCAAAGCACCACGACCAGCGCCGCATCGGCATCGCAAAGCGGCGAGGTGGCCAATGTGCGGCGCACGGCTTCAGTCGTCATCACCGGCATGGGCATCGCCTTCATCGTTCCTGACCAGCGACGATGTTCCGCTGTGCCCCCATCGCCCCCTCACTTGCAACGATCATGCGCAGTGAAGTCTTTGCTTTCATGTGGCCTCCGAGGGGTCGATCGAGCGCAGAAAGCATCCCGCACGCCGAGGCTGCGGGCAAGGCGGAAACCGGAAAAGTTTTGCCCCGTCGCAGCGTGGTGGACCGGCCGCATCAAGGCCAGTGGCAAACCTCGAACTCCTCCACCAGCACCTCCGGCCCGACCGCCCATGCGAGCAGCAATCGGCGCTGATCCTCCAGCCACAGCATGGCGTCGACCGGGTGCGCCACGGGCTGCGCCGGGCCCGGTCTGGCAGCGTCGCCAACGGCAATCAGGCGAACCACCGGGTCGGCAACCGCAAGCACCGGGCCGCGCGGGCCGGCGCCAAGTGCAATGCAGCGTGCGGCGGCGTGCAGGTGGCAGGTCGTGGGGCCGGAGGGTGGGGCGCCTGCAGGGTCGTGCAGCGCGGCCACGCGGACCCGGGCGTCATCCCCCATCGCTGCCAACCAGCAGCCGTTCGGCCCCGCGTCAGCCACCACCATCCGGCGCAGCGCAGCTTCGTGGCCGGAGAGTTCGAGGCTGTGCTCGGCGGGTTCGGTGCCGCTGCAGACGTGAACCCGGCCATCGCTGCCGCCCGAGGCCAGCCGCCAACTGCCGGCCCCCGGCTCGCCGATCAGGGCGACAGCCACCACGCCGCAGGCTTGGCGCTTGACCAGGCGGCCGACGCTGCCGCTGCGAGCCCGACCCCATCCGGCGCGGGCCAGATCGTTGGCGCCGGCGATGCAGGTGCGGCCATCGCTGCCACCCGAGGCGACGATCCAGCCGCCTTCGCCGCGACAGGCGACGACGCCGACGGTGTTGACCTGGCCCTCGTGCCGCGTCGCCAGCCGCCCCAGGCACGGTGCGGCCGACCCGGTGTTGGCGACTTCGCCCGAGGTCGCGACCCGTGTCGATCCGTCGTCTGCGCCGCTCGCCACGACCCAGCCGCCGCTCTCGTGTGTCGGGCCAATCGCCAGCGCGCTCAGGCGGGCGTCGTGGCGCGTGGCGAGCCGGCCCAGAGCGCCGCCGGCCTCACGCCAGGCCGGCTGCTGCAAATCATCGGCGCACACCACGCGGGTGCTGCCGTCGGTGCAGCCCGAGGCCAGCAGCCAGCCGCCCGAGTCGGGGCTCGCGCACAGCGCAAGGCACACCACGTTGCTCTCGTGGCGTGCCGCCAGACGGCCCATCCGCGCGGCGTCGGCGTCGATGCTGACGCTGACGAGCGGGTCACTCTCTTGCGCGGTGGCAATGCGCACCGAACCATCGGCCGACGCCGAGGCCAGCACCCAGCCGCCATAACGAGCCGCGGGCACGAGTGCGACGCTCAGCACCCAGCCGCTGTGTCGCACCGACAGGGGCCTGCCCGCGGCAGTGAACCCTGAAGCGCGGTCGGTTCCGGTGCGCTGCGACCCGCCGATGACACAGGCAGTATGGTCATGCGATCCGCAAGCCAGCAGCCAGCCGCCCTGCAGGTCATCGCAGCGAAGAACCAGCGATCGAACGCGGTCCTTGTGACGCCATACATCGCTGCCCGCTGAGTCACCGGCTTCGTGTTCGTCGTTGGCACCGCTCATCCGCACCGTGCCGTCGATGGAGCCCGACGCCAGCAACCAGCCACCTTCGCGTTCGCAGCGCGCGAGCGACAGCGCGCAAACCCCTTGTGCATGCTGTGTCGCGACGCGTCCGGACGGCGGATGCCGGCTGCCGACACCGGTCGCGCCGCCCGGATCGACGGCACGCGCCACCCGCGTCGTGCCGTCGCGTCCCCCGGAGGCGAGCAGCCAGCCTCCCTCCTGCTCGCTGGCCATCAATGCCACACACTGAACCCAATCGGGGTGTCGGGTCGCGATCCGTCCCGCCGGCACTGCATCGGGTTCGACCGGCCGCGCGTGATGAACCTCGTCGGCGCAAACGACCTGGCTGGTTCCATCGCAGGCGCCGGAGGCCAGGACCCAGCCCAGACGCTCGCTCGCGACCAGCGCGACACACAGCACGGCGTCCGCGTGCCGGGTGGCCACCGTCGCGGGCGGCTGCGCCGCACCGGTCGCGGCAGGATCCAGCTCGCGCGCGCTGGCGATGCGCGTGCTGCCGTCGTTCGAGGCCGAGGCCAGCAGCCAGCCGCCCTCGCGCTCGCACGGCACGATCGCCACCGCGTTGACCCACCCGCTGTGCTGTGTCGCGACGCGGCCGAGCAGGCCAGGGCGGTCGGCGTCCCACTCGGGACGGCGCAAGTCGTTGGCGGCGGCGATGCGTGCGCTGCCATCGTGCGAGCCCGAAACGAGCAGCCAGCCGCCGTCGGCCGCCGAGGCCATCACGGCCACCGCCGACACCGCGCTGGCGTGCCGTGTGACCCGCCGGCCGGCGCGTCCGTAGACCAATTCGTCGAGGGTCCACAGCAGGGTCTGCCCGTCCGCCAGGCCGACTGCCACCACCGACCCGTCGTCACTGCTGGCGATGCAGGTGGCGGCGCTGTCGACCCGATGCAGCATGCCGGCCACGGCAAGGCCCGGCGCAGGGTCGACGCAGCGCAGGCACGGCTGCGCCACCGCGTCCGCCGCCTGGCGCAAGCGCTCACCCCAGGGGCTGCCGGCGCGCCAGCGCCCGGCCAGGCGGTTGTACAGCGCAATCGCCAGCGGCAACTCGCCGCGCGCGATCAGCGTGTGCTGGTCGGCCAGCACGTGGCGCAGACAGCGCAGCAGCAGCAGTCTTTCGGCCTGGGCCGGGTCCGACTGCGTGGGTCCGGCGCTTTCGAGCACCGCCGAGATCAGCGACAACAGGGTCGGCCAGGCCTGATCGCGCTGCGCCGCGTCGACCGACTCGAACATGCGCTCCAGCCAGGCTGCGCGCGGGTCGGCGCCGAAGCCGAGCAGGCGATCCGCGGCGCGCAGCCAGTCGCCGGCACTCGCCAGATGCCAGACGCCGTGGCGCAGCGCATAGCGCTCGATGGCGGCGTCGCGCGGCAGGCGCGGGTCGGCATCGAGGCAGGCCTCGCACAAGCCGGCCCACAGCCGATGCAGGTGCACGACCAGCGTTTGGCGGCGCCTGAGCACCGCTTCCCTGAGACCGTCGTTGGCGAAGACCAGCAACGAAGCGGGCTCGACCACCGAGATGCCGAACAGATCGCCACAGTGGCGGATCACGTGCTGTACCTGCCAGGACAGTTCGCGCTCGGCACCGACGCCGTCGGTGAATGCGCGCCAGGCGCGGCGCAGGTCGGCACCGGTTTCGGCCAGGGCCGGCAGCACATCCAGCAGTTCGAGCAGTTGTTCCTTGGCCCAGGCGGCCTGGCTGGTGGCGATCCAGGCCAGCGTGTTGAGCGTCAACAGCTTCGCATCGCCTTGCCAGACGCCCGGCAGGCGCGTCGCGGCGCGCTGCTGCACGTGGTCGAGCTCGAGGTCGAAGATCTCGGCCGCGCCTTGCGGCAGCGAGCGCGGGTTCTTCAGCCAGGCCGCGAGGTCGGCCAGCAGTTCGGCACGCTCGCGCAGCATGCGGCTGGCGACGACGAACAGGCCCTGGCAGGCGACCCGCATCGCCTGCTGCTGGGCCGCGCCGAGCAGCCGGCCGGCGGCGGCGCCGTGTCGACGCACGATGTCCTGCGCGCACAGCGCGATGTAGCGCTGCAAGTCCTGTTCGCAGGCCTGCACGTCGAGCTCGATTCGATGCACGCGGCGCGTGCTTCGCGAGACCAGCGTGCTGCTGCTCAGGCCCGACGGGCGGCCGGTCAACACCAGCACCACGCGCCGCGGCCAGGCTGCCGGCAGCCAATCGTTGAGGTCGTCGAAGGCTTCGTCGACGCCGTCGAGCAGCAGCACGACCGGCCGGCCCCGTTGGGCGGCGACCGCGGCGCAAACTTCCAGCAGGACCGCGACACGTTCGGCGCCGCGCCGGCTGCGGCTGGCTGCATCGTGCGGCACGGCCAGGCGGTCGCGCACGCAGGCATCGAGTTGCCGCAGCACCGTCTCCGGGTCGCCGCTGAGGCCGGTGTCCGATCCGCCGCTTCCGGCGCCGCGCGACACGAATGCCCAGCCGTCGAGCGGCAGGGTGCCGATGTCAGCGCTGGCTGGGGCTGGTCTGGGCTCCAGGCTCTGCGTTCTCAAGCGGACCCACTGCAGCGCGGCGGCTGTCTTGCCCCAACCCATCGGCGCTTCGAGCAGCACGACCCCGCCGCTGTCGGCCAATGCCGTCACCGCGTCGACCGCGCGGCGTGCCAGCCACTCGCGTCCGACCAGCCGCGGCGACGTGTCGCGCACCTGGCCGGTGGCATGGCGCAGCTCGGCGACGAAATCGGGATACAGGCCGTAGAGCCTCTCCTTGTTGGTCTCGATGGCCAGCGCATGGACCAAGCTGTCGAGGTCCGCGCAGCGGTGGATCCGGATCGATTGGCGGCCGGCCGGAAGGTGGCGCGCATCGTCGGCCACGAACAGGGCGTTCAACCGCGGGCCCGAACCGTCCTGAGCGACCAGCGCCCTGATCTTGCCCGCCAGGTCGACCCCTGCAAGCGCACCGCGACGGCCGCGCAGCGCCGCCGAAACGGCGGCCCGCTCCCAGTCGATCTGCTGCAGTTGTGCGGCCAATTCGGGTTCGGCGGCGGCCCATCGATCGTGCAGCAAATGCAGCGCCGCCAGCGCCACCGACGCTCCGGCGCTCGGTCCCTGGACGTGGAGCATGGCGCCGGGTTCGCCCGAAGGGCCGTCGCGTGGCGCCAGATCCCAGACCAGCACGAAGTTGCAGGCCGCGCCGATCTTGCCCAGCCGCATTCGGATCAGCGCTTCGGCACGCCGCAATGCGAGTGACATGCGCCAATCCGGTTGCAGCAGATGGCTTGCCGGCGCCGGGGCGAACAACTCGCCCGAGCGCGGCGCATCGCGGCGCGCGAGGCACCACAGCTGCAGGTCGGCGACCGCGCCGCGGCCTTCGCGAACCAACAGGACCGGCAGCCGCACCTGGCGCACTTCGCCGGCCCTGAGCGTCGCCGGTATGGGCTCATCGGCTGCCAGTGACTCGGCCAGCAGCGATTCAGCGAGCTCGCGTGCGCCGCCATCCGCAACCGCGCCCGCGACACTTGCCGCCAGCGTGCCGACACGCGCGAGCGCGCGGCGCAGCCGGGCCGTGTCGGGCACGCCGTGCAGCGCGAAATCGGGGTTCAGCAGCCGCCGTTCGAGCACGCGTCGCCGCGGCGACGGCGCTCGTGCGAAGACGTGGCGGCAATAGTCCATCCATGCCGGCCACTGCGTGGCGGGCCGTTCGAGCATCTCGACCATGACATGACCATCGGCCAGCAGATCATCGGTCTGCTGCCATGCGCCTGCGTCGCCTCCCATAGGCACCCCTCACCTCGCCGCACGCGGGGGAGGTGGACTGTGGCACAGGCGCAGGGCCTAGTCCAGATCGACGGCGGCGGCGGGATCCACCGCTTTGACGACGCTCAACCCTGGGCGATGGGACGTGTCGGGTCGGCCGACCATTCGCTCCATGAACCGGGGTACAGCGCCGAGCCGGCCAAGCCGGCCAGTTCCATCGCGAAAAGGTTGTGGCAGGCAGTGACGCCCGAGCCGCATTGGTGCACGACCTGGGTCGGGTCGGTTCCGGCGATCTCGCCGAAGGCCTGGCGCAGCTCGTCGGCCGGCTTGAAGCGGCCGTCCGGTGCGAGGTTGTCCTTGAAGAATCGATTGCGCGCGCCCGGGATGTGGCCGGCCTGCGTGTCCAGCGGTTCGATGTCGCCGCGAAAGCGCTCGGCGGCGCGTGCATCGATCAGTCGCACGACGCCGAGCCGGCGTGCCAGCGTGTCGGCATCGACCGACGTGACCAGCGGCGCGCGCGACGGATAGGGCGGCAGCGCGGCCGGCGCGACCGCGCCGCGCTCGAGCTCGCCGCCGGCCTGCTGCCAAGCCGCGAAGCCGCCGTCGAGCAGTGCCACCTCGGGGTGGCCGAGCCAGCGCAGCATCCACCACGCGCGCACCGCATAGGTCGCCCCGTGGCGGTCGTAGACGAGCACCTGGACTCCCGGCGCGACGCCGAGCCGCCCGGCGGTCTGCGCAAACACCTCGCGCTCGGGCAGCGGGTGCCGCCCGTTGCGGCCGGTCTTGATGCCCGACAGGTCGCGGTCGAGGTGGGCGTAACGCGCGCGCGGCAGATGCGCCTCGCCGAATGCGCGCTCGCCGGCGGCGACTTCGGCGAGGTCGAAGCTCGTGTCGATGATCGCGAGCGGCGTGCCGCTGGCGACCAGCTCACGCAATTGCACTGCCGAAATCAAGCTGCTGAAGCTCATGGCGAAGGCTCCGAGGGGGTGGAAGCGGCAGCGCGCACGGCTGCGATGGCGCGGGTCCTGAGCTGGGTCGCGGCGACGCCGGCGCTGACGATCAAGAGCATGCCGGCAAGCGCCATCCAGGTCACGCGGTCGTCGAACAGCAGCACGCCGTAGAGGAACGAAAAGCCGATCCCGAGGTACTGCAGGCTCGCGTTGACGAGCGGCCGGCCGATCGCATAGGCGCGGGTCATCATCAGCTGCGCGACGGTGGCGAGCACGCCGACCGCGAGCAGCAGAGCGATGCCTTCGGGCGTGTGGCCATGCCAGCCGACACCGAGCGTCAGCAGCGCGCCGGCGGCGACGCCGCCGAGCGAAAAATAGAACACGATGCGGTAGTCGGGCTCGCCGGCGCGGCCCAGCGTCGTCACCTGCAGGTAGGCCGCGGCCGAGATCATCCCCGACAGCAGGCCGATCAGGCCGTCCCACAACTGCTTCTCTTCGATGGTGGGGCGCAGGATCAGCGCGACCCCGGCAAAGCCGAGCAGCACCGTCGCCACCAGCCGCGGGTCGACGCGGGTCTTGCGCAGCAGCGTCATCGCGCCCAGCAGGAACAGCGCCATCCACACCGACGAGGTGTAGTTGAGCGTCATCGCGGTGGCCAGCGGCAGCCGGCCGAGCGCGTAAAACCACAGGCACAGCGCCGTCACGCCGGTCAGGCTGCGCCAGAAGTGCATTGCCGGCACGCGGCTGCGCAGGCTGCCGCCCTGGCTTTTTGCGTACAGCGCGATGATCACGGCGCCGGCCAGGCCGCGGTAGAAGACGATCTCGCCGGCGCCGTAACGCGCGGCGGCCAGCTTCACGCACACCCCCATCGAGGCGAACAGGAACGACGCGACAACCATCAGCCAGGCGGCGGACATCGGGGCGGGTCGGTCCCTGTTTCTAGCCCGGCTGCGCCATCGCGCGCCGGTACCAGCCGTGGAACTGCTGCATGCCGTCTTCCATCGGGCTCTGGTAGGGGCCGAACTCGTCGTCGCCACGGTCCATCAGCGCGCGCCGGCCGGCGTCCATGCGCAGCGCGATCTCGTCGTCCTCGACGCAGGTCTCGAGGTAGGCCGCCTGCTGCGCCTCGACATACTCGCGTTCGAAGGCGGCGATCTCTTCGGGGTAGTAGAACTCGACCACGTTGGTCGTCTTTTGCGGCCCGCGCGGGTACAGCGTGGAGACCACCAGCACGTTCGGGTACCACTCGAGCATCACGCCCGGGTAGTAGGTGAGCCAGATCGCGCCGTGTTTGGGCGGCGTGCCCTGCTGGTAGTTCAGCACCGCGTCGTGCCACTGGCTGTAGACCTCGGAGCCGGGCCGGCCCAGCGCCTCGCCGGCGTTGGTGGCCACGCCCACGGTCTGCACCGAGTACTCGCGCCCCATCTCCCAGCGCAGGTCGTCGGTGGCGACGAAGTTGCCGAGCCCCGGGTGGAACGGCCCGACGTGGTAGTCCTCGAGGTAGACCTCGATGAAGCTCTTCCAGTTGTAGTCGCACTCGTGCATGTGCACGCGGTCGAGCACATGGCCGCTGAAGTCGAAGTCGGCCAGGGCACCGAGCCCCGCCATGTCGGCCGCGACGTCGCAGCCGTTGTCTTCGAACACCAGGCCGTTCCAGCTGCGGGTGCGGTAGTTGTTCAGGTGCAGGCAGGGCGACTCGGCAAAATGCGGCGCTCCGATCAACTGGCCCTTCAGGTCGTAGGTCCAGCGGTGCAGCGGGCAGACGATGTGGTTCTGCGTGTTGCCGCGGCCATGCAGGATGACCGCCTGGCGGTGCCGGCAGACGTTCGAGATCAGCTCGATGCTGTTGGGCGTGCGAACCAGCGCGCGGCCTTCGCGTTCTTGTGGCAAGGTGTAAAAGTCACCCGGCTGGGGAACCGCCAGTTCATGGCCGAGGTAGTGCGGGCCGTGCCGGAAGATGGTGTCCATCTCGCGCGCGAACAGCGCTTCGTCGAAGTAGCTCGAAGCCGGCAGGGGCCGCACCCGCGGATCGACGATCTCGCGCGGCAAAGTCAGGTCGGACATGGTCCTGGGAATTCAAAAATCGTTGGCCCGTGTCGGGGACTGCGGCGGGCCGCGGATTGTACCCGTGGGCCCCGGTTCGACGCTTGGCGAGCCAAGCATTGAACGTGTCTCCCCACAATGGTGCTTTTTGTGGACATTCCGCCACCGTCGGCTGACTACAATCAAGGGTTTCACCCTGCGAAAAATGGCTCGTAATCCTTCGACCGCGGCCGAGACCGCCACCACCCCGACCTACGAGGACGCATTGAGCGAGCTGGAACGGCTGGTCGCAGCCATGGAGGGTGGCCAGTTGCCGCTGGACCAGCTGCTTGCGAACTACCAGCGCGGCGCCGAACTGCTGCAGTTCTGCCGCGCCCGGCTCGAAGCCGTTGAACAGCAGGTGAAGGTGCTCGAAGAAGGGCAGCTCAAGCCCTGGACCGCCGCATGAAGCTTGCAGATTTTGATCGCTGGGCCCGCAGCGAGCTCGATGCCGTCGAGGCCGCGCTCGATGCCTGGGTGCCCTCCAACGCGCCGGCCGGGCTTGGCCTGGCGATGCGCTACGGGGTGCTCGACGGCGGCAAGCGGCTGCGCCCGCTGCTCGTGCTGGCCGCCGCGCAAGCGGTCGGCGGGCTGCGCGACGCGGCCATTCGTGCCTCCTGCGCGGTCGAGCTGATCCACGCCTATTCGCTGATCCACGACGACATGCCGTGCATGGACAACGACATCCTGCGGCGCGGCAAGCCGACCGTGCATGTGCAGTTCGGCGAGGCCCAGGCGATGCTGGCCGGCGACGCGATGCAGGCGCTGGCGTTCGAGGTGCTGACGCCCGACGAGGGTGTGCCGGCCGCCCTGCAGGCGCGCCTGTGCTCGCTGCTCGCGCGAGCCGCCGGCCACGCCGGCATGGCAGGTGGCCAGGCGATCGACCTCGCCAGCATCGGCCTGCCGCTCGATGAACATGTGCTGCGCGACATGCACCACCGCAAGACCGGTGCGCTGCTGCAGGCCAGCGTGCTGATGGGCGCGGCCTGCGGCACAGCGAGTGCACCGGCCTGGAATGCGCTCGCCGCCTACGGCGACGCGTTGGGCCTCGCGTTCCAGGTGGTCGACGACATCCTCGACGTGACCCAGGCCTCCGAGACGCTGGGCAAGACCGCCGGCAAGGACCTCGACAACAACAAGCCGACCTATGTGACGGTGCTGGGCCTGCACGCCGCGCGCCGTCACGCGGCCGACCTGCGCGACATCGCCCAGGCTGCGCTCGCGCGCAGCGGCCTGACCAACGCGGCCTGGCTCAGCCTGCTGGCCGACAAGGTCGTCGAACGCGACAACTGAAGCTCACCGATGAACCACAACCTGCTTCGCTCCATCAACGCACCGTCCGACCTGCGCCGCCTGTCGCGGAACGAACTCAAGCAGCTTGCCATCGAGCTGCGTGACTTCGTGCTGCAAAGCGTGTCCAAGACCGGTGGCCACCTGTCGTCGAATCTCGGCACCGTCGAGCTCACGGTCGCGCTGCACCACGTATTCAACACGCCGCACGACCGCCTGGTCTGGGACGTGGGCCACCAGACCTACCCGCACAAGATCCTGACCGGCCGGCGCGACCGCATGAGCACGCTGCGCCAGATCGGCGGCATCAGCGGATTCCCGCGGCGCGACGAAAGCGAATACGACACCTTCGGCACCGCACACTCGTCGACCTCGATCTCGGCCGCGCTCGGCATGGCGATCGGCGCCAAGCTCAAGGGCGAGCAGCGCAAGGCGGTCGCGATCATCGGCGACGGCGCGATGACCGCCGGCATGGCCTTCGAGGCGCTGAACAACGCCGGCATGCCGCACGCCTGTGGCCAGGCCGATATGCTGGTGATCCTGAACGACAACGACATGTCGATCTCGCCGCCGGTCGGGGCGCTGAACCGCTACCTGGCGCGCCTGATGAGCGGCAAGTTCTATTCCGCTGCGCGCGACACCGCCAAGACGGTGCTGAAGAACGCGCCGCCGCTGTTCGAACTGGCGCGCCGGCTCGAGGAGCACGCCAAGGGCATGGTCGTGCCGGGCACGATCTTCGAGGAGTTCGGCTTCAACTACGTCGGCCCGATCGATGGTCACGACCTCGATTCGCTGATCCCGACGCTCGAGAACCTGCGCGACCGCGGCGGGGCGCAGTTCCTGCACGTCGTGACCAAGAAGGGCTACGGCTACAAGCTGGCCGAGGCCGACCCGGTCATGTACCACGGGCCGTCGCCGTTCGACCCGGTGCACGGGCTGCAAAAGCCCGCCGTCGCGCCCAAGACCAGCTTCACCCAGGTGTTCGGCCAGTGGCTGTGCGACATGGCCGAGAAGGACCGGCGGCTCGTCGGCATCACGCCGGCGATGCGCGAAGGCTCCGGCATGGTCGAGTTCGAGAAACGCTTCCCGTCGCGTTATCACGACGTGGGCATCGCCGAGCAGCACGCGGTGACCTTCGCCGCGGGCCTGGCCTGCGAAGGGCTCAAGCCGGTGGTCGCCATCTACTCGACCTTTCTGCAGCGCGCCTACGACCAGCTGATCCACGACGTGGCAATCCAGAACCTGCCGGTCGTGTTCGCGCTCGACCGCGCCGGCCTGGTCGGCGCCGACGGCGCCACCCATGCCGGCGCCTACGACATCGCCTACCTGCGCTGCGTCCCGAACCTGAGCTTGCTGACACCGGCCGACGAGAACGAGTGCCGCCAGTCGCTGTACACCGCCTTCCTGCACGACGGCCCGACGGCAGTGCGTTATCCACGCGGCAGCGGCGCCGGGGTCGAGGTCCAGCGCGAGATGACGGCGATCCCGTTCGGCAAGGGCGAGATCCGGCGCGAGGCGTCGCGCGGCGCGGGGCAGGGCGGCAAGCGGGTCGCGATCCTCGCGTTCGGCACCTTGTTGTACCCGGCGCTGAAGGCGGCCGAGAACCTCGACGCGACGGTGGCCAACATGCGTTTTGCCAAGCCCATCGATGTCGCGCTGGTGACTGACCTCGCGCGCAGCCATGATGCAATCGTGACGGTCGAAGAAGGCTGCTCGCTGGGCGGCGCCGGCAGCGCGGTGCTCGAGGTTTTGCAGGCGGCCGGCATCGAGATCCCGGTGCTGGTGCTGGGCCTGCCGGACGAATTCATCGAACATGGTGACCCGGCCAAGCTGCTCGCGATGTGTGGGCTGGATGCCGCGGGCATCGAACAGTCGGTGCTCAAGCGTTTCGGCGCCCGGCCTGCGCTGGTGCGCCCGGCGGTCAACCATTGACCTTGCGGCCGCGCGGGCGGCCGAATAGTGAGAAGCTTTGGCTCGGGAAGGGCCGAGCCTGAATGAGTCACATGAGCAACCTGAAAGACGCACTGCACATTCCCGACACGCAAAGCGAGCGCGACGAACGCGATCTGGCGATCCAGCGCGTCGGCGTGAAGGACGTGCGCTACCCGCTGCTGTTGCGCATCGGCAAGGCCGTGTTGCCCACCGTCGCGCAATGGGACCTCGATGTCGCGCTGCCGGCCGAACAAAAGGGCACCCACATGTCGCGCTTCGTCGCCTGGCTCGATGCGCTCGAGGCACCGATGGACGCGGCGGGGCTGCGCAGCGGGCTGGCGCTGATGCTCGAGAAGCTGCACGCGGTCGAAGGCCGGATCGAAGCGCGCTTTCCGTTTTTCCTGCGCAAGCGCGCACCGGTGTCGGGGGTCGAGAGCCTGCTCGAATACCAGGGCCGCTGGATCGCCGAACAGCGCGGCACGGTGTCGACGATCTGGGCCGAGGTGGTGGTGCCGGTGAAGTCGTTGTGCCCGTGCTCGAAAGAGATCTCGGACTATGGCGCACACAACCAGCGCTCGCACGTCACGATCCGCGCCGAGCTGAAGAGCGACGCCGTCGAGTGGCTCGAGCTGGTGCGCTACGCCGAAGACAGCGCGTCGAGCGAGGTCTGGCCGATGTTGAAGCGCGCCGACGAGAAGTGGGTCACCGAACGTGCCTACGAGAACCCGAAGTTCGTCGAGGACCTGGTGCGGGATGTGGCGCTGCGGCTGAATGCGGATGCGCGGGTCGGGCGGTATTGTGTCGACGTCGAGAACTTCGAGTCGATTCACGCGCATTCGGCGTTTGCGCGGATCGAACGGACCTAAGCCTAAGCGGTGTCATCCCGACGAACGTCGGGATCCACTTTCGGAGATTCGCTCGCTGCGTTCGCAGTGGACCCCGGCGTTCGCCGGGGTGACGGCCTCGTTGGGTGACGAGGCTTGTCCGGGTGACGGCCTTGTTGGGGCGACGGCCTTGTTCGGGTGACAGCTACGCCGCCGCGACCGCGATCTTCCCGATCTTCGCCTGCCACTCCTTCGGCCCGGTCTCATGCACCGAGGTCCCGTCGGAGCTCACTGCCACCGTCACCGGCATGTCCTTGACCTCGAACTCGTAGATCGCCTCCATCCCGAGGTCGGCGAAACCCACCACCTTGGCCTGTCGGATCGCCTTGGCGACCAGGTACGCCGCGCCGCCCACCGCCATCAGGTAAGCGCTCTTGTGCTTCTTGATCGCCTCGATACCCGCCGGCCCCCGCTCGGCCTTGCCGATCATGCCGATCAGCCCGGTCTGCGCCAGCATCATCTCGGTGAACTTGTCCATCCGTGTCGCCGTCGTCGGCCCCGCCGGGCCGACCACCTCGTCGCGCACCGGGTCGACCGGACCGACGTAGTAGATGACCCGGTCCGTGAAGTCGACCGGCAGCGGCTCGCCCTTGGCCAGCATGTCCTGGATGCGCTTGTGCGCGGCGTCGCGGCCGGTCAGCATCTTGCCGTTGAGCAGCAGCGTGTCGCCCGGCTTCCAGCTCGCGACCTCTTCGCGGGTCAACGTGTCGAGGTCGACGCTCCTGCTCTTGTTGTAGTCGGGTGCCCACTTCACGTCGGGCCACAGCGCCAGGCTGGGCGGCTCGAGGTAGGCCGGGCCGGAACCGTCGAGCACGAAGTGCGCATGGCGGGTCGCCGCACAGTTCGGGATCATCGCCACCGGCTTGCTCGCCGCATGGGTCGGGTAGGTGGCGATCTTCACGTCGAGCACCGTCGTGAGGCCACCCAGCCCTTGCGCGCCGATGCCCAGCGCGTTGATCTTGTCGCACAGCTCGATGCGCAGCTCCTCGACCTTGTTCTGCGGCCCGCGTGCCTTCAGCTCGAACATGTCGATGTCCTGCATCAGGCTTTCCTTGGCCAAGAGCATCGCCTTCTCGGCGGTGCCGCCGATGCCGATGCCCAGCATGCCCGGCGGGCACCAGCCGGCGCCCATTGCCGGCACGGTCTTGAGCACCCAGTCGACCAGGCTGTCGCTCGGATTCATCATCACGAACTTGCTCTTGTTCTCGCTGCCGCCGCCCTTGGCCGCGATCTGCACGTCGAGCGTGTTGCCCGGCACGACCGTCATGTGGATCACCGCGGGGGTGTTGTCCTTGGTGTTCTTGCGCTCGAAATGCGGGTCGGCCACGATGCTCGCGCGCAGCTTGTTCTCGGGGTCGAGGTAGCCTTTGCGGACACCGTCGTTGACAGCATCTTCCACGCCGGCCGGGAAGCCCTCGAAGCGCACGTCCATGCCGATTCTCAGGAACACGTTGACGATGCCGGTGTCCTGGCAGATCGGGCGCCGGCCTTCGGCGCACATCTTCGAGTTGGTCAGGATCTGCGCGATCGCGTCCTTCGCCGCCGGGCTTTGTTCGCTGGCGTAGGCGCGGGCGAGGTGACTGATGTAGTCGGCCGGGTGGTAGTAGCTGATGTACTGCAATGCGGCAGCGACGCTGTCGACGAGGTCGGCGTAGCGGATGGTGGTCATGTGCTTCTGGGGGTTGGGGATGCCGCGGCGCGACGGCGATCTTGCCCCGCGCGGCTTGCCCGAAGTTTACTGAAAGCCGGCCCGGCGCCGGCTACGCAGTTCCCGCGCGGGAGCCCCGCGGGTACAGTTAAGGGCCCGAAGCGCCCCAGAGTAAGCCGTTCGTAAGAGCACCTGCCTATGGTGCGAAGCAGTTCACAGTCGTCACGGAGACAGCAGCATGTCGGAACACGCCACCAAGTTCTACCCGCCCTCGGACGCCGCGACCCGGTCGGCCCACGTCTCCGGCCGCGCCGCCTACGACAAGCTGGTCGCCGAGGCCACAGCCGACTACGAAGGCTACTGGGCCCGGCTGGCACGCGAATTCGTGAGCTGGAAGAAGCCCTTCACCCAGGTGCTCGACCAGAGCGATGCGCCGTTCTTCAAGTGGTTCGAAGACGGCACGCTCAACGTCTCGTACAACTGCCTCGACAAGCAGGTCGAAGCGGGCCTGGGCAACAAGACGGCGATCATCTTCGAGGCCGACGACGGCAAGGTCACCAAGGTCAGCTACAGCGAGCTGCTGGCCAAGACCTGCCAGGTGGCCAACGCGCTGAAGCAGCGCGGCGTCAAGAAGGGCGACCGGGTCGTCATCTACATGTCGATGTCGATCGAAGGCGTGGTCGCGATGCAGGCCTGCGCGCGCATCGGCGCGACCCACTCTGTCGTGTTCGGCGGGTTTTCGGCGCAGTCGCTGCGCGACCGCATCCATGACGCCGGCGCGGTGATGGTGATCACCGCCGACGAGCAACTGCGCGGCGGCAAGCAGCTGCCGCTGAAGGCGATCGTCGACGAGGCGATTGCGCTCGGCGGCTGCGAGAGCGTGAAGGACGTGATCGTCTACCAGCGCACCGGCGGCAAGATCGCCTGGAACGCACCGCGCGACCAGTGGCTGCACGAAGCCACCTACGACCTGCCGACCACCTGCGAGCCAGAATGGGTGGGCGCCGAGCACCCGCTGTTCCTGCTCTACACCTCGGGCTCGACCGGCAAGCCTAAGGGCGTCCAGCATTCGACCGGCGGCTACCTGCTGTTCGCCGCGCTGACCACCAAGTGGACCTTCGACCTGAAGCCCGACGACGTGTTCTGGTGCACCGCCGACATCGGCTGGGTCACCGGCCACACCTACATCGCCTACGGGCCGCTTGCGCTTGGCGGCACCGAGGTGGTGTTCGAAGGGGTGCCGACCTACCCCGACGCCGGCCGCTTCTGGAAGATGATCCAGGACCACAAGGTCTCGATCTTCTACACCGCGCCGACGGCGATCCGATCGCTGATCAAGGCCGCCGAATCGAACGCCGCGGCCCATCCGCGCAACTACGACCTGTCGAGCCTGCGCATCCTCGGCACGGTCGGCGAGCCGATCAACCCGGCGGCCTGGGAGTGGTACCACGCGAACATCGGCGGCGGCCGCTGCCCGATCGTCGACACCTTCTGGCAGACCGAAACCGGCGGCCACATGATCACGCCGCTGCCGGGCGCCACGACGCTGGTGCCGGGCTCGTGCACGCTGCCGTTCCCAGGCATCGAAGCCGCCGTGGTCGACGAAACCGGCAAGGAGCTGCCGTGGGGCCAGGGCGGCATCCTGGTCGTCAAGAAGCCGTGGCCGGCGATGATCCGCACGATCTGGGGCGACCCCGAGCGCTACCAGAAGAGCTACTACCCGGCCGACTTCCAGGGCAAGTACTACCTGGCCGGCGACGGTGCGGTGCGCGACGCGGAGACCGGCTACTTCACGATCACCGGCCGCATCGACGACGTGCTGAACGTGTCCGGCCACCGCATGGGCACGATGGAGATCGAGTCGGCGCTGGTCGCCTGCACCGACCTGGTTGCCGAGGCGGCGGTGGTGGGTCGGCCCGACGACACGACCGGCGAGGCGATCTGCGCCTTCGTCGTGCTCAAGCGCGCGCGGCCGACCGGCGACGAGGCCAAGGCGATCGCCAAGCAGCTGCGCGACTGGGTCGGCAAGGAAATCGGCCCGATCGCCAAGCCCAAGGACATCCGCTTCGGCGACAACCTGCCGAAGACCCGGTCGGGCAAGATCATGCGGCGCCTGCTGCGCTCGGTGGCCAAGGGCGAGGCAGTCACGCAGGACACCAGCACGCTCGAGAACCCGGCGATCCTCGACCAGCTCGGCCAAGCGTATTAGGAGGCTTCGCCCGACGCAAAGAGGCCCCGCGGTGCGGGGCCTCTTTGTTGTGTGCTTCGCGCGTCTTTACTTCTGCGACAGCACCCATTGCACGAGCTGGCGGGCTTCGGCTTCGGTGACCTGCGGGTTGGCGGGCATGGGCACCGCGCCCCAGGCGCCGGAACCGCCCTTGAGCACCTTCTGGGTCAGCTTGTCGACGGCGTCCTTCTGGCCGCCGTACTTCTGCGCCACGTCCTTGTACGACGGGCCGACCTGCTTCTTGTCGACGGCGTGGCAGGCCATGCAGTTCTTTTGTGTCGCCAGGGTCTGATTCGCAAGAACCGGGCCGGCGGCGAGGGAAATGACAAGGGCTGTGAGCAACTTCATGCGGTCCTTTCGCGCGCGTTTTCGCGGCGTATCAGTGAGCTACAGTCACGACAACGGATTGTAGGGTGCTCGCGTTGACCACCCGCTCGGGGGTCCCTCATGTGGTTCGTGCTGCTCGGCGTCTTGTTGATCTTGCTGAACCTGCTGAACATCGGCCCGTTCGGCGTCTGGGAGTGGCCCGGCGACTGGTGGAAGATGTGCTGGCCGTTCGGTGTCGCCGCCGCGTGGTGGTACTACGCCGACACCAGCGGGTACAACCGCCAGCGCGAGATCGACCGGATGGAAGCGAAGAAGCAGGAGCGGCGCAAGAAGAACCTGGTGTCGCTGGGCATGGACCACAAAGGCCGGCGCGGAAAGAAGCGATGACACTCCGCGAGTGCTCCGGTAGCGCTCCGCCGATGACGACGGCGGGGGCCTTCGGCCCCCTTCTGTTTTACTTGTCTAGCACCGCGCCGGAACTGGCGCTTGACGCATTCTTCGCAAACTTGGCGAGCACGCCGCGGGTGTAGCGTGGGGCCGGGGCTTGCCATTCGGCCCGGCGCCGTGCCAGCTCCGCATCGCCGACATTGAGTTGCAAGCTCAGCGTGTGGGCGTCGATGGTGATCGAGTCGCCTTCGTGAACCAGCGCGATGACGCCGCCCGCGTAGGCCTCGGGCGCAACATGGCCGACCACCATGCCCCAGGTGCCGCCCGAGAAACGTCCGTCGGTGACGAGGCCGACCGACTCGCCCAGGCCTTGCCCGATCAGCGCGCTGGTCGGCGCCAGCATCTCGGGCATTCCGGGTGCACCCTTGGGGCCCAGGTAGCGCAACACCATCACGTCACCGGCGACGATCTGCTGCGCCATGATGGCCGCCAGCGCTGACTGCTCGTCGTCGAAGACACGCGCCGGGCCGGTGATGACCGGGTTCTTCAGGCCGGTGATCTTCGCGACGCAGCCTTCGGGCGACAGGTTGCCCTTCAGGATCGCGAGATGGCCTTCGTCGTACATCGGGCGCTCGATCGGGCGGATCACGTCCTGGTCGGCGCGCGGCACGTCGGGCACCTCGGCCAGGTTCTGGGCCACCGTCTTGCCGGTGATCGTCATGCAGTCGCCGTGCAGCAGGCCGGCCTTCAGCAACACCTTCATCACCTGCGGAATGCCGCCGGCGCGGTGCAGGTCGACCGCGAGGTACTTGCCCGAAGGCTTCAGGTCGCACAGCACCGGCACGCGTTTGCGCATGCGCTCGAAGTCGTCGATGGTCCACTCGACTTCGGCCGCGTGGGCGATGGCCAGGTAGTGCAGCACCGCGTTGGTCGAGCCGCCGGTGGCCATGATGACGGCGACCGCGTTTTCGATCGCCTTGCGCGTCACGATGTCGCGCGGCTTGAGGTCCATTTTCACCGCCTCGACCAGCACCCGCGCCGCCTGCTTGGCGGTGACGGCGATCTCGTCGTGCGGGTTGGCCATCGTCGACGAATACGGCAGGCTCATGCCCAGCGCCTCGAACGACGAGCTCATCGTGTTGGCGGTGTACATGCCGCCGCACGAGCCGCTGCCGGGGATTGCGCGGCGCTCGATCTGGCAGAAGTCTTCTTCGCTCATGTTGCCGGCGCTGAACTGGCCGACCGCTTCGAACACGCTGACGATGTTGAGGTCCTGCCCCTTGTACTTGCCGGGCAGGATGGTGCCGCCGTAGACGTAGATCGCCGGCACGTTGGCGCGCAGCATGCCCATCATGCCGCCGGGCATGTTCTTGTCGCAGCCGCCCACCACCAGCACGCCGTCCATCCACTGGCCGCCGACGCAGGTCTCGATGCAATCGGCGATCACCTCGCGCGAGACCAGGCTGTACTTCATGCCTTCGGTGCCCATCGCCATGCCGTCGGAGATGGTCGGCGTGCCGAAGATCTGCGCGTTGCCGCCGGCCTCTTCGATGCCGGCGACCGCCGCATCGGCGAGCTTTTGCAGGCCCGAGTTGCACGGTGTGATCGTCGAGTGGCCGTTGGCCACGCCGATCATCGGCTTCTTGAAGTCGCCTTCCTCGTAGCCGAGGGCGTAGTACATCGAACGGTTGGGTGCGCGCGCGACGCCTTCGGTGATGTTCTTCGAACGGCGGTTGGAGCTCATGGTGGTCTCTGTGAGGTGGACTGCGGTGAAGCCTGGAATGATATCCGGCTCCCTTATGATCGCCGCTCGTCACGCACCCCCGCCCATGCTGCGCCACCCCCAGTTCAACCCCATTGCCTTCGAGATCGGCCCGGTCCAAGTCGGGTCGCACCAACTCGGTCCGGTCGGCATCCATTGGTACGGCATCACCTACCTGGTCGCGTTCGCGCTGTTCCTCTGGCTCGCGTCGATTCGGGTCAGGCAGCCGCAGTACGCCGAGCGCGGCTGGACCCGGCGCGATGTCGAGGACCTGCTGTTCTTCGGCGTGCTCGGGGTCGTGGTCGGCGGCCGGCTCGGCTATGTGCTGTTCTACGTTTTTCCCGACAACCTGCTCGACATCTTTGCGGTCTGGAAGGGCGGCATGTCGTTTCACGGCGGCCTGCTGGGCGTGGTGGTCGCGCTGGCGAATTTCGGCATGCGCCGGCATCGCCCGTTCCTCGAGGTCGCCGACCTGATCGCACCCTGCGTGCCGACCGGCCTCGCCTCGGGGCGCGTCGGCAACTTCATCAACGGCGAGCTGTGGGGTCGCGAGGCTGACCCGTCGTTGCCGTGGGCGATGGTGTTTCCGCAGTCCCACACCGAGCTGCCGCGCCATCCGTCGCAGCTCTACCAGTTCGCGCTCGAAGGCATGCTGTTGTTCGTCATCCTGTGGTGGTTCGCGCGCAAGCCGCGGCCGACCGGCATGGTGTCGGGGCTGTTTCTGATCGGCTACGGCGTGTTCCGCTTCATCGTCGAATACTTCCGCGAGCCGGACAAGGATCTTGGCCTGCGCGCATGGGACCTGAGCCGCGGCCAATGGCTTTGCGTGCCGATGGTGCTGGGCGGCATCGTGCTGATGATCATCGTCAGTCGACGCAGCGCAGCGAAGACCGCATGAGACAGATCTTCCTCGACACCGAGACCACCGGCCTGAGCCCCGAATCCGGCGACCGCATCATCGAGATCGGCTGCGTCGAGATGCTCAACCGGCGGCTCTCGGGGCGCAACCTGCACTTCTACCTGAACCCGCAGCGCGCCAACAGCGAAGACGCGGTCAAGGTGCACGGACTGAGCGACGAATTCCTGGCCGACAAGCCGCTGTTCGAAGCGGTGGCCGACGAGCTGCTCGACTACCTGGCGGGCGCCGAGATCGTCATCCACAACGCCGCCTTCGACGTCGGCTTTCTGAATGAAGAGCTGAAGCGCATCGGCCGCCAGCGTTTCACCGAATATGCCGCCGGCGTGACCGACAGCCTGACGATGGCGCGCGAGATGTTCCCGGGCAAGTCGAACTCGCTCGACGCGCTGTGCCGCCGCCTCGAGGTCGACAACTCGAACCGCGCGCTGCACGGCGCGCTGCTCGATGCGGGCCTGCTGGCCGAGGTCTACATCCGCATGACACGCGGCCAGAACTCGCTGGTCATCGACGCCGGCGAAGGCGGCGCCGAGCAGATCGCGATTGCCGCGATCGACCTGAGCGCGTTCCAGCTGCCGGTGCTGCTGGCCAGCGCCGACGAAGCCGCGGCCCACGCGACACTGCTCGCCGAGCTGGACAAGGCGTCCGGCGGCAAGACGGTGTGGCGAAGCCTTATGGCATAATTGAAGGCTAATTTGGGCGGTTAGCTCAGGGGTAGAGCATCGCATTCACACTGCGGGGGTCGGGGGTTCGAAACCCTCACCGCCCACCAAATTGCAAGAGCCGCCGGCATCACTACCGGCGGCTTTTTTGTTGGGCGCTTGCGCTGTGTCCGAAAATCGGCCGATGGAACACGTCGACGCTGTCGTCATCGGTGCCGGCGTCGTGGGGCTGGCGGTGGGCCGCGCGCTGGCGCAGCGCGGGCTCGAAACGGTGGTGCTCGAAAGCGCCAACGCCATCGGCACGGCAACCAGCTCGCGCAACAGCGAGGTCATTCACGCCGGGCTCTACTACCCCAGCGCGTCGCTGAAGGCACGCCTGTGTGTGCAGGGCCGCGAGCAGCTCTACGCGTATTGCGAGTCGCACGGCGTCGAACACCGACGCTGCGGCAAGCTGCTGGTGGCCAGCGGCGAGGCGCAGTGCAGGAAACTGGCGCAGATCGAGGCGCAGGCGCTCGCCAACGGCGTGACCGATCTGCGCCGGCTGAGCCGCGCGCAGGCGCGCGCGCTCGAACCGGCACTGCAGGCGGACGAGGCGTTGCTGTCGCCGTCGACCGGCATCATCGACAGCCATGGCCTGATGCTTGCGCTGCAAGGCGAGCTCGAAGCGGCGGGTGGCGCCGTCGCGTTCCTCTCGCCGGCCGAAGCGGTGCAGTGCGGCACGCCGTCGCAGCGCGTGCGGGTCGGCGGCGAGGCCGCCGTGGACTTGTCGGCGCGCTGCGTCGTCAACGCCGCCGGCCTGTGGGCGCCTGCCGTCGCGCAGCGCATGCAGGGGCTGGCGGCGCGCCATGTGCCGCGGGCGCATTTCGCCAAGGGCAGCTACTTCTCGCTCGCCGGCCGCGCGCCGTTTTCGCGCCTCGTTTATCCGGTGCCCGAAGAGGGTGGGCTCGGCGTTCACCTCACGCTCGACCTCGGCGGGCAAGCGCGCTTCGGCCCCGATGTCGAATGGCTCGCGATCGACTCGCCGGAGCAGATCGACTACCGCGTCGACCCGGCGCGCGCCGATGCCTTCTACGCCGCGATCCGCAGCTACTGGCCGGCGCTGCGCGACGCCACGCTGCAGCCGGCCTACAGCGGGGTGCGGCCGAAGCTGAACGGCAGCACCGACTTCGTGCTGCAAGGCCCGGCCGAGCATGGCATCGCCGGTTTGATGAACCTTTATGGCATCGAATCACCCGGCCTCACGGCCTGCCTCGCGATCGCCGACGAGGTGTTGATGCGACTGTTGCTGTGATTAAGTTCCGAATAAAGACATCAAATGCGTCAGCGATCAATCGATACTGTTTGTGACCGCCGCTTCAGTCGCGCCGGGCCTTCACAGGAGGGCAGCGCCAGGAAGCTCTTCACAACCACTTGTCGGAATTGGACACAGCCATGATGAATCGACGCACTGCAATGTTTGGTGCCGGCATTGCCGCGCTGCCTTCGCTGGCCTGGCCGATCTCGGCGGCGGTCGCGAGCAACGACCGCTCGCCGATCCGGCTCGGCCAGTCGGCGCCCGTGAGCGGGTCGTTGGCGCACGTAGGCATCGCCTTCCGGAACACGGCGCTGGCGGTGTTCGGTGAGGTCAACGCACAAGGCGGCATCGGCGGGCGCGACATCGAACTCATCACGCTCGACGACGAGGACCGGGCCGAGCGCACGGCGGTCAACGTGAAGCTGCTCGCGAGCGAACACCACGTGGTGGCCTTGTTCGGCTTCGTCGGCGCCGGCGCCCACCGCGCTGGCGCACGGGGCGCGGCCGAGGAAAAACTGCCCTACGTCGCGCCGGTCAGCGGCTCCGATGAATTGCGCTCGGGCATGCTGCCCTGGGTCTACAACCTGCGTGCCGGGCACGTCGACGAGATCGAGTACATCGCCCGCCACACGAGCAACGTCGGCATCCAGCGTGTGTCGCTGGTGTCCGAGTACAACTCGCAGGGCTGGGAGCTGCGCGATGCGTTGATGGACGCCTTCGAGAAGAAGGGCAACAAGGTGGCGTCGATCACCAGTGTCGACCACGAAGGCAGCAAGTACAGCCTGCCGGGGGCCGTGTCGTCGGTGTTGTCCGGCTCGCCCCAGGCGATCGTGCTCGGCTCCGACTATGTGGCGAGTGCGCGCTTCGTCGGCGCGATGCGCCAGGCCGGATACACCGGGCTGTTCTACACGCTGTCCACGGTGGGTGGCAGCGCGCTGATGGAGCAGCTGGGGCCGTTGGCTGCGGGCATCTCGGTCACCCAGGTGGTGCCGTTTCCGTGGACTTCGTCGGCGCCGGTCGGCCGCGCCTTCCAGGCGTTTTGCGCGCGGAGCAAGATCGAGCCCTCGTTCGCGAGCATGGAGGCCTGGCTGGCAGCCAACCTGATGGTCGACGCGCTGCGCCGCGCGAAAGAGATCACGCCCGCCAAGCTGGCCGAAGCGATGGACGCCCTGCCGCCGCGCGACCTGGGTGGCTACGTCGCCGCGTTCTACGGCAAGTCGCGCCGCACGCCGGCGCAGATCGACCTGACGGTGTACTCGAGGAACGGCAAGTTCGTGAAGTGATAAGTGAGTGAATGCAGCGCTACTCGGCGTGCACCCACTTGCCGTCGACCAGATGCTGGTTCGGCTTGAACTGCGCCTTGTAGGCCATCTTGTCGCTCGCGCCTATCCAGTAACCCAGGTAGACGTGCGGCAGCTTTAAGAGCTTGGTCTGCTCGATCTGCCACAGCACGTTGTAGGTGCCGTAGCTGGTGCGCGGCTCGGGCTCGTAGAAGGTGTACACCGCCGACAAGCCGTCGTTCAGGATGTCGAGGATCGACACCATCTTCAGCGCGCCCAACCCGCCGCCGCCTTCGGCCACCGGCTCGCGAAACTCGACCAAGCGAGAGTTGACGCGGCTTTGCAGCAGGAACTGGGTGTACTGGTCGATGCTGTCGTGGTCCATGCCGCCGCCGCTGTGGCGGCCGGCCTGGTAGCGCAGGTACAGCTGGTAGTGCTCGGGCACGAAACACAGGCGCAGCACCCGCGCCTGCAGGTGTTTGTGGGCCTTCCAGGCGCGGCTCTGGCTGCGTGTGGGCTTGAACGTCGCGACCGGCACGCGCAGCGGCACGCAGGCGCGGCAACCGTCGCAGAACGGCCGGTAGGTGAACATGCCGCTGCGCCGGAAGCCGTTGGCGACCAGCCCGGAGTAGGCGTCGGCGTGGATCAGGTGGCTGGGCGTGGCGACCTGCGAGCGCGCCATGCGGCCCTCGAGGTAGCTGCACGGGTAGGGCGCCGTGGCATAGAACTGCAGCGAGGCGAGCGGAAGCTCTTTCGGGTGGGTCACGGGCCGGGGTCCTTCGGCGGCGCGGGGGCCTGCGCGTCGGGCGCGACAAGCTGCGCCCACAGCGTTCCATCATAGGTCCAATCGCGCACCGGCGGTTCCCCCAGACGCGGGGTCAGGCGACGCTCGAACTCGCCACGCGCCAGCTCGCGCCCGCCCATCGACGTGAGGTGTTCGGTGCGCTGCTGGCAGTCGATCATCGGGATCGAATGGGCGCGGCAAAAACACACGAGACCGGCGAGCGCGATCTTGGACGCGTCGGTGCGTTGTGAAAACATCGACTCGCCGAAGAACATGCGCCCGAGGCTCACGCCGTAAAGGCCGCCGGCCAGCTCGCCGTCGATCCAGGTCTCGAAGCTGTGCACGATGCCCTGCTGGTGCCAACTGCAGTAGGCGTCGACCATTTCCGGCACGATCCAGGTGCCGTCCTGGCCGTCGCGCGGCGTGGCGGCGCAGGCGGTGATGACACGCTCGAAGGCCGAGTCGATGCGCAGCTCGCAGCCCGGTGAACGGATGAACTTGGCGAGCGTCTTGCGCAGCGAGCGCGACAGCTTGAACTCGTCGGCGAGCAGCACCATGCGCGGGTCGGGCGACCACCACAGGATCGGCTGGCCTTCGCTGTACCAGGGGAACACGCCCTTGGAGTACGACTCGGTCAGGCGCTCGGTGCTGAGCTCGCCGCCGGCCGCCAGCAGGCCGGGTGCGTCGGAGTCGGGCGGCAGCGCGCTGCGAGTGTCGGGCAGCGCGTCGTGCGGGCTGCGCAGCCAGGGGATCATGGCCACCAGCCGACCCGCGGCGATTGGCTGGCCGCGAGCTCGGCCTCGCTCAGCTCGATGGGCATGCGCAGCAGCGCGCCGGCCATCGCCTTGCCCAGGTTGTCCAGCCGCAGGTTGCGTGCGCCGCCGCCTTGCAGCGCGTCGCGCAGCACCAGCTTGATCGCGAGGATGTTGGGCAGCGGCCAGCATTCGACGCGGCCCGGCAGCCACGCCGCGAAGTGGGCCTGAACCGTCGCCGCGTTCACCTCCCGTGCCAGCACTGCGTAGCCGGCTGCGTTCCACGCGAAGAGCCCGAAGTCGACCCAGTCGGCCTTGTCGCCGCTGCGGGCGTGGGCGATGTCTGCCAAACGGACCTTCATGTCTCGATGACCTCGATGCGGACTTTGGATTCCACCTGCTCGCGCGCGATCAGTGTCGGCCAGATGCCGAGCAGCTCGCCGCTGTTGTGCAGGCCGTGGAGGCCGCAGGTGTAGGCCGGGCCGCTCAGGCCCATCCACGGGAAGAGCCGGCCGAAGCCGTCGGCGGCCGCCTTGACCTGGGTGCGCAGGACCAGGCGGACCCAGACTTCGTTCAGCTCGCCCACGTCGGCCGGCAGCGGCGCCAGCGCGCCGTGTGCCGAATTGAGGCCGGGGTACTCGACGAACAGCTCGTCGTGCGGCAAGCGCTTGTCGGCGAGCTGCGACTTCACCATCTCGATCGCGGCCTGCGCCTTGGCCATCGCGTCGGGCCAGCTGAAGCCCCAAGTCACCTCGGCCTTGTGGCCATCGCTGAAGCCGGCCACGACCTTCAGTTGCTCCGGCCGCGCGCGCCCGCTTGCACCGGTGAGGCGCACCCGGTCGTCGCCGAGGTCGCTGAGCGCGAGCGTCGACATGTCGAGCACGACGTCGGGCGACAGGTAGGCGTGCGGGTCGTGCACCTCATACAGCAACTGTTGTCGCACGGTGTCGAAGTTGACGCGCCCGCCGCTGCCGGGTGCCTTGGTGATGACGGCGCTGCCGTCGTCAGCCACTTCGGCGATCGGGTAGCCGATGTGCGCGAGATCCGGGATCGCCTGCCATGCGCCGAGGCTGCCGAAGTTGCCGCCGCTGCCCTGGCCCGAACACTCGAGCAAGTGGCCGACCGCGAGGCCTTGTGCAAGCTTGGCAAGGTCGGCCGCCGACGCCGCGTCTTCGAGCTTCCAGCCGAACCCGTGCACCAGCGGCGCGAGGAACAGCGCCGCGTCTGCGACCCGGCCGGTGATGACGATGTCGGCGCCTTGCGCCAGCGCGTCGACGATCGGCCGCGCGCCGAGGTAGGCGTTGGCGAACACGAGCCGCTCGCGCACACCTTCGACCGGCGCGCCGTTGAAGAGGTGCGGGAAAGTCGCGCCCGCGGCGCTCAGACCGGCCAGCACGTCGTCGCCGCTCACCACCGCGATGCGGGCTTTCCATGACTTTGTCCCGAAGGCGACACGCAAGGCCTGGGCGGCACCCGCAGGATTGAGCCCACCCGCGTTGCAGATGAACTTGGTGCCGCGTTCGCGCATCAGCGGCCACAGGCGCATCAGCATGGGGACCACGTCGCGTGCATAGCCCAGGCTGGCATCGCGCTGCCGGTCCTTCTGCAGGATCGCCAGCGTCAACTCCGCCAGATGGTCGCTGCAGACATAGCAGACGCCGCCACGCTCGATGCTCGCGACCACCGGCTCCCACGAGTCGCCATAGAAGCCGAGGCCCGAAGCGATGCGAACTGTCTTTGCCATGTCCTGATTTCCCCTTAGCCGGCAGTGTGTCGCAACCCCGGAACATCCCTGAGCGTGTTGCAAGGGGTCACACATCAGAATCGACCACACGCACAAGGAGACGCGTTGCAGTTTGTCCAGCTCGTGATCAGTGGAATCGCGCAAGGCTGCATCTACGGCTTGATCGCGCTCGGTTTCGTGCTGATCTACAAGGCCACCGAAACAGTGAGCTTCGCGCAGGGCGAGCTGATGATGCTGGGCGCGTTTGTCGGCCTCGCGTGCATGACCTTCATCGGCTTTCCGTTCTGGCTCGCGGTGCCGTGTTCGATCGTCGCGATGGGCTTGTTCGGCGTGCTCGCCGAACGGGTCGTGATCCGCCCGATCCTCGGCCAGCCGGCGTTCTCGATCGTCATGCTGACCATCGGGATGGGTTATGTGGCGCGTGGCCTGATCACGATGGTGCCCAACATCGGCACCGAAACGCACACGCTTCCGGTGCCGTACAAGGACCAGGTGTGGAACCTCGGGTCGCTGGTGCTCAACGTCGAGCAGATGGTGGTGATCGCGAGCACCGCGCTGCTGAGCCTGGTGCTGTTCGCGATGTTCAAGTACAGCAAGCTCGGTGTCGCGATGCAGGCCTCGTCGCAGAACCAGCTGGCGGCGTATTACATGGGCATTCCGGTCAAGCGCTTGAACGGCCTGGTCTGGGGCTTGGCCGCGGCGGTGGCGGCGATCGCGGGGTTGCTGCTCGCGCCCATCACCTTCGTGCACGCCAACATGGGCTTCATCGGGCTGAAGGCGTTTCCGGCCGCTGTGGTCGGCGGCTTCGGCAGCTTGCCGGGCGCGATCGTCGGCGGTCTGCTGATCGGGATCGTCGAGTCGCTGTCGGGGTTCTATCTGCCGGATGGGTTCAAGGACACGGCGGCCTACATCGTCGTGCTGGTGATGCTGTGGGTGAAGCCGAACGGCTTGTTCGGCGAGAAGCTGCGCAAGAAGGTTTGAGGATGAGAGCACAAACCCCGTTCGCACTGAGGTATGGGACCCCGTTCGGACTGAGCTTGTCGAAGTGCCGGCGCCGTCGGTGCGGGGGCTTCGACAAGCTCAGCCCGAACGGGGTGAGGTGAGGTGAGGGGCGGGACACACACACACCATGCGCTTCATCTTCAAAACCGACTACACGCAAGACATCCGCCTCGCCAAACACGGCGGCCATGTCTTCTGGTACGCGCTGCTCGTGCTCACGCTGCTCGCCGCGCCGTGGATCGTGTCTGAATACTGGCTCGCGCAGCTCACCTTCATCCTCATCTACTCGATCGTCGGCCTGGGCCTGATGTTGCTCGCCGGCTTCACCGGCCTGTTCTCGATCGGACACGCCGCCTTCCTCGGCGTCGGCGCCTACACCCAGGCGGTGCTCACCAACGCCGGGTTGCCGTTCCCGCTCGCGCTCTTGTGTGCCGGGGCGCTGTCGGCCGCGGTCGGCATGGTGGTCGGGCTGCCGGCGCTGCGTGTCAAGGGCATCTACCTCGGCATCGCGACGCTGTCGTTCGGCTTCATCGTCGAGGAAGTCTTCGCGCGCTGGGAGAGCGTGACCGGTGGCAATGCCGGCATCCACATCAAGGCGCCCAACATGTTCGGCTGGCAACTGGCCAGCGGCGAAGAGTTCTACTTCCTCTGCCTGGTGCTCGCGGTCGGCGCGACCTTGTTGATCCTGAACCTGCTGCGCTCGCCGACCGGCCGCGCCTTCGTCGCGATCCGCGACTCCGAGGTGTCGGCGCAGAGCATGGGCATTCACCTGGCGCGCTACAAGACGATGTCGTTCGCGATCTCGGCCGCGCTCGCCGGCGTCGGCGGCGCGCTGTACGCGCACAAGCTGCAGTTCATCTCGCCCGACCAGTTCAACATCGTGCAGTCGATCGACCTGTTGCTGATGGTCGTGATCGGCGGGCTCGGCTCGGTGCACGGCGCCTTCCTCGGCGCGATCTTCCTCATCACGATGCCGCAGGTGATCGCCCTCGGCAAGGACTGGCTGCCCGATGTCGTCGGCCAGGCGCCGGGCCTGCAGGGCACCGTCTACGGCCTGGTGCTGATCGGCTTCGTGCTGTTCGAGCCGCTCGGGCTGTACGGCCGCTGGCTCAAGGTGCGCACCTACCTGCAGCTGTTCCCGTTCTACCGCCGCGGCATGTTCAAGCGGCAAAAGAGCTTCCAGAAGTCGGATCGACTCAGATGATGGACGTGCTGTTGTCGGCCAAGGACCTGAGCGTGCGCTTCGGCGGCGTGCTGGCGGTCAACGGCGTCAGCTTCGACGTGAAGCGCGGCGAGGTGTTCACGCTGATCGGGCCGAACGGCGCCGGCAAGACGACGGTGTTCAACCTGATCAGCCGCATCTACACGCCCACCAGCGGCGAGATCGCGTTCGAAGGACGCAAGCTGTCCGAGCTGGCACCGCACGATGTGGCCCGGCTCGGCATCGCGCGCACCTTCCAGAACATCGAGCTGTTCGAACACGCGAGCGTGCTGCAGAACCTCTTGATCGGCCGCCACACGCACCGCGAAACGACGCTGTGGAGCGACCTCTTCTTCACCCCGAAGACACGCCGCGCCGAAGTGGCGGCGCGCGAGAAGGTCGAGCAGGTGATCGAGCTGCTCGACCTGCAGCACCACCGCGAATCGCTGGTCGCCGGGCTGCCCTACGGCGTGCGCAAGGTGGTCGAGCTGGCGCGTGCGCTGTGCACCGAGCCGAAGCTGCTGCTGCTCGACGAACCGTCGTCGGGCCTCAACGTCGAAGAGACCGACGACATGGTGTTCTGGATCCGCGACATCCAGCACGAGCTCGGCGTCACGGTGCTGATGGTCGAGCACGACATGAGCCTGGTGTCCAAGGTGTCGGACCGGGTGCTGGCGATGAACCAGGGCGAGATGCTGGCGCTCGGCACGCCGCGCGAAGTGCAGGCGCATCCGGGGGTGATCGAGGCCTATCTGGGGTCGGTCGACGATGTGGCGAGTCTGCGGAGGGCCGCATGACACAGGCATGTCATACCGGCGAACGCCGGTATCCACTCGTCGAGAAGCGTGGCGTGGTCGGCGAACCGCAGGCAGTGGATCCCGGCGTTCGCCGGGATGACAGGCCCACCGGCGTTCGCCGGGATGACGGGCCCACCGGCGTTCGCCGGGATGACGGGCCCACCGGCGTTCGCCGGGATGACGGGCCCACCGGTGATGACAGCTCGAGCGGGCGATGCGCATGAGCGACGTCATGCTGCAGCTCTCCAACGTCGAGAGTTCCTACGGCCCGATCCGCGCGATCCGCGGTGTGAGCCTCACTGTGCGCCAAGGCGAAATCTCGACCGTGCTCGGCTCCAACGGCGCGGGCAAGACGACCATCCTCAAGACCATCTCCGGCATCATCGACCCGCGCAAGGGCAGCGTCGAGTTCCGCGGCCAGAACATCACCGCGCGCGACCCGGCGGCGATCGTGCAGATGGGGTTGAGCCATGTGCCCGAGGGCCGCGAGGTGTTCCCGCTGCTGTCGGTGCGCGACAACCTGATGATGGGCGCCTACACCCGGCGCGACCGCGACGGCGTGGCGCGCGACGTTGAAACGGTGTTCGGCTACTTCCCGATCCTGCGCGAGCGTGCGGCGCAAGACGCAGGGCTGCTGTCGGGCGGCCAGCAGCAGATGCTCGCGATCGCGCGCGCGCTGATGGCCGCGCCGCAACTGATGCTGCTCGACGAGCCGAGCCTGGGCTTGAGCCCCAAGCTGACGCGCGAGATCTTCGAGATCGTGGTTCGAATCAACCGCGAACGCGGCACCACCATCCTCTTGGTCGAGCAGAACGCCAACATGGCGCTCAACGCGTCGGACTACGGCTACGTGCTCGAGAACGGCCGCATCGTGATGGAAGACCGCTGCGCCGTGCTGCGCGACAAGGACGACATCAAGGAGTTCTACCTCGGCATGAAAGAAGCCGGCGTGCGCGGCGAGCGGCGCTGGAAAAAGAAAAAGACCTGGCGCTGAATCATGAGCAAGCTGTGGGACCACTCCAAGCACCGGCAATCGCGCGACGGCATCGTCGTGCCCGGCGAGACGATGACCGCGCTGTTCTGGAACGCCGTCGCCGAGCGCGGCGACACCGTGATGATGCGGCAGAAGAAGCTCGGCCTGTGGCGCAGCTGGACCTGGGCCGAGACGGCCGAAGCGGTGCGCGAGATCGCCAACGGCCTGCTCGCGCTCGGCTTCCAAAGCGGCGAGCGTGCATCGATCGCCTCGCACACCGTCATCGAATGGGTGCTCGCCGACCTGGCGGTGCTGAGCTGCGGCGGGGTCTCGAACGGCGTCTATCCGACCGACGCGGCGAGCCAGCTGCACTACCTGTGCGAGGACTCGGCCAGCACGCTGCTGTTCGCCGAAGACGAAGAGCAGCTCGACAAGGCACTCGAGGTGCGCGAGCGGCTGCCGCTGCTGCGCAAGATCGTCGTGTTCGACATGGAAGGCCTGCGCGACCTCGATGACCCGCAGGTAATCGGCCTGGACGCCCTGCGCGAGCTCGGCCGCGCGCATGCGAAGCAGCAGCCCGGCGAGCTCGCGATGCGCCTGGCGGCGGTGCGCCCCGAAGACCTGGCAATCCTCGTCTACACCTCGGGCACCACCGGCAAGCCCAAGGGCGCAATGCACGACCATCGCGGCCTGGTGCACACGGTGCGCGGCTACAACCAGATCGCGGGCCAGGACGAAAGCGACGAGCGCATGTGCTTCCTGCCGCTGTGCCACATCGCCGAGCGGCTGGGCGGCGAATACTCGTCGATCTACACGGGGGCGAAGCTCAACTTCGTCGAGAACCCCGAGACCGTGCCGGAGAACGTCCGCGAGATCGCGCCGACGATCTTCACCGCCGTGCCGCGCGTCTGGGAGAAGTTCTATTCGGGTGTGGCGATCACGCTGCGCGAAGCCAGCCCGCTGCAGCAGCGGGTCTACGCCTGGGCCTTGGGCGTAGGCATGCGGATCGCCGAGCTGACGCTGGCTGGCCGGCCGGTCGGTGCAGCGCTGAAGCTGCAGTTCCGCCTGGCGCGTCTTCTGGCGCTCGACAACGTGCGCAAGCTGATCGGCATCCATCGGGCACGTTTCCTTATCACCGGCGCCGCGCCGATCTCGCCCGAGCTCGTCAAGTGGTACCTCGCGCTCGGTGTGCCGATGATCGAGGTCTGGGGCATGACCGAAAGCTGCGGCGCATCCACCTACACGCCGGCCGAGCGCATCAAGCCCGGCTCGATCGGCGTCGCCTGCCCTTACAACGAGGTCAAGCTCGACCCCGCGACAAACGAGCTGATGGTGCGTGGTCCCAACGTCTTCATGGGCTACCTGAACCAGCCCGAGAAGACCGCAGAGACGATAGACGCCGACGGCTGGCTGCGCACCGGCGATGTGGGCCGGGTCGATGCCGACGGCTACTTCAAGATCACCGACCGTATGAAGGACATCATCATCACCGCGGGCGGCAAGAACATCACGCCGAGCGAGCTCGAGAACGAGCTCAAGTTCTCGCCCTACATCACCGACGCGGTGGTGGTCGGCGACCGCCGTGCCTACCTGACGGTGATCGTGATGGTCGACCAGGAGAACGTCGAGAAGTTCGCGCAGGACCACGACATCCCGTTCTCCAACTATGCGAGCCTCACGCGCGCGAAGGAAGTGCAGGACCTGATCTGGAACGAGATCGACCGCGTCAACAGGAAGTTCGCGCGGGTCGAGCAGATCAAGAAGTTCTTCCTGCTCGACACCCAGTTGAGCGCCGAAGACGAAGAGCTCACCCCGACGATGAAGCTCAAGCGCAAGCTGGTGGAGAAGAAATACGCCGAGCGCATCGAGGCGATGTATCACTGAAACCCAGAAGGAGACAGACGATGAAACTCAAAACACTCGGCCTTGCCGCGTTGCTCGCGCTGACGACAGGTCTCACGCAGGCGCAGCCCTCGCAAGGCGTGTCGAAGAACGAGATCGTGATCGGCTCGATCCAGGACCTGTCGGGCCCGATCGCCGGCTTCGGCAAGCAGGTGCGCCTGGGAATGATGTTGCGTGTCGACGAGGTCAACGAACAGGGCGGCGTCAACGGGCGCAAGCTCAAGCTGCTGGTCGAAGACTCGGCCTACGACCCGAAGAAGGCGGTGCTCGCGGCGCAGAAGCTCGTCAACCAGGACAAGATCTTCATCATGGTGGCGCACATCGGCACCGCGCAGAACAACGCCGCGATGCCGGTGCAGTTCGAGAAGAACGTCATCAACTTCTTCCCGGTGACGGCGTCGCGCGACATGTACGAGCCGTTCCACCGGCTCAAGTATTCGTTCGCCGTCACCTACTTCGACCAGATGAAGGCCGCGCTGCCGAACATCGTCAAGGAGAAGAACGCGAAGAGGGTCTGCGCGCTGTACCAGGACGATGACTTCGGCCTCGAGGTGCTGCGCGGCGCCGAGGCCGGCCTGAAGGCGATGAAGATGGAGCTGGTCGAAAAGACCTCGTACAAACGCGGCGCGACCGACTTCTCGTCGCAGGTGGCGCGCATGAAGGCGGCCAACTGCGATGTCGTTGTGCTCGGCACCATCATCCGCGAGACCATCGGCACCATCGGCGAGTCGCGCAAGACCGGCTTCAACCCGACCTTTCTCGGCTCGAGCGCGTCGTACACCGACCTGATCCACAAGCTCGGCGGCAAGGCGATGGACGGCCTGTACGCGACGATGGGCACCCAGCACCCCTACCTCGACGAAGCCTCGCAGCCGGTGCGCTTCTGGGCCAACAAGTACAAGACCAAGTTCAACGAAGACCCGACCGTGTTCTCGGTGTACGGCTACAACGCGATCGACGCCTTCATCCGCGCGGCGCAGAAGGCCGGGCCGAACCTGAGCACCGACAGCTTCATCAAGGCGATGGACACGATGAGCATTCCGGCCGACATCTTCGGCTCGCCCGAGGCGACGTTCAGTGCGACCAAGCGCCTCGGAAGCGACCTGTCGCGCCTGTCGCAGCTGCAGGACGGACGCTGGAAGGTGGTGTCGGACTACGTGCGGCCGTAGTGCGAGGACTCAACGAGTGGATCCCGGCTTTCGCCGGTATGACAAGCTGTGTGTGAGCACGTCATCCCGGCGAAAGCCGGGATCCACCCTGCGACGCCGCATCAGCCTCACAAGTTGTCTTCCGACACGAACTTCGACAGCAGCCACAGCTTGAGCCGGAACCACAAGCTGTTGTCGGGTTCGTCGCTGTGCACGACGGTGTTGCCGTCGCTGTCCTGCTCGACCCATTCGATGTGCTCACCGTCCGGGCTCAGCCGCAGGCGGTAGGCGCCCGAGGCGAGCGCGTTCTCGGCCATCCGGCCGAGCGTGCCGGCGAACTCGGGGCTGTCGATCGCGAGCAGGACCTCGGTGTTCAGGCTGGCCGAGCGGGCGTCGAGGTTCATCGAGCCGATCAGCGCCCAGCGCCGGTCGATGATCGCGGCCTTTGAATGCAGCCGGCCGAAGGACTTGCCGAAGTTGCCGAGCCGCCCCGAGCGCTGGCTGAGCGACGGGCTCAGCTCGTAGATGCGCACGCCCGCCTTCAGCATCTCGAGCCGGTAGCGGGCGTAGCCGCTGTACACCAGCGGCTCGTCGGCGGCGGCTAGCGAATTGGTCACCACCAGGATCCTGCCGTTCTCCTGCGTCGCGCCGATGGCGCGGATTCGCTCCATGCCGCGCTGCCCGGGGATGAAGTAAGGCGACACGATGTTGACTTCCTTGCGCGCCGAGGAAAACAGGTTCAGCGCCCGTTCGGTGGCGGTGCCGGCGATGCTGCCGGGCCAGAGCCCCGCCGCCTTCTCCGGCGTGTCGGCGAACACCTGGGCGCTCGCAAAGGTCAGCAGCGGGCCGTCGCCGTCGAGCTGCTGGGCGAGCGGCGGGTGGCCCAGCACGTCGTTCGGACGCTCGGGGACTCCGGCGGCGGCGTCGTGCACGATGGCGTCGAAGCGCTGGCGCGCCGCCTCGGGCGGCGGCACCTGCGCGGCGATGCGCGCGATCGGGTAGACCTGCTCGCTGTTCCAGTAGCTGTCGAACAGCACCGACAGCTCGCGCACGACCGGGCCGCTGGACAGCACGTCGAGGTCGATGAAGTTGGCCGCCTGGCTGTGCATGAAGTATTCGTCGGCGATGTTCCGCCCGCCCGACACCGCGAAGCTGTTGTCGGCCACCAGCAGCTTGTTGTGCATGCGGTGGTTGATGCGCCTGAACTCCTGCAGCGAGAACAGCAGCCGCAGGCCCAGCGGCCCGGCGCGCGCGGGCAGGGGGTTGAACACCCGCACTTCGACATTCGGGCAGGCAGCGAGGCCAACCAGCAGGTCTTCTTCGTCGCCGGTGTACAGGTCGTCGATCACGAGGCGCACCCGCACGCCGCGCTGCGCGGCGTCGCGCAGCTCGCGCAGGAAGATCTGGCCGACCTCGTCGTTCTTGATCAGGTAGTACTGGACGTCGAGCGATTTCTCGGCCCGCCGCACCAGCGCGATGCGGGCGTTGAACGCGGTCTGCGCTTCGGGCAAGAGCCGAAACCCCGACAGGCCCTGTTTGTTTGCCGGCGTGGCGGCGGCGGCAACGCGCGCGAGCCGGGTGTCGGCCACGTCGGACAGCGCGTAGGTGGGCGGGCTCGCCACGCGCTCGGGCAGGACGGCGCAACCGCCGAGCAGCGCCGCGGCGGCCAGCACGAAGATGAGCGACAGGCTGCGTTTCATGCTGGCGCGGGACAAACGCCGCCGACTTGCTCGGTGATCTTGCGCTCCGCGCATTTCACGTCCGCGGCATGAGCGCTTTGCAGGCGCGGCGTGGGCATCGTCAGCGTCACCGCGCCGAGCAGCTCGCCGGCGGCGCCGAACACCGGTGTTTCGGCGGTGAAGGCGTCCAAGAGCGACAGCGCACGGTCGACCGCGGCCACGCCGCCGGCGGCGGCCTGTTGTTCGGACAGCGGTGGAAGTGCGGCTTTGCGGGGCATCTGGGTCGCAGATTCTGCCTGCGATCTGCCCCGGGGGATTACTCGACCGTGAGCGGCTTCGGTTCGACCAGCGGCTGCGCTTCGGCCGCGTGTAGGCCGAGGTAGTTGAAACCGGCGATGAAGTAGAACGGCAGCATCAGCGCCATGCACCACCCGGCGCCGCCGACGTCGCGCCACCATTGCAAGGGGTCGGCGAACAGCGGCAGGTTGGGTGGCAGCACCAGGCCGCAGAACAGGATGGCGGTGGCCACGATCGCCGGCACCCGCGAGCCGCCCGGCCGCGGGAAACACAGCATCGCGGCGAGCGGCGCGAACACCATCAGCGTGAGGCTGGTGTGGCGCGGGTTGGTCTGCGGGCTGAAGGCCAGCGCCAGTGCCATCAGCGCCGCCCATTCGAGCGCCAGGGTGCCGAGGTAGGGCTGGGCCCGCTGCGCGATGGCGCGCGGCCAGGCGATCAGCGGCTTGGCCCGCTCGACATAGATGAGCCTCAGCCACAGGCCGAGCGCCAGCGCGAGCAGGCCCGCCACGGCCAGTGCGTCGGCCGGGTCGGCGCCGGCGCCCATCAGGCGCGAGACGCCGCTGGTGATCGAGATGCTGTGACCGACGCTGATCGGGTCGATGTGGGCCACCTGCGCGGCTTGCACCGGCAGACCGAGCAACTGCGCCAGCCCCGACAGCGCGGTTTGCCAGTGCTGCAGGTTGGCGCCCCAGCCCGAGCCGAGCGCCGGCAGCAGCGCGAACCCAACGATGCCGCCGACGAACGCCGCCGCGGCCTTGTAGCGCCGCCGCAGCAGCAGGTAGGGCAGGAAGACCAGCGGCAGGTACTTGATGTTGACGGCCGCTCCGAGCAGCAGCCCTGCCAGGCGCGGGCGCGCATCGAGAAAGCGCAGCGCGAGCAGCATTGCGAACATCATCAGCACGTTGGTCTGCCACATCTGGAACTCGCTGCGCAGCTTGGTCGCCGACAGCAGCAAGGTCACGGCGACGACCAGCACCACCTTGTGCGGAGACGCGGCGATCTGGAAACGCCGGATCGCTTCGGCCGATGCGATCCAGGCGCAGCCCAGGCCGAGCGCGATGTTCAGCACCAGCATGATCAGCGCCGCGGTCTTGACCGGGAACAAGGTCAGCGGCATGAACAGGAACGCGATCAGCGGCGGGTAGATGTAGCCGTGCACGCCCGAGGCGTAGATGTCGCGGCCCTCGCGCATCGCCTGCGCGGCGAGGTAGAAGTGCTCGAAGTCGCCGCAGCCGGTGACGAACACGCCGGCGAAACCGGCGAATGGCTGGCCGTCGATGCGGTGCACGGCCACGACCCAGAACCAGAGGCAAACGAGGGCGATGAGCGCGGGCGCGACCCAGCCCACCCGCGCGCGCACGACTGCGCTCGCGCCGCGCGTGGCGGCCCCAACCGGGTCAATGGATCCCAACTCGTTGTCCCCTGTATTCGTCCTGGCTCGAAGGCCCACCGCGGGTTTGGCGCCGAAACGAAACTTTACAGAAGTCTGGTCACTCGGTGTTACGCAACAACGCGTAGATGGCCCCCGATTCGTGGGGGCCGGGCTCAGGCTGGGCAGCGCGCCAGCGCCTGGGCGATCGCCTGCGCGCCGGTCGGGCGGACCAGCCGCGCGATCTCCTTGCCATCGCACAGCAAGATGAGCGTCGGCCACAGCTTGACGCCGAACGAACGGCCGAGTGGGCGGCCCCTGCCGTCTTCGATCTTCAGGTGACGCAGCCGCGGCTGGTCGGCCAGCGCAGCGGCGAGCAAGGGTTGCACCGACTGGCAATGGCCGCACCAGGGCGTGCCGAACTCGATCAGCGTCGGCCCGGCCAGCGCGTCGACCTCGGCGCGGCGCGGCTCGCTGGCGGCGAAGACAGGGTTCATGGCCATACTGTGTCGTGGCGAGCAATCGCCGTTCCCGTTCTTGGAGGAGTGTGATGGATTCGAAGCGCGATCTGCTGGCCCAGGTGTTCGAGCGCTTTGCCGAGCGCGAATGCGATGCCGAGCCGCTGTACGCCGCGCTGTGCCGGATTGCCGCCGATGCGCCCGAGCTGCTGGCGCTGGTGCGCGCCGCGCCGCGCGAGCAGCGCCGCCCCAACCTGCTGCTGGCGGCAGTGCACGATCGGGTGCTGGCCGGCGACCCGCACGCGCTGGCCAGCTACTTTCCGAGCGTCGGTGGAACCCGCGAGGTCGACCCGGCGCTGCGCGCAGCGTTTCTCGACTTCTGCGCCCGCCACGCCGGCGCGCTGCGCGACTGCATCGCGCATCGGACCACCCAGACCAACGAGGTCGGCCGCTGCGCCGTGCTCTGGCCGGCGTTGCGCCACATCGCGGCGCGCTTCGGCTGTGCGCGCATCGCGCTGCTCGACTTCGGCTGCAGCGGCGGCTTGAACCTGGGGGTCGACCGCTACCGCTACGACTACGGCGAATTCATCCTGGGTGCAGCGGCCGGCCCGGCGGTGCCGAGCATCGAATGCCGCCTCGAAGCGGCGCGCCGTCCGGCGCTTGTCGAAGCGGCACCGTGGGCGATCTGCGAACGGCTCGGCATCGACCCGGAGCCGGTCGACCTGGACGACGAAGCCGCGGTGCGCTGGCTGCGCGCCTGCCTGTGGCCGCACGACGGCGTGCGCCGCCGGCGCCTGGACCTCGCGCTGCAGATTGCGCGGGCGCAGCGCTGGCCGGTGCGGCGCCAGGCCGACTGCACGGCCGCGGCGCTGGCCTGGGCGGCGGCGCTGCCATCCGACACGCTGCCCGTCGTCTTCAACAGCTGGGTCCTGACCTACATGGCGAGCGATGCCCTGGCGAGTCATGTCCGGCAGATGCAGGCCCTGGTGCAACGCGGCGCGCTGTGGCTGTGTGCCGAAGAGCCGCGGCTCGCAATCGGCGCGCCTGGGACCTTGTCCATTGCCACACCGAAACCGGCCGGGACCCTGTGGACGCTGGTGAGCCGCGGCGCGGAGGCCCCGCGCTATGAGACCCTGGCGCGTTCGCACGCCCACGGCAAATGGCTGGAGTGGCTGGCCTGACGCTGTCACCCTGGAGGCGACTCATCGGATCCGGTTCATCTCCATCACCCAGTTGACTTCCCAGGCCACGCCGTCGAGCGAAAACGCCTGCTGCCAGCGCGCTTCGTCGCGGCCGCGGGTCCAGACGAACTGCACCTGGATCGCCCGGCCGTCGTCGGTGTCGTCGCCGTAGAACTCACCGCGCAAGCCGGTGAATCCGCCGTGCACCGGCGACTGCAACTCGCCGGTGCGGCTGTTGATCCAGTAGATGGCCCAGCGCTTGGCCGCCAGGTCCAGCGTGCGCACGGTGCAGCCCGAAAAGCCTTCGGTCGGGAAGTGGATCTCGTCGACGCTGACGATGCCGTCGAGGTGGCTGAAGGCCTGCATCGTGGCCGGAAACTGATGCCAGTCCTGGCTGCCGACATGGCGCTTGCGCAGCCGCCGGTTGTTGACATTCCAGCGCCCGACGAGAAAGTCGAAGTCGTGCGGCTGGCCGACAAAGTCTGAATCCATGGGCTTGCTCCTGAGTGACAAAGTCGTCATCCCGGCGAACGGCGGGATCCACTGAATGAACTGCCGCCTGCGTTGATCGAACATGCTGCCTCCGAAAGAGTGGATACCGGCGTTCGCCGGTATGACGTGACGGGGGGCCATGTTGCGACGTGATACTTGCCAACCCATGTCAGCTTTTTCGGCGAAACTTCGGCGATGCGTGCAAGCCGCCTGCTGTCGATCCTGATGCTGCTGCAGGCACGCGGCCGCATCAGCGCGCAGGCGCTGGCCAGCGAGCTCGAGGTCTCGGTGCGAACCGTCTACCGCGATGTCGACGAGCTCAGCGCGTCCGGCGTGCCGGTGTGGGCCGAGCGTGGCCGGCTCGGCGGCTTTCAGTTGCAGCCGGGTTGGCGAACCCGGCTCGACGGCTTGACGGCACCCGAAGCGCAGGCCGTGTTCCTCGGCGGCCTGCCCGGCCCGGCGGCCGAGCTCGGGCTCGGCGAGGCGATGGCGTCAGCGCAACTGAAGCTGCTCGCGGCCTTGCCCGAAGGCTGGCACGAAGACGCGCGGCGTGTCAGCTCGCGCTTTCACCTCGACCCGCTGGACTGGTACCGCAGCGCCGCCCCGAGCGACCACCTCGCGACGATCGCGCAGGCCGTGTGGTCGGAGCGCCGCGTGGCGATGCGCTACGAGAGCTGGACCTCGGTGGCCGAGCGCAAGGTCGAGCCGCTCGGCGTGGTGCTCAAAGCCGGCGTCTGGTACATGGCTGCGGCAAGCGCAGGCAAGGAGCCGCGCACCTACCGGCTGTCCAACATCCGCTCGCTCAGCGCGACCGACGAGCCCTTCGTTCGGCCACGCCAATTCGACCTCGGCGCGTACTGGCGGGCTTCGACGCGGCGCTTCGAAGCCGGGCTGTACCAGGGCACGGCGACCTTGCGGGTCAGCGAGCGCGGCATGAAGCGGCTGACGCGCTTGGGCGCAGTGGTGGCCGAGGGGGCCGAGCGCAGCGCTGAACCCGATGAAGCGGAAGGCTGGATCCGCGTGACGATCCCGATCGAGTCGGTCGAACACGCGGCGTCGCAACTGCTCGGGCTGGGCGCCGACGCGCAAGCGCTGCAGCCGCCGGCCTTGCGCGAACGCATCGCCGAAACGCTGCGCCAGATGGCCGCGCTGTACGGCTACGACACGATGTACGCCGCCGAGCCGGTGGCGAGCAGCTTGCCGGCCGCGTCGAAGAACTCCATCCGCGTCGTCGCGACCCGCGAGCCGAGCCGCAAGACCGCTGCACGCAGCTCGAAGCGCTCGCCGATGCCGGGCCGCAGGTAGTCGACCCGCAGGTCGATGGTGCCGAGCTTGCCGAAGCGCTGCAGGCGCTGCAGCGGCGGCTCGGCCAGGTGGCGCGCGCCGATCGCGGCCATCACGGCCAGGCCGCCCATCGCATCGAGCCCGGCACTGATCACGCCGCCGTGCAGGCGCTGGTGGCTGTAGTGGCCGATCAGCTCGCGCCGCATCTCGATCGCGCCGATCACCTCGTCGGGCGCCATCGCGACGATCTTCAGGCCGATGACCTGGTTGAACAGGATGCGCTCTTCGAAGATGTTCTTCAGCGCCGCGATGAACTCGGGCTCGAAGTTGCCGGGCTCGGAGGGGCTGTCGGTCTTGACCATGGTCACAGCCCGATCTGGCGCGCGGCCAGGTCCTTCATGATCTCTTCAGCGCCGCCGCCGATCATCATCACCTTCACCTCGCGATAGATGCGTTCGCTCTTCAGGCCGCGCATGAAGCCCATGCCGCCCAGCAGCTGCACCGCCTGGTCGGCGCAATGCTGCATCGTCTGCGTCGCGTGGTTCTTCAGCATGCAGACCTCGGCCACCCAGTCGTGCGACACATCGCCGGCGTCGGCACGTTCGCCCAGCGTGTCGACCCAGGCCTGGGTCGAGGCGATGCGCATGCGCATGTCCACCAGCTTGTGGCGGATCACCTTCTTGTCGCCGTCGATGCGCCAGTGGTCGCCGTCGCGCCGCGCGGTGGTGCGGATCCGCGCCACGTCCGAGCCGCCGCCCGCCTCGGTGATGGCCAGCGCGGCGATCTGCTCGCCGCGCAGCACCGGCGGCACCAGCCGCCGCTGCATCTCGGCGCTGCCGTGCGCGAGGATCGGCGGCAGCGCGATGTTGTGCGAGAACAGGCCCGCGAGCACGCCGCCGCTGCCGCCATGGCGCGAGATCGTCTGCGCGTTGGCCAGGCGCAGCGTCCACGGCGCAGGGGTGCCGCCCAGCGACTCGGGGTAGCCGAGGCCGAGCAGGCCCATCTCGGCCGCTTGGGCGTACAGCGCACGCGGAAACTCGCCGGCCGCGTCCCACGCGGCGACATGCGGCGCGATCTCGCGTTCGGCAAAGCGCGCCACGCTCGCCATTAAGGCAGTGCGCTGTTCTGCAAGCTCGGCGTTCATGCGGCCTCGAAGTGAACCAGCAGTTGCTGGGCCGACACCTGCTGGTGCAAGGCCACCGCCACGCCGGCGAGCCGCGCCGCGCGCGGTGCGGTGATGGCGTGTTCGAGCTTCATCGATTCGATGACGAGCAAGGTCTGGCCGGCCACCACCTGCGCGCCGGGCGCCGCATGCAGCGCGACGATGCGGCCGCTGAACGGCGCCTTCAGCTCGTTGGCCTGGCTTGCGCCCTGGCCGGCTGCCGGCTCGCACGAAACGTCGTCGACGACGAGGTCGGTGCCGTCTATCTGAACGTGCCAGCGCGTGGCTTCGAGGCGCAGCGCGACGAGGCGATGCGCCATGCCGTCGAGCCGCAGTTGCCAGCCGTCGCCGCCAGGCTGCACCTGCACCACGCGGGTCTGGCCGTCGTGGGTGATGCGCAGTGTGCCGCCCGCCTGTTCGATCACTCGCGACTCGTCCAACCGGTCGCGCCAGCGCAGTCGCATTGCCCGCGTGAACGGCAAACACAGTGTGCCTGCTGCGCCGCCCGCGCGCACGGCCCACAGCGCGGCGTGCATCAGGCTGGCGAGCCTTGTTTCAGCGTCGACCAACGAAGCGCGCAAGGCGTCGCCTTGTTCGGCGAGGAAGGACACACCGGCGTCACCGGCAGCGAAGACTGGGCTGCGCAGGCATTCGATCAGCAGCGCGCGGTTGTTCGGCAAGCCGAGCAGCACGCTGGCCTGCAGGCCGGCGATCAGTCGGGCTATCGCCTGCTGACGCGTCGGCGCGTGTGCGATCAGCTTGCCGAGCATCGAGTCGTAATACGGCGGCACCACGGCGCCATCGTGCAGCGCGTGGTCGAAGCGCAGCTCAGGCGGCGCGACGAAGCGCTGCACCACACCGGCGTGCGGCGTGAACTGCTCGTCCTCGGCGCACAGCCGCACTTCGATCGCGTGGCCGTCGAATCGCACTTGTTCTTGCGCCAGCGGCAACGGTTCGCCGCGCGCGATGCGCAGCTGCCACTCGACCAGGTCGAGGCCCGTCACCGCTTCCGTCACCGGGTGTTCGACCTGGAGCCGGGTGTTCATCTCCATCAGGAAAAACTCACCGCCTTCGAGCAGGAACTCGACGGTGCCGGCGCCGACGTAGCCGGCCGCTTGCGCGAGGCGAACCGCGCAGTCGCCCATGCGCTCGCGCAAGCCCGCGCCGACCGCGGGGCTCGGTGATTCCTCGATCAGCTTCTGATGCCGTCGCTGCACCGAACAGTCGCGCTCGCCGAGGTGGATGCAACGGCCCTGGCCATCGGCGAAGACCTGCAGCTCGACGTGGCGCGGCGCGCGCAGCGCGCGCTCGAGCAGCAGCTCGCCGCTGCCGAACGACGCCGCCGCTTCGGAGCGTGCACTCGCAAGCGCTGGCGCCAGCGACTCGGGCTGCAGCACCAGCCGCATGCCACGCCCGCCGCCGCCGGCTGCCGCTTTCACCATCACCGGATAGCCGATGCGTGCCGCCTCCTGCATGAACCGATCATCGGACTGGTCGTCGCCCGAATAGCCCGGCAGGCAGGGAATGGCGAGCTGTGCCGCCAGGCGTTTCACGGCCGACTTGCTGCCGAGGCTGCGAATCGCTGACGCCGGCGGACCGACCCACACCAGGCCCGCATCGACCACGGCCTGCGCGAACTCGGCGTTCTCGCTGAGGAAGCCGTAGCCGGGGTGGACTGCATCGGCGTCGGTTGCACGGGCGGCAGCGATCAGCTTGTCGATCCGCAGATAGCTGTCGCTTGCGAGGTCACCGCCGAGCGCGAACGAACGAGTGGCCGCGGCCACATGCGGCGCGCGCGCATCGGCATCCGAATACACGGCCACCGTCTCGATGCCCATGCGATGCGCAGTGCGCATCACGCGCAGCGCGATCTCCCCGCGATTCGCAATCAGCAGCCGCCTCATGCAGCCCAACCAGGCTTGCGCTTCTCCGCAAACGCATGCAACCCATGCAGCGCCTGCGGGCTTCGCAGCGACTGCGCGAACATCTGCGCTGCCTCGACTCGCACATCGGGCACCGCGTGTGCGTTGATTCGATTCAGCAGCCGCTTGGTCGCGGCCAGCGCGATCGGCTCCACAAGCGTCAGCCGCTCGATCAGGTCGTCGGTGGCGGCGAGCACGTCGTCGGCGAGCTGGTCCACGAGTCCCATCGCCTGCGCCTCGGCGGCGCTGAACTTCTGGCCCTGCAGCAGGAAGTGGCGCGCCATCCGATCGCCCAGGCGCCGCCAGACGAAGGGCGCGATCTGTGCCGGCACCAGGCCCAGCGTGACCTCGGGGGTGGCGAAGATGGCGCGGTGGTTGGCGATGCAGAAGTCGGCGCAGCAGACCAGGCCGAAGCCACCGCCCATCGCCGGCCCGTCGACCGCGGCGATCAGCAGTTGCGGCAGCGCGCACAGCGCATGCAGCAGGTCACCGAAGCGGATGTTCATCTCGATCAGCGGGTCGGTCTCGCCCTCGGGCAGCGGGTGGCCGACATGGCTGGCAAAACCGTCCAGGCTGCCCCCCGCGCAGAACGAGCCCGCGGCGCCGGTCAGCGCGATGATTCGCAGCGAATCGTCCTGTTTCGCCTCGTCGCAGGCGGCCAGCATGCTGTCGACGATGCGGTTGTTGAGCGCGTTGCGCGTCGCCGGGTCGTTGATGATCCAGCGCTCGAGCGCTCCCTCGCGATTGCGTAAGAACTTTGTCGGCATGGCGGCCCTCGGCGGGTGGTGGGTCAGACCCCTCAGTGTGGCAGCGGCCGCTTGGCCATGCCCATGGTCTTGGCGATGATGCCCATCATCACCTCGTCGGCGCCGCCTCCGATCGAGCCGAGCCGGCCGTCGCGGTACAGGCGCGCCACCTTGTTCTCGAGCGTGTAGCCCATGCCGCCCCAGAACTGCAGGCAGCCGTCGGGCACGCTGCGCAGCAGCCGCCCGGCCTTCAGCTTGGCCATCGACGCGAGCTCGGTCACGTCCTGCCCGGCCACGTAGAGGTCGCAGGCGCGGTAGGTGAGGGCGCGCAGGCATTCGACCTCGGTCTTCAGCTCGGCGAGCTTGAACTGCACCCATTGGTGGTCGGCGAGCTGCGCGCCGAACATCTTGCGGTCCTGCGCCCACTGCACCGTGGCATCGATGCAGTTGAACAGGCCCTGGATCGCGTTCGCCGCGGCCCACAGGCGCTCTTCCTGGAACTGCATCATCTGGTAGACGAAGCCCTGGCCCTCGGCGCCGATGCGGTAGCGCTGCGGCACCCGCACGTTGTCGAAGTAGATGAGCCCGGTGTCGCTCGAGTGCATGCCGATCTTGCGGATCTTCTTCGCCTTCTCGATGCCCTTGGAATCCATCGGCACCATCACCAGGCTCTTGTTCTTGTGCACCGGGCCGTCGCCCGTGTTGACCAGCATGCACATCCAGTCAGCCTGAAGGCTGTTGGTGATCCACATCTTCTGGCCGCTGATGAGGTAGTCGTCGCCGTCCTTGCGTGCGACGCTCTTGATCGCCGCCACGTCGGACCCGGCGCCGGGCTCGGACACGCCGACGCAGCCGACCTGGTCGCCGGCGATCGCCGGAGCGAGGAACTCGCGCCTGAGCTCGTCGCTGCCGAAGCGGGCGAGGGCGGGGGTGCACATGTCGGTCTGCACGCCGATCGCCATCGGCACGCCGCCGCAATCGATGTGGCCGAGCGTTTCGGCCATCACCATCGCGTAGGAGTAGTCGAGGGCCGAGCCGCCGTAGGCCTCGGGCTTGGTCAGGCCGAGCAGGCCGAGGTCGCCCATCTTCTTGAAGACCTCGTGGGCCGGGAAGATCTCGGCCGCTTCCCATTCGTCGACATGGGGGTTGATCTCGTCGGCGATGAAGCGCTTGAGGGTGCGCGCGAGCTCTTCGTGTTCGTGGGTGAGTTGCATGGTTGTCTCCTACGTCGTCATCCCGGCGGACGCCGGGATCCACTGTGTGAGGGTGCGCGGCGTCGGGAAGAGTGGATACCGGCCCTTCGACAAGCTCAGGACAGGCTCGGGCTGCGCCCGCGCCGGTATGACGGCCTGCGGGTGGTGGCGCGTGTTCATGGTCGAGCCACTCCGAACTGCATCGGACGCAGCTCGCGTCGGCTCGCTTCGTCGCACATCGCCAGACACTCCGCCAGCACCGCCCGCGTATCCCGCGGATCGATCACCCCATCATCGAGCAGCAGCCCCGACGTGTAGAACACATCCGCCTGCCGCTCGAACATCTCGACGATCTTCGCGCCCTGCGCGTCGAGCAGCGCCGCGTCGACCGCCAAACCTTTGCGCGCCGCCCCCGCCTCGGCCACGATGCGCATCGTCTGCGCCGCCTGCTCGCCGCCCATCACCGCCGTCTTCGCCAGCGGCCAGCTGAACAGAAAGCGCGGCGCATAACCGCGACCGCACATGCCATAGTTGCCCGCGCCAAACGACGCGCCGCACTGCACCGTGATCTGCGGCACGCTGGCGTTCGTCACGGCCTGGATCATCTTCGAGCCGTGTTTGATCATGCCGCCCTGTTCGGCGTCGCGCCCGACCATGTAGCCCGTGGTGTTCTGCAGGTAGAGGATGGCGTGGCCCAGCTGGCAGCAGCGCTGGATGAAGTGGGTGGCCTTGTTGGCACCCGCCACGTCGATCGGCCCGTTGTTGCTGATGATGCCGATCTGGCGCCCTTCGATGCGCGCTTGCACGCACAGCGTCTGCGCGCCGTAGAGTGCCTTGAACTCGAGCAGGTCCGAGTCGTCGACCAGGCGCGCCATCACCTCGCGCATGTCGACCGGCTGGCGCAGGTCGGCGGGCATCAGCGTCAGCAGTTCTTCGGCATCGAATCGTGGAGGCTCGAAGCCGCGGGCCGGCGCCGGAACGTCCCACCCCAGATGCGCGACGACCTCGCGTGCCAGCCCCAGCGCATGCCGGTCGTCTTCCGCCAGTTGTTCGCCCAGCCCCGACACCGTGCTGTGCATCTCGGCGCCGCCCAGCTCCTCTTCGCTCGCGATCTCGCCGGTGGCGGCCTTCAGGAGCGGTGGCCCGGCGAGGAACGCGCGCGAACGGCCGCGCACCATGATGACGACATCGCTCAAGCCCGGCATGTAGGCGCCGCCCGCCGTGCCCGAGCCATGTTGCACGGTGAGCACCGGAATGCCTGCCGCCGACAGCCGCGCCAGGTTGCGAAACAGCTCGCCGCCGCGCACGAAACCTTCGACCCGGTAGCGCATCAGGTTGGCGCCGGCGCTTTCGACCAGGTGCAGGAACGGCAGCCTGTTCTGCAATGCGATCTCCTGCACGCGCAGGATCTTGTCCAGCCCCATGGCCTGGATCGCGCCGGCGTCGATGCCCGAGTCGCTTGCGACGACCATGCAGCGCACCCCGCTGACGACCCCGATGCCGGCGACGATGCCGCCGCCCGGCACCGACTTGTCGGCGTCCGGCGTGTCCTGCAGCCAGCCGGCGAGCGTCGCCAGCGGCAGCCACGGCCGGCCCGGGTCGAGCAGCAGCGCGACCCGCTCGCGCGGCAGCAACTGGCCGCGCTTGTCGAACATGGGCTGCGACCTGGCCGAGGTGTCGGCCGAGCGCTGCTCGAGCGCACGCAGCGCCGCGACCCGCTGCAGCATCGCGGCGCGGCGCGCCTGCGCAATGTCGCTGTGCGGGTTCCAGGCCGAGGCGAACACGCTCATGACGACGCCAGCACCTTGGGCATCACGCCGCGATGGAAACCTTCGAAGGGCCTGACCGCGCCATGCGCCGCGGCCTCGGCGCTCGGCAGGCCCATCGGCCAGCCCATGCGAACCTGCGGGCGCGCGCCGTCGACCCGCAACACCGTGCCGCTGATGAAGCTCGCCGCCGGGCTCAGCAGGAAGACGATCGCTGCCGAGGTCTCGGCCTCGGTGCCGAAGCGCCCGAGCGGCACCGTCTTGCGCATCGCGCGCAACATGCCGGCCGCTTCGCTCGGGTAGTGGTCCATGCCGCTCGACGCGATGTAGCCGGGCGCGACGGCGTTGACCCGCACGCCGCTGGCCGCCCATTCGACGGCGGCCGTTTCGGTGAAGCTCACCATCCCGGCGCGCGCCGCGCCGCTGTGCCCCATGCCGGGCATCGAGCCCCACATGTCGGCGACGATGTTGACGATCGCGCCGCCGTGCTGCTGCATCACTTGCACGAAACATTCGCGCGCCATCAGGAAGCCGCCGGTCAGGTTGGTCGCGACGACCGCGTCCCAGCCCTTCGCGCTGATCGTCGCCAGCGGCGCGATGTACTGGCCGCCGGCGTTGTTCACCAGCGCATCGATGCGGCCGTGGCGCGCGACGATTGTCGCCACCGCTTGTTGAACCGCCGCTTCCTGGCGGATGTCGCAGACCGCGGTGTCGGCCAGCCCGCCGTCGTCGCGGATCTCGGCGGCGGTGGTTTCGAGCTTGGCCGCGTCGCGCCCTACCAGCACCGGCGTCGCGCCGAGCGCGGCCAGCTCATGCGCGGTGCAGCGGCCTATCCCCGAGCCGCCGCCGGTGACGACAACCACCTGGCCGGCGAACAGGCCGGGCGCGAAGACGGACCCATAACTCATGTCATTGCCTCGTGGATGAAGAGCGCCATCGCCGCGCCGGTCACGTCGTCGAGCGATGCGCGCTTCTTGGCATCGAACCATTGCACCGACCAGTTCAGCGCGCCGAAGATCAATAGCCGTGCCAGGTCGGCGTCACTGCGCAGCCGGCCGTCGGCGGCGAGTGCCTGCAGCACCGGAACCCACACCGCTTCGTAGTCGCGCTGCAGCTTCGCGATCGCGTTGCGCTGGCGCGCATTGAGCGAGCGCCATTCGTACAGCATCACCGGAATGAAGTCGCGCCCCGGTCCGTGCAAGGTGTCGAAATGGCCGCGGATCAGGCGGCGCAGTCGCACGGCGGCGTCGGCATCGGCCGACAACACCGCAGCCTGGCGTGCCAGCGCCGCGCGCATGCCTTCTTCCATCACCGCGTAGAGCAGCGCGCTCTTGCTCTTGAAGTGATAGAAGGGCGAGCCCGAGTGCATGCCGACGGCGGCCGCGATGTCGCGTGTGCTGGTGGCGTCGAAGCCCTTGCGGCGGAACAGCCGTGCCGCGGCGTTCAGCAGCTGCGGACGGCGGTTGCCCTCGTCGCGCTCGTCGAGCGTCTTGCGGGGGCGGCCACGCGGGCGCTTGGGCGCTGTGGGCGCGGGGGAGGAGAGAACGGTATTCAAGACCGGCGCTCCGGGGCCGCTGCCGTCATCCCGGCGAACGCCGGGATCCACTCGACACGCAGCGCGCGCTTCGGACAAAGTGGACCCCGGCGTTCGCCGGGGTGACATGGAGGGGTCATGGCGGTCATATTTTCACAAAGCACCTGCTTTGCATAAAGTCTATACTCTTTCGTCGCGATTGAGGAGCCCGCCATGACCGAAGCGTTTGTGTTCGACGCCATCCGCACGCCACGCGGCAAGGGCAAGAAGGACGGCAGCCTGCACGAAGTCAAGCCGATCTCGCTGCTGGCCGGCGTGCTCACTGAATTGCAGCGGCGCAACGGTTTCGACACGGGCGAAGTCGACGACATCGTGATGGGCTGCGTGACGCCGGTCGGCGAGCAGGGTTCGTGCATCGCCAAGACGGCCGCGATCAAGGCCGGCTGGGACGTGCGCTGCGCCGGGCTGCAGATCAACCGCTTCTGCGCCTCCGGGCTCGAAGCGGTGAACCTGGCGGCGCAGAAGGTGCGCTCGGGCTTCGAAGACCTGGTGGTCGCCGGCGGTGTCGAAAGCATGTCGCGGGTGCCCATCGGGTCCGACGGCGGCGCCTGGGCGCAAGACCCGCAGACCCACCTCGATACCCACTTCGTGCCGCAGGGCATCGGCGCCGACCTGATCGCCACGCTGAACGGCTTCAGCCGCGCCGACGTCGACAAGTTCGCGCTCGAATCGCAGCGCCGCGCCGCCGCCGCGAGCGCCGGCGGCTTCTTCGCGCACTCGCTGGTGCCGGTCAAAGACAGCCTCGGCCAGATCATTCTCGAGCACGACGAGTTCATCAAGCCACGCAGCACGCTCGAAGGGCTGGCGGCGCTGAAGCCGGCGTTCGAGCAGATGGGCGCGATGGGCTTCGACGCGGTGGCGATCGCGCGCTACCCGCAGGTCGAGCGCATCGTGCATGTGCACCACGCCGGCAATTCGTCGGGCATCGTCGACGGCGCGGCGGCACTCTTGGTCGGCAGCGGCGAGAAGGGCAAGGCACTGGGCCTCACGCCGCGCGCCCGCATCGTCGCGACGGCGCTGTCGGGGGCCGACCCGACCATCATGCTGACCGGCCCGATGCCGGCCGCGCGCAAGGCGCTGGCGAAGGCGGGGCTGAGCATCGCCCAGATCGACCTGTTCGAGATCAACGAAGCCTTCTCTGCGGTGCCGATGGCCTTCATGAAGGAGCTGGTCGTGCCGCACGACAAGGTCAACGTCAACGGCGGCGCGATCGCGATGGGCCACCCGCTGGGCGCCACCGGCGCGATGATCCTCAACACGCTGATCGACGAGCTGCACCGGCGCAAGCTGCGCTACGGCCTGGCCACGCTGTGTGTCGGCGGCGGCATGGGCATCGCCACCATCGTCGAGAGGATCTGAGCCATGAAAACGATTCGCTATCAACTCGGCGACGACGGCATCGCGACGCTGACCTTCGACGAACCCGGCTCGCCCGTCAACACGATGTGCCTGCAGTGGCAGGAGGATCTCTCCGCCGCGGTAGCGCGGGTCGTCGAAGACGAGCCGAGGATCCGCGGCATCGTGCTCGATTCGGCCAAAACCACCTTCTTCGCCGGTGCCGATCTGAAAGGCGTGATGCGCCTGACCGAAGCCGATGCGCCGGCCTGTTTTGCCGAGGTCGAGCGCATCAAGAAGAACTTCCGCACCCTCGAGACGCTGGGCAAGCCGGTCGTCGCCTGCCTGAGCGGCAGCGCGCTCGGCGGCGGCTGGGAGCTGGCGCTCGTTGCCCACCACCGCATCGCGCTCGACGATGCGAAGGTGCAGTTCGGCACGCCCGAAGTGACGCTGGGCCTGATCCCCGGCGCGTCGGGCATCACGAAGACGGTGCGCCTGCTCGGGCTGATGGGCGCGCAGCCGCTGATCGTCGAAGGCAAGACCTTCGGCGCGCGCGAGGCCAAGGAACTCGGCCTCGTCCACGAGCTGGTCAGCGATGCAGCGCAACTGCGCGAGCGTGCGCTGGCCTGGATCGCAGAGCACCCGAGTGCCGTCCAGCCGTGGGACGACAAGGCCTACAAGATGCCCGGCGGCACGCCCGCCAACCCGAAGATCGCGGCGGCGCTGACGGTCGCACCGGCGATGCTGCGCAAGACCACGCGCGGACTGTACCCGGCGCCCGAAGCGGCGTTGGCGGTGATGGTCGAAGGCGCGCTGGTCGACTTCGACACCGCGCTGCGCATCGAAAGCCGCTACCTCGCGAAGCTGGCGACCGGCGCCAACGCACGCGCGATGATCTCGGCGTTTTTCTTTGACCTGAACGCGATCAAGTCGGGCCAGTCGCGCCCGGCCGGTGTGGCGCGCAGCAAGCCGCAGAAGGTCGGCGTGCTGGGCGCCGGCATGATGGGCGCGGGCATCGCCTGGGCGAACGCATCGCGCGGCATTGCCACGGTGCTGAAGGACCTGAGCCTGGACAAGGCCGAGGCCGGCAAGGGCTACAGCCGCAAGCTCGCCGAGGCGCGGGTCGCCAAGGGACGCATGAGCGAAGCCGAGGCCGGCGCGCTGCTCGCGCGCATCACGCCGACTGAGAGTGATGCCACGCTGCAAGGCTGCGACCTGATCGTCGAAGCGGTGTTCGAGTCGCGCGAGCTGAAGGCCAAAGTGACACGCGCCACCGAGCCGCTGCTGGCGGCCGGCGGGGG
>Ga0209515_10000722_pt1 | contig 58007 bp, 54 predicted proteins | sample Subgroupgradi54m_FD_187454 | JGI IMG/M metagenome (GOLD analysis project Ga0209515, IMG submission 187454) | Subsurface groundwater microbial communities from S. Glens Falls, New York, USA - GMW60B uncontaminated upgradient, 5.4 m (SPAdes)... ... | reverse complement strand
GGCCAAGCCCCGCTTCGGGGATGGCCGCCAGCGCACGTCGCGAGGCCGGAGCGGGCAAGGTTCCCGCTTCCTCTGAGGTTTGGTACGGATCAGCGGGAGAGCGAAGGCCGAGCGCCGAGCGAAGCGATGACGCGCTGGGTCGTCGCGAGCGGTGCGCAAGCGGCCGACCCGGAGCGAGGGCGGCCCGGCCGGAATGCAAGTGAATCCTCCCCCCGGGCGGGGCAAAGGGAACAAGCCGATGAGTGAAACTGAAAAAGCATACGCTGAGCGGACCATCGCGGCGTACCGGGTGCACGCGAAGAAGGCCAGCCGCAACTGGGCCCGCGGCCGGAGGCCGTCCCGGTTCCTGCGGGAGTTCGCGGCGGCCTTGCCGCCCGGCGGGCGGGTGCTCGATTACGGGTGCGGCACCGGTCTCGAGATGGCTTGGCTCCGCTCCCGGGGATTCCGGGCAGAGGGGGTGGACGGCACGCTGGAATTCGTGCTGGAGGCCCGGCGCCGCTGTCCGGGGAGTCGTGTCCTGCACGCCCGGTTCGAAACAATCCCCCTGCCGCCCGGCCGATACGACGGGATCTGGTGCAACGCGGCCCTCCTGCATGTTCCGCCCCGGGAACTGGCGCGCCAATTGGAGAAGCTCAAGCGGGCACTGCGTCCCGGTGGGTGGCTGGGATTGACGCTGGCTTGGGGCAGGGGGAAGCGGTTCGTCCGCCGGGACTGGATCCCGGGCCGTTACTTTGCCTGCACTACCCGCCCGGAGGCCGCCGCTTTGCTTCGGGATTGGGCCCTCCGCCGGCTGGCCGTGGCCGCGGGGGATGGGAGGCGGGGCCGCTGGATACAGGTCTTGGGTTCATGGGATAATAAAGCATGCAGAGGATGATCTTTATGAGACGTTCAACCCCTTTCTTAATCGGATGGGTTCTTTCCCTGGTTTGTGGCGCCGCGGGCTGCCAGCACGCGATGCAGCGCCATTCCTTTCCCGCGGAATGGCCCGCCGGGCTCACTTGGGGCGAAACGAAACCGGCCGCCGCGGTTCCCGCTGAGCTGTCCGGCCCGGCCGTGACCGTTGAACCGTTCACGCTGGATATGGAAGGGAACTCCCTGCCCGCGGGTTCCGGCCGGCCCACCACCTCCGGTATGCTGACCACCTTGATGGTCGAGAAGCTACAGCAGGTTGGCGTGCGGGTCTCTGAGGCGGACGCGGAATACGCCCTCATCGGGACGGTCCCCAAGCTGGGCTACACGGAGCGCGCCGGTTATCCACGCAAGCTCTATTACACGTCCGAGCTGGTTTACCATTTAGTGCACCGCCCCTCGGGCGCCGTGGTCTGGCAGGGCAACCTTTCGCAGGACTTCGAGCAGACGGTGCTGGTCAACACGATGACCCGCCTGCCCAACGATCCCAACGCGCCGGAGCGGGTACTGCTGGAGAAGTGCATCGATCCCAACTGGGCCCTGATCGCCTCCGACGTGAAGGCCTACCTGAAAGAAAAAACGACTGCGCTCAAGGAATAACCCGCCCGGATGATCGAATGGAACAAGTAAAGCAGGGGCCCGGCACTCTCGCCCGGCGCGCCTCCCTTTTTCTGAAGGCCTGCCGGCGGGAGCCGATCCCGGTCACACCGGTCTGGATCATGCGCCAGGCCGGGCGATACCTGAAGGAATACCAGAAGATCCGAGCCCAAGTTTCCTTCATGGAGCTGTGCAGGACGAAGGAACTGGCGGCCGAGGCGGCGATCTCCGCCGCCCAACGGCTCAAAACGGATGCCGCGATCCTTTTCTCGGATTTACTGCTGATCGTCGAGCCGATGGGGCTGAAGTTGGAATACTCGGCCGACAACGGGCCGGTCATCAGCGGCATGATGGGCTCAGCCGCGGGCGTGGAGCGGCTCCGGGAAATTGAGCCGGAAGAGTCACTCGGATACGTGTTCGACGCGGTCCGGCTGACCCGGGCTGGGCTGGACCCGAAGATCCCTCTGCTGGGGTTCGCCGCGGCGCCGTTCACACTGGCGGCGTATATCCTCGAGGGGGGAAGTTCCCGGGCCTTCCTGGAGACGAAGCGGCTCATGCTTTCCGATCCGGGCGCCTGGAACGCCCTGCTGGAAAAACTGACGAGGGCCCTGATCAAATATTTGAACGGGCAGATCGAAGCCGGCGCCGACGCGGTGCAGGTGTTCGACAGCTGGGTTGGATGCCTGGGGCCGGAACAGTACCGGCAGTTCGTCTTGCCGCATACCCGCGCGCTGATCAAGGGCTTACAGCCAGGAGTTCCGGTGATCCATTTCGGGACCGGGACGGCTCCTTTCATGAAAGAGTTCCGGGAGGCCGGCGGGGACGTGATCGGCGTGGACTGGCGGATCGAGCTGGGCCGGGCCTGGAACGAGATCGGAGCGGACGTTGGGATTCAAGGAAATCTGGACCCGGCAGTGCTCTGCGCCCCCCTGGAGGTGATCCGCCGTGAGGTGAAGCACATCCTGGACCAGGCCGGCGGACGGCCCGGGCACATCTTTAACCTCGGACACGGTATTCTGCCGCAGACCCCGGAGGAGAACGCGATTGCGATGGTAGACCTAGTGCATGAATTGAGCAACAAGCGATGAGATCCAACGCTTGGAGCCGGCCCAACCCGAACCAGCGCAAAGCGATCGTGATCGGAGGCGGGATCTCCGGACTCGCGGCGGCGCACCGGCTTTGGGAGCTGAGCAGGGAAAAAGGGCTTAACCTGAAGATCACCGTGCTGGAGGCATCGCCCCGCCTGGGCGGGCTCATTGAAACGGAGCGCCGGGGGGATTTTCTCATCGAAGGGGGGCCGGACGCCTTCCTCGCCGAGAAGCCCTGGGCCAAAGAACTGTGCCAGCGGATCGGAATGGGGGATGAGCTCATTCCAACGAACGAGGGGATCCGCCGCAGTTTTATTGCCTGGAAGGGGGCCCTGGAGCCGATGCCGGAAGGTTTTTATCTGACCGCTCCGTCCGGGCTCAAGCCGCTCATGGAGTGCCGGATCTTAAGCTTACCCGGAAAACTCCGGATGGCTTGTGAGCGTTTCATCCCGCGGCGGTCGGCCGCGGGGGACGAAAGCGTCGCCGCGTTTGTCCGGCGGCGGCTCGGTCCCGAGGCGCTCCAGCGGATCGCCCAGCCGATGATCGGCGGCATCTACGCGGCCGATTTGGAGAAGCTCAGCATCCAAGCGGCTCTGCCGCAGTTTCATGGAATGGAGAAAGAACACGGCAGTATCCTGCGGGCACTGCGCAAGGGCGGCATGAAGGCGGGCGCCGCCGGCGCTGAGAAGGCCAGCGGGCCCCGCTACAGCATGTTCCTGACGCCCCGGTTCGGGATGATCCGCCTGGTGGAAGTCCTCACCCGGAAGATGCTGGAAGTGGAGCTCAAAACCAGCACGCCGGTCGCTTCGATTGAGCGGTCGGGCCAGGGGTGGGGGGTCCGTTCAAAGCAGGGGGACTCCTTTCAAGCCGATGCTCTCTGCATAGCGCTTCCGGCCCATGCCGCGGCGGCGCTGTTGAAAACGGTCGCACCGTCGGCGTCGAAGGAAATGGAAGGGATCCGCTGTGAGTCGGCCGCCACCGTCACGCTGGCGTTCAACAAAACGGACCTGCCGGTTCCGTTCAGCGGTTTTGGTTTTGTCGTTCCGGCAGGCAAGGGGGGCGGGGTGGTGGGCTGCACTTTTTCCAGCCAGAAGTTCGCTCACCGGGCCCCCTCCGGCACGGTGCTCCTGCGGGCATTCGTCGGCGGCGCCATGGCGCCCGAGGCGCTCGACAAAGAGAACGCAGTCCTGGAGGCGAGCGTGCGGGGGATTTTGAAGGAGACACTGCAGATCCAGGCAACGCCCCGCCTCAGCGTGGTCCACCGCTATCCAAAGAGCATGCCGCAGTACCATGTGGGGCACTTGGATCGGGTCGAGAGGATCGAGAAAGAGACCGCCCAACTTCCCGGGTTGGTTCTCGCCGGCAATTGGTTCCGCGGTGTCGGTATCCCCCACTGCATCCGCCAGGCGGAGACGGCCGCCGAGCAGATGATCGCCGCGCTGTCTGCCCGATGATCGATCACGTCCTCCTGGTTGGTTTCGGCGGGCCGGAAAAGCCGGGGGAGGTTTGGCCATTTCTCCAGCGGCTGACCGCGGGGACCCGGATCCCGGAATCCCGGTTGAGGGAGGTCGAGCGCCATTACCAGGCGACGGGAGGGTCCTCTCCCTACAACCGGCACGCGGAGCGCTTGGCCGGGAAAATCCGGGAGGAACTCCAAGCCGGCGGGACGGAGATCCCGCTGTTTCTCGGCATGCGCAACTGGCGTCCGTTCCTTGCCGATGTGGAGCGGGAGATTGCCGGCCAAGGCCTGCGCCGCGGGCTGGCCGTGGTGCTGGCCCCGCACCGGTCGGAAGCCAGCTTCGGACGATACCAGGGCTGTCTCGAAGCCGCCTGCCGGGAAACGGGCGGGGGGGTGGAATATGAATTTCTGCCCTCTTGGCACGACCATCCGCTGTTCATCGGCGCGCAGACGGAGCGGGTCCGCCCGCTCTTGTCCTTAACCGAAAACCCGGCGCACCTGCTGTTCACGGCCCACTCGATCCCCCTGGAGATGGCGCGGGCCTGCGGCTATGAAGCCGAGATCCACGCCTCCAGCCGGGGGGTCGCTGAGGCGCTGGGCGTTTCCGACTGGAGCGTGGCTTACCAGTCCCGGAGCGGCTCTCCGGCACAGCCCTGGCTGGAGCCGGACGTCCTGGAGGTGATCCGGCGGCAGAAGGAGGGGGCGGCGGTGGTGGCCGTCCCGATCGGATTCCTTTTTGACCATACCGAAGTGTTGTATGATTTGGACAGGGAAGCAAAAACCGCGGCTGAAGGGCGGGGCCTGCGATTCCTGCGCGCCCCGACGGTGATGGACCATCCTCAATTTATCCGCATGTTCGCGGATTTGATCCGGGAGCGGGTTTTCCAAGGAGCGCAGAGATGACCATGACGGAAGACACGGTTCTTGAAACGAACCTCGCCGGCATCAAACTCTTCAAGAAGGGGAAGGTGCGGGACGTCTACGACCTGGGCGAGCACCTGCTGATCGTCGCCACCGACCGGATCTCGGCGTTCGACGTCGTGATCCCGACCGGCATCCCTCACAAGGGGAGGGTGCTCACGCAGTTGTCCGCTTTCTGGTTCGGCAAGCTGAAGGGGATCACGGCCAATCATTTTATTTCGGCCGAAATCGATGAGATCATCCGCCGGCACCCGCCTCTGGCTCCTCACCGGGCCGTGCTGACCGGGCGCTCGATGCTGGTGGTCAAAGGCCGCGTGGTTCCGGTCGAGTGCGTCGTGCGGGGGCATCTCTCCGGTTCCGGTTGGAAGGAGTACCAGAAGAGCCAGTCGGTCTGCGGCGTGAAACTGCCGCCCGGCCTGCGGGAGTCCGACCCACTGAAAGAGCCGATCTTCACACCGGCCACAAAAGAGGAAAACGGCCACGACATCAACATCTCCGAACAGGAGATGGCGGAAAGGATCGGGGCCGAACTGACGCAGAAGCTCAAGCGCGTGAGCTTAGCGGTTTACGCGGCGGCGCGCGACTACGCGAAAACGCGCGGCATCCTGATCGCCGACACGAAATTCGAATTTGCGGTGCCCGCTTCCGGCGGAGAACCGATCCTCGTGGACGAGGTGCTGACGCCCGATTCTTCCCGGTTCTGGCCGGTGGAAGGGTACGCGCCGGGCGGGGCTGTTCCAAGCTTCGACAAGCAGTTCGTGCGGGACTACCTGGAGTCGATCCGCTGGGACAAGACCCCGCCGGCCCCGCCCCTGCCGGAGGAGATCGTCCGTAAGACCAGCGAGAAGTACCTTCAGGCGCTCGGGCAATTGATGGGAGGAAAATGACGATGGCGGCGGTCACCGTGGCGATCCTCATGGGCAGTCAGACCGATCTCCCCAAGATGGAGAAAGCGGCGGAGGTTCTTAAGGCGTTCGGGGTCCCGCATGAGGTGAAAGTCCTCTCCGCGCACCGGCTCCCGGACCGGGTGGCCGAGTACGCGAAAAGGGCCGAACAGAGCGGCATCCGGGTGCTGATCGCCGGGGCCGGCATGGCCAACCACCTGGCGGGCGCCTTGGCGGCCAACACGACCCTGCCGGTGATCGGCGTGCCGCTGACCGGCAGTGCTTTAAACGGCGCCGACGCGCTGTACTCCACCGTGCAGATGCCCAAGGGGATCCCCGTGGCGACCGTGGCGATCGACGGGGCGGCCAACGCGGCGTTCCTGGCCGTGGAGATCCTGGCTTTGTCCGACGAATCCCTTCGGTCCAAGCTGAAAGAACACCGCAGGGCGGAGCGGGAAAAGCTGGAGGCCTCCTCCGGCTCCTGATGGCCCCCGCCGCCCCCGAACGGCAGATTGCTTATTTCTCGATGGAGATCGCCGTCGAACCGGGCATGGCCACTTACAGCGGCGGCCTGGGCGTGCTGGCCGGCGATACCATCCGGACAGCGGCCGACCTGGGGATCCCGATGGTGGGCGTGACGCTCCTGCACCGCAAGGGGTACTTCACGCAGAAGCTGGACGCGAACGGCTGGCAGCAGGAGGAGCCGGTCCAGTGGGACCCGAAGGCCTTCCTTCAGGAGATGCCGCAGAGGGCCTCGGTGGAAATCGAAGGGCGGTCCCTCTACCTGCGCGCCTGGAAATACGAAATGACAGGCATTGGGGGCTTCACCGTCCCGGTCTACTTCTTGGACACCGACCTGCAGGAAAACTCCCCGGAAGACCGGGCCCTCACCCATCACCTCTACGGCGGCGATACCCGCTACCGGCTTTGCCAGGAGACAATCTTCGGCATCGGTGGAGTCCGGATGCTGAGGGTGCTCGGCTACGAAGGGATCACCCGCTTCCACATGAACGAAGGACATGCCGCCCTGCTCACGCTGGCCCTGCTGGACGGCGAGGCCCGGAAGAATTCCCGCGATTACTTCACGCCCGACGACATCGAGCGGGTTAGGTACCGGTGCGTCTTCACCACCCACACCCCCATCTCCGCTGGGCATGACCGGTTCCCGTTGGACCTGGTGCAGAAGGTGCTCGGCCGCAAGGACATCGAAGCGCTTAAGGAGGCCTTGGCCGACGGCACGCTCGACATGACCCGCTTGGCGCTGAACCTGAGCCACTACGTGAACGGGGTCGCCAAGCGCCATGGGGAGGTCTCCAGCGATATGTTCTCCCGGCCGGTTGGGGCCATCACCAACGGGGTGCACGCCCTGACCTGGACCAGCCAGCCGTTCCAGAAACTGTTCGACCGCCGCATTCCCGGCTGGCGCGAGGACAATCTCTCCCTGCGCGGCGCGCTGATCATCCCAGACGCCGAACTCTGGGAGGCGCACCAGGAGGCAAAACGTCTCCTGCTGGAGCGGGTCAAGCAGGAGACCGGCGTCCAAATGGAGGAGAACATCTTCACCCTCGGGTTCGCCCGCCGGGCCACCGGCTACAAACGGGCCGGCCTGCTTCTGCAGGACATTCCCCGCCTCAAAGGGATTGCCGCGGCGATCGGCTCTTTCCAGGTGGTCTATGCCGGCAAGGCCCATCCCCATGACGAAGAAGGCAAGCGGATGATCCAGGGCGTCATCCATGCCGCCCGTGCGCTTGGGCCGGAGATCAAGGTGGTCTATCTCCAGGACTATGAGATGGAGCTGGCCCAGCGGATGACCTCCGGGTCCGACCTCTGGCTGAACACGCCTCAGCCCCCGCTGGAGGCCTCCGGCACCAGCGGCATGAAGGCGGCCTTAAACGGGGTCCCCTCCTTGAGCGTGCTGGATGGTTGGTGGGTCGAAGGCCACCTGGAAGGGGTCACCGGCTGGGCAATCGGAGAGGATGAGGGCAGAGCTCCCCCACAAGACGCAGACCGGGTCGCGCGCGACGCCGGCCTGCTCTACGAAAAACTGGAGAAGGTGGTTCTGCCCGCCTACTACAGACATCGCCCCCAGTTCATCAACGTCATGCGGGGGGCGATCGCGCTCAACGGCTCCAATTTCAACACGCAGAGGATGCTGCACCAGTACGTTCTGAATGCCTATTTCCGTTAATGGAGGGTTCCGGCTGATCGTGTACGACCTGGATGGCACGCTGGTGGATACGCGCACCGACATCGCCGAAGCGGCCAACCACATGCGGGCCCGGATGGGCTTGCCGCCCCTTCCCGAAAAGGAGATTTGCGGCTGGGTCGGCCTAGGCCTCACCCGTCTCGTGGAAGGATGCCTCGGCACGCGCGACCCGGCTAAAGTGGAGGAAGGCACTCAAATCTACCGAGCTTTTTATTCCCAGCATTTACTGGACCACTCGGCCCTCTATCCGGGCGTGCCGGAGGTGTTGGAGCATTTCCGGGCGAGGGGGCAGGCGGTGATCACCAACAAGCCGGATCCCTATTCCCGCAGGATCCTGGAGGCGCTTGGTGTGGCCGGATATTTCCTGGAGATCGTGGCCGGCAACTCCGGCTACGCCAAAAAACCGGACCCCGAATCCCTGCTGGCTCTCATGCGCAGGGAAGGGGCTTCTCCGGAGCAGACCCTGTTCGTCGGGGACAGCCCCGTCGACGTGGAGACGGGATCCAAGGCCGGAGTGCTCACCGTGGCGGTGGCGCAGGGGTTCTGCGAACGGGAGGAGCTGGAACGGGCCGGGCCCGACCACCTGGTCGGCGGGTTCGTTCAGCTACTGGAGCTGGCGAAAGAGCGCGCGTGGTAAACGAAGCCCCCGACAACCGGCCGAAGCGCCTGTACACCACGCGGAACGCGGAGATCGACGCCAAGATCCAAGAGATCGTCCACACCCTGGGCACCGATGAGTTTGACCACCAGCTGATGGCCGAGCTGATGACCTCCTCCTACCGCCTCGGCCAGGACGGCGCCTCCACGATCGACCTCAAGATCATCAACAGCGCGGTCAAAGAACTCCGGTACGCTTTCAAGGTATTCCAGCCGTACCGCCACCTGCGCAAAGTAGCCATGTTCGGCTCGGCCCGCACTCCCTCCACAAAGCCGGCCTATAAAATGGCCAAAGAGTTCGGGCGATTGATGACGAAGGCCGGCTGGATGATGATCACCGGGGCGGCCAGCGGCATCATGTGGGCCGGCCACGAGGGGGCCGGCCGGGAGGCCAGCTTCGGGCTCAACATCCGCCTGCCGTTCGAGCAGGAGGCCAACGAGGTCATCCTCAACGATCCCAAGCTGATTACCTGCAAGTATTTCTTCACCCGGAAGCTGCTGTTTCTTAAGGAATCCCAGGCAACCGTGCTCTTCCCGGGAGGGTTCGGAACGCTGGACGAGGGGTTCGAGTGCCTCACATTGGTACAGACAGGCAAGGCAACCCCCCGCCCCATCGTTTTCGTAGACCTGTCCGACGGCAGTTTCTGGAAGCCGCTGCTCAAGTTCATGAACGAGAAACTGGTCAAGGAGGGGATGGTTTCCCCGGACGACCACTCCATCTACCAGGTCGCCCGTTCCGCGAAAGAGGCGTCCCAGATCATCCAGCGCTTCTACCGGGTCTACCACTCCCTGCGCTACGTGGACGGCAAGCTGGTCATGCGCTTGACCCGGCCGCTCTCCGAAAAGAAGGTGACCCAGCTCTCCAGGGAGTTTAAAGACATCCTCGTTTCCGGAAAGATCGCGCAGGGTCCCGCGCTGGCCGCGGAGGAGAACGAGCAGGGGGATGAGCCTGCCCTCCGGGCGCTCTCCCGGCTGGTCTTCCACTTCAATCGCCGCGATTTCGGCCGCCTCACCCAGCTGATTCACCGCATCAACGGGCCGCTGCCGTTCTCCGAGCAGGCGTAATCACCACTGACAATCTGAGGTAGGTTCTCTATCGGGTGGTAGCGTCTGACGTTCAACTGTCGCGGCCCGTTCGGAGGGGGAAACCATATCTTGGTTTCCCCCTCCGGGCTCCCCCATCCAGCAGGATTCAAGAGGACTCTTGCGGGGGAGTTTCCCACTCCCCCGCAACACAGCCCCCTCTCCGAAGGAAGCCGCTTCGCGGCGGATTTCCCTCAGGCATGAGTGGTGGGGCCGTGCCTTTACCCTGCGAGGGGGAGGCCGGACCGGGCACGTCGCGAAGCCGAAGGCGGGCACGGATCCCGCTTCCTCTGAGGTTTGGTTTAGAAAAGTGGGAGAGCGAGGCTGAGCGCCGAGTGAAGCAATGACACGCCGGGGCATTGCGAGCGTTGGCCGGCCGGCCTCACCGGAGCGGGGGATGGCATGGCCAGGGGAGAGCTAGGGTTAAAGCCGGTAAACGCGGTCGCCTCGGCGGGCGCGGGAAGAGATCTTGACCCCTACCTCGTCTCCCTTGCGGGCCTGCCTGATCGGCTGATGGTTGACCTGCATGGAAGAGATCGTTTGCTTCAAGTCCGTGGTGTGGCCCTTGATCCAGACCGTTTCTCCCGCCTTGAGGGTTCCCTTGGTTACCTTGAGAACCGCCACGACCGGGATCCGGAAGAAAGCGACCACCTCGGCGATTTGGTCCCCAAGCGGGGGCTGCTTCTTGGTTTTTACTGGTTTCTTCCTGGAGGTTTTTGGTTTGGTCTTGGGTTTAGGTCTGGATTTGAATTTGGGCCGCGGGGCCGTCTTTCGGGACGGTTTTTTCTTTACGAGTTTTGAAAGCAGTTTTCGGAACATGATACGAAATTACCCCCGAACGGGGCTGCTGGTCAAGGCGTATTTTTTGTGCTCGAAACGGGAGAACAGGGAATAGGCGCAGGGAACCACAAACAGCGTCAGCAGCGTGGAGAGGATCATCCCCCCGATCACCGTGATGGCCATCGGGATCCGGGTTTCGGCACCGGGCCCGAGAGCCAGGGCCGGAGGGATGGCGGCGGCGATCGTGGAGATAGAGGTCATCAGGATCGGACGCAGGCGCAGGGGACAGGCCTCCAGAAGCGATTCCTTCACTCCTTTCCCGCTCTCCCGCAGTTGATTCGTGAAATCCACCAGCAGGATAGAGTTTTTCTTTACGATCCCCATCAGCAGGATCAACCCGATGTAGCTGTAGATGTTCAGCGACTGGTTGGTCAGCCACAGCGCGATGAAGGCGCCGGAGATGCTGAATGGCAGGGCCAGCAGTACCGTGACCGGGTGCAGGGTGCTGTTGTACTGGGAGCCGAGCACCATGTAGGCGATCACGATGCCCAGCAGGAGCGCGAACAGCATGCTCTGCATCGTTTCCCGGAAGGTCTGCGTGCTTCCGCCGAAAACAGCGTAGTACCCCTTCGGAAGCGTTTCGCGCGCGATCCGGTCGGCCTCCTCGAGCGCTTTCGCCTGGGATTTTCCGGGCGCCACATTGGCGAAGATGCCAATCGCCCGCTCCCTGGCTTTGCGGGTGATGGCCAGGAAGGAGGGGCGCTGGGTGATCGTGACCACCTCTTTAAGCTGGACCATTTCCCCCCGGTTGTTCCAGACCCAGAGCTTTTCGATGTCCTGCGCCCGGGTGCGCTGGGAGGGTTTCAGGCGCACCCGGATGTCGTAGCGCCGGCCGTTCCGCGTGTATTTTCCGGCCCGCTCCCCTCCGATCAGCGTGTTGATCGCTTGCCCGACCGTCTCCATGCTGACTCCTCGGTCGGACGCCTTCTGGCGGTCGGGGCGGACCTGCACCTCCTGCGCCCCTTCCAGGTAGTCGGTGTCGACGTCCACGAGCAGAGGGCTCGCCTTCAGGCGTTTCTCCAGCTCCTGCGCGTGCTCGGCCAGCTTCTCCCACTCCGGACCGCGCACGGTCATCTCAACCGGGTAGCCCCGCTGGGCCGAGAAACTGCTCAACGACAAATCCTGGATAGAGGCCCGCACGTCGGGGATCTTGTTGAGCTCCTTGCGGAAGAAGGCCATCAGTTCCTGCTGGTTCATCGGCCGGGTGTTGGGCGCCACGACCGGCCTCTCCCTCGGCGGTTTGAAGGTGAGGAACAGCACGGCGACGTTGACCTCCCCTCCGCCGAACCCGCCGACCGCGCCGAAGTAGCGCAGCATCTCCGGGCGGCTCATGGCGATCTTCTCCGCTTCTTTGAAACGCTGGTCCGTGAAATCGAACGAAGATCCGACCGGGGTTCGGAGCCGGCAGAGGAACATGCTCTGGTCCTGCGGCGGAACGAACTCCTGGCGAAGCATCGGGGCCACGAAGATCACCGAAGCAAAGAAGAAGCCCAGCGCGGCGAAGATCACCAGCCAGCGTCGCCCCAGGCACCATTCCAGCCCGGTTTTGTATGCTATGGAGAGACGGTGGAACCCCTTGTCCATCGCTTGCCCGAGCCACGAGGCCCGCTCTCCCACCTGAAGGAACTGCGCGCAGCGCATCGGAGCCAGCGTGAGGGCCTCCAGCAGGGAGATGGCGACCGCGATGGAAATCGTCATTCCGAATTCGTAGAAGAACTTGCCGATGATCCCCTGCATGAAGGCCACCGGAAGGAAAATCGCGATGATCGCCAGCGTGGCCGCGAACGCGGCACCCGTGATCTGCCGGGCCCCCTGCCGGGCGGCCTCCACCTTCTCGAGGCCCTGTTCCCGGTAGCGGACGATGTTCTCGAGCACCATGATGGCGTCGTCCACCACAATCCCGATGGCCAACGACAGGCCGAGCAAAGTCAGAGTGTTCAACGTGAAGCCGAGGAAATAAGTGGCAACGAACGTCCCTAAGATCGAAGTGGGGATCGCCATCAGGATATTCAGCGTGGCGCTCCAGGAGCCCAGGAAGAGCCAGCAGACGATGGAGGTGAGGATCGCCGAGAGAATCAGCGTGAAGGTGAGCTCACGCACTGAATCCTCGGTAAACTGGGTCCGGTCGAAGTTGAGGCCGATCTCCAGCTCCTTGGGCAGCTGTTTGCGGACCTCCTCCATCCGCTTGAGGACCCGGTGGGCGACGGCCACTTCGTTGGCGCCCCGCTGTTTCTTGATCCCCAGCCCGATGGCCGGCTTGCCCATGATGCGGGAGACGCGGCGGATGTCGGCCAGGCCGTCCTCGATGGTGGCGACGTCCTTCAGGTAAATCGGTTTGTAGACCGGCTGGCCGCCCCTTTTGGAGATGATGATCTTCTCGAATTCCTCCACACTCGAGGCCTCCCCGAGCGAGCGCACGCTGAACTCCTGCGTGGAGGTTTCGATGCGGCCGGCCGGCATCTCGGCATGCTCCCGCCCGATGGCGGCCATCACGTCGTCGATCGTCAGCTGGTATTCCTCCAGCTTGCCGGCGTCGATCCAGACCCGTAGGTTTCGTTCCAGGAAGCCGCCGAGCAGGACCTCTCCGACCCCCTCGATGGTCTGGAACTTGTCCTTGAGATGGTCCTGCACGTACTCCATGAGGTCCCGCATCGGAAGGTTGCCGGAAACGCCCAGCCAAAGGATCGGGTTGTCCTGCGGATTGGTTTTGCTGACGATGGGCGGGTCCATCTCCTTGGGGAGGCGTTGTTGGGCCTGCGCGATCTTGGTCTGCACCTCCTGCACGGCGACGTCGATGTCCCGGTTCAGCGTGAACTCGATGGTGAGGGTGGCCGAGCCCTGCCGGGAAGTAGACGAGATGTCCCGGATGCCCTGGATGGACATCAGCGCGTCTTCGGCGACGTCCACGACGTCGCTCTCCATCACCTCCGGGGCGGCCCCTTCCCAGGTGAGCTGGACGCTGACAACGGGGAACTCCACGTCCGGCATCTGGCTGACGCCCATGCCTTTGAAACCGATGAACCCGAACAGGATGAGTCCGGCCATCAGCATCCAGGCGAAGACCGGGTTCTTAATGGAAAGGTCGGAAAGGTTCATGAGGGGGCCGCCCTGGACGGCATCGGCTCCCCGGCGGCGGCCTGGAGCTTCCAATAAGACCGGTACGCCTCGTAGAGGAGGTTGACCAGGTCCCGGCGCGCGTCCTGCAGGGTCTGCAGGGTGGAGAGGACCTCCAGGTTGCTCACTAAGCTCAGCCGGTATTCCTGCTCCTCCATCTGATAGCTTTCCTCGGTGGCCTCGAGGGCTTGGGTCAAGGCCCGCACGCGGGCCTGCGCCCCGTCATATTGAGCATAGGCGTCCCGGATCTCCTGAAGAGCGGTGCGGCGGGCCTGCTGGAGCCGGATCTCCGCCTGGTGCAGAAGAGATTCCGCCTCCTTCGCCGCTCCCGACGCTTTGCCCCCCTGAAAAATCGGCACGTTGACGTTCAGCGAGGCGTCCCATTTGACGTCCTGGGCCGCGCCGGAGCGGTCCACGTAATAGTTGCCGTCCAAACCCACGGTGGGGAAGAATCCAGCCCGAGCCGCCGCCACTCGCTGTTTGGATATCTGCAGTGCCTGCTCGGCCGCCTTGACATCGGGCCGGCCGGGCGCCAGGGTGAGGTAGGTTTCCCGGGGTTGGACTGCCGGCAGGGCGGGGCCCGGGCCCTGGAGATCCCCGACGGCGTCCAGCCCGGTCAGAAAGCCGAGCAGTTGGGTGGCCACGGTCTCCCGGCTCTGCGCCAGCTCCCAGTCCGATTCCACGCGATAAAGCTGGGCCTGCGCGGCCACCCGCTCGCTTGGGCGGGAGCGGCCGATCCGCTCTCGGGATTCCAGCTCGCTGATTCTCGCGCGCAGTGTCTCCCGGATGGAGTTGAGGATGCGCAGATCCTCCCTCTGCTCCAGCAGGAGGTGGAAAGCATCGGAGACATCCACCATCAGCAGTTGCTCGGCCCGCGCCTTCTCCAGCCGCCGCAGTTCCTTTTCGGACTTGGAACCCCGCATGGCGGCGAATTCCTTGAAGCCGGAGAAAAGGGGCTGGCTGAAGGTGAACTTCCGTTCCGGCAGATATTTCCTGGTAAAGGCGGAATCACCGGCGCCATCCTGCCGCTTGTCCACGGAGGAAAAGGAGATCTTCGGCAGGATGCCGCTGAGGGCCTGTTGGAAACGGCCCTCGGTTTCCGTGATGAGCTCGGCCCGCAGGGCGATCTCCTCGCTCTGTTTGAGCGCCATTCGGTAGCAGTCCCCCAGAGAGAGGGTCCGGGGCGGCTCTTCGGGAAAGGCCGGGCCGGCGAGAGACAAAAACCACGCCAGCGGGACAAGCAATGCCGGGAACAAGGCCCCTCTCATTCCGGCTCCTCCGAAAGGATTTGGGCCACGCGCTCCAGTGTGGATAAGTACTGAGCCCGGTCCGCGGGAGAGATCTGGCCGAACACCTGTTGGATCATGCGGCGCTTCTGATTCCAAATGTTGTCCAGCACGCGGCGCCCTTTCGGAGTGAGTCGGACGCGGATCACGCGGCGGTCGGCCCGGTCTCCCTGGCGGGCGACCAGCCCCTGCGCGATCAAACGGTCCGCGAGGCCAGTAGCCGCGGGGCGCGTAATTCCCAGATGGCGGGCGAGTTCGTTCATGGGGACCTCCCGGTCCCGAGAGAGATGTTCCAGCACCCCCCACTGCGGGATCGTGATCTTCCCCCTGGAAAGGTAGTTGGATTCCCGGCGGGCAAAGCCCCGCATCATGCGGGGAAGGAGGGTCACCATTCGTTGGCCGAAGTGTTCGATGTCCATAGGAGATGGAGATTAGTTCATAAGGTTAACTATTAACATAAGCAATTATATCCGGCATTGCTCCCTGCTGTCAAGCGGGCGCCGGTGGTACACTGGTTTCATGGTGAAAGCGATTCTATTTTTAGCGGCCCTCGCTGCCGGCGTGGCTCTCGCGCTGATCTGGAGCATCGCCTGGCTGGCCCGCTGGATCCGCCAGTTGAGGACTCAGGAGAGGCCGCCGGAGGAAGAGCCGTTGCCGCGCCTCGGGCCCCTTTCGCCCATCGTCCGGGAGGCCGCCCGGATGGCGAAAGATCTTTGGGAAGCGCGTGAAGCCGCGGAGGAGGAGGCCCGCCTGCGCATCGCGGGCGAGTCCCGTTGGACGCCGCAGCGGCTCAAGGGGCATGTCCAGCTCATTTTGAGAGACCGGCCGTTCCTCGTGATCGCCAACCGGGAACCGTACAGCCACATTCGTGAAGCAGGAAAGATAAAGTGCGTCATGCCGGCCAGCGGGCTGGTCACGGCGATGGAGCCGGTCTTGCGGGCCTGCGGCGGGACCTGGATCGCCAGCGCCTCCGGCGACGCCGACCGGGAAACCGCCGATGAGAAGGGCCGCCTGCGCGTGCCGCCCGACTCGCCCGCCTACACGCTGAAAAGAGTCTGGCTAACGGAGCAGGAGGAGGAGGGATATTACTACGGTTTCTCGAACGAAGGCCTCTGGCCCCTCTGCCATGTCGCGCACACGCGCCCGGTCTTCCGCGCCGAGGATTGGGAGCAGTATAAGAAGGTCAACCAGAAATTCGCCGAAGCGGCCGTCGAAGAACTTGCCGGTGCCCGCGACCCCTTCGTCTTGATCCAGGACTACCACTTTGCACTGCTTCCCCGGATGATCCGGGAGAAGCGCCCGGACGCGAAGATCGCGCTCTTCTGGCACATCCCGTGGCCGAACCCGGAGGCGTTCGGGATCTGTCCCTGGGGGAGGGAAATCTTGGAGGGGATGCTCGGAGCGGACTTGGTGGGCTTCCACATCCAGTTTCACTGCAATAATTTCCTGGACACCGTGGACCGCCTGCTGGAATCCCGGACCGATTGGGAGCAGTTCGCGGTGGACCGGGGAGGCCGCCGGACTTTGGTCAAACCGTTCCCGATCGGCATCGCGCCCAGCCGGCGGCCGGTCGGCGAAACCCAGCCGGGATTGGCCCGCGAGGAAGTCATGAAACGGCTTGGGATCCAGGCGGCTTTTCTCGGGGTCGGGGTGGACCGGATCGATTACACGAAGGGAATCTCCGAACGGTTCCGGGCGATCGAGTGTTTCTTGGAGAAGTACCCCGAGTATCACGAGGCGATGGTATTTGCCGAACTTGCCGCGCCCAGCCGGACTTCCATCAAGAGCTATTCCGATCTCGGCACCGAGCTGGAAGAGGAAGCCAGCCGGATCAATCAGCGGTTCCAGAGAAAAGCATGGAAACCGATCCTGTTTCTGAAGGAACAACACAACAGGGAAGAGATCGACCTATTCTACCGGGCCGCGGATTTCTGCCTGGTCACCTCACTGCATGACGGGATGAACCTGGTGGGGAAGGAATTCGTCGGCAGCCGGTCGGATGAGAGGGGCGTGCTGATCCTCAGCCGGTTTGCCGGCGCCTCCCGTGAACTTCAGGACGCCCTGCTGGTAAATCCCTACGATATCCAAGAAGTAGCCGAAGCAATCCGGCAAGCGGTCACGATGAAACCCAAGGAACAGAAAGAGCGGATGGCGCGGATGCGGGCGGTACTGGACGAACACAACGTTTATCGCTGGGCCGCCGACATCACCACCGAACTGGACCGCATCCGCCCCGACTCCTGAGATGAAATCCCTCTCTGCCGGCTGGGTAAGGATCCGAGAACGGATCCGGGCGGCCGGTTCGCTGGCCCTGTTCCTCGATTACGACGGCACACTGGTTCCCATGGCCAGCCACCCTTCCCAAGCCCTTCTTCCCGTGGTTGCTCGGCGCCTGCTTCGGGACCTAAGCCGGGAGAAGGGAATCTGGGTGTCGGTGGTGAGCGGACGGGCTCTTCGTGAAGTATGCCGCCTGATCGGACTGCCTGAAATCTGCTGTGTGGGCAATCACGGGCTGGAGTTCCGGGGGCCCAATCTGCGCCACGTCAACCCAAAAGCCCTAGCCAGCCGGCCGGTCCTCTCCCGACTCGCCCGCCAGCTCCGCGAGGCCGTGCGCCCCATCCGAGGGGCTTGGGTGGAGGACAAGGGGCTGACCCTCTCGGTCCATTCGCGCCAGGTGGCGCCGCCGGACCGCCTGGGGGTTCGGAATGCGTTCCATGAGGTAGTCCGCCCCTACTGCGAAAAGGGGCAGGTCCGAGTCACGGCCGGGAAAGAAGTGTTCGAGGTCCGGCCGCCGGTCCGATGGACCAAGGGAACGATGGTGGCTTGGTTGTTGGCGCGGAGGATGGCGCTGGCGGGAACCCAGCCGGTGCTGGCGGTCTACGTTGGGGATGACCTGACCGATGAAGATGCTTTTCGGACGCTTGGGAAACGGGGGATCACGGTGGGGGTCGGATCGGCCAATCCGCTCAGCCGGGCCCAGTACCGGGTGGAATCCCCCGCGGCGGTTTCCCTTCTCCTGAAACGGATTCTCCGGGAGTGGAGAAGGAAGGGGTCAGACGCCGAACGAAGTGCCGACCGCGCGGGCCGCGGCGATCAGGGGCGAATCCGGCGGAACGCTGCGCGGCGGGCCTAACACCCTTTTTAGGTCCACCGTTGCCAGGGCCGCATTCTTCAAGCAGACCATCTTTCCGTAGCTTCCCCTCGCGGCGAGCCGGGCGGCGGAGTGGCCAAACTGCGTCGCCAGCACCCGGTCGAAGAACGTTGGGGATCCTCCCCGTTGAAGGTATCCCAGCACGGTGGCCCGGCTTTCAAGGCCGGTTTTTCTTTCAATGGCTTCTGACAGGGCGATCCCGATTCCACTGGTTAGCCGGACGGCCCAGCCACCCCCGGGTTTTTTGGGCCGGGCCCCCTCCGCCGCGACGACGATGCTGAACCGCCGCCCCCTCCGGAATCTCTGGAGAACCGTTTCACAGACGCGGTCCAGCGAAAAGGGCATCTCCGGAATGAGGATCACATCGCCGCCTCCGGCCAGGCCCGTCTCGAGCGCGATCCAGCCGGCTCCGCGCCCCATCACCTCCAGCACCATGGTCCGGTGGTGGCTGGCGGCGGTGGAGTGGAGCCGGTCCACCGCGTCGGTGGCGACCGTGCAGGCGGAGTTGAACCCGAAGCTTAAATCAGTATGTGGGACGTCATTGTCGATCGTCTTGGGGACGCCTATCATTGGGATGCCGCGTCGATGCAGGTGGTGGGCCACGCGGAGCGTCCCGTCCCCACCGATGCAGATAATTCCCCGCAAACGATGCTTCCGGAAGGTCCGCAGGGCATCCGCCAGCCGGTTTTCTTTCGACGGCTTTGGGCGGGAACTCGCGGCGACTCCGAAGAAAGTTTCCCTCCCGGAAGTTCCCAGGATGGTTCCTCCCTGGCTCAGAATATTGGAAACGGCATCGAACGTAAGGTCGGAGGTTTCATCCTCCACCAGCCCGCGGAAGCCGTCCAGGAACCCGACCACTTCCATGCCGAACTCATGAATAGCCGTTTTAGTCACCGCGCGGATGACGGCGTTCAGTCCAGGGCAGTCGCCTCCGCCGGTCAGGATCCCGATCCGTTTCCCGTTCAATGGTTTCCCCCCTGAATTTTATCGGCCACTTTAGCCATGCCGGCGGTGAAGGGGATGCCGCCCAGCTTTTTCCGCGGGATCCAGCGGGCCTGCGTGTACCAGCGCAGGCGGAGCGCCTTTTTGTCCCACCGGCAATCGAAGAGCCGGATTTCCAGCTCCCGGTGAGAGAGGATCTGCAGGAGGGTTGTGAGCGGTTTCGGTTCTTCCACGGTGATCCCGAGCCGCTCCGCCAGCCGATTTCGCAGAGCGGCGAGGGGGGATTCCCCTTCGCGCTGCTCTCCCCCGGGGAATTCCCATAAGCCGGGCAAGAGGGTTGCGATCGGGCGGCGCGCAATGAGGACCAAGCCGCCTTTTTGGAGCAGGGCGCAGGGATAGGACAGCTTCTTCCGCAGGGGTGCCGGGCGCGGCGGAGGAATGGAGTCCTGCCATCCCCGCCGGCGGGCGATGCATCCCGCCAAAAGCGGGCAGGATCCACAGCGGGGCTGGCGGGGAGTGCAGACGGTGGCGCCCAGATCCATCAGCGCTTGGTTGAAATCGCCGGGGGCTTCGGGCGGCACGCGCTGCTCCGCCAGCTCCCAGAGACGGCGCTGGACCGGGGCCGACCGGGGGTCTTCCCGGATGCCGAAATAGCGGCTGAAGACCCGCTGGACATTCCCATCCAGCACCGGGGCTGGGCGGTCGAACGCGATGCTGGCGATCGCCCCTGCCGTGTAGCGCCCGATCCCCGGCAGTTTCATCAGGGCGTCCACTTGATCGGGGAGTTTTCCGGAATGATCCCGCACGATCTGTTGGGCGCAGGCGTGCAGGTTTTTGGCCCGGCTGTAGTACCCGAGCCCGGACCAGGACTCCAGCACCTCCGTCAGCGGGGCCCGGGAGAGGGCCCGCACCGTCGGGAACCGGCGGAGGAAACGCTGGTAGTAAGGGATCACGGTCGCCACCTGAGTTTGCTGAAGCATCGCCTCCGAGATCCAGACCCGGTAAGGGTCCCGGTTCTTCCGCCAGGGGAGGTTTTTCCGGGACTCCTTCCGGTACCAGTCCAGCAGGATTTTTTGGAACGGCCGGGCTATTTCCCGGGACATTGGGAACCGACCTCCTCGTGCAGGGTTTTTCCTCCGTACGCCTTGTCAAAGTGGGTTTCGAATTCTTCCGCCAGCTTCCGGGCGCGGCGGTCGTACTCGGCCGGGTCGCGCCAGGTGCCGCGCGGTTGGAGGACCTTTGGGTCCGGGACGCCGGGACAGCTCCGGGGAACGCTCAGGTGGAAAAGCCGGTCTTCACTGCAGGGGACCGTTTCCAGCTCCCCGGAGAGCGCGGCGTTCACGATGGCACGCGTCAGGTCGATGTCCATCCGTTTCCCGGTGCCGAACGGGCCGCCGCTCCAGCCGGTGTTCACCAAGTAGACCTGGGCCCCGTGCTGGTCCAGTTTTTGCCCAAGCAGGCGCGTGTAATAGTCGGGCTGGAGCGGCATGAACGGGGATCCGAAAAACCGGGAGAAGGTGGCCGCCGGTTCGGTGACCCCGGTTTCGGTACCGGCGAGCTTGCTGGTGTAGCCCAGCAGGAACCAGAGCATTGCCTGTTCCCTCGACAGCCGGGCCACGGGCGGCAAGACGCCGTTGGCATCCGCTGTCAGGAAAAGGATCGTCTTCGGGTGCCTGCCCACCGGCGGTTCCTTGACATTGCCCATGGCCGACAGCCGGAACGAGCCGCGGGAATTCGGTGTCAACCGCGTGTCGTCCAGGTCGAACCGGCCGTCTGGGAGCATGAAGGCGTTCTCGATGACCGCGCCGTGCGTTCTCCAATCCTCGGCGTGGAAACAGGCCCGGTAGATCTCCGGCTCCTTGCGGGGATCCAACCGGATCAGCTTGGCGTAACAGCCGTATTCGAGGTTCAGTATCCCCCGGTCGCTCCAGCCGAACTCATCGTCTCCCAGTAGTTTGCGCTTCGGATCGGCCGAAAGGGTCGTCTTCCCGGTCCCGGAGAGGCCCAGCAGGAGGGCCGTGTCTCCGGCCGGGCCCTCATTGGCGGCCGCGTGCAGGGAGAGGACGCCGTGCTGGGGAAGGAGGAAGTTCATCACGGTGAACAGGAGTTTCTTGACAGTCCCGCAGTAGTCCGAGCCGAACACGACCGCGAGCCGCCGGTCGAAATCCACGGAAATCGCCATCGCCGAGGGGCGGCCCGTTGCCGCATCCGGGCGCAGAAGGTCCCGGTACCGGATCGGATTCAGCTTGTCGTCCGGGAGAGCCAGCAGTGTGAACCCTTGGTCCGCGAACAGAGATCGGCCGCCGTCCGCCGGCGACAACGGCCTGAGCATGTTGTCCGCGAAAAGGGCGGTCAATGCCTTGGAGGTGATGATCCGGGCCGGAAGCGCGTACGCGGGATCGGCTCCGAGCACCCGGTCAACGACGTAGAGTTTCGGCTTGGCCGCCAGCGTCGCTTCGGCGTCCTCCAGCAGGAGGTCGAACGTGCCGGGCGCCATCGGACGGTTGTCCGGGGACCCCCAGTCGATCTTAGGGGCGCTGAGGGGGTACCGGACGAGGTAGGTGTCTTCCGGGGATCGCCCCGTGGACTCGGGAGCGGTCCAGGTGGCCAGCGCCCCGCAGGCCGAGATGAAGGCCTCCCGGTTGCCCACCGCCTCCTCGATCAGCAGGGGCCGGGCCGGGTTGAGGGCTACGCTGGGATGGGACTTCACGATCCCTTCCAGGCGATGAGTGATATCCATAGTGCTTCTAGTATACCCTGGCGGGACTAGCGGTCTTCGAGGCCGACGGCGCCGAAGGCGCAGTCGTTCGCGACGCGGGGGAAAGCGCCGTCTTCGTCGCGGTGCGGCGCGATGCAGGTGGCGAGGTCCCCCATTCCCTTAACGAAGCGAAGCATCGTGTGACCCGCTCCCTTGCAGACGCCGTAAAGCAGGTTCCCGCCCGGGCGGGCCTCAAGCGCGGGCTGATGGATCATCTCGAACCAGCAGAACCCCAGATCAGTTGCCCCCCGGAGGAATTGGCCGCTGGCCTTGGTCAGGTAGTCGTCGGCGGATGCGGCGTCGCAGAAGGAGACGGTCTCCGCCCGGCAGGGAAGGGCGCTCCACCCCAAAGAGGCCAAGAGCAGAGAAACGATGACCCAGGTTTTGCGCATGAACCCATCTTAACGCAAAAAATCAGGAAATGGGCAGATCCGATTCGTCCATCTGCCGGAGCTCTTTTTCCAGGTCCTGGACCTCTTTATCGGAAGCCGGCTCTTCCGGGTTGGAGGGGACTTCCTCAAGAGATTCCACCTCGTTCCACAGCTCCAACGCCTGGCGGGCGGCCCGGGAAGGGGTTTGGACGACCACCACGACCGCCAGCACGGCGGCCAGCGCGCCGGCCAGGCCGAAGACGGGGCGCGGCCGGAATACCCAGACGGGTTGAGGGTGGATCCGGTCCATCACCTGACGGGTGTAGTTCCACCGCAGTTGTTCGGGCGGCTCCTGCACGGGGTGCCGCTGGAGCCAGCCGCTCAGCCAATGCTCCCACGCCTTCGGATTCATGTTAGGCCTCCCGGTTCAAGTACGGCTCCATCCGGAGCCGCAGGTTCTCGCCGGCCCGGAACAGATGCGTCTTGGCTGTCCCGAGGCGGCAGCCCATGACCTGAGAAACTTCCTCAAGAGACAGGCCGTGGAGATGGTGCAGGATGAAAACGGATTTCTGCTTCATCGGGAGCATCCCGATCGCTTGGGACAGTTTGCCGGCCAGTTCCCGCTGATGCGCGGTCTCCCGGGGACCGGCCCTGGGGTCGGGGGGGTCGATCGCCGGGAGGTCCTTGGGATCCTCTCCGCTTTTGCCGAAAGAGACCAACTCCGGCTGGCGCCTCCGGCGGCGGAGGAAATCCTTGCACTCATTGACGACGATCCGGTAAAGCCAGGTGGAGAACCGGGACCCTCCCCGGAACCGGGCCAAATGGCGGTAGGCCTTGACGAACCCGTTCTGGGAAAGGTCCTTGGCCTCTTCCCAGTCGCCGACGAAGCTGTAGGCCAGCTTCCAGGCGGCGAGCTGGTACCGGGATACCAGCTCGCCGTACCGGTCCGCGTCTCCTTGGAGCACCGCCTCGATGATTTCCGGGTCGGTCGGCATGCCGGCAGACAGTCTATCATTTCCGCCGCCGGTCCGGGCCGGCACCGGGACCGCCCTTCCGCCCAGGCGGGTTTTCCCAGTTGGTGCCGCGCCCGCCTCTGGGTCCGGGCGGGTTGTTGTCCCGGTCGAACCGGTGATGCTTATCCGGGCTGGTGCCGGGACCGCCCCTCGGCCCAGGCGGGTTTTCCCAGTTGGTGCCGCGCCCGCCCCTGGGTCCGGGCGGGTTGTTGTCCCGGTCTTTCCATTGGGGGTGGTTCTTCTTGAACTCTTTGTATCTTTCAGGATTGTTCTTCTTGAGTTCCTCCAACCGCTGGCCGCGCCACTGCTGCCGTTTTTCCACCAGCTCCTGGTAGCGCTCGGGATTCTTCTGTTTGAGATCCTCCAGGCGCTTTTCCAGGTGTTCCTTTCGCTCTTCCCGGCGCTCCTTGATTTTGCCCATCACTTTTTGGTACTGCTCCGGGTCATTCTTTTTCAGATACTCCAGCCGTTCCCGCAGCTTTCCCTGCCGCTCCTGCATGATCCGCCGGAACTTCTCCGGATTCTCCTGCTTGAGCCGTCGCAGTTTTTCAATCCGCTCGCCCCGTTCCTCGGAGCGGGGATGCGTCTGGGGGGTTTCCTCTTCCGCCCAGGCGAGGCCGGGCAGGGTGGTCATTCCCAAAACCAACATTGCACAAAGTAGACGTTTCATGGCTGTATCCCTCCTTTTCCGCTTAATTAGACGCCGGCGGCCTCCTTTAGGTTTACACGATTTTTGGGGCCGCCCTCGCTCCGGGCTGGTCGCGCCCCACCCGGGGGTCGGGGATTCTCTCGCGATCCGGCCTCGTCTGGGGTGCTCGGCCCTCGCTGTGGACCCTCGGAGCTCTCGCGGAGCTAAACAAAGTCCTAGAGGAGCTCGGCTCCGTTTCCACGACGCTCGTGCCTGCGCGCCCCTGGCCTTCGGCCACCGCCGAGTCCGTCAATGCTCGTTCACCCCTCCCCCCGGGCGGGGCGGAGCACGTTGCGTGGCCGGGCCAAGCCCCGCTTCGGGGATGGCCGCCCGCGCACGTCGCGAGGCCGGAGCGGGCAGGGTTCCCGCTTCCTCGGAGGTTTGGTTCAGTAAAGCGGGAGAGCGAAGGCCGAGCGCCGAGCGAAGCGACGACACGCTGGGTCGTCGCGAGCGGTGCGCAGGCGGCCGACCCGGAGCGAGGGCGGCCCGGCCGAAAGCGTACGGCGGTTCCGCCCGGCACGGTAGGCGGACGAAGCAACAGGAACGGTGCGCAGGCGGCCGGCCCGGAGCGAGGGCGGCTCGGCGAATCAGCGGGAAGCGGAGGAGAGGAAAGCGGCGATGGCGGCGGAGTTGGGCTGGATGAGGCCGGCTTCTGTGATGAAGCCGGTGATGAGCCCGGCCGGGGTCACGTCGAAGGCCGGGTTCCGGGCTTTGACGCCGGGATTGGCGACGCGGACCGAGATTTGCTCGCCGCCGTTGAAACTGCCTTCCGCGTGGAGCACCTCCTCCTCTCCCCGTTCCTCGATCGGGATCCGGTCGCCCGAGGGACAGCCGGCGTCGAACGTAGGGGAGGGGGCCGCGACGTAGAACGGGATGCCGTGCGCCTTCGCCAGCACCGCCAGCGTGTAGGTGCCAATCTTGTTGGCCGTGTCCCCGTTGGCGGCGATCCGGTCGGCCCCCACGATCACCATGCCGATCTCCCCGCGGCTCATGAAATGCCCGGCCGCGCTGTCCGCGACCAGCGCGTGCGGGACCCCGGCCTGGCCCAGCTCCCACGCGGTCAGTTTCGCCCCCTGCCCGCGCGGGCGGGTTTCCGTGGCGATCACGAAGACCACTTTTCCCTGCTGGTGGGCCAGAAAGATCGGGGCCAGCGCGGTGCCGAGCCCAGTGCAGGCCAGCCAGCCGGCGTTGCAGTGGGTGAGGACCGCCTTGGCCTTGGGAAGCAGGGGCAGGCCCGCCTGCCCGATCCGTTCGGACATCGCCACATTCTCGTCGTAGAATTTCTGGGCCTCCGAAACAGCTCTCTGCCGGGCGGCGGCCGGCTGTTTCTCGGCCCGCATCCGGCCAAGCACCCTCTCCACCGCGTGGGAGAGGTTCTTCGCGGTCGGCCGGGCGGCGCTGATCGCCTTCGCGGCTTTTTCCACGCTTTCCCAGAAGCCGTTCTCCGGGGCCGCCAGCGCCGCCTGCGCCATCGCGAACCCGCCGGCCACGCCGAGGGTGCCTGCGCCGCGCACCGCCATCTCTTGGATGGCCCGGATCGTCTCCGGGTAGGTTTCCAGCCGGAGCACCGTCAACTGGTGCGGAAGCTTGCGCTGGTCGATCATGAAGAGGCAGGCCCCTTCTAGCCACAGGGGCTGGCGGTTCTTTAGGCGCTCTTCAGTCGGACTCGCCATATTTCTCCTTCAAGGACTGCACCACCGAGGCGTCGGCCAGCGTGGTCGTGTCCCCGAGCGCCTTGCCCTGCGCGATGTCCCGCAGGAGACGCCGCATGATCTTTCCGGACCGGGTCTTGGGAAGCTCCGCGGTGAATAGGATTTCGTCCGGCCGGGCGATCGACCCGATCTTCTTGACCACGTGGGCCTTCAGCTCGTCCGCCAGTTGAGGCGCGGCCTGGACATTCCCCTTCAGCGTCACGAAAGCCACGATCGAATTCTCCTTCACATCGTGCGGTTTCGCGATGACCGCCGATTCCGCGACCGAGGGGTGGTCCACCAGCGCCGACTCGATCTCCATCGTGGAAAGCCGGTGGCCGCTCACCTTCAGCACGTCGTCCACCCGGCCCATCAGCCAGAAATAGCCCTGCTTGTCCCGCCGGCAGCCGTCCCCGGTGAAGTAGAGGCCGGGGAACCGAGCCCAGTACTGCTGTTTGTACCGCTCCGGGTCGCCGTAGATCCCGCGCATCATGCCGGGCCAGGGGGATCGGATCACCAGGTAGCCGGACTCGGCGCTCTTTCCCTGGTCGTCCACCACATCGGCCTCGATGCCGGGGAAAGGCCGGGTGGCCGAGCCGGGCTTCAAGTCGGTGATCCCGGGCAGAGGGGAGATCAGGATATGGCCGGTTTCCGTCTGCCACCAGGTATCCACGACCGGGCACCGCCCTCCGCCGATGACCCGGTGATACCAGACCCACGCTTCCGGGTTGATCGGTTCCCCGACGGATCCCAGCAGGCGCAGGTGGGAGAGGTCGTGTTTCGCGGGGAACTCCTCGCCCCATTTCATGAAAGCGCGGATGGCCGTCGGCGCGGTGTAGAAAACGTTCACCCGGTGCCTCGCCGCGATTTTCCAGAACCGGTCCTTATCGGGGTAATCCGGCGCCCCCTCGTACATGAGGGTCGTCGCCCCGTTGAGCAGGGGGCCGTACACGACGTAGGAGTGGCCGGTCACCCAGCCGATGTCGGCCGTGCACCAGTAGGTGTCTTCCTCTTTCAGGTCGAAGATCCACCGGGTGGTCGCGTAACAGCCGACCATGTATCCGCCGGTGGTGTGGATGATCCCCTTGGGCTTGCCGGTAGTGCCGCTGGTGTAGAGGAGGTAGAGCATCTGCTCCGAATCGAGCGGCTCCGCATCACAGTGGTCCGGCTGGCCGGCCAACAGTTCATGCCACCAGAGGTCTCGGCCCGGCTTCATAGGGGGCGCGTCCGTCCCGATCCGGCGGAAGACCACCACCTTCTCCACCGACGGCGTCCCGGCCAGCGCCTCATCGGCATTCCGTTTCAGAGGGACCGTCGCCCCGCGCCTCCATCCCCCGTCGGCGGTCACCAGCAGTTTGGACTGGGAGTCGTTGATCCGGTCCCGCAGGGCCTCCGCGCTGAACCCGCCGAACACCACGCTGTGCACGGCGCCGATCCGGGCGCAGGAGAGCATCGCGACGGCCAGCTCCGGCACCATCGGCAGGTAGAGCGTGACCCGGTCCCCTCTCCCCACCCCCAGTTCCTTCAGGCCGTTGGCGAACCGGCAGACCTCCCGGTGAAGCTGAGAATACGTCAGCGTCCGTTCGTCCCCCGGCTCTCCCTCCCACACGATGGCCGCCTTGTTCTTCCGGGGACCGGACAGGTGCCGGTCGAGGCAATTAAAACTGAGGTTGGTTCTGCCGCCCACGAACCAGCGGGCGTAGGGAAGCTCCCATTCCAGCGGGCGGTCCCAGGTTTGGAACCAATGAAGCTCCCGCGCGAAAGATTCCCAAAAGGCCAGCCGGTTTCTCGAGGCCTGTTCATAGACGGCGGGATCGCGGAGGTTGGCTTTTTCTCTGAACCCCGGTGGGGGAGGAAGGAGCCGGTCTTCTTTCAGTAGGACGTCCAGCACGTTGTCCATTATACTAGAAGCATGGATTGGGAAACTCGGCGAGGCCCGCGGAAGCAAGTGGTCGGGAAGGTCCGGATCCGGATCAACCCTGGCATGGGGGATTCGGTCCAGCTGGAAAAGGAACCGACCGAAGTGGCCCTGGTGGATATCAGCATCCTGGGCGTGGGCCTGCTGAGCAAGACCTTCCTGCCGACAGGGACCGTCGTGGACATGGAATTCCCGGGGTTGGCGGTCGCCGTCCCGAATGAACCCCCTCCTCCCGAGGTCCTCAAGTTCACCGCGAAGATCATGTATTCCCGCCCGCAGGGCGACCTGTGCCGGATGGGGCTGATGATCACCGAAATTTCAGAAGAGTCCCGTAGCGCCATCAAGGCCTTCGCTTTCTCCCGCGAACTGCGCCGCGAACCCCGCACGCCTCTTCCCTAACGGGCCGCTCCGTACACCGTTTGTTCGGCTTCGTCCGCCTGCCGAGCTGTGCGGGACCGCCGTACGCTCGGTCTCCTCGGCCCTTCGGGCCTCGTCGGTCAGGGCGCTCACATCTCGCGCCCATCGCAACCCGGCCTCCTATTCGTCGGCCGGCGATCCCCAGCGTGGCTCCTCGCTCTATCGCCTCGCTCGCTCGTCCCGCTGCCTAACTAGATCGAGCTGAAGAAGCGGGACACCCTGCCCGCTCGCTCGGCGAGGCCGGCTTGTCCCGCCCCTCTCGCGGCGGCCTCAGCCCAGAATGGGGCCACGCCCCGCCCGGGGGGAGGGGTGAGCTGAGGATCTCGGGGTGGCGCGGGGCAGGCACCCGGACGACGGTAACCGGGCCGACGTATCAGGGTTAGCCACTCTGGAATGGCGGCACGGGCTGAACGGTACGCTGTTCCATGGAGATCACCGCGGGTTCGGGTCTCCCTACCCGGCTCTTTACCAAGTCACTGACAATGAGACAGCCGTTCAGGCCCGATGCCGGAGACCAGGGGACTGCCCGCGACAGGACCCCGAGATCCATTTTAGCGAGAGAGCCCCTTCTCCCGAGCGGGGCGAAGTGTGTCAGAACTCTGCGGGCTGGAGAGTGAGTTCCAGAGAGGCGGCCCGCCACCAGAGCCGGCGGCCGAGCGGGCCTGCCCAAGCGATCCAGGTGAACGGCAGGCGGCTGGTCGCCCGCCAGCGGCGGCTGCAGTGGACGCAGTAACAGGTCACTCCCATCCTCTGCAGGGGACCGCTTAAAGTCACGCGCGTCAGCCGGGTCGCCGTGAGCAGGGAGTTCCCGCAGGACGGGCAGTTACGATGAGTGGAATAAAACTGGAACATCAGGCCTCTTTCAGCAATTCCGCTGGGAAGAGGTTCCCCCGGTTCAGGATCCCGGCTGGGTCCAGCGCCTTCTTCACGCGGGCCATCTCCAGAAGCCCCTTCCGGCCCATCATCCACTCGAGGTAGGGGACGCGCGCCTTGCCGATTCCATGCTCCGCGGAGATCGTCCCGCCCAGCTCCAGCGCCTTGCGTGCCAGCAGGCCGTAGAGCTCCTTGGCCTGCTCGAACTCCCCGGTATTCTTCGGCAGGAGGTTCACGTGCAGGTGGTGGTCTCCCAGGTGGCCCCAGAGGGCGTACTCGATCCCCGATGCCGGCAGTCGCTCCAGGTAGAAATCGAACAGTTTTTTTCCCGATTCCTCCGGCACCGCGAAATCGGTGCCGAGTTTCCGGAACCCGTTGGCCGCCACCCGCTCATTGACCAGGACCGGCAGGTCATAGCGGTATTTCCGGAAGACGGCGATATCCTCCGGGTGGTGGGAGAACCAGCAATCGGAGGAACGGGCCTTGGCTTTTTCCGCGGCGCGCGTCCAGGTCTGGAGCAGAAGATCTTGCTCTCCCTCGCGGCATTCCTCCTCGAACAGCAGGGCGGCCCCCGCGTGTTCCGGGATGTCGGAGTGTTTTTCGGACAATAGATGCAGGGAACGGGAATCGAAGAACTCCAGCGCCCTGGCATGCAGGCGGCGCTTGGCCTCCATGGAAAAAGCGAAGCAGTCCTGTTCCGAATTGAAGAAGAGGATGCCGCTTAAAACAGCGGCCGGTTTCTTCAGAAGCCGCAGGGTCGCCTCGGTGACGACCCCCAGCGTGCCCTCCGACCCCACGAACAGGTCCACCGCGTCCATGCCCGGCTCTGCGAAGTAGCCGGCGGAGTTCTTCGTCTTCGGCGGGCGGTAAGACGGCACCGGGACCCGCGCGCTTCTGCCGCCCGGGAGCGGGATCTCCAGGAAGCCGCCTTGTTCCCGGATTTGGCCGCGGGTGATCTCCAGCGGGTCTCCGGCCGGCAGGACCACGCGCAGGCGCTCCACGTACCGGCGGGTCGCCCCGTACTTCAGGGAACGGGGCCCGGAAGCATTGGTGGCGATCGTGCCGCCCAGAGAAGCGGCCTTCTCCCCCGGGTCCGGCGGATAGAAAAGTCCCTGGGCCGAAATTGCTTCCTCCAGCTGTTTGAGCGTGACGGCCGGCTGGACGCGGACGGTCCCGCCCTGGAGGGAAGGATCTGCCCGGACCTCGAGGATGCGGTTGAGCTTTTCGGTGGAGAGCACCCCTCCTCCCTGCGGAACCCGGCCTCCGGTCAGACCGCTGCCGGCGCCGGCAATGGTGACCGGTGTGCCGGTCTGCTGGGCTTCGCGGAGGATCCGGGAGATCTCCTCTTCCGAGGAGGGGAGCAGGAGTTTTTCCGCCTCCCCCCGGAAATGGGAGGCATCTTTCAGGTAGGGTTCGAGCCCGGTCACCGCTTCGCGGAGCGGGCTGTGACGACCGACGATTTCATGAGCGCGTCGGCCGACGGGGGGGAGAAGCCGGCGTAGCCCCGGTGCCGCTCGATGATCTCGACGACCGTGAAGGGGTGCCCCCGCTTCACGTCGGCCGCCGTGAAGATCTGGCGCAGGTCGGTGCCGCGAGCCCCCACGACGGGGCTGGCGAAACGGATCCCCCGCTTCTTCATGGCGGCGACCGCCTTGTCGATCTCTTCCACGCGGACCGCGATGTGGTGCAGGACCCGGTCGGAGAATTTCCGCACCCAGGGGGGAATCACGGAAGTGTTTCCGCGCGGACCCTTGAACGCCTGGTCGATGAAGACAGCTGGCAAGCCCGGCTTGCGGTAGACCTTTGCCCACCAGTCGTCGTACTCCAGCACGCCGTCCGCGCCCACGGTTTTATCCCAGCGGAACCCGAGCCGGAGGAACTCCTTCGCCCGCCGGTCCACGTCGAGCGTGCGGACCGTGATGTGGTCCACCAGCGGGAACAGCCCGATGCCGGCCTTGTCCAGCTGTTCTTTGAGGATCCCGGCCGCCCGGCAGTTCCGGACGAACTCCTCCACGTAGCGGCGCACCGTCTTTTCGGCCCGGTCCTTGATCATCGCGGCTCCCTCCTCTGCTCCAATTATACCGGCAAAAAACGGCCCCGGAGGAGTGTTCCCCCGGGGCCGCGGAGATAAAAACCAGCGATTTATCGCCGGCTTAGGTGTTCCACATACACATCGGGCAATCGGTGGCGATCTGCGAGCCGTCCTTGGCTTTCGGCAGGGGGGCCGTGACGATCTCCCCAGCTCCCTTGACCAAGCGGAGGCAGGTGTGGCCGATGCCTTTGCCGACACCAACGAGCATGTTCCCGCCCGCCTTGTGTTCCTTCATCGGCTGGTTGACCATCTCCAGCCAGCATCCGCCGGCGTTCGCTGCGCCGCGGGCCAATTGCGAACCGGTTTTAGTCCCCCAGTTGTTCGAGGTCGTCCCGTTGCAGATCGCGCAGGAGTGGGAAGACGCGGGTGCCGCCGAGCTTCCTCCGGTGCCTGCGAAAGCCGGAACAGCCAAACCAGCCACGCACAGTGCCAACAAAGCCATCAGGGTTCGTCTCATAGAGCCCTCCTTTGGAACGTATGATACCCCTTTCCGTCCAAGGGTTCAATCCAGCCGGAGGTTGGAGAGGATAGCCCGCGTGGAATGGGACCGGTTGAGCGCGTAGAAATGCAGGCCCGGCGCTCCGGCTTTGAGCAGTTCCCCGCACATCCGGGTGGCCAGCTCGATCCCGTACTTCACCGCCCCCTCGTCGTTGGTTTCATGTTTGGCCAGCTCCTTCTCGACGGCCGGTGGGATCGTGGAACCGCACAGCCCGGCGAACCGGCGCAGTTGAGGAACCGACAGGATGGGCAGGATGCCGGGAACCACGGGCGCCGCGATGCCGGCTTTCCTCACGAGATCCATGAACTCGAAAAAGTAGGTGTTGTCGAGAAAGAATTGCGTGATCACCACGCAGCCGCCCGCGTCCAGTTTGCGCTTCAGGTAGGCCATGTCGGCGGCCCGGTTTTTCGCCTCCGGGTGAACCTCGGGGAAGCCGGTGACCGCGATCGAAAACCAGAGATCCTTGCGGGCCTCCTCGATCAGCTCGACGGAGGAATGGAAGCCGTCCGGGTGCGGTTTGAAATCCGGCTGGTCGCGCGGCGGATCGCCCCGCAGGGCCAGCAGGTTGTACACGCCGGCCTGCTTAATCCGCGCCAGGTTCTCCCGCGTCTCCCGCTTCGACTGGCCGATGAGGTTGAGGTGGCAGGTGGTCTCCACGTGCGCCTGGTTTTTCATGCGGCCGCACAGCTCGACGGTGAGGTTCCGGGTGCTCCCGCCGGCGCCGAAGGTCATCGAAAAATAAACCGGCTTCAATTTCCTCAGGTCGGGGATCGTCTCGTCAAAGAGCTTCTGCACCCCCTCCGGCGTCTTGGGCGGGAACAGCTCGACCGAGATCTCCGGTTTTCCGGAGCGATAAAGCTGTTCCAGTCTCATCGTTTCGCGCGGCGGGCCGACCGCACGATGGCGAAGGTGATGCCGCCGAAGAGCAGGTAGGGCATCCACATCAGGAGGTAGATGGACCGGGCGTAGCCCAGCGTCAGTTGGGGGCCGTTGGGGTCCTGCGCGAGGGCATCCTTGCAGGCGGGGCAGGCCCGCGCCGCCCCGGCGCATAACAGAACGAGAAGGAACGAAAGGGAAAAAGCCACGGGTGACGCCGGAAGGAGGACCCGCCGCCGCGCCCGGACCGCAGCGAAGCGAGGACCGGACGGACGGCGGGAGCACCTGCAGGCGGCAGGACCCGTGGCTTTTTCCCTCATCAATTCCATCGCATTTGGTACAGCATCCAATAGACTATCACGCCGGTCACCGAGACGTACATCCAGAGCGGCAGGGTCCATCGGGCCAGCCGCTTGTGGTCCGGGATCCGGCCGCGCCGGGCCAAATAGAGCGTCCGCAGGACCAGCGGGACGATCACGACGGCCAGCACCGTGTGGGAGATCAAGATCGAAAAGTAAACGGCCCGGGCCGGGCCGGCGCCGGTGAAGCGGGTGGATCCGTGCAGGGCGTGGTAGGTCAGGTAAGAGATCAGGAAAAGAATCGAGACGGAGAACGCTGCGGTCATGAAGGCCCGGTGGGCGGCGACCTTGCCGCGCCGGATGCAGAGGAACCCGGCCATAAGCAGGACGGCGCAGGAAGCGTTCAGCGCCGCGTTGAGGGCAGGGAGCCGGCTAGAGATCCCCGACATCCCGGATCAACTGCTCCACTTGGCCGGGATCGCTCGAATCGTAGTAGCCCCGGATCTTCCCGCCGCGGTCCACAAGGACAAACCGCACGCTGTGGATGACCGGCTCCTCCGGGCCGCCCCCTTCGGCGACCCCCAGCCGGAACCCCTGCTGAACCAAACGGAAAATCTCTTGCTCCGGGCCGGTGAGGAAGAACCAACGGCCGGGCTGGGCCCCGTACCGCCGGGCGTAGTCCGCCAGGACCGGCGGAGTGTCCCGCTTTGGATCGACGGTCACGGAAACCAAGAGGATCTCGGCCGGCAGGCGGCGCTGGAGGGAGGCCATGCGGGTGCTCATCAGGGGACAGTTGCCGGCGCAGGAGGTGAAGATGAAGTCGGCGACCCAAACCTTCCCATGCAGCTGCGCGCTGTCAAACGGTTGCTTATTCTGGTCGGTCAGCTGGAAGGAAGGGACGGAACCGTAGGAGGCAGGAACGGACGGGACAGAAGAAGCCGGCGGGCGCCGCAAGCGGCTCCAACCGAAGGCCCCGGCGATGCCGGCCAAGGATAAAACCAGTACGGACCAGAGCAGGAAGCGCCGCAACTAGGAAAAGAGGAAAATACCGGGAAGGACCAGCAGGACCGCCGCGCCGACGAGTAGGAAAGGAAAGAAGACCACCACCCAGAGAGAGACCGAGCGCTCGGCTTTCAGGTGCATGTAGAACAGCCCCACCAGCACCGTCTTGACCAGCGCGATCGCCAGGATCAACGAGACGGCACCGGTCTTGCCGATCGGCAGGTAGGAGACAAAGGTGCCCCCGGCCAGCAGGGCGATCAGCCAAACCCAGATGACCAGATATGCCCCGTATCCTGGAGCGGGATGAGGGTCGCTCATATCAGGTACACCAGCGGGAACAGGAAGATCCAGACCACGTCCACAAAGTGCCAGTAGAGGCCGGACACCTCCACGAAGTGTCCCCGCGTTTCCAGGAAATCGTCCCGGAACGTCAGCCCAAGCACCCAGAGGTTGGTCAGGATCCCGGCCAACACGTGCAGGCCGTGCACGCCGGTCAGCGTGAAGTAGCAGTCCCAGAAGATGCCGGTGCCGGGGAAATGACCGTGGGCGAATTTCTGGGAATATTCGTACCCCTTGACGCTGAGGAACGCGAGCCCGAGCAGGATCGTGAACACCAGGAACAGCCGCAGTTTCACCCGGTCAGCGCGGTGCACGGCCGCCACCGAGAGGGCCATCGTCATCGAGCTGGAGAGCAGGATGAAGGTGTTCAGAGCCGCCGCCGGGATATGGAGCTCCTCGCCCGGGTGGGGCCAGCTCCCCAGCCCGGCCCGCAGGACGATGTAGGCGCCCAGCAGGCCGGTGAAGAACATCACCTCCGAAGCGAGGAACAGCCACATCCCCAATTTTCCGGAGGGGATGCCGGTGACGGGAACGGCCGCGGTCGTTTTCATCACAGGATTATCCTATCGAGTGTCATCGTGGTTAGCAAGACCGGCAGGTACAGGATGGAAGCCAGGAACAGCCGGCGGGCTGACGGCCTGGAGCGGGTCCTGGCCGTTGCCAGCCCGAAGCCCAGGAAGCCCAGGCCGCTTAGCAGGGCCACCCCGAAGTAGAGCCAGCCGAACGAGCCGAGCGCGGCCGGCAGTAAGCTCACCGGGATCAAGGCTACGCAGTACAGAACGATCTGTCGGCCGGTGGAGCGGCCTTCCGGGTCCAGCACCGGGAGCATCCGGAAGCCGGCGTGCGCGTAGTCGTCCCGCCAAGTCCACGCGATCGCGAGGAAATGAGGCAGCTGCCACAGGAATAGGATCGAGAACAACACCCAGGGCTCGATGCCCAGCTCCCCCCGGGCGGCGGCCCATCCGATCATCGGCGGGAGGGCGCCCGGGATCGCTCCGACCAGCGTGCAGAGCGCCGTGCGGGACTTGAGCGGCGTGTAAATGAACAGGTAACTGACGAGCGTCGCGGCCGCGAGCATCGCAGCCAGAAGGTTGGTGCCCGCCGCCAGCACTCCCAGTCCCGTCACCGAGCAGGCCACGCCGAACGCCAGCGCCGAATCCGGATGCAGGCGGCCGGAAGGCAGAGGCCGGCCGCGGGTCCTCTCCATCCGGCCGTCGAAATCTTTTTCCATGTATTGGTTCAATGCTCCGGCTCCCGCGCCTACGGCGGCGGTCCCCAACACAAGGGCCAGCAGTGCACCGGTATTCAGCGGGTGTCCGCTCCCCAGCAGGAACCCGCCAAGCGCGGTGACCATCGCCAGGAAGGTCAGGCGCGGCTTGGTCAGCTCCAGGTAGATTCGCAGAGGGCGGCGAGTCAGATCGGTCGGATGGATCGGGTCAGCCAGGAAATAATAGAGGGAGACGGCCAGCAGGGAACAGCAAGCCAGCATCAGCGCTCCGGCAGCGACGTGGGCCGTGGCTATGCCGGCGGACCGGCCGGAGAGCAAAGTCCGGACACCCAACAGCACCTGCGTCAGCAGGAGCCACATAAGGAGCCGGGCCGGCTGGCGCAGAAAAGAGATCCCCCGGTAACGCTTCAACACTGTGCCGGCGGTCTTCCCCACGACGGCCAGCACTACGGCAGCACCTGCCAGGTGAGCGGCCACCAACCCCGGCATCCACCCGGCATGCCGGAGCGCGGCTCCCAGCATCAGTTGGGCGAAAATGGCGGCGGTCGCCAGGAAGGAGAGCCGGCAGAGCCCGGGGGCCTGGTCGGCCGGGTGGGCGACCGGCGTCTTCCGCCAAGCCGGCGAAAGGACGGCCGCCAGCACCACCAAAGAGGAAAAGAAGATCTGTCCCAGGCAGGCATGGGCGATTGAAACCTGCGGCGGCAGCTGCCACAGCACCGTGAGGCCGCCCAGCAGCCCCTGCAGGACGACCGCGCCGAGGGAAAAAACCGCCAAGCGCCGCACCCCACGCCTCTGCTCCACGAAGAGCACCCAGAGCGCCAGCACCAGCGTAAGCAATCCCACCGCGGCGGCGATGATCCGGTGCCCGTGCTCGTAGAGGATGCCGCCGACCATCGGGGGAAAGAGGGTGCCGTAGGAGAGAGGCCAATCGGGGACCGCGAGCCCCGAGCCGGTGGAGGTGACCAGCCCGCCGGCGATGACCAGAAGAAAGCCGGCCGCGGCGACCCCCCAGGCATACCAGCCCAGCAGGCGCATCAGTGTCCTTTGCCCTCGGATTTCTCGGTCTGCATCGTCCAGTCCCGCTGGGCCCCCGGAACCGAGAACTCATAGGGCCCGCACTGGACCGTCACCGGCGCGCTGAAGTTGCCGTGCGGCGGAGGGGAAGGGACGATCCACTCGAGCGTGGTGGCTTCCCATGGGTTGTCGCCGGCTTTCCTGCCGCGGAACATGCTGACGAAAAAGTTGAACGCGAACAGGAATTGAGTCGCCATGAGCCCGAAGGCCGCCAGGCTCATCACGCGGTTGAGCCCCGAGAAATGGACCAGTCCAGCGTACTGCGTGTAGTCGTAGATGCGCCGCGGCATGCCGCCCAGCCCCAGCACGAACATCGGGAACATGACCGCGTTGAACAGGACGAACGTCAGCCAGAAGTGGATCTTGCCGAGCCGTTCGCTGAGAAGGCGCCCGAACATCTTCGGGTACCAGAAGGTGATCCCGGCGAACGCGCCGAACAGCGACCCGCCGAACAGCACGTAGTGCAGGTGCCCGACCACGAAGTAGGTGTCGTGCACGTGCATGTCCACCGGAGTCGAGGCCAGGAAGATGCCGGTGAGTCCTCCGATGAGGAACATCGAGATGAAGCCCAGCGCGTGCAGCATGGGCGTCGTGAGCCGCAGGGAGCCGCGCCAGAGCGTGCCCAGCCAGCTGAATATCTTGACGCCGGTCGGCACCGCCACCGCCATCGTCGAGATCATGAACGTCGTGCCCAGCAGGGGGTTCAGGCCGGCCTGGAACATGTGGTGCGCCCAGACCAGGAAGCCGACCGCGCCGATGCCGACCGAGGCGTAGGCGATCGCGTGGTAGCCGAAGATCGGCTTGCGGGAGAAGGTCGGCAGGATGTCCGACACGAAGCCCATCGCCGGCAGGATCATGATGTAGACGGCCGGATGGGAATAGAACCAGAACAGGTGCTGCCAGAGGATCGCCTGCCCGCCCGCGTGCGCCAGCGGCGTGCCGTTGACGATCAGGCCGGCAGGCAGGAAGAAACTGGTGCCCAGCGTCCGGTCTAACAGCAGAAGGATCATCGCGGCCGCTAACACCGGCGTGGCCAGCAAGGTCAGCACGGCGGTCGTGAACAGCGCCCAGATCGAGATGGGGAGCCGGTGGAACGTCATGCCGGGCGCCCGCAGGTTGAGAATGGTCGCGATGTAATTCACGGAGCCGAAGATGGAAGAGAATCCCAGCACCACCACCCCCGCCGCCCACATCGTCTGCCCGATCCCCATCGTCTCCTTCAAGCCGGACAGCGGCGGGTAAGCGGTCCATCCTGCGGCGGCAGCCCCTCCTTCCAGAAAGAAACCGGACAGCACGATCGCGGCGGCCACCGGAAACATCCAGAACGAGAGGGCATTCAGTTTTGGGAAGGCCATGTCCGGCGCCCCGATTTTCAGCGGGATCAGGTAATTCCCGAAGGCGCCGACCAGGAGGGGAATAATCCCGAAGAAGATCATCACCGACCCGTGCATGGTGAAGAGCATGTTGTAATACTCCGGCACCATCACTCCGCCGGGCATCCCCTCGGGCGCTATTTTTTCCATGAAGGGCAGGGCGTGCCCCGGCCAGCCCAACTGCCAGCGCATCAGCATCGCGAGCCCGCCGCCGAACACCATGAACACCAGCGAGGCGATCAGGAACTGGATGCCGATCACCTTGTGGTCGGTCGAAAAGATGTATTTCCGGATGAAGCCGGGTTCCCGGTGAGAGGCGTCACTCATTGGCTTTGGTCTCCGTGAGCCAGGTTTGGAAGTTGGCGAGCGGTTCGGTGGTCACGAATCCCTTCATGCGGTAATGACCCAGCCCGCACAGCTCCGCGCAGCGGATCTCGTACTGCCCCGCGCGGGTGGGCTCCACCCAAACCTGCGTCGGAAGGCCCGGCACGGCGTCCTGCTTCAGCCGGAACTCCGGCACGAAGAAACTGTGGATGACGTCCTTCGACCGCAGGCGGATCTGAGCCGTGGCGCCGACCGGCAGGTGGAGCTGGTTGATCGTCGAGATGTCGTCCGGGGTGTCGAACTGCCCATCGGGGCCGGCGTAGCGGATGTTCCAGGCGAACTGCTCGGCCAGGATCTCCACTTGGACGGAAGGGGCCGGCGCTTGCTTAGGGTACCGGATCTCGGCCCAGACCTTCTGGCTGGCGACCGTCAGCGCCAGCAGGATCAGCGCCGGGATCACCGTCCAGATGATCTCCACCAGGTTATTGCCGTGGATGTAGGAGGCCTTCCGGCCCGGCCGGTTCCGGTATTTCAGGACGAACAGCAACAGGCAGCCCTGGACCAGGAAGAAGAAAAACCCGGTGATCCATAGGATGATCCAGAAGAGCTGGTCAACCTTAGGCGCGTAGCTGGAAGCGCTTTCCGGAAGCAGCATGCGTTTCTATTTTGCCGCGAAGGAGAAGGAGACTTCCTTGGACTCCCCGTCGGCGACGGTCACCTTCTGCGACTGGACGCCCAGCTTTTCCTGCCAGGCCTCGACCGTGTAGGTGCCGGCCGGCAGACCTTGGATGGAAAAGGCCCCGTTGGCGTCCGTGACCGCGAAGAACGGGTGGCTGAAGACGCCGGCGTACGCGGCCATCCAGGGATGCACGTTGCACTTGAAGGAAACTGGCACCTCCGGCTGGTCGAAGGTTTTGACGCTCTTCATCCCCTGGGTGGGTTGGGCGATGTTGAACTTCTTGTTGGCCTTGGGCTGGCAGTTGATGTTGTGGAGCGTGGAGTCGTCGTTGACGATCTCCAGTTTCTGCCCGGCCTGGATCCCGAACACGTGCGGTTCGTACATGCACCCGTTCTGGTTGAGCGTCACCGCTTCCGCCGGGGCGGGGAAAGTGCCGGAAAGGCCGTCCTTCACGTAGACCAGCACGTACTGCAGTTTACCGTTGTTGGCCGCGATGGTCTGGGCCGTCACGGGGGCCGTGTGCTTCTGCGCGCAGGCCGGATCGGCCGCCATCTTGATCTTCTCGGGGGCCGGGACGGAGCCGGTCACGGCGACACTGCCGGAGATTGAAGCCCCGCCGGCGGGCGCGGCTTCCGCCGGTTTCACGGCCGCTGCTTCCTGCGGTTTGTTTCCCGCCGCGACCAGCACCAAAACCATCAGCCCCAACGATCCGAACTTCAATGCGCGCTTCATAGCCATTCCTCCGATGATTAGTCCTTGAAGATTAACTTCACCCAGCTTGAATTCGACCGGTGGCGGCCCTCTTCCGAGTTGCCGCCGTCCCATACCAGGATCCCGAAACCGGCCGGTTTCTTTCCCTGCAAAGGCCGTCGCGCCAGCAGGGTCCACTCCCCCTCGTCGTACCGGGCCGCGGCCTCCAGCGGCGAAACCCCTTCCGGAGCATTCCCGGAAGCGGCCGACCAGTAAGCGACCGCCGGCTGAGGCCCGCCGGTCTTGGCCGGCCAGGCCCGGAGCGAGCCGGCGCTCCATCTTAAGTCCGGATCCTCCAGGAAGGCCAGCCCGGCCGCGTCGGGAACATTCTCCCGGCTCTCGGTGCGGTCGTGCCATGAAAGGCGGAAGAGGATTTCGCTTTCATTATACATTGCCTGCACGGAGACCGCGCGGACCGCCGAGGGGGCGATCTCCCCGCCGCGGTAAAAAGTCGCGGTCAAGGCCAAGTCGGTGCGGGGGGCTTTTTCCCACGGTTTGTCCTCCAGGCCGGCCGGCAGGACACCCGGCGCCTTGACCGCCTCCACCTCCCGCTTCCATTGCGGCTGGGCCTGCAGGGAATGGACGTAGTAGGCCAGGTCCCAAACCTCCTCCGGCTTCACCGCTTCGGCGTAGGAGGGCATCGGCGTTCCGTCGATCCCGGTCATCAGCCGGACCAGAACATCCCTCGGGGCCGAGCCGCCCCGGTAGTTCCATCCCTGCGTCAGATCGGCCGGGTCGATGTGGGCTCCCCACTGGTCCACCAGTGTGGCGGCGGAAGGTCCGTTGCCTCTGCCGAGGTTCCCGTGGCAGGCGTTACAGCCCAACTTGGTGTAAAGCTCCTTGCCTTTGCCTAGATTGGCCCGCCCGGGCCCGGGATCGGTCCCGAACTTCAGCGGTTCCGGTTTCTGGTCCTGGAAAGCAGGGGAGAGGCCTTTGACGTAATAGACCAACTGCCAGCGGATGTCCTCCGGCAGGCGCTGGAAGTCCGGCATCCGGCTTCCGGGCAGTCCCTCGGAGATCGTGTTGTAAAGATCCTCGTCGGTCGGCGGTGTGCCGCTGGCGGTGGTGCGGAATTTGAAAACCCCCTCGGACAGTTTGCGGGGGTGGGGATACATCCGTTGGGCGTCCCGGCCGTCCCCGGCGCCGGTGGGGCCGTGGCAACGGGTGCAGTTGTCGAGGTAGGCCTGCCGGCCCTGCTCCGGGTCGGGAGCCGGCTGCTGCGCGTAGGCCGCTTCCCTTGAAAGGGTAAGAACAGCCGCGAAGATGAAGAACTTGAAATAAAGGCGAAATCGCATGGAAGAATCCCAATTGTAACCGAAGGTCCTACCGCTTGCAAGCGCCCGGCCGGATCAGCGCCCGGAGGATAAACGCTTCTGCTCTTCCTGAATTTGGTTCATTTCATTCCGGAGTTTTTCGTTTTGAACCTTCAGCTCTTTGACGGCTTCCAGCAGGACCGCGGTGAAGCGGCCGTAATCTACCGCCCGGTAATCCTCTTCCCCCCAGTGGGTCACCAGCTCTGGGAAAACCGCTTCCACGTCCTGCGCGACCACCCCGATCTCCCGGTGGCCCGAGGCGCGTCCCAGTTTTTTGTACGTGTCGTTCCAATCGAACTGCACCGGACGGATCCGGTCCAGCTTCTCCAAAACACCTGACAGGGGAACGACGTGCGTCTTCAGCCGGATGTCCGAGGAGGTCGGAAACCCGGTCGCGTGCGCCTGCCCCGCCACATCCAGTCGGTAGGCCGCACTGGGAGGGACCATGATCCCCACATTTCCCCGGGTTCCATTAAAGGTGATGACCTTATCGCTGCCGGGCGTCGGCCCTCCCCACATGCCGACCCATCCGTTGGCCTGGGCTTCACTGTAGCCGATTGAAAGGCACTTTCCAGCCGCTCTCTGGCTGCCAATCAGGATGTCCATCTGATTGGTGATGCCGGGGGAGAGGAAGGAGGCGACATTGGTGCCGGCACCGCCGGCGTTGTTCTGCACGGAGAGTTGCTGCCCGGGCGTTGTTGTCCCGATTCCCACGTTGCCGGTGCTGTCGATGAACAGACGTTGCTGGGCCGCCGTCTGGTCGAAGATGAAAAAATTCTGGGTGCCGTTGTTGTTGGCATCCCTCCCAATTCCAAAACCAGGACCATCAATGTTCGTCCGGAAGCTTAGGCCCGTCTGTTGATTGCCCGCGCTCGTCGGCTGTAGCCGGATAGTTGCGTTCGGACGATTGATGTGGAGTGCGTTCACGGGGTTCTGTATTCCAATCCCCACGTTGCCGTTAGCGTCAATCCTCATCCGTTCCGACGGGGTCGTGTTGGCGCTGGAGGTGTAGAACGTGATCTTGTTATTCGTGTTGTTCCCGCTCGATTGGAGCCACAGCTCGTTGTTCGTGTTCAGACCGATCGCCGCCTTGTACGGCCCCGCCGCTGCGCTCCACATCACCAGCTTGTCCCCGGCGGAGATCGTCCCCTCTGCCGTTGGAAGCCCCAGCCCCGCGTTGCCGATCGTCAGCCGGATCGTCCCGGTCCCGGTGCCCGGCATGAACAGGATGTTGTCGGCCTGATTATTCGGACCCACCACGTGCAGGGACCCCTGCGGATCGTTCGTTCCGATCCCCACCTGGTCCGCGATCAGCGCCGTCCCGTCCCCGGGTGTTATGCCCCCGTACGCCGTCCCCACCGTCAGGCTCGTGACGTGCAGGTTCCCGGCGTTGGAAGAGGCCGGATAGTAGGTGACCAGCTCGATCGTCTCGGCGAAGGCGGGAACAGTTGCCAGGCACGTTGCGAGAAAGAACAGGGCGGATCGCCTCATACGGGACCTCCTCATTTTTTAAAATCCTGCAAGCGAGTCTTCAAGGCCTGCAATTCATCCCGGAGCGTTTTATTTTGGGTTTTCATCTCTTCAAGGGACTGGGTTAGCGCGGATAGGTCCGCGTTGAAGCTGTTGTGCGTCATCGCGCAGTTGATGACGTCCGGTCCTGTCCCCTGATGGGGTTCCAGCGCGACCGCCACGCGGGGATCTCCCGGGGCTGCTTTCATGCCGACACCGGGAAGAGAAGAGGAGGTGATGGGGTCTCCAACGGCGATGTCCCCTGTCACTTTCGTGGGCACCTGCCCGAGGAACGCGACTTTCTTCCAGCGGGGGTCTTTCTCGCGCTGTTCGGCGGCATCGGTGACGTCGTCCGCCCGCACGCCCACAATGCCCGGCTTGGTGGAAACAATGCCGAACAAGAGGGGATCGTTGGCGATGGTTGCCCGCCGGACATGGTTAGGCCGGGCCGGGTCGATGGAGACCAGCTCCCCCGGCGCCAGGTCGGTGTCGGCCGTTTCCAGCCATTCCGCGTAGTCGGCGGGGCTGGTGAAGCCGGTATCCGCTCGCACGTCCCCGTTATTGAAAACGACGAACTCGCCGTCGCCGGAGCGTACGCACTCGAGAAAACGTGTGTTGGTGTTTTGGGCGTTTCCATTTGACAGCATAAGTGTTCTGACGGCGCCTACTCCGCTGGGTTGCGCTGCCGCTCCGCGGACATCCAAGATACAGATGGGATTCGCCGTCCCGATGCCGGTCCGGCCGGCGCCATCAATGGAGAACCGGGCGGCGCCAGCCGCCATCGGGTCTAGAATGGCCAGGGTTCCGGATTGGAGAATATCCACATCCCATTGGCGGCCGCCGCCGGCCCGCTGTTCAAGCCGGAGCAGCTCCGCGTTTCCGGCCGTCGCGTTCGCGATGTGCAGGCGGCGCAGGGGGTTCGTCGTCCCAATTCCCACGTGAGCGTTGGCGGTTTGATTAAGCTGCAGGATGACCTGTTCTCCCACGCCCCCTGGCCTGTAGACAAACTGCAGGTTCCCCGTGTTCTGAAACAGAACACCCCAACCGTTGGTGCCCGGGACTGCGTTCTGGTCGCTGAGGTAGAGCCCGCTGTTGGTTGGGCCGAAGGCGGCATTCCCGGAGAGCAACAGGGTGCTTGGGGTGTTGGCGCTGTGCACCCTCAGCGAGGCGTTCGGAGTGGGTGTCCCGATGCCCACTTGTCCCTGCGCGTTGATCACCATCCGCTGGGAGGGGGTCGTGCTGTTGTTGGAAGTGTAGAATGCGATCTTGTTGTTGGCGCTGTTGCCGCTGGACTGCAGCCACAGCTCGCTGTTCGTGTTGAGCCCAATGGCCGCCTTGTGTCCCGGCGCCGCGGCGTTCCACATCACCAGCTTGTCCCCGGCGGAGATCGTCCCCTCTGCCGTTGGAAGCCCCAGCCCCGCGTTGCCGATCGTCAGCCGGATCGTGCCGGTCCCGGTGCCCGGCGCGAATAAGATGTTGTCCGGCGTGTTGGCCGGGCCGATGATGTGCAGGGACCCCTGCGGGGCGTTGGTCCCGATTCCCAGCCGATCCTCGACCAGCGCTACCCCGTCGTTAGCCGACATGTCCACGCCCTGGTAGCCCGTCCCCACCGTGATACTGCGAACGTGCAGGTCCCCCGTGCTGGAAGTGGTGGGGTAGTAGGTCACCAGCTCGATCGTTTCGGCGAAAGCGGGAAGGGCCGCAGCGCACACAGCAAGGAAGGAAAGAGCAAGTCGGTTCATTAGGGTCTCCTGTTTTCTGGTGCCGCCCTCCCCAGCTTACTTCAAGAGGACAGTAGGTACAAGCCAGCGGGCGGCCAGCGCCGTCCCTAACCCCAAGTACGTCCCGACCACGTTGCCCAAGACGGCCATCAGCAGGCCGATACTCGCGAGTTGCGCGGAAAAAGTGGCCCCGACGATCGGCGCCGAAACCACCCCGCCGATGTTGGCCTGGGAGGCGGTGGCGATCAACCCCAGCGGCGCGCGGAGGGCCCAGCCGGCCAGCAGGAGCACAAGCCCGTGGATCAGGATCCAGGTTGCTCCCAGCGCCAGGAAAACCGGGGTATGCAGGATCATTCTCAGGTCGGCCCGCGCGCCGATGGAGACGAGCAGGAGATAAAGTAGCCAGGTGCCCAGCCGGGAGACGCCGGCCTCCTCCAGTTTTCGTAGGCGCGTCAGGGAGAGCAGGAGGGCGGTTGTCGTTACGATCAGCACGGGCCAGGTGGAAACGGTGAAGGCCGGGCCCATGGCCGGTATCCGCCGGCTGAGAAATTGAGCTCCGATGGAAAGGGAAATACTGAGAATGACTGCGAGAATGACCATGCCAAGCCCCGCCCGGGGGGAGGGGAGAGCGAGCGTAGGCGGACGAGCGGTCCCGTCCTCCTCCTTCTCTTGTTTGGAAAGGCGGGAGGGACGCGCAAGGGTGAGCATGGCTGGGCCCTGGGTCCTCCCAGGGCCCCCGCGAACGCTGAGCATCCCAGCAAGGACGCCGTGCGAGCGATCCCCAACCCGCGGGCGGGGCGAAGGGCGTGGCCCGGCCAGTATGTCATTCCATTTCTCCTGCCAGGCGGAGCTCCACACCAGCAGGGCCATCCAACTGTACGCGATTCCGGCGTCCACAATGATCAGCGGCCCGATGATGCTGTCCGGCACCTGGAGCGCTTCCTTGACTGCGATCATGTTGGCCGATCCGCCGGTCCAGCTCCCGGTCAGCGCCCCGATCCCTCCCCACGCTTCCGGCGGCAGCCAGCGGTGGTACAGTTTCCAGCTGACCAGGCCGCCGATCATCGTTCCGGCCGCGCCGGCGAGCATCAAGAGGAGGGCTGACGGTCCCAAGCGGGCGAGCGCCTTCAGGTCGGTCCCAATCAGCAGGAGGACCAGGCAAACCGGCAGTAACTGCTGTGAAGCGAACGCGTAGAGCGGATGGCTCCGGGGGATCAGGCCGAACGTCCCGGCCAGCATCGGCAGGAAGTAGCACCAAAAGGGGACCGGGACCCGCCGGAGAAGTTTTCTCACGGGGAGATGGCCAGCCGCGCGCCGCGGGTCACGAAACCGGTCTCTCCCAGAGGGGAGACCACCAGCAGGTGGGAATCGAGATCGATGTAATGGAATCCTCCGGTCCCGCAGGCAAGGGCCACGCTCGGGGAAAGGCCGATGGCTGATTCCGCCATACAGCCGATCATCAGCCGCACGCCGGCTTTCCGGGCCAGCCGGAGGATCTCCAGCGCGCCGGAGATTCCGCATTTGGCCAGCTTGACGTTGATCGCGGAGACGCCCCCGCGCCGGATCATCTTGCGTGCCTCGTCCGGGGAGCGGACCGATTCATCCGCCACAACCGGCAGTCTGGTCTCCCGTTCGATCTGGGCAAGCCCATCCCAATCCTTCCGGTGGACCGGCTGTTCGAACAATCGGATCGGCAGATTTTCCCGCCGCGCCCGGGCGCAGAGAGCGATCGCCTGATGGGAGGTGAACCCCTGATTGCCGTCCAGCCAAAGGGCCGCCCGCGGCGCCGCGCGATGGACGGCCCGCAGGCGATCAAAATCCCCCTCCGCGTCTTTCCCGGTCAGCTTAACCTTGAGCCGCGTGAATCCTTTCTTCGCCGCGCCGCCCGCGGCGCGCGCCGCCCTAGCGGGCGGCCACGCGGAGATTGTCAGCGCGGTGATGACCGACCGGCGCTTTCCCCCGAACCATTTCCAGAGAGGGATCCCGCGTGAACGTGTGTAAGCATCCAACAGCGCGCACTCGAGGGCCGCCGCGGCGGGTGGATACCGGCCGGCCTCTTCCCAAGCCCGCGCGGAGAGCCGGCGGTAATGGGCAATCGGGATTCCGGCCAGCCCGCAGGCAAGGGGGGCCAGCACCTTTTTCATGGCCGCCTGAGTTTGGTCCGGCCAGGCGAGTGAAGCCGAGGCCTCTCCGCGGCCGGCCGTCCCATCTTCCAGCCGAATGACTACCCGCAAGTTCCGGCTGACCCGTTTGCTCCCCAGTGCCGTGACGAACAGCTGTCGCAGGGGCAGGTTCAGCGGCTCAAGCTCGACGGCCGCGATGCGGAGGATCAAAAGTAGGTCCCGAAGTAAACTTTCCGCCCAGCGGACCCCGCTTCCCGGATGCGGGCGTCCAATTCGGTCTCCCGCACCTTCGTGCCGGTGCCGGGTCCCTCGATCGCTTTCCCGTCTCCCGCGTAAAGCATCACGTGCGTGATCTTGCGCGGGTCTTTCGGATCGGAGAGAAAGATCAGATCCGCCGGCTGGAGCTGGTCGCGGCGGATCTTCCGGGCCTTCATCCACTGCTCGTGCGCGTCACGCGGGATCTGGACGCCGTTGAGCTGGTAAGCCAAGCCGGTCAGCCCCGAGCAGTCCACGCCCCGGGTCGAGCGCCCTCCCCAGTAGTAGGGGGTCCCGAGGAATTTCCGGGCCGACTGGACGACCGCTTCCCTTGGAGCGGAAGCGCCGGCCGTGGGCGTCGCTTTCCGCGTCCCGTCCTCCCGGATAATATCTGAAAGACGGATCCAGCCGGGGTACCCCTCCCATTTTTTGTTGTGCGTCCACTCCTGTTGGTCCGGCACGGAAACCCGCGCCCAGCCCGTTTTTTCTTCCAGCACGATGACCCCGTCCCCCTGGAGGAGCTGGCTTTCTTCGAGGGGATCATGCTCCAGCGTGGGTCCCGGTGGGACCGGTTCTTTGCGCAGGTCGGCCACCGGCACCGCCACATGCGCTTCGTACGTTTCGGCAAAAGCGAAGGAAATGAAAGACAGGAACAGAAGCACCCAGAGCAGCCGCATTCCTCCATTATAATGACGGCATGCGTTTTCGTCCCTTCGCCATTCTTTTAGCCGGCACTTCCCTCTGTTTTCCGATGTCCGCCCAAGCCGTTTCCCTGGATGGACTGAGCGACCCGGAGAAAGCGGTCCGCCTTTCGATCATGCAGGCGCTGAACCCCTTCGTGGATGAGCGCAAGAAAGCCGGCACCGCGCCGCTGATCACCTTCGAGGAGTTTTATGCCCGGCTGACCCCGGAGCAGGTAAGGTTTATAGAAGAATTCCGGGCGATCGACCCGGTCTCAGTGGGCGGAGCCAGCCGCCGTCTGCCCGCGCCGGCGCCGGACACCCGCTATGTCTGCTTGGATACCCAGGTGGTTCTGCGGGAGGAGAAGCCGGTCCGATTAGATACCCAGTTCCTGCCGGAGCCGGCTTACGAAGCGTATGCCCGGATGATGGCGGCGATGGAAAGGGATCTCGGCAAAGGTCTCTTGGTGGAATCCGGCTACCGGTCACCGGCTTACCAGCTCTACCTATTCCTCTTTTACATGCCGAAACACGCCTACTCGGTGCGCGAGACCAGCCGGCACGTCGCCCTGCCCGGATGCAGTGAGCATGGCAGCCCCTCGTTCCAGGCGATCGATTTCATCACGCCCGGGGGGATCAACGGAGAGGACCGGCCGCAGGAGTTCGAGGAACTGCAGGAATACGGCTGGCTCAACACCCGCGCGAAAGAGTTCGGCTTCTCTCTATCCTATCCGCGCGGCGGGGAATCGGCGTTCGAGCCCTGGCACTGGCACTACGAAGAGCCGGGGACCGGTTAAGCGGCCTCCTCCAAGCCGGCGGCCCAGAGGATCTCCTCGGTGACCACCTCCGATTGGGCGGCCGGGAGCCCGAGATCCCGCAGGATTTCTGGAAGCAGCTGCGCCAACCCCGCCGGGTCCCGTCGTAGGTAAGTGATGCCCGGGAAGGCGACCATCCCTCTGAATTTTTCAGCGACCGGGTCGGAAGAAGCAGCGTAGCTGAATAGGGTTTCCTCTGCGCCGGCGGCCAGTATTTTCGTTGCAAGGGTGGCGAGCTGGTCGATCTGCTCCGCTTCGGGAAGGGACTCCTCCGGCAAGACGATCAGCCGTTCTTCCAGTCCCGCCCGCCGCAATGCCTCCACCGCGGCCGCCAGTCCCGGTACCTGCGCCATCGCACTCGGCCCCAACACGATCTTCACAGATCCCGGCACATTCGCCTCCTCCCCGCCCGCGGCAGGTTTGCGGATGGCGATTGCGAAGGCGCTTCCCATCGTCGGGTCCGGGCCGATCATTTGCACCTCGGCCGGCGCGGGGGCCCCTTCGCGGGTTGCCTCCCTGAACTGCAGGTAAGCCCTCTGTAGGACCGGTCCCGTCTGCACGGCGACCGGCCGCTGAGTCAGCAGGAGCCAGCCGCCCGGGCGCACGATCGACCAGACTTCCCGCCAGAACTCCTGGCCGGAGAATTCCTCCATATTTTGGAGGAACACGGCATCGGGCAGGGAGTCCGGCCGCGCCGAGTCGAGAATTTTCTGCGTGATCGCCTCCGTTGTGGTGTAGGGCAGATGAGCAGCCCCGATCTTCCAGGAAGTCTGCTGGGCGTTTTTGGCCGGGTCCAGGTTCACGGCTTGGCGCCAGGGCGGCGGAAGCCTCAACGGACGCAGAGAAGATCCGACGTTTAAGACATAGGAGGAGGAGGGGAGCTCCAGGTGCTTCAACAGCGCCGTGGCGTTGTTCCACATCTGTTCGGCGGTGGCTTGCCAGAAATCACCCAGATGCTCCTCCACCGTGATCCGGGAGGTATCCAGCCCCGGCAGGTTGCGCGGATCGATCAGCGTGGGGATCGGAAGGTTTTGGCCGAGCAGTTCGACGGCGACCGGATGGGCTAGTCCAAAGATAAAATTCGGATGAGCCGGATCTCCGCGCTTGTCTTCCAGGATTTTCACACGGATCGGCGTGTCCGTTTGCTCCAACTGCTCCAGGAGCCGTATCCAGACCCCAATCCGGTTTTGAGTGTCCTCTCTCCTGAAGTAATGCATCGGGATAAAGCCGATCGGCTTTCCGTGCGGGAGCAAGCTGACTAAAGCTCCCACGTGGTGCGGACGATCGCTGTGGGGACCCCTCAACGCGTGGTCCGTCACGTAAACGCTCAGCTCCGATCGGTGGTCCACGGGTTTGTTTAAATCCATTTCCATCCTCTCTAGCACCCTCTGGAGCGCCGTTTCCTGCAGGCCGTGCAGTCTTGCGCGGATCTTCGGATAGCCGTTGGATGTTTGGAGCGTTCGGCTCAGCGCCTCCAGAGCCTTCTGCTCCTGGAGGGGGATCCTCAGCAGTGCCTGTACGGCGTCCTCGACCAGCCGGAAATCTTCCGGCTTAGCCCGGAGAACCCGCTCTAGCCGTTCCGCGGCCGGCTGGTTCCTCCCCAGGTGGATCAGGAGCACAGCGGTGGTGAGGAGAACCCTGGGGTTCCCCGGCTTGCGCTCGAGCACCTGCTCCCAAAGAGCCAGCGCCCCCTCCCAGTGATGTCTCTTTTCCTCGCGGCGGGCTTCTTTCATCCGCTCAGTCAGGGACTCCTCCCCGCCCGCGGCAGGGGGATGAAGCTGCACCGTAACCACCGGTACCGTCGCCATGGGCGGAATATCCTTGTGTCGAAGGGAGACTTCGAAAGACCATCCCGCCGGTTCTTCCGGGATGCCCAGTTTCCGGATCAGCCGGCGGAGGATCGGCGCAAGAACTTCCGGGTGGCTCTCCTCGAACGGCACCACGGTGCTGGGAGGCCCCTCCGGGAATTGCGGCCCTGCCAGCGCCGGCTCGTCCCCTTTCTGAAGGTTCAACCCAAACAGAGGGATTCTTCCATCATCCCGCAATCCTTGATCCAAAATCATCCGGACCGCGAAAGCGATCTTATCGAGGAAAGGACCGCTGACCGCTTTGGAACGGTAGGGATGGAATTCCATGGGAATCGAGAACTCCTCCGGCCCGATCCGCATCTGCTCAGGCCGCACCACGATGAACCACTCTTCCGCTTCGGCTGCCTGGACGTCCAGGAACCCCAGCCCCCCCGCCAGCTTCTTTAACTGCGCCGGTTTTTCCAGGCGCCTCTCGACCGTGATGGGAACGTTATCCTTCGGCGCTTCCAGTCGGAAGGTTATCCGGTCCGGCTGCAGCCGTCGGCGTTCCGCCAACCCTTCGACAGACTCCAGAAGGATCTCCGGCAAATCCCCGGCAGGGAACGGCCCCCGGATGATGAGGGTGGAAGCCGCGTCTTCCAAGCTCTGCCAATCCAGCCCTCCCGCATCTCTTTCCGGCCGCCATTCTTGCGGGGGGTCCCATTCCTCCGCGCCAGCGGGAGGGGAATTCTTCAGTTTCAGGGAATCGGCCACATAAACCGGTTTACCGTTTGTTGAGTAAACCAGCATCCGCCGGCCGGCCAAGTCCGACTGCAGCGTGATCCCGCCGTAGGAGATCGGTTTTCCGCCGCTCTTCTCGTTCAGCATGCCCAATCTCTCCACTTGGTCGGGCGCGGTTTCTCGGTGGAGGGCGACAAAAATTTGCTCCGCGTCACCGAGCGGGGTTTTGAAGACCCGCAGGAACCAGCCGCCGCCCTTTTTCCCATCCAGGAAGACCCGGATGCCGCCCAATTCCCGTTTTCCTGACAGATCGTAGTGGGAGATGGAGAACCCCTGCGGCGGCGCTTGGACGAAAGAACCCTTCCGGCCGTCGAAGAACCGGACCTTGGAAACAACTTTTTTGGCCAGCAGTTTTTCCAGCGGGGCGGGCTCCGTCGCGTTCGGCTTCTCCTGGGTCTCCTCCGCGCCGGCGGCGGGCGGGAGGTCAAGGCGTTCGTAGGAGATCGGGATCTCCCTCCAGGGAAATTCTTTCAGCCGGTTGCTTTCCAAGCTTTGCCGCTTGACCATCTGGAAGAGCCCCCGCGCATCCTCGGGCGCCACGGCGCTGAGCAGGACGAACAGAGAAGGGAGGCCCGACTTGATCCGGTGTTCCAGCAGCTCCCGGTTCTGCGCATTCTCCACCACGCTCTGCCGGGCCAGCCGGACCAACCTTTGGACGAATTCGCCGGGAACCGTTCCGTCCTTCGCCAGCGGGTCGAGCTCAACGAGCGCGAACGTGTCGGCCATGGGGTGGTCCACATCGAGGATCCGGCCGTCCGCGGACCGGACCAGATGGAACAGCAGGCCGTCCACGATCTGGGCGGTTTTTCCTTCGGGGGTTTTTGAATAGATATGCAGATGGACCCACCAATCCTCTCCGGCCCCTTTGACCAAATGGCTCCAGACCGGCCGGTGCTTGGGATTGACCGGCGTTTCGAAGTCGACCCAGATGGAGATGCTTCCTTTGGTCAGCTGTGTCATCCAGGAATTTGTCGTCAGTTGGACCGTGCGGAGGGCCTCCCGGAAAGGCCCTTCAAAAACAGGGGTGAGGGCGCCGGAGAGCTCCTCGGCGCCGGCCGATTCCAGCGGGGTTTGAACGCGCAGAGCCAGCGCGGGGCCGGGCAGGGAAAGAGTAGCGCACAGGACGGAAGCCAGCACTCTCAGAGGCCAACGCGTCGGTTTCATCGGGGGAAGGACAGTCTACCGCGGCGCGAGTTAATTGGCACCAATTTTCGCTGGCTTTTCGCGGCCCGACATCTCTGTTATGATGTGCGCGTGACGACGCTCCGCCGGTCCCGGCTGGCACTAGGGGAAGCGCCACCACTTCCTGCAGCCGCTCCGCGGCTGCGACGGTCGCTGTACCTGCCCGACGCCACGGCGCTCGTGATCGGCTGTGTGATCGGCGCCGGCATCTTCCGCACCGCCGCTTCGATCGCGAAACATCTGCAGAACCCCTGGCTGGTGATGGGGGCCTGGGTGGCCGGCGGGTTCATCTCCTTCTGCGGTGCCCTCTGCTACGCGGAGCTGGGCGCCGCTTACCCTAAGACCGGCGGCGATTACGTCTATATAAGGAAGGCCTACGGCCCGACAGCCGGCTTCCTGTTCGGCTGGACCAAGCTGTTCACCGAACGGGTCGGCACGATCGCGATCCTCGGCTGCGTCTTCGCGGAGTACGCCGGCTCCGTCCTTCGGCTGAATTCTCTGCAGACCAAGGAGTTGGCCGCGCTTGGGATCCTCGGGCTCACCTGGGCCAACATCGCCGGGATCCACATCGGCAAAGGGGTCCAGAACCTGCTGACGGCCGTCAAACTGCTCGCCCTGCTGGCGATTATCGTCGTCGGGCTGTTTTTTGTGGAAGCCGCTCCCGCTGTGGCGGCGACTCCTATCTCGCTGGATCTGTCCACGCTTCAATCCTTCGGAGTGGCGCTGGTCTTCGTGCTTTGGACGTACGGCGGCTGGACCGAGTCGGCCTACGTGGCCGAAGAGATCCACGATCCGCACCGGAACTTGCCCTGGTCTATCCTTTTGGGGCTGACCGTGGTGACCCTGCTGTACCTGGCGGTCAACTGGGTTTACATGCGGGTGATCCCGCTGGCCGATATGCCGGGCACGCCGCTGGTTGCCGCCGAGGTGATGCGCCGGGCCCTGGGGCCGGCCGGCGCCGCCGTCACTTCCTTAATGATCGCCTCCTCCGCGTTCGGCGCCTTAAACGGCTACATCCTGACCAGCGGCCGGATCCTGTTGGCGGTCGGGCAGGACCACCCCCTCTTCTCCCGGCTGGCGGCGGTTCACCCGGTTTTCGCGACGCCGGCGAGGGCGCTGGCCTTCAACGCGGCCATCGCGCTCCTGCTGGTCTGGGTCGGCACGTTCGATCAGATCGTGACTTACTCCACCGTGGTGATCGAAGTCTTCTTCGCGATGGCGGCGATGGGCGTCATCGTGCTGAGGGTCAAGGACCCGAAGACCCCGCGCCCGTACCGGGTCTGGGGCTATCCCGTCACGCCGGTGCTGTTCCTGATGGCTCTGGCGATGTTCGTCGGGAACATCGCCTGGACCCAGCCGAGGGAGGCCGCGATCGGGTTCGGGATGGCCTTCGCCGGCCTGCCGGTTTATTTCCTGTCGCGGGGACGGAAGAAGAAATGAAAAGAATCCTGTCCGGAGTCCTGGCCGCCGTGGTTCTACTGGCGGGGGGCGCCGCTCACGCTTCCTCCCAAGAGAAGAAGGAGCTCGACCGGGAGCGGCGGGCCATGGTGACCGATCAGATCCTGCGCCGCGGCGTGGAAGAACCGACCGTGCTGTCGGCGATGTGGGAGGTGCCGCGCCACCTGTTCGTGCCGCTCGATCTTCAAAGAATGGCCTACATGGATGGCCCCCTGCCGATCGGAGAAGGGCAAACGATCCCCCAGCCGTACCTCGTGGCCCGCATGGCCGAGCTGGCCGAGATCGGCCCGGGTGATAAGGTGCTGGAGATCGGGACCGGCTCCGGCTACGAAGCGGCGGTGCTGTCCCAGCTGGGGAAAGAGGTGTTCACGGTCGAACCCCTTCCGAATCTGGCGGCCCAGGCCGAGAAGCGGCTCCAAGCAATGGGCTACACTCAGGTGCATGTCCGCACGGGCGACGGCGCCGCCGGCTGGCCGGAGAAGGCCCCGTTCGATGCGATCCTCGTTTCAGCGGCGGCCGGGCAGGTCCCCCCACCGTTGTTGGACCAGCTGGCCGAGGGGGGAGTCCTTGTGACGCTGTCCGATTCACAGGGAGGGCTCCAGCGAATGGTCCGCCTGCGTAAAAAAGAGGGAACCGTGGAACGGGAAACGGTGACCGCGGTGGGCAAATGATGCGAAAGGGCCGCCCTTCCTGATCCGCCGGCTCGCCCTGGCCGGCGCGTGCGTTGTGCTAGCATGGGGCATGGCCGCCGCGGAACCCCAACACACCAACCGTCTTGCCAAAGAGAAATCCCCCTATCTCCTCCAGCACGCCCATAACCCGGTGGACTGGTACCCCTGGGGCGAAGAGGCGTTCGAGAAGGCCCGCCGCGAGCAGAAACCGATCTTCCTTTCGATCGGGTACTCCACTTGCCACTGGTGCCATGTGATGGAACGGGAATCCTTCGAGGACCCCGCCACCGCCGAACTGCTGAACCGTCATTTCGTGGCGATCAAGGTGGACCGGGAGGAGCGGCCGGATGTGGACGGGCTGTACATGCAGGCGGTGATCCAGATGGCCGGGCAGGGGGGGTGGCCGCTCTCGGTCTTCCTGACGCCCGACCTCAAACCCTTTTACGGGGGCACCTACTTCCCGCCGGAGCCCCGCTGGGGGCATCCCGGCTTCAAGTCGGTCCTGAGCGGCATCGCCGACGCCTGGAAGAACCGGCGGGAGGAGGTCCTGCGTTCCGGCCAGGCAATGGCCGAGGCCCTGCAGGGGCAGGCGCAGGAGACAGCCGGCCGGGCGGAGCTGTCGGGCAAGACGCTCGAACAAGCGTACCAATCCTTCTCCGAATCGTACGATGAGACGTACGGCGGTTTCGCGCCGGCGCCGAAGTTCCCCCGCAGTCACGCCCTCTCCCTGATCCTGCGCCATTGGAAGCGGACGAAGGAGCCCCGCGCCCTTCAGATCGTCGAGAAGACCCTGCAGGCAATGGCGGCCGGCGGGATCCACGACTCCTTGGACGGCGGCTTCCACCGCTATTCCACGGACGCCGAGTGGCACGTGCCCCATTTCGAGAAGATGCTCTACGACCAGGCCCTGCTGGCCCGGACCTACCTGGAGGCCTACCAGGCGACCGGGAGGGAAGAATACGCCCAAACCGCGCGCGGCATCTTCGATTACGTCCTGCGGCGGATGACCGGTTCCGGCGGGGGCTTCTATTCCGCCGAGGATGCCGACAGTTTGGAGCCGGGGACGGAGGAAAAGAAGGAAGGGGCCTTTTACGTTTGGACCGCGCGGGAACTGGAAGAGGTCTTGGGGAAAAAGGATGCCGAGGCGTTCGGTTTGCTCTACGGAGTCCAGCTCCACGGCAACGCCGCGCACGACCCGCAGGGGGAGTTCGCCGGGAAGAACATCCTCTACCGGGCCCGCTCCGGCGAGGAGCCGGCCGGCGCGAAACAAAAACTGCTGGCGGCCAGGGACCGTCGTCCCCGGCCCCACCTGGACGACAAGGTGCTGGCCGACTGGAACGGGCTGATGATCGCCGGCTTCGCTTTCGGCGCCCAGGTTCTGGATGAGCCCAGGTACGCCGAAGCGGCCCGGCGCGCGGCGGATTTCATCCTGACCAAGATGGTCCGCAAGGACGGCCGCCTCCTGCACCGGTACCGGGACGGGGAAGCGGCGATCCCCGGCCACCTGGAGGATTACGCCTTCCTGATCCACGGCCTCGTGGATCTCTACGAAGCGACGTTTGAACCGCGCTACCTCGCGGAGGCCAAGCGGCTGACCGGCGAAATGGTCCGGCTCTTTTGGGACGATACTGCCGGCGGGTTCTTCCTGACGGGGACCGACGCCGAGAAACTGCTGGTCCGGCAGAAGGAGCTTTACGACGGGGCGATCCCTTCCGGCAACTCGGTGGCCGCGCTGGACCTGATCCGGGTGGGCCGGCTCACCTCGGAAAAAGGGCTGGAGGAGAAAGCGGCCCGGCTGACGGAGGCCTTCGGGGGCCAAGTGAGCCGCCAGCCGTCGGCTTTCCCGCAGCTGCTCATCGCGCTCGATTTCGCCCTGGGCCCGTCCAGCGAGATCGTCATCGCCGGGCCGGCCGACGCGCCCGAAACAAAGGAAATGCTGAAGACCCTCCGGGGCCGGTTCTTTCCCAACAAGGTGGTTTCCCTCCATCCGCCGGGAGACGCGGACTTCCCGATGATCGACGGAAAACCGACTTGCTACGTCTGCCAGAATTACGCCTGCGATTTGCCAACAACCGACCTGGAAAAACTGAAGAACCTGCTAAAATAAGCTCCATGGGTAATCCGAACAAACCCGCGCGCGCGCGGGACCCCAAGATCGCGGCGGTCGTCAACCAGAACGGATGCACCGGCTGTGAGGCGTGTCTTACCGTTTGCCCGGTGGATTCCATCGAACTGGTCCCCGGCGCCGAGAAGCCAGGGCTGTTCAAGCTGGTGGAAATCGACTTGGACCGCTGTATCGGGTGCGGGCTCTGCCCGAAGATCTGCCCCTGGGACACGATCACCATGGAGCCGTACCCTCAAGCCAGAGAAATCGCGCCGCTGGTCACGATCCGCAGTGTCGTTCCCGGCCACCGGGCGGCCGTTGCTTCCCCCGTTTAGATGACCACCTATCTGACCAAAGCCGGCGTCGTCAAAATGGAAGCCGAGCTCAAGGAACTTCGAAAACAGCGGCGAGTTCTGGAGGAGGAAATCCGGATCGCGCGCGACCATGGCGACCTGCGGGAGAACGGCGAGTACCATGCGGCCAAGGAGCGGCTCACGCAGGTCATGGAAAAGCTGACCGACCTGCAGTACAAGCTGGCCGACGTGAGCGTGGTGGATCCTTCTCAGCATAAGACCGACGCCGCGATCCTGGGCACCCGCGTGACGGTGAAGGACCTCAGCACCGGTTCGAAGGACCAGTACACGCTGGTCGGGCCGGACGAGGCGGACCCCGTTTCAGGAAAGATCTCCATGCTGTCTCCGCTGGGGCGGGCGTTCCTCGGCCACAAGGTGAAAGAAAAAGTCACCGCCGCCCTTCCGGCCGGCCCCCGCGTGTTCGAAATCCTCTCCATCGAGCCGGTCGAGTAATCCCCCCGTGTCCAACGATCAGCGGCTGATTTACGCGGCCGCGTTCGTGCGCGCCGTCGCGGTCGGCCTCATCGGGGTTCTCTTCGCGCTTTACCTGATCGCGCGCGGCCTGCAGGCCGCGCAGATCGGTTTCCTGGTGACGGTTGGATTAGCGGGGTCCGCCTCGAGCACCTTCCTGGTCAGTTTTTGGGCCGACCGGCTCGGCCGGCGCAGGTGCCTGGCGTTGCTCTCCCTCTGCATGGCCGTGGGCGGCATCGGGCTGGCCCTTTGCCCCAGCTTCGCGGCCCTCGCCGTTGCCTGTTTTTTCGGCATGGTCAACTCTTTCGGCCGGGAGCGGGGGGCCATCCACACGCTGGAGCAGGCCATTCTGCCGGCGGCGATCCCGGATCACCAAAGGACAAACACTTTCGCTTGGTACAACGTCATGCTGGACGCGGGGCTGGCGCTGGGATCCCTGCTGGGCAGTTTGCCTGTTTTCCTTCGCAGGGGGCTGGGGGTCGGTGAGCTGGCCTCTTACCAAGCCGGGCTCTTCCTCTATTCCGCGCTGATCGCGCTCTGCATCTTCCTGTACGCCTGTTTGACGCCGCAGGTGGAACAGCACGGCCCCTCGATGTGGCACCAGATCTCGCCGGCAACCCGCCGCACGATCGTTCGTCTGAGCGTGCTGTTCGGGTTCGACAGCTTGGCCGGCGGCTTCCTGCCGGGGAGCTTGATCGCCTACTGGTTCTTCAAACGGTTCGGCGTCGGAGAGGAACTGCTGGGGCCGCTCTTCTTCGCCGGGCATGTGGCCAACGCTTTTTCCCACCTGGGTGCGGCTTGGCTCTCCCGCCGGATCGGGTTGGTCCGCACGATGGTCTTCACGCACACCCCCTCCAGTCTTTGCCTGATCGCCCTGCCGTTCATCCCGACCCTGCCGGTGGCGATCCTCTTCTACATCATCCGGGAATGCCTGGTGGAGATGGATCTGCCGACCCGCCAGTCCTATGTGATGGCGGTGGTGGAGCCGCGGGAACGGACCCTCGCTTCCGGCGTCACGAATCTGACCCGGCTGGCCGCGTGGGCCGTCGCCCCCAGCTTCGCGGGGTTCATCATGAACTCCCTGGCGGTTGGCCTGCCGCTGGTGATCGGCGGGAGCATGAAGATCCTGTATGACGCCCTGCTGTTTCGCTCCTTCCACCGCCTGCACCCGCCCGAGGAAGTCCGATGACTGGCCGGGCCGCCCTCCCTTCGCCCCACCCAGGGGGAGGTTTTCACTCGCCGTCCCTCCTCGTCTGGGGTGCTCGGTGCTCGCGGCAGAACCTCGGAGCACTCGCGCGGCTAGACAACAGCTTAGAGGAGCTCGACTCCGTTTCCGCCGCTGCGCTCCTGCGCGCCCCTGGCC
>Ga0209515_10000721_pt1 | contig 58147 bp, 52 predicted proteins | sample Subgroupgradi54m_FD_187454 | JGI IMG/M metagenome (GOLD analysis project Ga0209515, IMG submission 187454) | Subsurface groundwater microbial communities from S. Glens Falls, New York, USA - GMW60B uncontaminated upgradient, 5.4 m (SPAdes)... ... | reverse complement strand
GTTTGGTATTCGGGGTTAGATTAAACGATTTTCATCAAGGGTTTAGAGTATATACTAAAGATATGTTAATTAAACTGAATTACAAGGAGAATTCAAATGATTATCTATTTAGTTTTGAACTAATTGCCCAGGCTATTTATAAAAAAATTAAAATCTCTCAGGTTCCTGTTGAAACAATTTATACCGGTAAAAAAAGGGGTGCCAGCTTAAAAAATAGTGTTAAATACTCGCTTGGGACATTTAAAATATTATTGTTATTTATCCTGGCTAAATCAGGATTTAGGACAAAACTTTTTTTATGAAAATATTAATTACCGGTGGCAATGGTTTAGTTGGTTCACATTTTATTGAAAACTTTGATAGGGACTCAGAAAGAGACCCCATCATCCTCTCCCCTACCAGGGAAGAGTTAAATATTACAGATAAAGAATCAGTAAAGAAGTTTTTTAAATTAAATAAACCTGACACTATAATACATTTTGCCGCTTTTACTAATGTATCAGAAGCAGAGAAAGAGCGGGGTAATCAAAAAGGCCCTTGTTGGCTTGTTAATGTAGAAGGAACAGCTAATCTAATTAATGCTGCCAATAGCTCATACTTCATCTACATATCAACTGATGTAGTTTTTTCAGGACGCAGGGAAAACCCGGGACCATATCAGGAAGACTGCCCGACTGAAGAAAATCCAAATCTCCTATCCTGGTATGGATGGACTAAAAGGCAAGCAGAAAAACTTATTATAAACAATTTAAAAAATGCAGTAATTTTACGGATTGCCAATCCTGTTAGAACTAACTATGAAAGTAAGCTAGACTATATCCATAAAATTCTCAATCTTTATGATACAGATAAGCTTCACTCAATGTTTAGTGATCAATATTTAACCTTAACATATATTAACGAGGTAACTGAAAGTCTGAAAATACTTTTAGAAAAAAGGTTATCCGGGATCTATCATGTTTCAAGTACTAATGTTTTTACTCCATACAAACTGGCAAATTTTTTAATAGAAAAAGCGAGGGGCAAGAAAGAATTTGTTAAACCGATTAGCATTGAAGGCTTTTTGAAAGATAACCCGTCCAGATATCCTCAATATGGTGGACTGAAAGTAGATAAGACTCAAGGAATACTTAATCTTAAGCTTAGAACCTGGGAAGAAATAATTGATTCTTTGATTAAATAATGGTCAGTTTAGGTATGGCAAGAATAAATTTTCCACCCCTTTTTCTATATTCGGATTGTTTTTTAATTATTTCATCAGCAAAATTCCATGCCAACAGTAGCGTATAATCCGGTTGATCTTCTAATTGTTTTGATTCCGGATATATTGGAATGTGCATTCCCGGAGTATATTTACCCTGCTTGTAGGGAATAGAGTCGACAATATAATCAAGTGTCTCTGGTCCAATCCTACAATAATTTAATATTATATTTCCTTTTGCAGATGCGCCATATCCTATTATTTTTTTACCGTCCAAACGCAATTTCCAGAGAAGTTGCACTAATTCATGTCTTACTTTATCAACCTTTCTTCTAAATTTTAAGTAGGTCTGAACATTTAGAATTCCTTTTTTCATTTCAAGTGTCAAGAATTTTTTTACTCTTCCGGTGGAATTTTTAGGTTCCTTACTTACCAATACCCTAACAGAACCTCCATGAACCGGAAGTTTTTGAACATCTATCAAATAAAGACCATGTTTTTTTAATAGTTTTTCAAAGGGGGTAATAGAAAAATACGAAAGATGCTCCTGATAAATAGTATCAAACTCAACCTTTTCAATTAAATCAATAAGATAGGGAAACTCTGCAATAAGTAATCCTTTATCTGAAAGCAGTGTTTTTATACCTTCAAAAAAATCATGTAAATCGTGCACATGCGCTACAACGTTGGTAGCAGTAATAGTTTTAGCCGATCCATATTCCTTCTTTATTTTACCTGCCAGATCTTTGGTAAACAAAGCACAAATAGTCTTAACACCTTCCTTATTTGCTTTTTTAACAAGATTTTCGGCCGGATCTACTCCCAATACTTTCATTCCGAGCGATTTAAAAGACTTAAGAAGAGTTCCGTCATTACTGCCAATATCTACACTTAAATCTCCCTGCTTTGCGTCTGTTACGTTAATCGCTCTTTTAGCTAAGGAGCCAAAATGAACTCTCATAGTCTCAGATGTGGATGGGATATACACATAATTTTTAAACATAACTTTAGGTGATACTACATGTGCAAGTTGCACCAAACCGCAATCTTGACAGAAACAAACATCCAACGGATAAAATCTTTCTGCTTTATCGCGGTTATGTGATTTTAGAAAACCATTGGGTACAGGTGTGGGTCCTAGCTGTAGAAAGAGTAACAGATTGCTGCTATCACAAGCACGGCAAATTTCTAATTTAAAAACCTCTTTCTTATATATTGGCATATTCCACTACTTTAGACGTTCTGATAGTATAGTTAAAGTATTAATATCATGTTGAACCAACATCCAAAAACTCGTATTAGCCGGATACTTATCTCTAAGTTTATCTAAAAAAATACTAAACTGGTCAAATTCCTTAACTAACTCAGATTTACCCTTATTTTCCTTAACTAATTCTTCTGTCAAAATCCCAGCCTGATATGCAAACCTTTCGCTTGAGGTTTGAACCTCGGATAAAAGTTTATTCTCAACAACATAATTTAATTCTGCCAATCTGGTTTTTAGTTGAGATTGATAAAAAATAATCTTCGACTGTTTGTTGAATTTTAATTTTTCTGCTCCTTTTTCCCATAATCTTTTAAAAGTATAATAAAACGAACCTGGGTTAATTGATTCATTTTTTATATTTATACTTTCTTCAACTGCACCTGTTGGCAGAGGCGAATAAAAAAGTAAAAGAACAACAAAAATAGAAAAAATTATTTTCGTTCTTAAGGTAAACATGAGAAAGATTATACATCCTGCAAATTTAAAAAAGCAATGAGGCAGAAAGATAAATGTATTTAAATTTGTGTTTTTACCCAGTTAATAATAACAAGTAATTCCCCGGCCAATTTCTTTTCGGGTTTCCATCCTAATAATTTTCTAGCTTTCTTTGCAGACGGAACTCTTTTCTTAATATCATATTTAAAGCCTTTCACATATTTTACTTTAAATGGTTTACTAACACTGCATTTTTTCCAAAGCAATTTTGCTAAATCAATCATTTTGATCTTTTCTTCAGAGCCAATATTAAAATCTTCATTTTCAGCAAGAGGAGATTCCATAGCTAAAATAATGCCGGTTGCAATATCTGAAACATGAGTAAAACATCTGATTTGTTTTCCGTTACCCAATAGTTCCAATGGGTATTGATTTGATAAAATCTTTTTTATTAGATCCGGAATAACATGAGCATAACCCACCTCTTGCTCAGGTTTTTCATTTATACCATATGCGTTAAAAGGCCTGACTATTGTATATTTTAAGCCATACTCATCATTAAAGGATTTACAATACCATTCACCTGCTAATTTTGAGAATCCATAACTACTCACTGGTGGTGGTATCCTATTTATATCATCCTCTTTGCTTGGGTAAGTATTAGTTGATTCAAAAACCATTGAGGAAGAAAGATAAATTATTCTTTTAATTTTATTTTTTACTGCTGCTTCAAAAACAGCAGAATACATTTTATTATTCTCAGATAAAATTGTAGCAGGATATTTATGGAAGTATCCTATTCCACCAATCTTAGCAGCTAGATGTATACAAAAATCCACGCCTTTCATTGCCTTATCAGCACTTTTTTTATCTGTTAGATCAAATTTTAAAAATTCACATCCTGAGGGAACCTTTGCTTCTTTTTTACTTAAATCATCTGCTACCCTAACCTGATATCCTCTTTCTAAAAGCTGATTAACTACTTCACTGCCAATAAATCCTGCTCCTCCTGTTACTAATATTTTAAATTTTTTCATGGGAATAGTATCTTACTAATTACTAACTGATGCTCTTTTTCGCTCAACCAAAACTCGCCTCTTTCCATGCTTTTTTACTTCTACATTTATAGATGGTTCTGGAAATTTTGGTTTTTGTAAAACATCTTTAAGATAAAACACAATCTTGCCTGTGGCAAACATATTCCAAATATCTACAATCAAACAATCTTCATCAACAAGATGTTGTAAATCCTCAAAAGATATTTGCTTAAATACATCATGGTTTATTCCTAATATCAATATTTCTGCCCCCCTAAGAGCATCTTGTAGGGGTTGCGAATCAATATACGGATCATGAACCAAGACTGTGGCCCCTTCTGCCAAGAAATATCTTTGCAATTTAGGTGAAAGGGAATATCTTATATCATCAATATTTTTCTTGAAAGCCAATCCCAAGATGGCGATTTTTTTTCGATGAAGATCTTTAAATTTATCCTTAATTCTGGAAAGTAGGTAACCGGGAATATTTTCATTTAACCGCCAAGCAGCTGTCACTAATTCCATATAAGGACTTTTATCAATAAGAAAAAATCCATCTTTAACTAAACACGGTCCTGCTGTAAGTCCTGGAGATTTAAGTCCGCTGCGTTTATAGTCTTTATTAACCAAATTTAAAACTTCATAAATATCGCAGCCATAACTTTCAGCAATCATCATAAATTCATTTCCTATGGCAAAATCTATATACCGATACATATTACAAAAAAGTTTAGCCAATTCTGCCGAGCGTGGTTTGGTAAATAATAATTTCTGGGCTATCTTGCTAAATATTTCGGCTGCTTTTTGGCTACTCGCTTCATCAAGAGTACCAATTATTTGTGGTATTTGTCCCAATTCTTCTACAGATTTACCTTCGGCGATTCGTTCCGGGCAATAAGCTAAAAATATATCTTTACCCAATGTTAATTTGGTTTGCTCCTCCAGCTGTCTGGCTAATTGCTCGGTAGCACCGGGAGAAACTGTACTCCTTAAAATAATAGTATGTCCTGATTTTATTAACGGAGAAATTCTTCTGATTAGTTTTTCAATCTCTGTAAAATTCGGACTATAAGTATCATCAATAGGGGTACCTAAAGTGAAAACGATAAAAGAATTTTCTGAAATAATTCTATCTATATGTTCTTGAGAAAAAACTTGAAAATTTTTACCACTGTGTTTTTCCAGCAAAGGCTGCGCCCCCTCTTCCAAAAAGGGCATAATTTTATGCTTTAAAAGAGAAATTCTATAAGGATCAACATCAACCCCTGTTACTTGAAATCCTTTATCAGCCAAGACCAACGCCAACGGCAAACCAACTCTTCCAATTCCAAAAATAGCAATTTTGTTGTTATCCATCTCTGATAAAACGATCCTACTACATACATATGATAAAAATCAACCAATTGACAATTATTTTTAGTTACGATAAGCTAGCCGGAAGATGAAAAGCAAAAAATTAGTAAGTATTATTCTTACCTCCTACAATGAGGAAAAAAATATTGGCAGAACTATAAAAGACTGTAAAACACTTAAAAAGTTTTTTCCTGTAGAAATTATTGTGGTAGATGCCGCATCGAAAGATAAAACCCTTGAGATTGCCAAAAAACTAAAAGTGGACAAAATCATACGTTTTCCTTTTAAAAGAGGAAAGGGTGCAGATTTTTGGGCTGGGGGACTTGTTGCAAAAGGTGATTACATAGTACAAATTGATACTGATCATCAATTCCAACCTGATGAAATTCCTCTTTTTGTTGAAAACTTAGAAAAAGGTGCAGATGTTGTAATAGGTACTAGATTTGGTGGTGGGAAAATAGAAAGAGGTTCAGTAAGTTTTAGAAATCTTTTTGGGAATTATTTAATGTCAGGTCTTACAAGTATTGCTTGTGGAAAAAAGATTACTGATGTTATGGCAGGATTCAAAGGGTTTAAGAAAGATGCTTTCTTAGCACTTGATCTAAGAGAAAGACATTTTGAGTATGAGGCAGAAACTGTTGCTAAAAGTGTCAAAATGGGAATGAACCTTGTACAAATTCCTATTACTTATACAAAAAGGGTAGGCGGTGCTTCTGGAATACGCGCACTAAGAGATGGATTTAATGTACTGAAAGCAGTGATCAAAGTTTATTTTTCAGATTTACCAAGCTATCCGAACCTTTAATTCTTACTTGTTTTTCTATCCAGTCATATGTTTTTTTTAGGCCTTCTTCAAGGGAAATTTCAGGTACCCACTTTAAAACTTCTCTTAGTTTGGTATTATCGGAATTTCTTCCTCTTACACCTTGAGGTCCCTTAATATGTACTTTTTGAACTTTTATCCCGGCTATTACAGAAACCATATCAACCAATTGATCTATGGTAACCATCCGATCCTGACCAATATTCAATGGGTCGGAAAAATCAGACATCATCAGCTTATAAATTCCTTCTACACAATCATCTATATAACAAAAGGACCTTGTCTGTTTACCATCACCCCAAATCTCAATTTCCTTATCCTTTTTTAATTTTGCCATTGCCACTTTGCGGCAGATTGCAGCAGGTGCCTTTTCCCTGCCCCCGTCCCATGTCCCTAAGGGACCAAAAATATTATGGAATCTTGCAACTCTAGTTTCCAGTCTATAATCTTTGTGGTAATACTTTGCCAGGAGTTCAGTAAACAACTTTTCCCAGCCATATGCGTCTTGAGGCTCTGCCGGATATGCATCTTCTTCTTTCAAAGGAGCTATATTTGTTTTTTCTTGTTTATATTCCGGGTAAACACAAGCTGAAGAGGAGTAAAATAATCTTTTTATTTTACTTATTCTTGATGCTTCTAGGGTATTAATATTTATCGTCGCATTGTTATATAAAATAAGGGCGTTATGTGATGAGATATAACCCATTCCACCCATATCAGCAGCCAATGCATAAACATGATCTATACCCTTTGTAGCCCTTATTGCATCTTCTTTATCTCTTAAGTCTAATATTAAAAACTCATCAGCGTCTGTGGCTTTATACTCTGGATGCTTTAAATCTACCCCTCTTACCCAATAACCTTTTTGCTTAAGAAATGTAACTAAATGGTGACCTATAAATCCCCCTGCCCCTGTTACTAACACTTTCTCGTTTCTTTTCATATATTTATATATTTTCTGGAAAATGTAATCTGATGATTATCAGTTTAATTAACTTAGAGAAAAATTTCAACCTGTTACCCTCTTTATTAAATTTAAACTCATTTTGGTAGACTTCTCCCAAGAAAAATTCTTGCTCCAAATGATTGCATTACAACAGATGATATTATATCTTTCCTTATCTTCTAAAAGATTCATAATCTCATTGGCTAAACTCTCAACCGTATGATCATAATTTATAATCCCGGTTTTCTTATTCATAATTGAATCTTTAAGGCCAGGAACGTTAAATGCCGCAGTAGGGATTCCCAGCGAGGCAGCTTCAATTACCACTAACCCCCACCCCTCTCTAATTGAAGGATTTACTATAATATGTGCTTTTGATAAAAGTTCAATTTTCTTCTCTTCGCTAACAAAACCCCAAAACCTAATATTGCTTATATTAAGGTTTTCACTTTGTTTTTTTAATTCGTCTAAATAAAGAGGTGATGATTTTCCTACCACCCAAAATTGCCAGTTATTAAATTTCTTGTTTATTATTGAAAATATTCTCAAAGCATCCTCTATTCCTTTATCTTTAGCCAAAGTTCCCAAAAAAACTAATGTTTTCTTCTGTTCCTTTTTTTGCTTAGTCTTCAGAACAGTTACACCATTATGGATAATGGCAATGTTTTGTCCGGGTATTCCCCAGGCAACTAAATCATTTTTTGTTGACTCTGAGACTGTCATAAATGTAATCCCTTTATACAACTTGAATATTAAAGGCTCTAACATACTCCCAAGATTGGCCACAAAGAAATTAATGGGGAAAGGCAATTCATTTAGTCCCCATATCTCTTTAGTTACCTCATGTATAAAGCCTAATTTTTTAGCTCTTACATAGATTGGAGTAAAAAAAGGAATTCCGTGGAATTGATCCACAACTAAATCAAATCTTTCATGTCTGGCAAAAAGATACCAGTTAAAAGCTTTCCAACGAACACCAAAAAACTGATTACCGGATCTTATAATTCTCACACCGTCTATCCTTTCTTCTGTTTTTCCTCCTTTATAGAATGAAGTAAAAAGAGTAACATTATATCCTGCTTTTACCCATCCTTTTGCATGCTCATGTGTTGAAATTTCTGCCCCCCCTGCATTGGGATGACCTGGACCACGCCATGATAGAAGTAGTATATTCATTATCCAACATTGACTCTGAAATTTAGTTCCGGGTCAAATCTCCATTTTCTCTGATTTTTATCAGAATAATAATTTAAAATGTTAAGTCTATAGAAAACTGCTAAAGTATCTATCAGCATTCCAATCACTATCCTTATAAATCTTTTGTTAGTAATAGTGGAACCTGTTCCAAATCTCAAATTAATATCAATAGGAGCTTCAAATATTCTTTTAAATCCCAGATAATTTGCAACTGCCAGCATCTCAACATCAAAAGCAAACCGCTTAACCAGTAAACGGGGAAGTACTTTTTCCAACACTTCTCTTCTAAAAAATTTCATACCGACTTGCGTATCTCTAACACGTAGGCCAAATAGAGTCAAAACGAGAAGCTGATAACCCATTGAAAGAATCCTTCTTTGCCAGGGATAATATACTTTTGAAACCGGATGTCTTTTTGAACCAATAATAATATCCGCTTGGTACCATTCGAAATGCTCAAGTAACAGAGATAAACCATTGGGATTTAAATCCATTCCTGAATCTATAAAACCAATGATATCCCCCTTACTTTCTGCCATTCCAAAACGTACTGCATACCCTTTACCTTTATTTGTCTCATATCCTATCACCTTTACATTAGAGTGTTTTTTAGCAAACCTTTGGGCATTAGTAAAGGTCTTATCTATTTTTCCATCTACCACACAAATAAGTTCTGTCTGATAACGGAGTTTACCCAGAACCTCTTTTATTCTTTTCAGGTCTCTAACTATCGTCCTTTCTTGTCTGAAAGCGGGAACTATTATTGATATTAAGCTTATCTCCATAGGTAGAGTATATAAGGAGCAACACTAGTAGTAAAGCGGTTACAATAATTGATACCAGGATAACATCAAATAAACTTTTGTGGTAAAACCAAATAACTGCAATTTGAGCTATAGAAGCAAGCAGAGGAAGTATCACAACTTTAACCCTATTCAGTGATAAATGAAAATTAATAAGCAGCGAAGAAAACGTAAAAAGAGTCATAAAAATACCAAACCATATGAGTAAATTAGCTGATTCCAAATAGGCAGACCCATAAAGCAAGTTTACGGCCAACTTGGGAAAGAGTAAATAAACTATTAAAATACTTAAAGATACTACCGCTGTTGCAAAACAACTGTAAAGAAAAATCCTTTTAACTTTAAGTCCCTTGGCATGCCTCTTAGAAACAATGGGAAACATGACCGATCCAATTGGACCGGCTGCAAAGAAAATAATCTTTCCCAGTGTTGACAGCGAAGCGTAAAGACCTGCATCGTGAGAAGAGAAGAAATGTTTTACTAAAATTAAATCTGAAGAGTAAAGCGAGGTTACGGCTAAAGATTGCACCATTACCGGAATAGTAAAAAGAAGCATCGGTTTTAGATTTAATGATGAATTGGATTCCTTTTTAGATTTAATCTCGAGATAATGGTTGGTAACTAAAAAGCCCAGCACGGCAGCCAGTACAAAAGCTACCATTGCTCCGCCGACTCGAAAGCCCAAATAGACCAGAGCTACACTGATTAAAAGTTTTGCCGCATTTTCTACAAAGACCGATAATATCATCTCTTTAAATTTCAACAAGCCTTGTAAAATTGATCTATTAAAGCCTGCTTGCAAAGCAAATACAAAAGATAAAGCTATTAGTATAAAATAAGTTACTTTTGTGATATGTAGAAAAGAAGAAATAAAGGGGGAAAAAATCAAGACAAAGCAAGAGAAAATTAAGGAGCCTATTAACATTTTTGTTTTAAACCATTTAATTAAATTGCTTACTTCCTGCTCATTTTTGGCTGATGAAATCTGTTTAACAATTACTAAACTAACTGCCCCGGGAATTATGCCTAAAAGTCCAATTACAGAAATTAAAGCTGCCAGCTCCCCGTAAAAGGTAGGGCCTAACATCCGACCTATCACCAAATGATATATATAATTCAGGAGGTTAATACTATTGCTTCCAAAAACCATTATGGCGCTGCCTGAAAAAAGCGGATGTTTAATAACTGAAGTAAAAATTTTCTTCATGCTACCCAGTACCCCCGTAAAAATAATGCTGTTTCCAAACCTAATATTATAACTGACACAAATAGATAAATAATTTTAGGAATTCTGGATAGACTATTCCAAAACAGGGCCAGAGCTAAAAAGGAAGGAAATAAAACAATTACATAACGGGGAACCGATGAAAAGCTTCCCTGGATGGTGGGAGTTAAAAATCCTAACATTGCATAAACCAAATAAGACAGCCTAATTTTTTTAAAGTAGCCGTAAATAGGCAGCAGAAAAAATACTATTCCAATGATAAACTCTAAAAGGATTGTTTGATAAATGGGGCTTTTCATATCTACTGTTAAGAGCATTTTAATGTATCTAAAATAAACTTGAGGCAAAGAAACTAAACCGGATTGATGCTGAGGCCCGACTATTTCCTGCAAATGATAAAATGCCAGCGCATCCCCCACAGTTAAATATTGATATATCATATATAAACCTAAACCCAAAGGAATAAAGAAAACCCAAAAAAACTTAAAGAATTTTTCTTTTTGTTGATAGACTTCAATAAGTATGACAGGTAAGAGCAATATTCCAAAAATTCTGGTACTCGATGCTAAAACTCCAAAAAAAGATGCTAAAAAAAAGCGTTTTTCCCTGACACAGTAAAAACAAAGCACTGAAAAAAGTAAAAAAAGTGATTCACTATATAGAGCCCCAAAATAGAATGAGGTGGGAAAAAGCAAAAGCAGCATAATGGTTGTGAAGGCAATTTTTTTTGGAAAATCAAGCAAAATTAATTTATACAAAAACAGAAGAGCTAAAATAATCACTAAGTTAGTAATTAACAGTCCAATTATTGTTGAGGATAGTAGGGTAGAGAATGAACTTCCCCAAAAAGGACTGGCAAAAAAATGAATCATCATGGGGAAAAACGGAAAAAAAGCCTGCTCCAGACTTTTATAGCCAAAAATCGATATTGATAAATAATGCTCACCGTCAAAGTTAGCCCAGGAGAAAATTTCCGGTGCAGTATAAAAATTTATGGGGCCGCCGCCTAATAATTTATCAGCTTGCGCCAGTGGAATATTTTTTTGGGCGAAAAAAAATACACCAACCAGAAATAATCTCCATGAAAGGAGTAGGAGTAAAATTTTAGAGATGTCACTGCTAATCCTTAAAGTTTTCATTGATTAATTACTTTGGAATATATCTTTTTAATCTCACTGGCAAATTTTTCCTTAGAGAATTCTTTCGCCCTTTTTAATCCTAGTTCAGATAATTTATTTTGTAATGAGTGACTATCTAAAATCTCTCTTATAATAGAGAGTAATTGTTTGCTCCGCCCTGGATTAAAATATACCGGTGCCTGACCGCCAACCTCTGGTAAACTACCACCTTCTGAGCAAACTACCGGTACCCCGCAAGCCATGGCCTCAATTATCGGCAAACCAAATCCCTCATAGATTGAGGGTTGCAGATAAATTGTGGCCAGATTATAAAAAGCTACCAGATCTTTTGTGTCTATATTGCCCGGCCGGATCACTTTTTCTGCTAACGCATATTTTTCAATCAGCCGGTTAACCAGTTTTAAGCTTTCTAGTTCCGGATGGTCAATATTTTCTACCTTTTTTAAAAATACTCCTCCGACTAACACCAGCTTAAGATCAGATAATCCACCTTCTTTTATTAGCTGATTAAAGCTTTCAATTAAAAACGGTAAATTCTTGGTCCAGTTGGCATCACCCACATAGAGCAAATACCGATTGGGCAAACGGTATTTTCTTTTAACCAGCAGTTGTTCTGTACTGGATAACACCTTAAAATCTTCACCCAAAGCAAGATAAACCACCGAGATTTTATCCGGCCTAACTCTTAATAAATCGATAATATCTTTTTTGGAGACATTAGAATCGGTTATTATTTGTTTGGAACCGGATAATGCCAGTTTCTGTAAACCCAAATTAAATCTGGCCCTCAATCCAAAGGGGTAATGATCTTTAAATTTTAATGGAATAACATCATGAATTGTGACGATGGCAGGATATGGCTTATTTATCGGAAGGGTATGAAAATAAAAATCAAACCAGGGGTAATGGATTAAATCAACCTCCTTAACCTGCGACAGGTTAGTAAATTCAGTTATTTCAATATTGGGATCAGACTTTAAAGCCTCAATTAAGTTAGAGGTATAGTTACCAATCCCCCGGTCTTTATGACCGGTTTTAAGCGGTTGAGTATTAATTGCTATTTTCATAAACTTCAGTTTACAAGAAGTAGCTGCTTTCAGCTACGATTATATGTACTCCATAACTTAATGTATGATACCGGAAATCTTAAAGATGAAAACAGCGCAAAAACAAATCCGGGAAACCTATCAACATATGCTCTATTTCTAAAATAAACTTTCATAAACCAATAAAAAGGTTTTATTATCATATAATTAACAAAAGAAAAAATATTTGTTTTAACTTCTTTTTCTCTTAGCTGACTAGCCAAAAGGCTGGTATATCTGTTAAACCGTTCCAGATAAATTGAAAAGTTTTTATCTCTTAAATGGAGGAGGTCTTGTGCTAAATACCCTACTTCTCCCTTAACTTGAGCTTGTTCATGCACATCTTTTGCCGGTAATCTACCAAAGCCTTTTTTATAAAGTCTTAAAGTATAGTCCGGATATTGTCCACCCTTAGTTAAGAATCTTCCCAAGAAGAAATTTTTCCTGGGAATCCAATAACCGTTTTCTTTTGATTTTTTAGAAATAACTTGCTTAATCTCTTTGGCTAATTCTAATGAGACCTGCTCGTCTGCATCAAGCTGTAATATCCAGTCTCCTGTAGCAGCATCAATTGCCTTATTTTTGTTAATATGGAAATTAACTGGGTTAGTAGTTTCTATTATTCTAGCATCAAAACTTTTAGCAATGCTAATGGTTTTATCAGTTGATCCCCCATCAACTATCACAATTTCTGAAGCTAAATCTTTTATAGAATCAAGACAGCTATCAAGATTTTCTTGTTCATTATAAACTGCTAAAACCACCGATAATCTCATTTTCTCCTTTTCAATTTGCACTCACCAGGTAAAAAGCCAATGTCCCATTTGGGTAATCTATTTTTTTCTTTATATTAAATAGCGCTTTATACCGCAGACCATCATACTGACTGGAAGTAACAACATATAAAACATCTCTCTGAGGAAAACTTTCAATTGGATTCCAGCCCTCAAAATAAAAATGTCCAAAAGTAGTTACCCTGCTGAAACTTTTTGTTTCGGCACTGTTATTATATATTACGCTGTTTAAATAATCAGGCAAAGGAGTTTTCAGATAATATAAAAAGAATATATAGGGCTGAGAACGTATATCCGTCATATAAACCTGAGCATATTCCGGATGAGCCTTTACATATTCAACAATTTGCTTCATCCCATATTGCCATTCAATGGCATACCTTTTTGCATACTCACCATAGTAATAAAATAAATAGGATTTTAGCGAAAAGAGAAGAGCTATCAGAACTGAGGCAACAATTATCCATTTAATCACCGGTTTTCGAATAACAGTAATAATTGAATAAAGCCCTAGAGCCGATAGAAGATGCCAGCTACCTATCATATACATTGCTCTGGCCGCATGAGGAGCTTCTGCTACCAAAGCTGAGGGAAGAGGTGCAAGCAACGCCCAAGTCAAGAGTACGACCCCCTCTCTGGATCTTTTATATAATAGGTAAAGCAACCCCAGTATCAAAAATACGGCATCAATTTTATAAAATTCTCCTGTTTGTGAGGATAAACGGGCATTTTTATCTCCGGTAATAAACAAATACTGAGGAGTAAAATGCCACCAGTATTGATCGTAAGTAACATTAGCCCAAGCCAAAACATCATTTTTAGTTAACTGATACAGTTTTGTTTGATGCAATCTATCTGTGGAAAAAGTATTTTGCTGTACTCTGGCAATCCCTAAAAGCTCAGGGTTTAAGATAATTAATCCCACAAACAAAGCAGCAATAATGAAACTGACCGCTAATAATTTTTTCAGAGCCAAAAGTTTTTTGTAATATAAAACAACCAGTAATAGTAAAATGGGAGGCACTACTACTATACTGCTGTGATAACCCAATATTGATAGACCAAAACTTAAAGCTGATAAGGTTAAGCAAAAATTGCGTTTTCTCAATCCATAATAAAACAAAGTCAAACCCAGCAAAAATAAAAACAGGGTAAAGTTTACTTCATGATTAAATCGGGAAAACTGAATATCATCTGGAGAAATTGCTAAAAAAAGTGCCGCTATCAACCCTAAGTATTCTGATTTAAACATTAATTTTGCCAGAAAAAATATCAGCAACACATTTATCACTCCAAATACAGCTGCAGGTAGTCTGGTACTAAATTCTGATAATCCTAGAAATTTCACAAAAAGGGCTGTTGAGTATACATGAACCGGATGTTTATCATCGGCAAAGGATCTGAAAAAAGCCGGGAAGAGTTTGCCATATTCATCTCTTCCGTAACTTCCAATGGTCCAGGCATTGTAACCTACTGCGGCCTCATCCCAGGAAATGGAAGGTGGCACAGAATCTATTTTGTAAACCCGAAGCACTAAAGATAAAACTAAAATTGCTAACAGCAAAATTTTAATTATTAAATCTTTTTTCATCTGTTTACAAATTCAAAATTGCCAAAGCTTTTTACAGTGGAAAAACCCCATTTATCAACCGAGTTTCTGACAACTTCACTCCTGAATTTAGCCGGATTATACTGTAAATAAAACAAGGAAAAAATATACGGCTGGGCATCTTTATCCGATATTACAATCCGGTTATTTTGTTTAAACTGATCCAAAGACCCGGTAAAGATTTGTTTATATCCATACTGCCAGTCCTTTGCAGACGCCTGTGGATAGATACTTAAAAAGCTCATGAAATAGTTACTAAATAAAACTAAATATACGCCAATAATAATTAATCCAATGGTCTTGTTCCTTAATAATTGCACCAGATAAAAAACGCCTGTTGCCGATGCCATAGAAATAAACGGAACCATGGAAATAGATCTTAGAGCATGTGGTGATTCTTTGGTAATGGCAGCAGGAGCGGGACCAAAAATAATCAGTAAAAATATCAACCACCGGTACTTAACTTTAGATTTTAGCAAATAGATAAGACCCAACGGTAAAAGGACCAGATCAGGGAAAAATAACTGGCCAAAACCTTTTTGCTGAGATCTTAAGTTGGTATCTCCCTGCACAAATAAAAATTGGGGGTTAAAATGGGACAGGTAATTTTTTATAATCTGTAGTTTCGATACACCACCGATTGCCTGGAAACGTACACCGCCCGCATCATAAACATATAGTCTATATATCGGGATTACAGAAGCAATCACTACTATCAGTGAAATTAATAAATAGACTTTCCCGTTTGTTACCAGTTGTCTTAAATTATCAATATTAAACAAAAATAAACTGATGATGGTAAGCGGAGCCACTATTCTAAAACTATTATAGCTGTAAGCACTTAGGATAAAACTAATAATAGAAAACAGGAAAAATCGGTTCCCTTTTTTAAGATTTAGAAATAACAGTATTGCCAAAAGGTAAAACATCAAACCGGCTGTTACTTCGTATCCGGTTCGGGAAAAGATAAAAAACCAGGGAGAAATTGTCATAAAAAAACTTGCCCACAAACCAATCTTTTCTTTGCCTGTTAATTTCTTTGCCAGAAAAAAGGTGAAAATCACAACTCCCAGTGAGAATAGAACCGCAGGGAACCTGACCGAAAAAGCATTTAAGCCAAATAATTTTACAAAAGGCACAACTGAATAGATATAAACCGGCAATTTAAACTCTCCAAAAGCCCGAAAATGGATCGGCAAAAATTTTCCCCACTCGTCTTTTAAATCTATTGAGATAGCGTAGGCATTGTATCCGATAGAAGCCTCATCCCAATAGACTGAAACCGGGATTTCAGCAATTTTATACAGTCTGGTAAACAGAAAAAGTGCACAAATTAAAACCAGTAATACTTTTGTGCTCATTTTGATTCCACAACTTCAAAGGCCTCATCACCATTAAGGAAGTTTACGGTAAAGAGTTTTTGTTTATCTGCCGGAAAATCTCCAGGTTTACCGATAAACAACAGCTTTTTCCCTGGGTTTTGTTTAACAATATCAGCATATTGAGTTCCTTTATCTCCTAAATCCGGAAAATAAAGGAGGACCTTTTTTTGCTCGCCATTGCTCGCAAAATAAAACATATCAAACTTTAACACCCATACCCAGTTATTTGTTTCAAAACGATCTAAATTAGGATTATTCTGATAAAGAGCAGGCGGATAATTAAGGTAGAATAAGGTAAACATATGTGGCTCACCGTAATGTCTTGTAAATACAATTAAATCGTACTTATCAGCTTGTTTATTGACGAAGTCAACAGCTTGCTGATATCCATATTGCCAATCCCTTGAATAATTAACAGGATAGACAACATAGTACTGATAAAAATAATAAGTTAAACTAAACAATAAGATTAGCATTGATAGCAAAAACACACTAATTTTTAAAGATCGATGTTTATTTTTTAACCATATAACAACTTCCCAAATCCCCAGGGCTGTTAAGATTTGGTAAAAAGAAGCTGCAATGGCTGTTCTTAGGGCATTAGGTATACTGTCATTAGTAGTAGCAACTGGTACATTAACTAATAATATCCATGAGATTAACAGCCAGCGGAAACGGTTTTTCCTTTTAAACAAAAGGTATAGGCCAAAAAGTAAAAATGGTGCCTGAAAAAAATATAACTCACCCATATTTTGGACACTATGCTGTTTATGAGGCGCACCGGAAATAAACAAAAACTGCGGTGTAAAATGTGACAGATAATTTTCAGTAAAATAAAATGCTACATAAGTAATCCTGTTATGAATTAGCCTGGGTAATGGCTGAGGTAATTTTGAGTTTCCCCTATTCTGATTAATTCTTGGAATTAGACCGGCATCATCAGTAATGCTAACTAATTTATATCTTGAACTCCTGTTCCCACTTAACAGATACGGAGTTTCCGGAAGCAGCAGTATCATAAAGATAATCGCTGCTACCAGGATCGTTCTTTTCATTTTTATAAATGTTTTATGATAGATTAAAGCAATTGCAAAAAGAAAAAGTGGAGTAAATATCAAGGCACTATTATAAGTAAAGGTGGATATTGCAAAGGGAATCATCGAGTATATTAGCCAACGTTTATTAGAAAAGCCTTTGATTAAAAACCAAATCCCCAATTCTACCCATAGAACTGCGAATGAACTTTCAAAAGAAGCCCGGGTGAGCTGAATATGCCAGGGTGATATTGCCAGTAGAAACGCTGCCATTAAAGCTAAAAACTCGCTTTGAAACAGTGCTCTTGCCAGGAAAAAGGTTACCAGTATAGTGATTGTTCCATAAACCACTGGAGTGATTCTCACACCAAGCTCATTTAATCCAAAGATGGCAATCCCGGGAATAGAGGCATAAACTTGAACCGGCAATTTATATTCTCCATAGGCCTTAAAATGAACAGGGAAAAACTGCCCCCATTCGTCTTTTCCTGTTTTCAAAATAGAATAGGCGTTATAAGCAATAGAGGTCTCATCCCAATTCAAAGCCGGTGGATCCTCTGCCACTTTGTAAAACCTTAAAACAAATGATCCTAATACAATTAAAAATAGTGTTATATAAATCTTGTACTTCATATTATTTTAGTTGAATGGCATAAAATGCCAGTTGTCCATTGTAAAAATTAAACCTTTTTATTATTAAATCATTATTTACTTCTTCTATCGGTATACTCCAGGGACTAACTATTATTAGGGTATTTTTTAAATCCTTGTCTTTAGACCATATCACATTTCTAATGGAAAACTTATCAAAATATTGACCCCGGTCATCAGTCCGATACTCCTTTTGAAACTTTTCCGGTGAATAATTTCCGTAGTATGCCAAATAATAATGAGTACCAACACCTGTCATTGGAGCAGTTTCACCAAACTTCGGATCCCAAACTATCTGATCAAAATTAGGATACTGCGACCAGGCAAACTGGGCTACTTGTTTAAACGGATACTGAAGTTTTTGTGATTTTTCAAATGGATAGCCTACTGTATATATAAACAAAAAATAAACAACATTTATCGTAAATAAAATAGTCATCGTAGTTAGAACCAAAAATTTAAATCTCCTGAAACTGCCTAAAAAACAATACAAACCAAATGCTGAAATAATACTCATTACGGAAAAAGCCAACATTGCTCGGTGTGGACTAACTGCTTCAAATGTGATGGCTGATGGAATCATTGATATTGCAACCATTCCCAACAGTAATTTTCTGGATTTATTCATCTCTTTTGCGCGAAGAAGAGATAAAATCCCCAGAATAAAAAAAGGTAATTGAATTAAAAGCAGGGGACCGGATCCGATTAATCCCTGATTTGTTAAATCCAACCCATTGGCAAAAAGATATATCGGATTAAATTGATTAAGATATCTGGTAAAGCCAAAATCGAAGTAAGACTTAATTGGATTTTTGGTTAGTTCAATTAAACTGCCCAGATTCTGATCCTGACTAATAAATACTGATGCAGCCCTAAAACGTAATCCGGAATTAGTAGCAGTAATTAAGACCAGCGGAATAATAAAGAGGATAAATGCAAAAATCATAATAGAAAGTGTTTTCCAGAATAATTTTTCCTTCTTAAAAATGAACGAAAAAAGGATTAGGATAAGTGGAATAATAATAGTCTGAGCTGTATAAACATACATGGCCAAGGAGAGAAGAAGTATTCCTAAAATTCCCCATAGCTGTTTTTTGATTTCCAAACTTTTTAGAAGGAAGTATAAACCCAAAAAATCCAGGGTTACACCAATTACATTTTCAAAACTTTTCCGGGAATAAAATATTTCCGATGGGGTAATTGCAATCATTAAGCCTGAAAGTAAAGCCAATAACCAATTGCCGGTTAATTGTTTGATGAATAAAAATACTGCCAAAACCGTTAAGCTGCCGAATAAAGCAGCCGGCAACCTGATAGTGGTCTCTTTCATGCCGAATATTTTATAGAACGGAACAGTGATATAAATATAATGCCCTACCTTGTATTCACCGGTAGAGGGGAAAGCTAAAGGCAGAAAATTACCATAAATGTCCCTACCGGTCTCCGTAATTGAACGTATGTCGTAAAGTTGACTAACTTCATCATGATCTAGTTGAATGGGAAAATTGCTTAAATTCCAAAAGCGAAGGGTAATACCCAGTAATATTACTAGTACCAGTAAAATAATCTTTTTCATCTTATACAGGTGTTTGTTATTTTATAAACTCTGATTTTGTTATTGCTGTCAGAATATGTGCTATCAATTATTGGCTTGAAATCTCGCTTTATTTTCTTTAGATCCCTTGGACTGGCATAGATTATAATTTTTTCTTCAATTCCACAGGTAGTAAATATTTGTTGAGCCCCCAAAAGTCTAACTTTACCAATTTGATACTGAGTAAATTTATAAGGAGATTTAAGCTGTTCAAATCCATCTTGAGGATTAAAGTTGGTATACCATTCTATTAACGGACCGATATCTGAGACAATGTCGTCAGAAACCAAAGTTGTTTCTGACTTGGCAGTCTGATCAATATTTGTAACCAAACCACTAACCCAATTAGGTCGCAAGTCTACAGAATTTTTCTCTTGGGGAACTACGTCATAAATATTTAAGAAAAGCTCAGGAATTACTATGCAAAAAATGAGTATAACTGCTAAACGATTTAATTTAAGTAGACTAAAGCTCATGACTAAAGCTATAAAAGGCATACTTAGAATAATGAGAGTGAGATCAAGTTTCGGATAATTAAATAATGCAGGAAAAGTAAAAAGAACAGCATATCCAATCAAAAATTTTGCATTAGTTTTAGCTCTAATAAGATGTAGCAATCCAAGCAAGAACGGAATTATTAAGATTTTAGTCCAGGCACCCAGGGAAAAGTAATTTAAAAGACCGGACGGATCAAGCTGTCCTGAGTATAAAACAGGACTAAAATAAGACAACCAGTGCAATAACCCTATGCTTAAGTAATGCAATTTGTTAAATAAAACAAAATCGATAAATTTGGGCCATCCAGCTTCATAACCATAACCTCTTAATTTATCAATACCGTTTTTAACGGTAACATCAGAGAATAGTGAGAAATTATTTTCTATGAAACTTCGCCTTGCTTGTTCATTGGAAAAAAAGAGGATTAAGCCTAAAGCTACAATAATCATAGCTAATATTACTGCCTGTTTTTTCTGCTTAAATAAAGTCAGATAGGTAAAAGGAATAAGGAAGAATAATGATAACTTAGACGTTAAAACAGTTAGTATCATTACAACCGCAATAATCATCAGTTTTTGCTGCTTAACAAGTAGTAAAAAAAGCCAAGCAAAAAGCGTTGTTAAGACAATAATTTCATTGGGTATTTTTGAAAGAAAAATTAAAACCGGATTACTCGCTACCAAAAAAGCACTGCTCAATTTAAACAATCGATTGTTATTAAAAAATTCTGCAATTTTGTAAGTAACAAACACCAAAAGAGTGCTAATTAAAATAAATGGAATTCTAACACCCAGGTCATTTTTACCAAATACTAACTCCCCTGCTGCAGTTAAATATGATACCAGCGGAAATTGGTAATCAGTAGAGGAGTTAAAAAATAAAGGAAATGATCTACCCAATTCATCTTTACCTGAAGTTGCCAAACTATATCCTCTGAACGCAACCCTCGCTTCATCCGAGGTGAAGCTAGGAAAGCCAAGAGGAAAAATTCTAACCAAAAAAGCAATAAGCAATATAAGAATTAATAATTTATCTAATTGCATTTTTCGTTTGATTAATTAGTAGACCGAATCCCTCACCAGTATTAAATTGAGGTATTTCTTTTTTCTTTGCCAGTATATAATCCGATACAATAATAACGCTGCCGGCCGGAACAGCTTGACCTTCTTTCCAGCTTTTTAGATTACCAGGGAAAGTCTGCTCAAAAAAATCTATTGCTATTTCATTTTGGCCTCTAAAGTCGCTTTGAATATAGGGAGTAAAGTCATCGGATTTTACCAGCTGACCGGCTTTTTCAAAAACCAGTTGATATGGTTTGGCAAACTCAGATTTTACTCTGTTTGGATAATCATAAAAATAATCTCTAGTAAAATCTAAGTAGTTTAGGATAATAAGCCCGCATATTATAAATATCGCTAAATTCTTCCAAAACTTTTTTAATTTAAACAACTCGACTGCACCAAAGGAGGTAATGATTGTAAAAGTTGGTAATAAACTTAGTAATCTACTGCCTCTGTGTATTGATGCTGCTAAACCATAGAAAGCCGGAGTCAACAAAAAAGTAAGTAAGATAAGTATTAAAAATGGATCTTTTCTTTGAGCAATCCTCCAAATCCCAAATACAAACAGGGGAAGGGTCGCAAGTAAAAATACCCCTTGTTTGCCTGTTGAATGATATGGGGTTGAGTCACCCTGAATGAATAGAAAAGATGGATCGTAGGATGAAATATAGGAAATTACGAATTCCTGATATGTTGGTACACCATGTGGTCTATTGTAAGCTAAGATAGCTCCCGGATATTGATCCTTAATTGCCAACATAAAAAAAGGAAAAATTGCCACAATGACGGAAAATTTTAGTATAGAGCATATCTTAAATCTAAAATTCTTTTTTCTGTTTAAATAATATACAAATCCAATAGATAGAAGGCAAAAAATTGGGAAAATTATCCTAACTGCCGAATAACTAAATAAATCAATCCCTAAGAATAGTCCGCCTAAATACAAAAATTTTTGCTTAAAAGTATTTTTGTATTTAGCCAGCATCAGAAGCCAAAGTATGGTAAAAGGTACCGGAGCAATATTTTCCAGAGCCAAGTGCGACTGAATTAGAACTGATGGTATAGTTATAAAAATAAAAAGACTTATAAAGGCAAATTTTAAACCCATCAATTCTCGTCCTAATAGAAAAATTAAAATAGCACTAATCAAGACAAACACAACACTTACTTCCCTGAGTAAGATAAAAGTCGGACCAAATAATTTAAAGGCTAAAACTGTAGAGTAAAAAGTTATTGGCTGTTTCCAGTCAGTTAGATCAAAAGCTGATACAAATAGCGGTAAAAACCGGCCGGATGAATCATGTCCAGTCTTGGCAACTAAAGCGGCATTATAACCAATGGCTGCCTCATCTCCATTAATACCGGGCGGTACATCGGTAATTCTAAAGCTAAAAAACAAAAAACCTAAGATAAAAAAAGCCAGAAAAAAGATTACTAATTTATTCATGACTATGCCATGGAAAGTATTCATAAATTAGATACATTGATACCGAAGCAAAAACCGTTTGAATTAAGCTTCTTGATAAATTGTAATCCGGGCTAAGATGCAAGTAGATCCAAAGACTCTGAGCATTTTGAAGAAAAGGGAAAACCGGAGCAAATATCCCAATAGTTAACGATGGGTCGAAGAAAAATAAGGACATAAACCAACTGACAAAAATTAGTACCACCGGCAAAATTGTTTTTTTCATCTCCAAAGTTAAACTAATGATTAAAAAGGGTGTAATCCAAATTAACCATTGAGGATGATAGTGAGTAAGAATAAAAAATAGTAAAAGGGGAATTGAATAAATTTTCCAAATGGCTAATTCATCTATCTTTTTTTCGTATACCACTAAATAAAATATTATTAAAGCTGCCGGGAATAACAGAATTGATTCTCCACCGGAAACCGGAATAGCCGCATATAAACTCTTAGAGCTTTGTGCGGCAAACAGAGCAACCGACCTAAAGCTATGAGATGGCAGATAAACTAGGATTGAAAGTAAATAAGGAGTCATTCCCAGAAGGAAAAGTTTTAACTTGTCCAGATAATTTTTTCCCAACAGCATTAAAGGAATCAGTAAAAATACTGGATAGAGCTTAAAGGCAATACCAAAACCTAAAGATACCGCCGACCATTCCAGTTTGTTTTTAGATAATAAGTAAATTGATAATATCGTAAAAAAAGTGGGGATAATATCAAATTGTCCCATCATATAACTGGCATAAAGATTAATCGGATTAAATATCCAGGCAGTAAAAGCAAAGCTGGCTTTCTTTTTGTCTGGAAGTAATTTTAAAAGAACAAAAGCAGTCAGTAAATCAAAAATTAGATAAGGAAGTTTAACATATAAATTGGGACTTAAAAAACCGGCCAGTAGAAAATGGAAGATACCATGAAACCAGTAAATAGCCGGAGGGTAATTTAAAACTGCCACATTGGGATCTGAAAAATCATACAGGTTTAAAATTTTACCTGATGCTACTAGTTCTCCTCCCAGTTTGAAGGCTAAACTATCGGGATGAAAGGTGATAGAGGATAAAACTATCCTTAATATAATACCTATTATTAGAATTACCCATAAGGTTTTTGTCATACTATGCTTTCACCACCTCAAGGATTTTTTCTGAAAATTTTTCCTTGCTAAAAAACTTTGATCTGTAAATTGCCTGCTTTGAAATCTTCATCATCAGAATACTATTTTCAGTTATTTTTAAAGTAATTGACTCTAATTCTTCCAGATTATTCCATAAAAATCCTGATACTCCATTTTCAATAATCTCCAGCTGCCCACCTTTTCCGAAAACTACCGGCACACATCCTGCTGCCATTGCTTCCACTGTGGAGATTCCAAAATGCTCCATTTTAATTGGGTCATTTTCTCCGAATCCTGAAGCATGCCAATAGATACTGGACTCTCCGTATAATTTTACAAGATTATCATACTCTATATTTGGATAAAAATTTACCGGGTATTTTGAAGCTAATTTATTTAACTCTTCTAAGTATATTTTATCCCCTTCCCCTGCGGATCCAGCCAGATGTAAACTCCAATCCTTTAGCTGACCATTTTTATATAGCTTTACAAAAGTTTTGATTAACAGCTCCTGCTTTTTATCTTTCAGAAAACCGAAAAATCTCCCCACAGACAATATGTATTTTCTTTTTTTTAGGGGCTTAATTTTATCAGTATCAACCGGGGGATAGATGATCTCAGATTTCAGCGGCCAATTTTTCTGCGAATGTTCCCTGGTAAAGACAGAATTATAGATAACAATATTCCAACCTTTAAGCTTTAACTTTCCCCAAAAACTTTTGGCAGGTTGACCCATCAGGGGAGACTGAATATGTAAAATGTTTTTCCTAGCAGTAGGAGAAAAAATACTACCATCAGTTAGATAAAACAATACATCAAACTTTTTGAAGAAAAATATTCTGGAAAAAAAATCTGTCCCCTTACCCATAGGAGCTTTGATAAAACTAACTCCTGATAGATTTAAGTTAAATCTTTTTGACAGCTGATCTTTTAAGTTCTCCTGACCTAGATTAACTAGATGATTATCCAACAAAACATTAACATTATTTCCTGTCCCGGCCAACACTTCGGCAATAGTCATCATATACCTCTCCCCTCCTCCAAACGTATCTAGATAAGGGGAATAAATTGCAACCTTCATAATTAGATTTTTCCTTAAGCTTCAAAATTATTTTCCAGTAATTTCTTATCAATATCGTCATAGATTTTTTCCAATGGTTTTTGTTGTTGAAGTTCCCACAAGCGAACATATGTTATATACATACTAAATGCTTGCAAAAGAGAATCCATTATTCCGATGGTACCGTTAAAAAAACCCTTTCGAATTACTCCCTGATTAAGGGTTTCTGTGATAAAAATGCGCAAAAATCTCCAACCCGACATTGGTGGATGGCCGGATTCAAAACGCAATTTTGCATCAATTTTACTCCACTGCAGACTTTTCAAAACAATTTGATCTACTCCCCTGTGTGTTAAATGAATCAGGGAATTTTTGGTATAACCTAATGTTCCTTTAAACTTTGGTTGCTCGTGAACTTTACCGATCCATCCTTCTAATGAATCCTTTTTAATTAATCTAATAACCCAGTCTGGCCAAAAAGGACCGTATTTAACCTCCTTACCAAAAATTATATTCTTACGGGACAGGGCATAAGCAGAATTCTTGTTATTTTTAATTAATTGCAAAATTTCATTCTTAAGAACACCTGTAACTCTTTCATCCGGGTCAACATACAAAATCCAGTCCCCTGTTGTCTGTTCAGAGGCTTTATTCCTCCAGTCGGCAAAATCTTCTCCGGTAAAAGCTACTATATTTTTTGTATATTTTTTTGCTATTTCTACAGTTTTGTCTATTGATCCATTATCAGCTACAACAATTTCATCTGCCCATTTAATAGATTCCAAACAGGCTCCTATTCTAGCTTCTTCATTTTTAGCAATGATAATTACGCTAAGCATTTATTTTTTAAAGATCTTTATGAATTTCTTTAAAGTTCCTCCTTTTATGTGATTAATCCAATAATCGACATCACTACCGATTACTTTTTTCTCCTTTTCAAACTCTGTTAGGTCTAAATCATGCTTTTTAAAACCGGTTTTTTCCCAAATTCTCAAATACAAAACAAAAAAAGAAAAGGCTTGAAGCAGGCTTAATGATAATCCATGCAATCCATCTTTATAACCCTGATTGGAAAAATACCGGGATAAAAATTCCGATAAGGGTTTTTCAAAAAGATCCTGCTTTCTGAATTGATAGTCGGATTTTAACAGCTCCTGGGCCTGAACATTGGTATACCTGCTCATTTTATCAAGATAGTCTGAAACTGACTGGTAATTGTGATGAATAATGGACCATTGTTCTTCTGGTTCAAGGGTTAGACCTGCACCATTAGTTTTAGGCTTACCGTGGATTTCATTATTCCATGAAACTTTTCCTTTCCTAAAAAATCTAATCTGATAATCCGGCCACCAGCCGGTATTTTCAATCCATTTGTTAAAAATAACATTTTTTCTGGATATTTCTACAAAGTCCGCTTCAATATCTTTTTTAGCTAATTCCTGCAATCTTTGCGACAAACTAATTGGTAATTCCTCATCCGCATCCAGGATTAAAATCCAGTCTCCCATAGCTTTACTGATCGCAAAATTCCTACCCGGCTCCACAAATCCCATGTTTTTATGAGAAATTACCTTTGCGCCCAGGACCCTGGCAATGCTTACTGTTTTATCTTCAGATTGCATATCACAAACCAGAATTTCATCTGCCCATTTAACTGATTTGATTACCCGTTCAATGTTTTTTTCCTCATTAAATGTATTTATAACAACTGATATTTTTCCCATCATGTCTAATCATACTCATTTAACAAACTTATGTAAAATCATCTGTTTTCTGGCATAATGTGATGATGTTCTACTTTTTGTTTATAGTCCAACTAGTTAGCTTCCTATTATTGGTTGGAATCTGTTTTACACTCCCAGGAGCTTATCTTTTAGAAAAGACGAAAAGTATATTTAATTCATGGGAAAAAATAATTTTAGGAACCGTAATTGGGCTGATACTTTTTTCCCTATTGTCTTACCTACTGCAAGTTATAAAGATACATTTTTTACTATTACCGCTAATTTTTGCTATGGCACTATTGGAAGTAAGAAAACTACCTTTATTATTGCAAAAAATTACTTTTCCCTCAATTAATAAACTAATTTTGTTATTGGTAATTTTTGTAATTGGCGTTTTGGGTCAATTACTCATTATTTCCCCCAGTGGAATTAATCTAAAAGGAAACCTGGTTTTTTGGAGTTCACATGGCCATGATGGCCTTTGGCATATTAGCTTAATGCAGGAATATCAAAAAGGTTACCCTTTGCAAAATCCGGTTTTTGCAGGAGAAAGAGTAGTTAATTATCATTTTTTCTCTGATATTGCACCGGCAGATTTTAGTGAATTTTTCAAATTTTCCAATTTAGATTTATACTTTAGATTTTTTCCGCTAGTCTATTCTATTTTACTGGGAGGACTGGCTCTTTTATTAGGGACAAGGCTGGGAAAGAGTTTGAATTCCGGCATATGGGCCTTATTTCTTACTTTGTTTGCCGGAAGCTTTGGCTATATAGTAACTTACATACAAAACAAAACCATTGGCGGAGAAACCGTATTCTGGGCCTCACAACCGCAAAGCTCAATTGGTAATCCACCCCAGATTGTGGCTTTTATAATTGTACTGGCCTTTTTGTATTTATTTAACTTTTTTGTCTTCAAACCAGAAAAGGTATTATTTTTTATCTGTATGCTGTTAGCTGGTTCATTGGCAGTATTTAAAATTTACGGTGGGGTAGTATTGCTTACTAGCTTAAGCTTAGTTGGTTTATGGCAGCTTATTAGGGAGAGAAGGTCTCACATTTTACTTTTATCCATAGCCAGTGGACTACTTTCGGCGCTGCTATATTTTCCCAATGCTTCAAATACCGGATCCTTTCTGATTTTTGAGCCTTGGTGGTTTATTAGAACTATGATAGTAGCTCCTAATAAACTTAACTGGCTGGATTTGGAATTACGAAGACAAACCTACGTAGCTGACCATAATTATAAAAGAGTGATCCAACTAGAACTTACAGGATTTTTGATTTTCTTTTTTGGTAATCTGGGAATGCGTTTTTTTGGTCTTTGGAACTTAACAAAGCTTTCAAAATCTTTTTTTCTAAATTACTTTAACCAGGTTATTGTCTTAATAATGCTCACCTCTCTTATCCTACCATTACTGGTTTTACAAAAAGGAGTGGCTCCTAACACCATTCAATTCCTTCAGTATTTTCTGATTTTGTCCGGTATCATTTCTGCTCCAGTGATAGTTGGAATGCTTAGCTGGTTAAGGTTTAGGTTTTTAATACCGGCTTTAGCTTGTGTAATAATTTTGCTGGCTGTTCCCACCCAACTATCACTAATTACCGGCTTTTACTCCCGGCCGCCATTTACAAAAATAACCAGTCAGGAACTAACAGCTTTACAATTTTTAAAAGAACATACACCTGTTAATAGCATTATCCTTACTCCTGCCTTCAATAAATACTATCAGTCAAATGACCCCATTCCACATATTTGGGCCTGGTCTGATACCGGTTATGTAGCTGCCCTGTCAGCTAAAAGAACTTACCTGGCAGACACTGAGCAGGTAGATATCATGGGTTATGATTTTAAAAATAGATTAAAAGCGGAGCAGGAAATATTTGAACAAACAGACCCTAAACTTTTTACGCAACAGATTAAAAGTTTAACAGTAGACTATCTATATTTTCCCATACCACAACGACCTAAAACCGACCTTTCTAAAACATCTTTTATAAAAGTCTTTTCTAATCCGGAAGTTGAGATTTGGAAAATTTAAAAAATCAGCAAATAAATTAAGGGGCAAATTACTAAAATACCCATTACCATAAAAAATATCCGATCCCCGTTTACTTTGGTAGAAAAGTCCACCAAAACCATTCTCAAAACTTCTGTTGCATTGCTAGGCTTATGTAGAGTCACGTAAGATAAACTGTCTTCCGAAAGCTTTTGATTAACCATAAATTCCTGACTCCAAACCGGTTTTTTATCGGTTAAAAATACCTCCAAGCCATCATCTTTACTGGAATCCGGTGAAGCAATTGACCAGGTAAATTTTTTATTCAAAGAAGATGCTATTGGTTCAAAAAGAATTTTGACAAACTGTCCATCAGCAATATTTTCTCCTTTTAAAGTAATCTTTCTGATCAAGGTATTATTCTGATCATAAAGATTAAAAATGGTCTCGTGCTTGTTTGCCAGACGGGGGTTTTTTAAACTCACTCCAATTCCTGCCAAATTATCACGAGTGGAAATAAGCGACTGATAATATGTGTACTGACCGTAGATTTTTTTGGTATCCTTTAATGACGGCTGAACATCTCCCGGGATATTTCTTACCGCAAAGGTTAATGCTATCGGTAGAATAACTATTAAAAAAATAACAAAACTTATTGCAAATATAACAAATTTCATGTTTTTAGCATCTTAAAACTTCTAAAAATCAAGACCAGGCTAGTTCCAAAAAGTATTGAGTGAATGGCTCCTTGCAGAAGATAAGGGTCATAAATTTTCTGTAACACCAAAAAAGGTGTTGGTAATAAATTATAAAGTGGACTTAGTGCAGAAAGTGTTGAGACAGTCATAAACTTATCATCAAAGGTCAGGGGAATTACAAAGGCCAAACTCAACCACACCCATGCCAGTTTGCCCAGGATATTTGGTTGAGTAACGGAAAAAATTATTAAGAAAGGAACTATCCAAAGTAACCAGGCAATATGATAATGAATTGTTGAAAAAAGCAGAAGTAAAACACAAAAAATTGACAGCCAAACCTTATCAGAATTTAAATTTTCCGTTAGTTCCATGATGAAAAATGCTGTTAGCGACAGTACTCCGACCATAATGGCTTCACCAAAGCCAATGGGAATTCCGGGAAAAGCAATTCTGGTAGTTAAACCGGAAATTAAAGCAGAGTTTAAAAAAGCACTTGACCAAAAGGGCAAAATTATTAAAAACATTGTAGTGATGGCTGCTAAAAATAATTTGATTGCCGCTTTAGCACTTTTTGCATAAATCATCAAAAACGGCAAAAAAAGCATTGGGTAAGCCTTAAAACCTGCAGCCAAACCAAGCATAATACCTGCCAAAACTATTTTTTTATTTCTAAAAAGTAATAAACTAATCAGGGATAGAACAACCGAAATAATATCAATATTGGAGTAAATATAAATGATGGCAATTGATAAAGGATTAAACAACCATAAGATAAATACTTTTCTTTTTTTGTCCGTGTCGGAAAAAAAGCGTATTAATAAAAAGGGGATTAGCAAATCAAGTATTAAATAGGGAAGTTTAAGGACAAACAGATAACGGAAAGTGCCAATGTTATTTCTGGCTTGCTCAGAAGCATCAGAAAGCCAATTATTAAATTGCGGTTCCAAAATAGGAGTGGCTAGTATTTGATAGGTTCCCAGAAAAAAATAAGTCAGCGGAAAATAAACAAAATCCTCTTTTATTGTCAAATTACCTTTGTTATTAGTTAAATATGAATAAATATTAAATACGCCTTGTTTTAAAAATGAAGATTGAAAATAATAAGTTTTAATATCCGGGTGAAAATAAAAAGGCATGATTAATATCCGAAGCAACACAGCTAAAACAAACAGTTTTTTTAATTTTAACTCCGAAATAATCTTAAGCATTTATTGACTTCTGGTAATAATCTGACCGGTTAACTGATCTTCACTGATGTAAAGAGCTTTTTTATTTAAACTTTTAAAAAATTGATCAACACTACCCTCAGGAAGAAAACCGATATATACATTATCAAATTTTTTAAAATTGCGACCCATTACTATGGTTTTCTGTTGATTTTGATCTATGACAAGCCGAGGATCTATTCCTGCATAAACAGGAAATCCAAATTCAATACCGTCAATTTGGTCTGACAAAAAGATAACCTGATACTTTGATTTATTTTCCAGAGCGTTATTTGAAGCCAGCTTAGCCGAATAGGCCCAGAATTTAGCATATTCGCTTGGTGCAAGAAAATAAAGTTTCTGTAAAAAGAAAGTAAATTGAATCAGAAATAATAAGGAAACTAACAGAAAAGCGATTTTGTTCTTTTGACCAAACAGACTAAGTAAACCTAGGGCAGATAATATTGCCATAGGAGGGAACATCAAGGCACTTCTTAAAGCATGTGGATCACCAATAATAGCTGTTGGAATAGGGGCCAACAGTATCCATAAGATTAAAAAAACCATATTTTTTTTGTCTTTCCATAGGCTAAGTAAACCTATTAAAATTAAGATCCATTCCACCAGGTAAAACTCTCCCATAGTTGCCATATTATGACGGGGGTTTCTGTCACCATGTATAAACAGAAAATCCGTGGAAAAATTTTGCAGATAATTTTCACCCACAATTTTTAGGTATTCAACCGGTTTATTGTGGAAGTATTTCACAAAACTCTGCGGCAAGTGGCTTATACTTCTTTCCAGATCAATTTTCTGCTCTATTTTGCCGGCTAAATCTTTTTGTGAAAAAACATTAATGCTAAAAAACCTGACTTCTGATCCTCCGACAAATGTCTGACTAACTGAGGCTAATCCTAAAATAATTAAAACAACTATAGCTACCAGCACATATTTTTTTGCCAGACCAGCAAAGATTTGTTTTACGCCAATAAACCAGACCAGCAATAACAAAAGTAGTGGTAGAGCTACTTTATATGTAGGATATGTATGTAGTGTTAGCCCAAAACTGACAGCTGAAAATAAATAAAGAATCGGTTTCTCTCTGGCTTTAAGAAACAGATAAACACCCAGCAAGGCTAAAAACAAAGCAAAATGGGCTTCAAACCCTCCTCTGCTTAAAGATATATCCCATGCAGATACACCAGTAACAATGGCTGCTGCTATTCCGACTTTTTCCGAGAATAGTTTTTTGCACAGGAGATAAAGCAGAATTATGATGCCCAAACCGGATAAAATTGATAAAGCACGAACTCCCAACGCTGTGGGCCCAAATAAGGCTACAAAGGGCATGGAGGCATAAACATATCCTCCTGGTCTCCCTGCACCCATCGGGAAAGTTAAAGGCAAGAAATTACCCAGCTGGTCGTGTCCTGTCTTAACTAAAGAATTAACATCCAAAGCAATGGTTAATTCATCTCCATAAAGAGAAAGCGGACTGGTGTTAATAAATACTATTCTTAAAATTAACCCCAGTAGTAAAATAATCAACAAAATAATTTTTTTATTCATTTAATTATTAAACTGATAAATAATTGAATCATCATTTTCAAATATTTTTTTAATAGATAAGTCCTCACTTAATCTTACATTAAATATTTTCGGAAGATAAATATAGCTAATATGATGAGTTTGCAAAAAATTAAGATCCGGACTGGAGGATTTAAAGAAAAAATCTTTGGAGGCAATTATCCTTTTTTTATAATCGGTTAAGAGTATCTGATTTTGGGATTCATCTTCCAGAAAGACAGGCTTTGCGCTGATGGCCGAAACATAAGCGGTAGTATCATAGGCAAAGAGCGGCCATGGTTCTGACAAGCTCTTTTTTAGATTATTATCATAAGGGTATGTTAAAACAATTCCATCAGGCTGCGATTTTAAAAATTGTAATGCCTCCACTTCCTGACTACTAATAAAGGCGTGCGGCTGGTTAGTTAAATAACCATTAGCTGTAGCCCAGGAATTAATCGGGGTAAGTACTAAGATAATTAAAACCAGCGGAACTGTAATAATCTTTTTGAATTTGCTAACAAGCTTTAAAATCACTATTCCATTAACTAAAGCTGCCGTATACAAGAAATAATAACTAAACTGAATTGTATTCCACGGATTACCAGCCTGAATAAAAAGAATTGGAATCACCAGAGAAAGAAAAGAAAATATCAGCAAAAACAGCTGTTCATTATTTTTAAAAATCGATTTAATCCTGATAAGACTGGTCAAAGAGAATACTCTGGTACCTAAATTGCCGGCAATAAATATCAAAAGGCTGAGTATTTCTACCCCGAAAAATTTAAACCAATTATGGCTAGTAAATCCCACTGATCTGGCTAAGGATAGTCTATACCAGCCAACCCGATCAGGAGAGTCAATCATGGCGTGAATAAACCAAAAAGGAGAGAAAACCATTAGCTGCTGACCCACACTAAAATTGGCTATGAAAAGAAATGCAGAAACAATAAGGCTTAGGGCAAAAACTAGAAGATGTGAAAGTGATTTCTTTAATATTCCAACTATCAGTAAAGTTAAAAGGATTAGAATCCCGGCATAGGCTTTAAAAGAAATTAAACCTCCGCAAAGCAAGGTTAAAGCAAAAATCAACAATTTGTCTTTTTTGGAAACTAAAGGTAATAGTTGCAAAATTGCGATTACGATAATAAGTGAGATAGCAAAAGGAGGATTTAGATTAAAGGATATTGATTGATTGGCCCAAAAAGCCGACTCACCTCCTAAATGTCTTTCCCTTAAATATTCCACAATCCAACCAAAAGAACCGGCAAAATAAATAAAATACAAACTGAATAGGGCAGCTATTTTAGATCTCACCAGATAATAAGTCCCCAGTCCCAAAAGCAGCGAAAAAACCACCGGATAAAATCTAAACACCAAATCAGCCACCGGAATGGAAGATAAGTAATTAGTAGCAGCAATTAGCAAATCATATAAATAGTGATAATTCTTTAAAATCGTTCCGGCAAAAATTGGGTTTTGCGAAGGCACCTGCTTTAACAGCTGATTGATTAAGGCCATATGCCAAACTCCATCATGAGTATTTGGTCCCCAAAAACCGACACCATAGGGGAAAGTTAAACCGCTTTGAAAGGTTGGTATTACCTGAAAAACCGTTCCCAGAATAATCATCATTAATATGGCAAAATCAGGCAGGTCTTTTGTTTTGGGTAAAACAAACTGTTTTAGATCTTCTAAGCAATATTTAAAAAAGATAAAAAGAGTAATCAGCAAATAGCCATAAATAAAAATTCTTAAGTTTAACAGTGAAAGTATATAAAAAAGTAATGTAAAACTAACCAAACCACTAACTGTTGATAAAAATAATGACTGCGCCAAACTGACCGGCTGCTTGAGACTCCTACGGGTTAGAATAAATCCAGGAATCATAATACAAATCAGTAAAAAACCAACGAACTCTATGGTTTCCAGTAAAACCGAGGTGAATGAAAAAATAAATCTACCTTTCACTACTGGGGTCTTGATACTAACCGATCCGCTATTATTTTTAGTAGCTTGCAGGATAGTAGTATCAATTGAAGAAATTTTTCCATCTATTTCAATATCTCTTGGTAAAAGTCCAATTTCACGGCTTTTTCCTGCCTCATTTTGATAAGTAATGGAGAATTTTTCACCCCTTTGACTAACGTTAAAATCTTTAATTTTACCCTGATCAATTAGTAATTTTTGTCCAAAACTAACCTCATCCAATACCCGGGTAGCAGAAGTAGCAAAATTAACCTGTGAACATTTTTCCCTTAAACAAAGCTCCTCTTCTCCGTCAATATATTGGCGGATGTCGCGAAAAACTGAACCGTCATTGTTATAAAACCAACCAACCCGGTAATAAGGATTCATAAACCAGACCACTTTTTTAAAACTGCCTAAAGGATCCGGTGCCACAATAACCTGAGCTGGAGAAAGATCAGGAAAGTTTTGTTTGTACCAGGAAGCAAAATCACTCATTGATAAGATAGACAGATTTTGGTTACTCCTTTTATCTGACAACACTTTGATTTGATTTTGATATTCACCTGAGTATTTATCCCATTGATAGGAATTTTCTAAACCAACTACCAGCTGAGAGAAGCTATTAAATTTTTGATTGCTATAAATATCTAACAGTTTAGAAAAATATTTAATATCCAGTTTATGGTAATCAATATAATCATTTGGCTGAACACTAAAAGTACTTTCAAAAACTCCATTGCCATAGGAGTTAACCGGATCCCGCGGGGCCCACTGCAACATCACCACCGGTAATTTATTTTCAGTTGTTTGTGCCGGGTGCAGAGCATTATTTTTGGAAGGATAATAGGGAGTGGAAAAATACTGACCCCAGATCTGGTAATTATCAGTAGTGTATTGATCTGAAACAATCATACTGGCGGTAATGCCATATTTTTTTTGCATATAATCAAGTGAGTATGCATCGATCCACCAGGCACCCACTGATTTTGGATAATAACCAAAGATCTGTTTAAATTTATCAAAGGCACTATCAATTAGCTTCTCACGATCAGCCGGGGCATACCCTGTTAAAAAAGCGCTCTTGGCATCATGCCAGCTTTGACCTCTTTGATATTGAACGGTTGCAGTATTTGCCCATGAAGGTGTAACTTCCAAAAATAGTCCTTTTTCATCCGGTAGTTTACCCAAATCCTCGATAATCTGTTTATAATTTAAAGCATCGAACCGTAACAGCCAGGTGGTTTTTAAATCCAATTGTTTTAATATCTGAATTTGGCCTTCCACTGCTGTTTCAGGACGCTGATTTTTAAGATCCCAAAAATCCGCTCCTCTAACCGGATTCACTATCGAGACAAAAGAATTAGCTGAGGCAAAAACGTTTGAAGCATTAAGCAAACCCAAAAATAAAAAAATGATCCACAGCGTAAATACTGTCTTAAATTTAGCCATTTCTATAACTTTGATAATATTTCACAATTCTTTGGTTGGCCAAAAAATAAATCAGACCGCAATACAAAACAGCACTGATCAAAACTAAACCCAGTAAACTTAAAAAGTTATATACAAAATACCGGCTTAAAACAAAAGCCACCACCGCCATTACAACTGAGGCGGAAATTGACTGCCAGATGTTTTTTATTACTTCTATTTTTATCATCTTTTTAATAATCAATAGCGGAATAATAGAAGTTACAGAAATTAGAGCCGAGGCCATTCCGGCTCCTAAAAATCCGTAATAAAGTGTAAGTACCGGGGTCAGCAACCATTCCAAAACTGTCCACATCACCATTAATTTTAAAGTGGTTTTTACTTTTCCAGTGGCATTTAAAAAATTGGTAAAGGGTGAAGACAACGTGGCCCAAAAAGCACCAATTGAGAAAAGATGTACCAAAGGCTCAGCTGATTGCCATTTGGCAGATACTACATGTGCTATCAAACTGGGAGCAATGGCATTTAGCCCAAACAACATTGGGTATAACACTACACCGGTGGCAAACAAAGAATCCTCCAGTGTTTCTCTTAAATGCTCTTTGTTATCAGCCAGCCGCGAAAAAGCCGGGAAAGTAACTTTGGTCATAATATTCATTACCTCAAGCGGCAAAAAAGCCAAAGCCTGAGACCAGGTAATTAAACCAACTCCCACACTCCCCACCATCCGGGCAATTACCAAAGGCACCAGCCGGTCTTTTAAAAGAGCCAGCAAAGAATTAAGTTGAAACGGTAACCCAAAGCTTAGTAAAGCTTTTATTGATTCCTTAGACACACCAATCGATACTTTCCAGGGAGCCAGAGTATAAATTAGAACCACACCGGCAATACTTCTGGCGGCAGTGGCCCAGCTAAAAGCCGAGATAGAAAAATTGGCAAATACCAAAAAAATCAGTATTAAATTAAACACAATAGTTTCAGAAACCTCAATTGCCACCAGCATCTGAAACTTTAACTCCCTTTCCAACAAAACCGATGGGACCACTTTTAAAGAAACCAGAAAAAAACTGACCGCTAGAGTCCTAATCAACCACATTCCCTGAAAATTAAGATTATACAAAGAGGCAAAATAAGGAGCCATCACAAATACCACCAGGCTAATTAAAAAAGCCAGCATGGTTTGAATGGTAAAAGTAGTTTTGATGTCTTCAATACTAATTTCTTTTTTTTGAATTAAAGAAGCAGCCAAACCAATGTCAGAGAAAAAAGCAAAAAAAGCCAGGATAGATGAGGCAATATTAAAAACACCAATGGTGGAAACCGGCAGAATCCTGGCCAAAATAATATTAATGGTGAAATAATTAATAGCCAAAAGTATGGCTTTTCGAAAAGTTAAACTTAAAAATCCTTTGGCAATCTTTTTCTTAACAGAAACTTCCATCTTAACTGATTCCCTTTTTATAATAGGCCATCCAGCGTCTTACTCTTTTAAAACTGGTAATATATAAAGCTGCCAAAATAGTGAATCCGGCAATTGATAGCCAATTAGAAATCAACCTTATTTGTGTGTCATAAAGCCGGGCGTAGACTTTATGGTCTCCCTCACCTAAAATTATGGTCATCAGACCTAGGCTATTACTTTTATAATCAACTTTAGTTTCCACACCGTCAATGTAAATTTTCCAGTCAGGAAAATAGTACTGCGACAAACGGACAATAGTATGTGTTTTTGTCAGTGCATTAAAACTAATCCAGTTAGTTCCTTCCGAATAATTATAAACTGTAGCATCTCCTGTTAAAATCTCATATCGCTTGGTGGCTAACTCTGCTGGGGGGGCTTTGGCAAAAATTGGCAGATAATCAAAAATCGATCTTTTAATTTGTTTGTCAAAATCTCCATCAGACAAACGCTGACTATCACTGGTTTGAATAAATTTCTCCGGCCGAAAATAGGAAAAGTTTAAGATAACTACCAGTATTATTAATACCAACCAGATCATTCTTTTAAACTTTAAGTTAGTTAATACAAAACTACCACAGATAAAACACAAAAAGAAAATGATCATCATTAAAAATCTCCAGGGAAACTGCAGATATTTTAAAGGCTCAATGGCTTTCCAGATAAATTCCGACCGCGGGTGTATCATAAACACAAAAAATAAAATAGCCACCGAGCTTAAAATGATGCTTAAACTAATCCATCTTTGTTTTTTCCATAGCAACTTGGCGCTAAACAGTGCCAAGACCCAACCGATTAAATGCACCCAGCCAATTTGAAAAGACAATCCGTCTTTTTCTCCACCCGGCACTTCTCTAACTGAAGCTCCCCAGCCCCAGGTTCTTTCGATAAATAATTTTCTAAGTCCTTTAAAATGTTCTGTGTAGGAAAAATAACCAAAGGTAGTAGAGTCAACATGAACCAAATTCTTTTCAAAAAGCATTGGCAACAGATAAAAAGATGAAAGTAAAATACCTAAAACAAAACCTAAACAGCTATACCAGATAAACTTTCGTTTTCTGCTACGCATAAACAAAAATACGGCCCAAACAATACTAATCGGAAAAAAGAACATGGCTGATAAGTTATGGGAAACTATTAATATTCCTTGGAGAAAACTCAGTAGAACCAGATTAACTATTGTGGGATTTTCTTCAAGTCTGGCCAAAGACCAGAAAATGGCTGGAAAAAGCATTAAGGCCCACAGCTCTCCCATCGCTCCTCTGACATAAAAATCAACACTATGGTAAGGCGCAAAACTATAAAATATAGCTGATAAACTGCCACCTAATTTCCCCCAAAATTTTCTGGCCAATAGGTACATAAAAATGAATGAACCTAAAAAGCTAAAAGCAAACATTATTTTTGCCGAAATTAATAAATTATGAGTAAGAAAATAGAAAATTTCCCCAAAATAATAAGCCAGTGGGGCATAATAGTTAAAAATAGGATAGCCGTACAAGCCACCAAGATCCGGCACCCAGCGGCAGGGGATTTGATGATCCTTAAAACATTTATCAATTTCATAAAGTCTGATGATTTGAACATCATCATGATGAGTAAAATAAGGAGCAGCAAAAAGAGGCCACAGTAAACTGGAAGTAAGTAACATTCCCAATAAAAATTCTTTGTGTTCTAGTAAAAACTTCTTCATTTAGGGTAATTTTTCCTGATTACCAATAGTCCCGCAGCCACCGCAATTGAAACCAGTGAAATCCAATTTCCGGCCGTTCTAACCGGAGTGTCTTTTAACTCAATTTTGACGTTGAAATTACCTTTTGGCAATTTAAATTGAATCAGACCCATGTTTGAGGGATTCTCCTGAACAATCATCCGGTCATTAGCGCGGACTTCCCATCCGGGAAAATAAGTGATCGGTGCCTCAATTATACTCTCATCCGATGCTTTGATGTTGGCAATAAGGGAAGTTGAGCTTCTTTTGACATTGGTGACTACAATATTTCCTTTATCCGACTTGGGAGTATCAAACACCGGACCGTCTACGGTTTGCACCCAAATTGGCAGATAATCTTTGGTTAAATCTATTCCCTGGCGCATTTTATCTTTATTTACAAACTTATCAAAAAAAGCATCATCAGAATATTCTTTTGGTTTGAAATAAGAAATAGTAGCAATCATAGAAACAACTATAACCAGACCAATAAAAAGATTTTGTTTTTTTGTAATCAAAGGGGTGATTGCTCCGCCTGCTATGGCCACTATAAAAATTGAGATAGCCAAAAATCTCCAGGGGAATTGAATAAAAGCCATCATGGGAAAGGCTTCCCAGATAAAGGCAGATTTATTGTGTTGAAGAAAAATCGATAAAGCAAAACTGATTCCTAAAAAAATAGACATTGCCAGTAATTTTTTGTTTTTACGGAAGACCACTGTCAGTATTGCTGTAACCAGCAAAATTACCCAGTTAACCGCACCCACTTGAAACGATAATCCATCATTAGGTCCCCATACTGAAGATCCATATCCCCAAAATAGAGAAAAAAATTGTTTAATTGCCACAAAATGGGCCCTGAAATTAAAATAGCCAACTGTTAAATATTTGGTCTGAATAAAATCTCTTTCCAAAAAAGCCGGCAATAAAAAAAAGGCGGCCAGTCCAATTCCTAAAATCCCTGCCCCGGCAAAACCTAAAAGACCTTTTAGGTTTTTAGACTGCCAAATTAAATATCCCATCCACAAAATTAGAAATGGCAATAACATTAAAGTTGTGACGTTGTGAGTTAAAAATAATCCGGACAAAGATAATGCCAGAAAAATTCCATTTCTAACACTGGTCTGCTTTGCCACTTTCAAGCAGCAATAAAAAATCAACGGGAAAAAGATAAAAACCCAGGTTTCTGATAAAGACCCTCTGACATAAATGTCTACTGCCCGATAAGGGGCATAGGTATAAAGCACACTTGATACAAGCGCTACCTTCTTACCAAACAGCTCCTTGATAAAAATATACATGGTGATGGCAGACAAAATACTGGCCAGCATAAACAGGATTTTGGCAGTCCACAGGAAATTAAATCCCAGCAGATGAACCAAAGCCCCTATATAATAAGGAAGGGGAGCGTAATAATTAAAAATAGGCTCTCCAAAGCGTAAATCCGGCGCCCACCTAACCGGGAATTGTCCCTGCGCTAAAGCAGTACTCATCTGATTTAATCTGGCCACAAAAATATAATCTTGTGTATAAAAAAATCTGGCATTAAAAAAAGGCAGCAACGTTGGCAAAGTCATTAAAATTAAACCTAAAATGAAAACCATGGGTTTTTTCATAAATTATTTCTCTGGTAAGACTTGATAAAGAACAATTGCATCGGTAAATCCGGTTACACTGGATTTGGCTTTGGGAAATTCCATAATCAGTGTTAAGTTTTTATCAGCCTTTTCCAGATCTTTTTTATTTCCGACAAAATAGGTTGGATGATCTTTGGCCGCTTCTCTAATTTTTGCCGAAATAGTAGCACTGCTACCAATGACAGAAATTTGGGCCTTATCCAGATAAATATATAATCCATCAGGCAGTGTGCCAAAATACCCGGCTGTACCCACTACCACCGATCCGGTCTTTTTTTGATCAATTAAATAACTGGCTATTTGTTTAAAGCCATACCCGGCTGTCCATTCTTCAAAATAACCGATTCTTTCTTCTTTAGGTAAACTATTTGGAGGAGGATTACTAACCAGTTGATAGTCAAACCAAAGCGGTAAAATTCCCACAATTAATACTGGCAATAGAATTTTTATAACAGGGGATAATTTGATCTTCTGTGATATCTCATCCATTCCGTATCCGGCTAATACCAACAGTGGTGCAACAGATGTCAGTAAGTATCTAGCGGTAAAGGTTTTTAAAAACGCCATCGATAAAAGCATGGGAAGCAGTGCCCACAGAAAAACTATCCATCCGAGCTTATTTTTGTTCTTAACCATAAACCATAAACTACTAGCTATTAACAAAAGAACTGGCCAAGTGAACAATTTGGGAAACCAATCCGACATATCATGAAAATGCGGAATAAACGGATCTAAGGGTCTGCCAATTAGCTCAACAGGAGAAAATACATAGTCAGCATTACGGGAAGATAAGGAATGAAAATTTGGTCCTAGGCGCAGCATGTTATACGCAACCAGTGCAATCACCACCGCCACTCCCCAAAGTAAAACCAACCTGACCAGCCGGTATTTATCAGTCGTAACTCTTTTGAAAGCCAATATTGAAACCGGCAAAATTAAACTATTTAACATGCCCGGAGTTTTAGTTAACACTGCCCCACCTAACAAATAACCCAGAACCATGGCTAAATCCAGTCGCATTTTTTGTACCAGCAGGATGGCCAGATAAATAATCCAGATGGTAAAAGCTGATGCCATAGAATCTACTAAGGCCATCCGGTCAAAAAAAACTGTGTAAGGAGTAATTACATAAATTAGACTAGCCCACAAAGCAGCTTGAGAGTTAAATACTTTTCTGGTCAGAAAAAAAACCCCCAGCATGGTAAAAAAGCCGGAAAGTATTGATAAAAATCTACCGGCATATAAAGGATCGGAAAAGATCTTAAAAAAAGGAATCATTACCCACATAAACAAAGGGGTTTTACCGTCAGACAAGGATACAAAACGAAGAGTAGGCTCGGACTTCATCACCTGAGCCCAGCGGACATAAATAGCCTCATCAGCAAAAATCGGCTGCGAAGTTAAATTAGGAAGTCTGAGCGCAAAATAGGCCGCAATCAAACCTAAAAGTACTATTATTTCAACTTTGTGTTTGCGTACAAAATTCACTATCTTATTGTACGTCGCTTAAGCGCACTAGGCAAGCCCAACAAATCCCCAACCTATCTAAAAGTATCTATTAAATAATTCTTTAATAACACCCTCAGTATTCTTTTCATTTTGATTTCTTGAAACTATTCCTGCAAGAAATTCTTTTTGTTTTCTACTAATCTCACCTGGTCCTGAGCTTTTTAAGTATTCTACTGATTGATTTGATAACTTCCTGAAAATTAAATCCATTTCTCCGATTTCTTCGTCAACCAACAGTGCATTGGGATTTATCCCCAGTAACCTGATTCCGTCTAAAGTTCTTACTCGAGACAGGGCAACATATCCCATTCCAAAAGCAAAGGATTTAGATAAATCAATCTCAGCCACCTCTAAGCTCATCCCCTGGCTTTTATGTACGGTAATTGCCCAGGCCAACCGAAGTGGTACCTGATTAATCTCAGCGAGTATTGAATCATTTTCTTCAAATTGCCAGCTAGATGGAGATGCTACAATCTCCCGACCTGAATAGGTTTCTACTATTGGGTAACCATCATCAGTATCAAAATCAATTACTTTTCCTAAAGTTCCATTAACATAACCTTTACTCTTGTTGTTTTTAATAAACATCACTACTGCACCTTCTTTGACGACCAGTGTTTCAGGAGCCAAACAACCTTTTTTTAATGCCTCTATCAAGTATTTCTTACCCTTACTGGTCATTTCATAAATATGCTCAGGTTTGTCTATTCTTGCAAGTTCAAAACTATTAATTGCGTCAACATCAATATTATGTGTATATAGCCTGGTTGGTTTAATTTTACTTTGTATGTTCTTATTTAACCTGCCGGAAAGTTTTTCAAATGTGTATTCACTTACTTCCCTTGATCTTATTTCATTAAGAACTTTTAAAAATTCATTATCCAATTGCCTGTGTTGTTCATCCAGGTAACAGACAGTTAGATTCAGCTCTTCCCAGGCCCCGGATTTAAAAGCAAAACTTGAATCCGGATAATCTTTTTCATTAATCGGCGGTAATTGAAAAAAATCTCCACAAAGTATTACCTGTAATCCTCCGAAAGGTTTTGTATTTTGCCTAACCTGCTTACAAACTTGATTTACCAAATCCAATCTGTACGAGTGAAACATAGATATTTCATCAATAATTAAGACTTTTGCAGCTTTAATTCTTGCCTGGGTATTTGTATTGAACGCAATTCTGGATAGATCGGATTTAGTAAGATTGTTTTTTATACCAATCGCTGACCAGGAGTGAATGGTAGATCCGTTTAAATGTGTAGCAGCAATACCTGTTGATGCAGTGATAGCCACTCCAACTTTGTTTTTCTTTAGGAAGTCTATGTAAATATTTAGAAGGTATGTTTTACCGCTCCCGGCTTGACCTGTCAGATAGACATTTCTTCCCATCATTAGCAAATCAAGCGCTTCCTTTTGAGTCATAATCAGTAAATTAATTTTTTCTCACACATTCTACACTAATCCGTAGCTTACCCGAAGTCAAGAGCAAACTAACCCCCCAGCAAAATTGGGATTATGTTCACGGTTTTATCAACATAAACGTGAAATATTACTTAAAAGCACAGATTTTCACGGTTTTGTACAGTTTTAGGAAATCTTTAAGTGAGACTTAAGAGTAAAAATCCAATCCTCATCAGCCTCAAAATTACTGTTTTGCATCTTCTGATTCAATAGCCATTCTAAATATCCTTTATCCAGCACTATTATTTCCTCTACTGCCCGGCCTTTATATTTTCCAAAATTGAAAAACTTAATCAGAAATGGGTTGACTGATACCTCTATCATTTTCTCAATTACTTTATCCTCTGACCCATAAATCTTTAGCATTTGTTCAAATAAACTCATAAACAACGCTTCAAGCACTAATACATCACTTTTTGCATCATGCGCATCTACAATAACATCTAATTCCAAATAGTAACGAAGATATTGTAAGTTATATTCCGGAATTAGCCCTTCCTCATCCAAAAATCTGGTAACTTTTAATGTGCAGATGAATTTATCAACTTGAATTCCTTCCATCCCCAGCATATGAATATCAAATGAGGCATTATGGGCAACCAAAATATTGTTTTTTAGCAGTTCTTCCAAATCCTTTTTCATTGAAGAGGAACTAAACTCCTGTTCATCTTCAATCATTTTATTGGTAATATGAGTAATACTTTGAGCCTTAATTGATATTGGAAGGGGCGGTTTAAAATATTCAGAATGTATTTTATTATTGTAAGAGTAGCAAACCTGAAAAAGCCGGTCTTTTAAAAGATCATTTCCTGTTGTTTCCGTATCTAAAAAAACTAAATTGTTCATAAGAAAATTTATACGTGGAATTTGGGATGACACATAATTATCTCACTTTTAATTCCAAATCTTCTTTTTGAAGATCAAATTTTACTATAAATTTATCAAAAAATCCCTTTTGACCAACTATTCCATAAGCATTATTAACCATCACCATAAAACCTACATCAGTAGTATATTCCAATCCCCCAACTTTTAATGAAACCTTGTGTATATAATAATATTGAGGAGAGCCAGTTACCCCTGAAACTTGATAGCACTCTCCTTTTACTAAATCTATACCTAGAACAATTGCCAAAGAGGCATCAAATATACAAATGTCTGCACCAGAATCCACTAATACCTCATAAGGAATTTCTATATCATTTTTAATAACTTCAATAAGAATTACCGGACGCAAAATAGAGGGGGCATATTTCTTATACCGAAATTTCATTGATTAGAACCAACATATGCAGTTAGACTCGAAGGCATCTTAGTTAAAATAGGTTTAGAATAACCTAATTTTCTCGCTTTATCCCAAACCAATTTAGCAGTTTTACCGCTAGCTAGAACAGTTTTCTCATCACTTTTTAAAGCAACCCAGAGACCTTTGTATTTTTTATAGATATTACTCCAATCAATTGCCATATGATTAATTATACAACAAACTAATTATCCATTTCTCCCTTAAAAATTTATCCATACCAGCCTCAAAAAGCTACAGCCCTGAGAGAAATTGAAGGGTCCCCAAAATTCCCCATCGAACTTTGTGCAGGATCCTCCCAGGTGTACAATGGGATTATCTAGCACCACAGGAAGGATTGTATTGTTTTCTAATTAGAGATTCTATTTGTAAACGAGTTTGTTCGTTGGCTATTTGCAATATATAAAGATGCAAATACCCAACTTTATTTACTTCCCAACGGTTTTGCCTTGGATGGTTTAGAAACCTATTATTTAAATCTTCAGTCTGGCCTACATCTAGCAACCTAGATTGATCATCTAATATTGTATATACTGCCGCAACTATATCTATAAAACCTCTATAAGGATCTAATGATCCTTGAAAATTATATCCAGATACATTCATTAGTATCATCACCTCCTCAACACTTAATTGACTATTGACATTTAAAAAGTGTTGTACTATTATTACAACAGCTATGACAAAAAGTCAAGACTTTACCATTCAAACCTTCGGAGAATTTTTCAGACAAAAGAGGGTTGCTATTGGTTTTACCCTTAGATCTTTTTGTGAAAGATACGGTTACGACCCTGGGAATATCAGCAGAATCGAAAGAAATATTCTTTCCCCTAGTATAGATAAACAAAAACTTGAAGGATACGCTGTTGCTTTAAAAATACCCCGAGATAGTGAGGAATGGACCGTATTTTTTGACCTTGCTCATTCTGCCAAGGGTAAAATTCCAGAGGATATCATTAAAAGTCCGCATATGCTTTCCATATTGCCTGCTTTTTATAGAACAGCCAGGGGAGAAAAACTGGACAAAGATAAGATTAAACAATTAATCAAACTCCTCAATGATGTTAATAAATAATGCAACGTCCAAATTTAAAACTTATAGATGTAGTCCATGCTGCCGATGAATTTCTGAAAATTTACCATCCCTCCCTTTCCTTGCCTATTCCTATTGAAGATATAGTTGAACGAAAAATAGAAATGGTTTTATTTGTTATACCTGGCATTAAGTTCCTTATAGGAGTAGACGCATTTATAAGTTCTGATTTTACTCAACTTACTATTGACGAAGATTGTTTTATAAAGTATCCTGAGAGGACAAGATTTTCAATTGCCCATGAGATAGGCCATTTAATTTTACATAAAGAGTGGTATGAGAAATACGGCCCAAAAAATCTTGAAGATTATCTATCTTCTCACGATCGAATGGATGGGCAAATTTACAAGTATATTGAGATACAAGCCCAAACTTTTGCCAGTTTAATTTTAGTGCCTAAAGAGTTATTATTTGGCGAATTAAAAAAAAGGCTCGGTAGAATTCCATCCATGGAATCACCAGAAGTATTGGCTCCAATTATTCAAGACCTACCGGAAATTTTTAAAGTTTCTGATGCTGTTATCCTCAGAAGGCTTCAAAAAGAAAATATTATAAAGTTTAATTCCTAATATATTCTCCCTCTACAACTGCAATTTCTTCCGGTTTGAGGCCGCAGAGTTTATAATCTACTCCATCAATTTTGTTTAGAAAAAGTGCTAACTCTAGTTTTAATTCCATAATTGTATATTTTCAAATAAAACTCTCTTAAAGATTATTTGTAACAATACCATTTTCTTTGAAGCTGAAATATCCACTTGAAGTAATTATAAGATGATCAATTATAGATATACCTACTAATTTACCTGCCTCAATAAGTCTTTTCGTTGTAGATATATCTTCTTCTGAGGGTTTAGAATCACCTGATGGATGATTATGCGCAATAATAATTTGTGCAACATTATCTTTTATCGCCTTTTTAAAAACCTCTCTGGGGTGAACCAAACTTGCATTTAAAGTTCCAACAGAAATTTCTTCATTCATTAATTTATTTCTTGTGTCAAAGTATAAAATCATAAAATGCTCTTCCTTCTTGTTTCCTAATTTTGTTTGAAGGTATTCAGCGACTAACTTAGAAGAATTTAATAAAATTTTGGGAGATATTTTTTCTTTTGAGTACTGTTATGTAGGTTAGGAAGCTAGTTTCCGGGAATTCTTTTGGCGGTGGGGTTGGTGGAGATAATTTAACTGATTCTACTAGCAACAGCGGGATAAACCTAAGATCCGGCTACTGATAGTCTTTTCTGTCCATTATTCTTCCATCTGAACCATGAACGAATACTGCTGTCCCAAGGTTTTTTGCAATCGATTCAGCATACCTTGCAGCTTCTTGTTGTGTATTAAATGATTGGCTTATTTTCTCTGACAATAAACTTTTTACTATCCACCCATTTTCTCGCGGAAGCACATGCTGGTCCTTCTTTCCTTTTTCAACAGCTTCTTTATACGCAATAATGGTTGGATTATCCTGATTGGTTTTATATGGTATTTTTTTCATAACAATTATTCCTTTGCGGAGCTTATATAGGAAATTATATCACTTTCCGTCAACTGTTTGCGAGATAAATAATCTATTAGTTTTTGTCTATTAACAAATTCTATATGAGTAAATTGTAATTTTTCGTCTGAGGTATATGAACTTTCCACAATATTGATCTCAACAACAGGGAATTTTTTCGCTATCCACAACAGCGTTCTTCTTGATCCGGCATGTGTTGCATAAAAATGTGCATCTCTAAACTTTCTATCTCTATTTAAAAAAGCAATAAAAGCTCGTTTCAAATCATCAGGTATTACTGCATAAATAATAGGTTTCTTTTTTGCTTTGCTAATCTTTTTCAACTTTATTCCGGCGCCTTCTTCTGTAGATAAAGTTGCATCTAAAATTATGCATCGCCTGCGGTTTAGCTGTGTCACCAAAAACTCGGTTTTTCCGGATGCTGTTCCTCCACATAATAATATTACCTCTTTAGAAGTACTCTCCTTTAAAGCGATTTCAAAGTTCTTATCTGCTAATCTCGCAGATTCGTGATGAAATAATTCCGCTTTTTCAGGGGAATAATCAGGTAGTTTTTTCTTAATTTCATCTGCTGAGATAACTAGTGGCATACCTTTTTTTCTTCCCATATTAAAACATATTAGTAGGGAATTTAGTATATGGGAGGTTGGGAGCTATTTTCCGGGATTTCTTTTGGCAGTTGGGTTGGTAGTGAATAATTTAATACCTAAACTTCCGTCCAGGCCTCTGATATCTTCTACCAGGGTTAAGCGGTGTTCTGTTTGATCAATTGGGGAAATGGCCAGATTATCCCCGGCTAAAAATTCATTAATATAAGTATCATCTTTCCAGACAATCCCCCTCATTTCAATATTTCCAATTTTGTAATTATGATTTAAATTTATATCACTATAATAATTGGAAGTATCTTTAAGCCCATTTGATTTTTGAAACTGTAGCGGGTCAGTTTTTTTATAAAAAGCCAGCAGAATATAGGAAGTATCACGGGCACTGTCCAGCACAAATTGTTGATCCTTAAACTGCTCACTTTTTTTGGCCAGTTCTATATATGGGTAACCATAATTTAAACTTCTTTCATATTTTAAAAGAATAAAGTATTTGGTATAAAACAAACCCAGAGAAAAAATTAGGATCACTGCTATAAATATCCACCGAAAGTTGGGTTTAAGATTTTGGAACCGATAATAAATCCCCATGGCAATAATAATGGTAACCAGCCAAAGAAAAGGTAATACCCTCATGGTATAAAAAGGCTCGGTTGTCAGAGCTGCCGGAATTATACTAACCAAACCATTTATTAAGATAATTTTTATCACCGGCTGCTTAAAAATTTTCAACAACTCCTTTATTCCGAAGAAAAAGGGGATAATCATAAAACTATAAAACACACTCAAATCCGGAATAGAACGGACTGCCTGCGGATCCGGGTCAAAAAAGAGGTTTTTTGGTGATAAATATGCTGTATATTGTGCAGCAAATTTTCTGGTTAAAAAGTAAATATTCTGCAATGCATTACCAGATAGATTACCCCAGTAACCAACCTGATCTAATCTGCGGCTGGAAGCAGCCGTTCCTATTAATAATAGTTGCGGAATTTGTGTGATAACAAATACTGCCACAGCAATCAGGATAATTTTTTTACTGCGGAATGATTTTCTAAAAATTATCAGAAACAAAGCGATGAATAAAATCGTGCTGAGTCTTTGAGCTTGATAAGCATAGGTGGATAAACCAAATAGAAAAGTGGCTGGTATCAGTAGTTTAGGTCGGTTTAAAGACAGCACAAACATCAGCAAACCAGCCAGCACAATTAACAAAGCTAAATTGGCTTCAATGGCATTCCGGCTAAAAAAGATGGCCCAGGGACTGATAGTAACCATTCCGGCAGCAATTAAAGCCAGTTTCTTACTGTCTTTCCTAGGTATTTTACTAATAATTGAATAAGTTAATATCACAATTAAAACTCCTGATATCGCAGAGATAAACCGGGTGGAAAAAATCGACAGATTAAATAGATAAACCGGAATAATAGTTAGATATGTATATAAAGGTGATTGAAAAGTGCCAAACACTCTAAAATACAAAGGAAAATCCTTACCAAAATGATCTTTGCCGGTTTGAAGAAGAGAATAAGCATTATAGCCCTGATAAGCTTCATCCACATTTAATCCAGTGGGTATTTGATCCAGTAAGTAGAATCTAAGAAAAACTGCCAGCACTGTGATTAAAATTAATAAGTATTTCATCACAATATTTTTCTCCTGATTACTGCTAAAAATCCTAAAGTTATCACTGTATTAATTAACGGAAAAAACAATACCGGGCCCAGTAAATAGTTGGCATTAATGACAGAGCTTGCTAATATTGCTGCTATAAAATATAACTTAACACTTAACATTCTTTTTTTAACTACCGCATATATCCCCACCAGGAAAAACGGCATCATTAAAAATGAATATTTTTCAAACTCGCTGACATCTGTTCTTTCCCTGGGGGAACTGCCAAAAAAGTATAAATTAAGGTCTAAAGTGGAAAAAAGATTCTTTTGTAATTTCGTGAAAGGCCGGCTAATCTTTGTATAGTAATAAATAGATATCTTATTGGTATACAGTTTTCCCAAACTGGCTGAATAATATCCATGCCTCTTATTTTGCGAAATATTTTGATCTATACTTTGGGCAGAAATACTTTTATCAAAACCCTGCTGCAAATTAAACAAAATAAGTATCGCAAACAACGCTGCAACTATTGCATTAATAATCCTACCTGATAACTTAATCAGGGAGAATAACAACAGAAAATTAAATATCACTAACACCAGAAGAATTAAAGGATTAACTTTAACAATAAACCAAAACCAGGGGGTTAAAACAAGAACAAGAAGTAAAACCGCATAGGGCATTAATATTTTCCTTTTAAATCATTAATTCTAATGCGGAACATATCATAAATTGCAGCAGCCGCATCTTTGATCACCTGTACCCTTTCCGTATCCACATAATTCCATTCCACCCCTACTTCAGCAATTTTAAAACCATATTTTTTGGCCAGATATAACAGTTCCACATCAAAGCCGGCATTTACTGCTCCGGTATGAGTGTGTAACACTCCCCACTCCCCTTTTATTCTGGGGATGATTTTTTGGATAGCTTTTTGGTCAAAGGCTTTAAAGCCACACTGAGTGTCAGAAAAAGGTAAGCCTAAAATTAAATGACGTAAAATAGAAAATCCCCAAGCCGAGAGTTTTCTAATAAACGGCGCTCCTTTTCTACCACTACGTGAACCGATTACGATATCATAGCCTTCTTCAAATTTTGGCAGGAATTTTTCCAGTTGATTTATCGGGGTGGCCTGATCCATGTCGGTAAACAGAACAATCTCCCCTTTCGCCTTTTCCATTCCGGTCATTACTGCCATGGCTTTACCACCATGTGAATTTTGAATCAGCTTAAACCTTTTCTCTTTTATAAGATACTTCTTAACAATGTCAACTGTTGCATCAGCAGAGCCATCATCCACCACAATTACTTCATATTCCAGCCCGCTTTGGTCAAGATACTTTACCACTTGATCCAGCACTCCTTTTTTTAAGTTTTCCGCTTCATTATAGGCAGGTATTACTATAGATAATTTGTTCATGGTTTGCCGCTGGGATTAGCCACTAGCCGATATATTTTAACTCCACACTGATCCTGCTGCCAGTCAATTTTTGACCAGCCAAATCCGGCCACTTCATATTTTGGACTATGGGTAGGGTCACAAACCAGATCTTCACAAACCACAAACAGCTGCCGGGTTTTTTCTGCAGGGACTGGTTTAGGCTTGTATCCGTATAAATCCAGGTAATACTGATAGGCCGAATCATAATTGTTTTTAGAAAGCAAAGCAAAGTTAAACGGCAGATCATTGGTTTTACCAATGACAAATCTGGCGATAGTTTGAGTTTTCTGCAGCTGATTATTGGGAAGATTCCGCAGGGGATTTTCCTGCAGATTAACCACTGCTAAAATTATCACCAGCACAACTAATCCCAAATTAATTATCCACTTCTCCATTTTCAGTTTAGGAATCCGGATAGCAGATAAGGACCCTAACAGTAAAAAGGGGGCCGGATTTAAAAAACCTAAATAATGATCGTAAATACTTTGCTGATAAAAAGACAGTATAAAAATACCAACAAACAGCCAGACGGCCAATGCCATTGCCACCCATCCCCAGTTAATAACTAGTGCTACAATCACCAGCAAAGACAGTATAATTGTTAAATAGAAATTTTCTCCGGCCATATACCGACCAATTAGTTTATCCAGATAAATAGTCGGCATTTTGGCAATATTACCGATCAAATTTCCCTGAAAGGTTTGGCTTTGGGTAAACAATTGATTGACAGCCCGAAGATTTAACCAGTTATGTCTTAAATCAAAAAATAACAAAGGAGACATTAATAATAAGAAAACTAAAACTGCCAAAATAGTTCCGGATATGATATTTTTGGCCGGTCTTTTATCACTCTTTTGTAAAAGCTCAATGATCCATAATATTCCGGCAATTGGAATTAAAATCAAGGCTAAATAATGCATCTGGGCAGCAGCGGCTAAGGCCGCTGCTGTTAATATTAGCCATAAAAAATTTCTGGTCCGGTGCATTTTATAAAGGCCCAGAATCACTGCCAGAGAAAAAAAGGGGAGGGGATTGGGATTCCAGGAAAACCGGCTGTAATTTATGGTAACCGGAGAAATGGCATACAAAAAAGCGGCAATTAAACCGGCTTTTTTACCAAACCAGATTTTACCAAGATAATAAATAAAGCCAACGGTTAATACTCCGATTAATGCAACCATCCCAGATGCTGCTACCGGGTTTAAGTAAAAAATACTCATTGGTACTGCCATCATGTAGTAATAAAGAGGACCCAGGTAAATATTACCAACAGAAGTTGGTGGACCGATTAAGGGAAAGTGCACTCCGGTAACCATATCCTTAACAATAATGGCATCTCTTCCTTCATCACCCAGAAAAATCATGTATTGATCCAGTTTATAAAACCGTAAAAATGCAGCCAGAAGGAGAACAGTTATAATTAAAATAAAAATCAGCTTGTCGGTTTTAAGAAACCACCATAGTTTCAACAGATCCAAGTATGATTTAAAAATTACATTAATATTAGCTCCAGTTGGTTTACCGGAGCGCCTGGCAAAATGATTAACCCCTACTTGAGCTGTTTTAAAATGGGCTTTTTTGGTCTTGATGGCCAGTTCGGCATTAATCATCGCTCCCCTGCTGGATTCTAAATGAGGAATTTTTTCCAGTACTTTCCTTTTAACCATTTTAAAACCACAATCGACATCTTTTAAAGTTAATCTAAAAAATAAAAGAAGCGATAACATCCAACCTTGTTTAAATAAAATTCTAAATAACGGATCCTGTCTTTTGATGCGGTAACCAATTACCAGATCGTGATTTTCGATTTTTTCCAGGAATTTCGTTACCTCGGCAAAGTCAAACTGGCCGTCACCATCGGTATAAACAATCACTTCATATTTGGCATTATAAAAACCGGATTTTAAAGCTTCTCCGTAACCTAAATTTTTTGGATGATGAATCACTCTAACTCTGGGATTTTTTTTGGCCAAATCATCGGAAACTTTACCGGTGTCGTCTGTGGAACCATCATTAACAATGATTACCTCATAATCATCCAACTCTAATTTTTCCAAGGCCTGCAAGGCCTTATTAACAGTGACAGCAATATTTCCTTCCTCATTAAATACCGGAAAAAATACCGAGAGGTTTTTAATAAACAAGTTTTTTCTTGCAGAAATAGTCATTATAATATGCTAACATCAAATTATGCGCAAAACAACGAAAGACCTCTTAATTCTGGCCCTGGCGGTAATCGTAGTTACTTTCGTCATTTGGCTGCCTCATCTTTTGGCTTTACCCAACTTCTGGGGACTTAAATTTGACCAGGGTTTTGCCACTATTTATAGAAACTTTGACGGCTTAGAATATGTCACCATTGCCAAAACGTTTTACAGCCCGGCTGCTTTTACCTCTATCCCCCTTTCTTTGCCGGCCAGCTACTTTGCCTCTCATTTCCCCGGCTATTCAATTTTAATTGCTTTGTCTGCCCCATTGCTGGGTTATCTTAAATCCATGCTGTTTATTTCTCTTGCTTCCACCATTCTGGCTGCCTGGGCTTTTTATTTTTTAGTAAAAGATTTTAAATTATCTTCCAACCCCCTACTCCTTTCTTCATTATTCATACTTCTACCTGCACGCTGGCTAATAGTCCACAGCGTTGGCTCCTCAGAACCTATCTTTATTTTGTTTACCATTCTGGCTATTTATTGTTGGATGAAATATGAACAAACAGGTAAATATGTCAATATACTCTATGCTTCTTTTGCCGGATTATTAGCCCAAATCACCAGGCCACCTGGTATTCTTCTTTTCATTGCTTTGGCACTTTATATTCACTGGAATTTATTTATGCAGAAAAAAACCATTGGTTTTAAACAAGCCTGGATTAATCATATAAAGTATTTTCCAATGATTTTGATTCCCTTGGGATGCTTCGGAGTTTTCTATTTATTCAGTCAAACCTATGGCGATTTTTGGGCCTATTTTAAAAGCGGAGATAATATTCATTTAACCTTTCCCCCATTTCAGGTGTTTAATAAGGCGCAGTTTTGGGTAGGCGATATCTGGCTGGAAGATATTGTCTATATTTTTATCTTAGGATTTTTAGGTGGAGTTACTTTGTGGAAGAAAAAACTCTACCCTTTGGCTTTTTTTGTATTAACCTACATGACCGCTGCCACTTTTATTGCCCACCGGGATATCAGCCGGTATGTGCTTCCGATTACCCCGTTTATTCTAATTGCTTTTGAAAAAGTTTCAACCAGTAAAGAATTTAAAATTATTCTGCCCATTATCGCTGTAGCCATCTATCTCTACGCCCAAAACTTTATCCTCGCCAACACCGCCCCCATCCCCAACTTAGAAATATTTAACTAAATTTTTAACACTTTATTCTTCGTGATGTCTCCAGGTAACAAAGTGGTTAACTAAAAAGTTCCAGGTCATAACCGGAGGAATGGTGGCCAAAAAGTAAAAGTTATTATAGGCAATTGCCCGACCGAAAATATTAATGGCACCATCTCCATAAATAATATGCAAGTATTTAACTATTACCACTCCCAGGGTTAATCCACCCAATCCAACCAGGTTATAAATAAATAACTTCTGCCACCGATTTGTTTTAGTCTTTCTATGTCGGAAAGTCCAGGCATTATTTAAAAAGAAATTACCGACAATGGCAATTTCTGCTGAAAATCCTTTGGAAGTAGCCGGCGGAAAACCAAAAATCCGGATAAATATTTTATAAAAGATAAAATCAACCATTGTTCCTACCACCCCGACCATAGCAAATTTAATAAAAGTTTTGGCTCTGTGAGTAATCTTATAAAACGGAAGCTTAAAACCCCATTTATGCAAGCGGACATCCAAACAATAGGTAATAACATCATATGTATAATTAATTACTTTGTTTTTAGAATAGCCTTCGAGGCGATTTCTAAAAACCAGCGGCACTTCTTTATATTTTGCTCCGGCCAGTACCATTTCATTTAAAAAAGCCGGCTGAACAATAAAAGTAGTTTCTTTCCAGGGAAGTCTATTCAGATTAATTTTGCCAAAAATTTCCGGGGTAAAAGCCCTGGCTGAATTGGTAAATTCTTTAACATTAAGTGGGCCCATGATTATACGGCAAATCAGGGAAGACCCCAAAGTAAAAATTCTTCGGGATAAACTAAGATTATTTTTACCGCCTTCTACTAAACGGGATCCAATCACAAAATCATAACCCTCTTCTATTCCCTTAACTAACCTAACCAGCACATCCGGTTCCACCTGACCATCAGCATCCAGTTGAGCCAACACATCTGGACGAATTTTTTCTATAGCCAGCTGATGCCCCTTAATCAGTCCTACTCCTAGTCCTGGTTCTACTTTTAGAAAGTAAATTTTGCTGTTTTTAGCTGCCAGTTTTTTGGCTATTTGATCTGTTCCATCAGTGGTTCTAATATCATCGGCAATTACAATTGACATTTCCCACCCAGGAAGATTTTTTTGCTGGGCAAAAACCTTTTCTATAGTTGAGGCAATATTGGCTTTTTCGTTATAAGTAGGAAGAATTACCGAAACTTTCTTCATCAGGAGAATTTAGCTAAATCAGTATGAACCATAATTTTAACCAGTTCGTTAAATTTAGTTTTTGGTTCCCATCCCAGAACTTTTTTGGCCTTGGCAGCATTCCCATGCAAAGGGCCGGTTTGTACCGGTGGTACAAAATTGGCATCTGTCATTACATAATCTTTAGAATCCAGTCCTACCACCGCAAATGCCTCCTTGGCAAATTCACCCACTGTATGAATTTCCCCTGTAGCGATAACAAAATCATCAGCTTTATCCTGTTGCAACATCATCCACATTGCCTCAACATAATCGGGAGAATATCCCCAATCCCTTTGAGCTCCTAAATCACCTAATTTCACTTTACCATTTGCCACAATTGGATCACCCAGCTCATTTAAAGGAATATCCTCTTTTTTATTGTTTTTAATACAAGCCACTGCGGCGGTAATTTTTCTGGTGACAAAATTAAGTCCTCTTCTGGGGCTTTCATGATTAAATAAAATCCCGCAGGAAATAAACTGCGGCTGCTTTTTATCATTCCTGGCAATTACTGCCATTCGATGAGCAAACTCTTTGGAGGCTGCATAGGGATTGGCCGGATTAAACGGAGTACTCTCATCTTGTGGTATCTGTTTAGGGGCTCCAAACATTTCCGATGTTGAGGCTTGATAGATTTTTGCTTGCGGTACAATTTGCTTAGCTCTTTCAAAAACATGTAAAGCTCCCACCCCGGTAATCATAATGGAGGCAAATTTATCGCTAAAAGAAGCAAAGGGGGAGGATAAAGAAGCCAGATTATAAACTTCATCCGGTTTAAAATCAAGCAGGGCCAGAGCAATTGATTCAGCCGATTGCAAATCACCGTAATATATTTTAATGTCTTCTTTGATGTGGGCAATGTTACCCAGTTCCCCTACCGCATTTCTTCTCATCAGTCCCCCGACCTCGTATCCTTTATCTAATAAGAACTCCGACAGGTATGAACCGTCTTGTCCGGAGATGCCGGTAATAAAAGCTTTTTTACTGTTAGCCATTTTGGTTACTATAACGAATTTAAACTGCTTTAGTCAAATACTATTTAACTAAATCCTTCAGTCTTGGATTAGTTTTATCCCTTTGGGACAAAATCGGATTTTTAATTGGCCAGTTGATATTTAAATCCGGATCATCCCAGGCAATGGCTCTGGTATCACTACCATCATAATAGGCATCAACCAGATAAATATAATCAACAGCAGCATCTCCGGTAACACAAACCGAATTAGCTAAACCATTAGGGATAAACAGACCGATTCTATTTTCATCATCAATATTAAAAGTCTCTACTTTACCAAAAGTAGGAGAGTCAGGGCGAATATCAACAATGGCCAGAAAAACATTTCCGTTTAAAGGATAGACAATTTTATTCCACTGCTCGGCATGAATCCCTCTTAAAACTCCGGGATTTGAATGAGAATGGTTCATCTGTATGGTATTAAATTTAATACCTGATACCTCTTCCAGTTCATCCAGATGAAAAATCTCCCGGAAAAATCCCCGCTCATCTTTAAAAATCGGCCTTTCCATAATTAACAGTCCAGGAATGGAAGTGGTTTTAAAGTAATTATTTTGCATATGATTTTTGGGCCGAAGCATCAACGTTTGGTCTTCCAGCTCTTAATGGTTTCCACCAAGATTCATTTTCCTGATACCATTTAACTGTTTCTTTAATTCCACTCTCAAAATCATGGTCTCTACTCCACCCCAAATCCATTACTTTTGAACCATCATTGGCGTATCGGAAATCATGACCTAAGCGATGTTCTACATATTCAATTCTTGATTGATCTAACCCTAATGCTTCTAATATTTTTTGAGTAACTTCTAAATTGGTTCTCTCTTCTCCCTGGAAAAGATAGGTTTCACCTAGTTGGCCTTCTTCTACGACCAAAGCCAAGCCTTTACAATGATCTTCAACATGCAACCATTCACGAATATTTTCTCCTTTACCCATTAAAGGAACGTTTTTACCTGATATAAGCTCTGTAATAAATCGGGGAATTAGTTTTTCCGGATCCTGATATGGTCCATAGTTATTAGCACAATTAGAGATAGTAACCGGTAAACCATAGGTCTTAAAATAAGCTCTAACTAAATGATCTGAACCGGCTTTGGAAGCCGAATAAGGTGTCCGGGGATCATAAGGCGTATCGGGTGTGAATGGTGAATCACTTTCATTTAAATCACCATAGACTTCATCGGTTGAAACATGGTGAAATCTTTTTACTTTTGCATCCAGAGCAACATTTAATAAGACTGCTGTTCCTAATACATTAGTTTTAACAAACACCAAAGGATCTAACACAGACCGATCAACATGAGATTCGGCGGCAAAATGAACTACAGTATCAACTCCCTGCATTGCCTCCTTTACTACTGCTTCATCTGTGATATCTCCTTTGATAAATTTATATCTGGGGTTGCTCTCAACATCCTTAAGCGATTCTAAATGACCTGCATAAGTCAAAGCATCCAAATTTACCACTTGGTCATCAGGGTGATTTTTAATCCAATAGTGGATGAAATTAGAGCCGATAAAACCGGCTCCACCAGTTACCAGAAGTTTCATAGCTGTATTTTAAGATTTGCCAACGGCAAAGCGCAAGATCCAGTTACAACTGGATCTTACACTTTTCTCCGACAAAAAGCGTGGTTTTTGCTCCCCTTCCATTACTTCCCACTATTTCACTATCAGTTCCGATTAAACTATCTTCCACCGGATGCTCTTTAACTCCGCTTATTCTAACCCCACTCATTAATACACTGCTTTTTACATAACTTCCGATAATTTCACAACCATCCCCAATTGAGGTAAACGGTCCAATTTCCGAATTTTCTATATAACATCATCCCCAATT
>Ga0209515_10000719_pt1 | contig 58207 bp, 54 predicted proteins | sample Subgroupgradi54m_FD_187454 | JGI IMG/M metagenome (GOLD analysis project Ga0209515, IMG submission 187454) | Subsurface groundwater microbial communities from S. Glens Falls, New York, USA - GMW60B uncontaminated upgradient, 5.4 m (SPAdes)... ... | reverse complement strand
GTGGGGATGTATATTTTTCAAGTGCGACCCGAGATTTCTAAGCAAGTCTGGTACGATCCGTTATTTTTCTTGGTGGTTGCCTTTATCTCATTTATAATTGCGTACGGAGCTCACAAAATCCCTTATCTTTCAAAACTAACCGGATAAGCTCAAACATTTGCACGCCTGAAGGGAGCCTTTTCGACAAACTTAACATAAGTATGTCAAAGTGTGAGCAACTTGTCCGATGGTTGGAACCCCATCTTCGAGAGCTTACTTCGATTATATCAAAAATTAAAGGATCTTGGGTTTACATACTACGAGGGCAAGGTTACCATAATAGATATTGGAGAGGAGGACTCCAATGTTTAACTCAAAGCTCTATGACGAAAAGAGCTTCTACCCGCCTTTATTAAGGACTTAGAGGGCTGTAAGGAGGAAGTTATTATCAAAAGTCCCTACATTACCCGAGATAGAGCAAACAAACTTATTCCTATATTTAACAAGCTCTTAGTGATGATCTTAAATTTGAATCTTGTTTAACTATATTTATTTAATTTCCAAGCTCTATTACTCTTCCGTTTCTGGACATAACTCTCCAGCTTGGAAATCTATCCTCCAATTGTCCCCGGCTTACTCCAAAAACTCCAATAAATCTTTGAATAAAAGGAATATCTCCTTTATACCTTGCGCCCCCCGCTGCTATTCCATGATCAATAAACATTCTCGGATAATTTAGGTAGAAACTAATTAATTCATGATGAGTAGCTCCTATTTTGTCTCCTGAAAAACCATTAATAATCTCAGCTGTCGTAGGGGGATTATTTTCTTCTACATTTACCCATAGAAGATATGGTTTTGAGGGGGCAGGCGTTTCTTCCGAGACTTCCTCCAAGTCAATATACTCAACCATATTCACGCTTCTATGTTGTTTTCCTAAGGGCACTCTTGGATCGACTACTAAAGGCAACCCCTGTGTTCTCTTATATTCTCCCAAATTCGTCAATTCTTCAGGTAGGGAAAAATCCTCTCGGTATTTATCTTCCGTCTTTCCTAATTCCTGATGGAAACCTAATGCTATAAATCTGCTTACCTGTCTTGCGACCAGTTCCTCTAAAACAACGGGTATGGGATCAAAATCCTGAGTTCTGAAGTAATCAAGGTTTGGACGGTATCGTTCATCCATCAGGCCATATATTACAAGCTCTTTTTTAACTTTGTCAAGACCGTACATGGTGTTAAGGGAAATCTAAAAAGATACATATAAACGAAATCTAGATTGATACACTCACCTCCCATCTTGAGGGAGGTGAGAAAACTATATCAATTGAGATTTCCGATTACATAACAGATAATCCTACCTAATCAAAAATTACTAAGTCCGAACACCAAGCATAACTACTTCATCTCCACGAGACAATACTCCCCAGTACTGATCAGAGAATTTAGGAGAACACGCCCCCAGTCCTCGTTCACCAATGAATGGTCCCAAGAACGGAATGCCAACATCTCCAAAAATAGAACCAACAGCAATTATACTACGGTTCATAAAGTAATCCGGATCATAACAGTAAAAACTGGTTGCTTCAGCTAGTGTACTTGCAACCTCATCCATAGCAAACATTGTTAGAGCTTTTTCTGCGGAGATATTGCTGTAATTTCTCATGTAGTGAGTCCAAGCTATATAAGGACCTTCTGGAATAGGAGTTATGTTTTTAATTTCTCTAGTATCAACAAATTCTGCAATACCCCAACGTCTGAAAACTTCTGACAAAGATAGTCTTGGGTCTACAACTATAGGAATATCAAAACGACCTTTGTAATTTTTTGGTTGCACTATTCCACCTTCTGGCAGAGCAAGAGATCTGCGATATTCTTCAACTGTTAGGCCTATTTCATCATTGAATCCTAATTCAACAAACTTATCTACCTGCTCTAACACCTCTTTATTCCAATCAGAAGGATCAGTATATTCATGCGGTAAAACATAGAGGCCGTTATAATTTGCTTTTATGGAAATCAACTCCCTGAGCGGACGATAGTCTACGGATCCCTTACAAATTAATCTTAAAGCTTCACCAAAATCTATAGTTAGAGGTACTTCAATACTTGCCGATGCCTTTTCGCCCTTATAAATTTTACTTTGAGAAAGTTTAATTGTATTTTTTACTCGATCAAGAGAAATATCTATTTGAATGTCCTCATATTCTATTCTTCTTTCATTTTCTAATGAATGCCATTGATTTGTTCTTAGGGGAATAGTATCAACCAAATTATCCTTTTTTACTGGTGGGTCTATGTCAATAGAATAACTATAATAATCATCGGTTACCGCAAATTCATAATTGTCCCCAGATGCACGAATAACACATATTTCTTTGGGATAATGGCCGTTCCAGATTCTAGTCACTAATCCACCAATGTTCCCGTCTTGAAGATAATGCACCCCCATCGGTTCGAAGCTTGGAAGATCCATGAAGTTTCTATTCAAAGGATTTGCTTTTACTACAAGTTCTCTTGCATTATGACTTAATCCAATCTCCTGTACAAAATTTTGTTCTGGTTTTTCAAATCTTATTCCCACCTCTGTAAAAATATGTTGGTTTCCTTTCCATATTGATTTTTTCTGAAACCGCCACCCATAATTGTCTATTATTTCTTCTTCACCATATTTCAAATCTACATTAACTGTGACTTGTCTTTCATCAGAAAGGAATTTTGCTGTCAAATTTCCATCGGGAGAAGATTCAAAGTTGTAAGGACTATATGAATATTTAGACCATTCCGTCATAAAATGCCTGAAGAAATTGTTGTGATTATAGCATAATTTAATCCAGATTCCAATTTCCTGTACGAGATGAGGACATTGGTAAAAGTTGACTATCAATATATCCCAGCGGTGTTTTGTAATCAAGGGTTTGGCGGGGACGGGTTAAGTTATATTCAATAAGCCAATCAGTAAGTCTTCTTACAAGATGGAAAATTTCATTTTTTCAACTACTTCCTTTAGCGTTTTCGCCGATTCTTTTTTTGTTTTGGCAGTTCCTTCTCCTAAAATAGCCTTTACTAGAGAGGGTCGATTTTCATATTCTGCACGTTTTTGTCTTATGGGATCCAAGAATTCGTTCAATACTTTTGTCAGGCCCTTTTTAATCTCTATATCTCCGACCTTTCCCTTTTTATATCTAAATTTGTAATCTTCGACTAGCTGCTTGTCTTTTTTGGCTGCGAAAGCATCAAAATAAGCAAAAACTGGATTTCCTTCTATTGTTCCAGGATCAGTCGCGTGGACTCTTTTAGGATCAGTAAACATTGTCATAACTTTTTTCTCGACGTCCTCTCTTGAATCTGAAAGATAGATAGCATTATTAAGACTTTTCCCCATTTTTGGATTACCGTCTGTTCCCATAAGCTTACCTACCTTTCCAATCAAAGACCGAGGTTCAGGAAAAATTTTGTAGTTTGTAAGCTTATTGATTGTTCTCGCTATCTCCCTTGCCTGTTCAAGATGTGCCTCTTGGTCTTTACCTACCGGAACAACTTGAGCTTTTACACATAAAATATCAGCTGCTTGATAAATAGGATAATTTATGAAACCAAGACTAAATTTTTCTCCAAGTCCTTTTGAAACAATTTCATCTTTTATGGTTGGATTTCTTAAAGCTCTATTGTGTGACACATACATGCTAAAAATTGCAGCAAGTTCATAGATTTCCGAAACTCCAGATTCTACAAAGAAGGTAACTTTTTGGGGATCTAGTCCTACAGACAAATTGTCTAATAAAATTTGGCGAGTGTATTTCTTGATAACTTCTGGACTAACGCTTAAAGTAGTTAGGGCATGCGTATCTGCAAATAGAACATACATTTCGTATTCGTTTTGCAGTTTTACTCTATTTTCCAAAGTACCAACATAATGTCCGAGGTGAAGTTTGCCGGTGGGCGTATCTCCTGTTAGAACTCTTTTTTTCATTTAGCTTATTTTTCTTTTATAATATTTCTGCAACAAGGCCATAGACAATATTTTCACTGAATTATAAACCGGTAGTGAATATTTTGTCGGAAAAACAAGTGGAATTTCAGTACATCCAAGAATAATTCCATTTGCGCCCCTTTTTTTTAATCTGTTCGAAACTTCTTCTAAAATTTTTGCGTCCCTTTTATTAGTTGAACCAGCAATAATATTTCTAATTATCCGTTCAAGATATTTTAAATCATTCTTGTCCGGAATAACGGACTCTATACCAACCGCGCCTAAAGCATCTTGGTACATATTGGATGAGATCGTAGACGGCGTACCTAGTAAACCCACTTTTTTAATTTTATCTTTTCTTACTTCTTTTACTACCTCGTCAATCATTGATACAAATGGAATCCTAGAAGAAACCTTAAGATCATCAATTAGCACATGCGCTGTATTACAGGCAATACACACACATAATAAATCAAGCTTATTTAGGTCGGCGACACTTTCTTTAAGCATTTCTAATGCTTCATTCTTTTTATCATTACTTGATATAAAATCAGGCACGGGTATTGAATAAAGAATAATTTTAGGAAAGTCATCATTATTCACAGCATTATATAAGTCAATTGATTGCTTGATTAACGTGTTGTAAAGATATGCCGATGCTTCAGGACCCATTCCTCCAATGATTGCGATTGATTGCTTATTCATAATATTTTATTTTGACAAAAAAAATCCCTGTAAAGTCTCAAGAATGTCTTACTTGAAAAATTACAAGGGTCTAAATTGACTGTGCCACCTTGCTTCGTTTCTTTTTAAAGAAACCTCATTCTTGACGTGCTCCGCAATTACGACACACGTTACTGTCTTTTCGGTTTCGTCTCCGTGGTCTATTAAACCTTGCTCCCCGATCCCAACCATATCGGATCAACGCAAAACAATAGTATCATAAGTCTAAACAGTATTCAATATGTCGCATCGCATTCTCCTGTTGCAATTGTTTTAGGCCGATGTTATACTGGTTCTATTCTTCTGTCTAATTAACTCATGGAATTTGAAACAGGTAGATACAAAATAACTGTTGATGAGCTCCAGAAAGGTGGACCTGGAGGATACGAATCTGTTTATCTTACTTCCGAAGGTTATCCGGCATCCCCTGGTTTACGCGAAGTTTTGGACAAATTTAGTGGATCACTTCTCCCAAATGATAATAATTCTATTAGGCAAAGAAATGGAGAAAATCTTGTTACTGCATTAGAAGAAAGTCGGTCCGTCGGAATTGCATCTGGGTTTAAACCAAGCGGCGCATATCATTTTGGCCATAAATTAACTTCGGAAACAGTCGCTTTCTTTCAAAGAAACGGAGCACAAGTATTTGTGCCGGTTGCCGACATAGAATGCGCAATGGATTCGAAGTTAACTCAAGAAGAATATCAATTTTGGGCTGCTGACAATCTTTTAGACTGGGGCGCAAATGGCGTTGATTTGGATGCAGCGCATGTATACCTCCAATCAGAAGAATTTAGAGTCAATATGCTCTCATATGTCGTTGCAAGAAGTTTAAGGTTTGATCTTGCAGCTGATATCTATGGAGCGGATAAGCTTATAGATGATTTTCCTTTCTTATTCGCAGGAATTACGCAAGTGGGAGACATATTACTTCCGCAGCATAATGATTTCGGGAATCATCATTCATTTATGGTAAGCGGACAAGACCAGGATGGTCATATGAAAATGACAACAGCGCTTACGAAAGTTACGCTTGATAGCGGCATTGATTTATTGGGGGTAACAACTATTCCTTCGGCTTTCTATATTCCCCACATAAGAGGAACTGATGGGGAAAAAATGAGTTCAAGTAGACCAGAATACACAATTTATTTGGGTCAAGGGGCTGAAGAAGAGGATCTGGTGGAAAGAACACGCAGATCGATGAAAAAAATAAATGAAGCTGACACAGATTATCTAGAAAGATGCAGTCTTGATATGGTACGGTATTTGGATTGCTTTAATGGTCTTAGTAGAGTTTCCTTCAGAGAACTGTGTTCTCAACCGCGATATTTAGAGCTATCCGAAGCATTAGAAACGGCAGATACAAGAGAAAATCAGCTAAAAGCGCAGTATGATATAGATGCTTATTTAATTGCAAGATGCCGGGAGCAAAGTCAAGACAATGCGGAAATTGTGAGAGATTCATTACCTGATGCGTTGAAAGATCATCAAAAGAAAAGAGAAATACTGCTCGCTTATGCAATAGACAGGACAAAGAATCATGGCTCAGCGCAGGATGTAAAGAAGCCGGAATTTTGGCAAACACCTGACAAAACAGCCGTGAATGAGCTAAGTCCCAACCCTACCCAATGGTACAACCTCGTAGCCAATGTAGCTGCTCGAATTAATCCATAAGATTTTTTTACTATGAATGAGAATGACGCCAGGCGCGATGAAAATAGTGTTCGATTGCGCTCAGAACTAGAAACTGTCATGTGGTCGGCTCTAGTCGATGATGTTCTTACAGTTACCGAACTAAAAGAACTGGCAAGTGCTTCAGAAGTGAATATAATGATGGGCCAAACCTTCGACGATGGTCAGCCTGTAGATCTTGTTAAATATGCTCTCTTCATGATGAATTTGGGTAACACCTTAAAGTCAGGAGGGATAAAAGTAACTACCAACTGGTTAATAGCAGATCATTTTATAACTGATATTAATGAGGATGAGGAGGCTGGAAAAGTCAGTGAGCAGGTTAGGAAAAGAATTGCGTACCTAGAAAGAATAAATAGCGTGTATGGTGGTAACATTGGAGCCATCTTGTCTTCGGAACTTTCAAGAAAAGACATTTACCAACAGAGCTTATCTATTTTATTGGAAGAGGGAGAAAAAAATGAATTGTTCAGGCAAAGAGCCTTAAACGCTGTGCCGAAAGATCGTAGAAATAATCCCAATGCCTACAAATATCCTTTTGAAGAGATAGCAACTATACAAAGCATGGGTGCGGACATTAAAATAGGTCCTGTATATGAAAAAAAATACGATGAACCAGCAAGAGACATAGCCCCATTTGTTGGTTTTAAACGTTATGTAGCTATTCAATTATCGAGGGGTTTTCTTTTTGGTAACCCTACTGTTCCCCACGACATACAAACTGAAATTGAAGAATTTGGTATCCTTCCTTACAAAATAAATAGTAAGGGAATGAGTAGCTATAGGCTGGATCCTGTTAACGATAGTTTGGAAAAAACCAGAAGACTTATTCTTACAGGACAAGATGAAGCAATTGCCGATCTGTGTAATATTATAGATATCGCTAAAGGAAGGCTTACAGGCGATAGCACACCTTATCTTGACCAGACAAAGAGCGAGGAGGGAGAGATTACGTTTTCTAGTTATCACAGATTCCTGGATGAAGCTAGGGCACTTGCGCTTGATGGATACCTTAGATTCCTGTATAATCCCCTTCACTTAGAAGAAGCAAATTAATATGAGTTTAGAACGATTATTATCAACAAATGGACTTGTACAACAGACACCCTCAGCAAGTGAAATTAGAGATCGTGCAACAATAGTGGCTCCCGAACCTATCAAACTTTTTTACGGAGAAACGTATGACGATACAGGTAATCCAATTGATAGTATGAAATACTATTTATTCGTTGCAAATCTTGCCGAAGCTCTAGCTCAAGAAGGATCAACTGTAGACCCCTCAATTTTGATAGCTGATACTGCTGCATGCAGAAATGTAGGAAGAAACCAGGAGGACTATTATATGCGTCTTGGTGAAAACAGGGCAAAGTTTGTTAAGCAAGTTAATGATACATATAAAACCGGGCTAAGAGTAGTCAAAATGAGCGACTATATTAATTCTCCAGAATTTACAGAAGAAAGAGACAGGGTTATGAAAGTTTGCTTAGAAAGTGTAGATCTTATGGAAAGAGTCGAAAAAACCGTACCACAATCAAAACTTGAAATTGAAAGAGACAAGGGATTCCTTTATTCGTTTGATGAGATTACGACAATTAAGGATCTTGATGTAAAGGTTGGTCCCCCAAGAGAAGATTTATATGATGATATTGCAAGGCGAATTGCCGAAGCTGAAGACACAAGAGGGCTAATGTCTCTTTTTCTGACTCCAACATTTCCCATTGGAATGAAGTGGTCATATTTCTTTTCAAACGAAGGAATTGAAGATAATGGAATTACAGCATATAAGGCTGGAAGTAAAAGATTGCAGGGAAATAGAATAATTGTTCAAAAATCTAATCCCGGACAAATTAGGGATTTAATAAGAGAATCATTTATTTCAACCAATCCAAGCTTACCAAATCCAGTGCTTGATATAGGAATAATTTCAGAAATGGCGAGAAAAAGATTAGACCACGATGATTCACCAATTACGTTAGCAGATGATTTTTATTCGGGGAATATTTCTGAAACACAACTAAAGGAAAAAGTTGGCGTCGACGTTGAAAAATATATATTATCGCAGTTTTAGATATGAGAGAGACTTATAGGAGATTACAAGGGTTAATTGGGGAAGATACTGTTGGTAGGGCTAATTTCATTGAAGGCGAAGTTAAAAAATTTGGTCACACACCAGATATTTATGAACCCGATTCGCCACGCGGTAAAGACAGACATTTAGTTGTGAGGTTAAATCAGGGAGAAGGCAGTGAACTTTGGATCACTGCAAATTATGATACTTTTGGAAGACTTCCAGCTGCAAACAACAACGCAAGTGGAGTTGTGTCTTTGCTAGGTCTTATGGAGTATATACATGATAACCGACTTCCAATTAATGCTAGATTTGTATACTTCGATGCTGGTCTAGATCCTGACTTGGTACAAAAAAAGAAAAGAAATCCAAAATACGTACCTGGATCACAGGTTTTTGTTAAACATATGCTGGAAAAAGAATTGGACTTTATAGAAACCTATAGAGGTGCACTAACTGTGCAGGGAGTCGGTAAGGGAACATTGTGTGTTTTTGAACGTACTGGTAGAAAAGGCAATAATTCCAGAAGAATGAATGATGAGATTTTGCAGCTGGGAAAAGCCGTAGGTGTTAGGATGGATCTAGTACCCCATAGTCCTAATGCAGACAATGAATCATTTACTCGAGAGGGGCTGGAAGCAACAGTAATTGCTAGATATCATGAAGGGTCATGGCATCGGATGCAAACAAAAGGAGACGATATGAACAATATAAACATACAAGATGTAGAAGGCACCATAGACTTTCTATATAAATATATAGAAACACAACAAAAATAATTAATATGAACGAGAACAGACCAAGATTATCACCTGGGGAAATGGCAATTCAAGATTTTGCCAGTAAGTTAGAAAAACGAGATAAACTGCGATATTACCAAGAGAAAACAGAGGAGCTTGACCTTAAGACAATGGACAGATTCCTGCAATATCACCCTAATCCTAGTAGATTAATGAGAATGGGGATAACTTTTGCTCACAGGGATCTTGAAAGCATCGCAGATGCAATGGCTAACGATAAGCCATGGGCTGTTGTTTCAGGACTTAATCCCTCAGGACCATTACATTTTGGACATAAACAAATATTTGAAGATCTTTTGTGGTATCAAGAACAAGGGGCAGAAATCTATATTCCCATTACAAACGATGAGAGTTATTTGGTAGGAAAAACAAAAACCCTTGCTGAATCGCGAAGAATTGCTTACGAAGATGTCATTCCAAGTATTATTGCGATGGGATTTAAACCCGAAAGAACGCACATTTTTGTTGATTCTGATTATAAAGATATTTACAATGCTGCTGTCGATGTTTCAAGAGAACTTAGCGTTAATCGAGTATTTGGTGTGTTTGGATTTGGGAAAGACGAAGAAGGAGAGAATCCGGGTACTTTATTTTATCGAGGAGGTGTACAATTAGCTCAAATCTTACTTCCTCAATATCAAGAGTTTGGTGGGCCCAAACCTACTCTAATACCTGTAGGAATAGATCAATACCCTTACATACTTTTGGCAAGAGATATTGCAAGAAAAAAGCATTTTATCCCGCCTGCTGCAACTTTTGCTAAATTTGAAGAAGGATTGGATGGAAAGGGTAAGATGTCCTCAAGTAGACCAGACTCAGCTTTACTCTTGACTGATAGTCCAAGAATTGCACAAAACAAATTAAGATCGGCCTACACCGGAGGTAGCATTTTAGCAGATTTTCAAAGAGAGCATGGTGGTGTTCCGGAAATATGTCCAATTTTTCAACTACGTACAATCCATTTTGAAAACAATGAATCTTTAGGAGAAGAGTGCAGAAATGGAGAGATTCTTTGTGGACAGTGCAAGCAAGAAGCAACAGAAGAGGTTGTAGGCTATCTCGCTAATCATCAAGAGAAAGTAACTGAAGCAAAAGGTCGAACTAGCGAATTTCTTCTTACCACTGCGATTGACTCTATTTTTAAGTAGAGTATTGAAATGGATACATATCAAAACGTCAGAAATCATTTAGAGTTTTTAGGCTATACTCTTTCAGAAAAAGAACTTTCTCATCAAGCAGGGGTAGTATCGGGGAAAAAGCATTTTCTTGCTAAAATTGGTGGGAATAAAACCAGTTTCTTTATTGCCTATAGTCCTAATGCAGGTTTTAGCTTTGTCTCTTCTTATATTACAAAACCTAATAGTCTAAATAATAGATCAAAATTTTTAGAGTTGCTAAATAAAATGACTGCAGAATCTTACCTTGCATCTTTTGTTGTTTCAGTAGATTATAAAAATGTTTTTTTATTGGCTTGGTACCCAGATAGCTATAATAAAGTTTCGTTTGGTAATTTCCTTGAAAGGTTAGAGAGCGATATCAAGTTTGCCATATCAAACAATCCCGAAATTTTAAATTTTATTGAATAGAATACATAACACTCAAACTTAAATTATGCAAGAAAAAAATTATGAAGGAAAATCAAATAGCGAAGGTGTTGGTAACGGAGTCTCAATTGAGATTTATGACACGTTTCGTTTGCAAGCGGAGATGGATGTGTTGCTTCCACAGCTTAGAGAAGTAACCACAAATGCTCTTGGGAAAACTCCAGAGGATATGAAAGAGGTAGCTAGCAGTTTTACGTTTATGGTTGCAGTAAAAGAAAACGGAAGAATTGTAGGGTATGGCGGATATGAAATAGAAGAAAATGTTCCTGGAGTTGGTACGATTCTTGATGAGTCAAAAATGGTAAGAAGAGATACACAGGGAAAAGGGTACGGTGTCATTATCACTCAAAAAGCCATAGCTTTTCATCCTGAAGCAGACTATCTTGTATTCACTAGCCAGAATCCACGTCAGATTCAATCCGCAAGAAGAGCTTTGCAGGGAAGACAACTTGCACCAATAGACGTAAGCTATCAAGAAAATGAGCAGTTTCGGAGTGTTCTTAAGAATATTGCCGCAAGTACTGGAAGAGACAATATAGATCCCAACACGGGGGTAAGAAGAAATATGTATTTTGGGGAACGCTTTGGAGATTATGAATTTGATTTATCTGATCCAAACATTGCCTTTATTGAGAGTAGATTAAGCGCTACCGGATTTAACAGAGATGCTGGCGATGGTGTTTTCTTCATAGCAAAGATAACTTCTTCCCCTTACGAAACACTTACGCAATCTCTAGATAGTATTGCGCAAGACACAGCAAGGACAACAGCTGTAGAGGGAGAGGAGATTGTTCATACTGTTATGGGAACGGTTGGCATAGCGACTTCAGAGATAAAAATGACTATGGATTTAGCAGAAGAAATTAGTCAACCACTACCCGAAGCATATCACCAACTACTATCAGCAAAGCTGGATGAAGGAATTCAAATAACACGTGTTGGTTTTGGTACAAAAAAAGATTTTCAAGAAATTGTTCAATCACATGTCTTTAGCTCGCCAAATTTTAAATTTGCGCATAACCCAAACCTTCAAGAATATCAAAGAATGATTTTGGTGGACGATAACACTTTATTTTTCAGATACAACGGTGTTTTTTATAAATCAACGGATGTAGTCTTATTAGAACAGTTTCAAGTCTATTTCAGCAGAACATTGCAAAGATCTTTAGTAGAAAGTAGTCCTGAAAGAAAACCAAGTTCCCTTCCAGAAAAACCAAAAGATTATGGAGGAATCTTTAGTTTTAGAGGTAAATTTCCTGATGGAACCCGAGTACAACACAATACTCCTTATGGAGCTTGGATGACTGGTGAACCTGACCTATTCTTAGAGGTGCGCGATGAGGATATAAAAGATATTGAGCAACTGTACGAGGATGAAGTTAGGAATCTCGAATCAGAATTTGAGCTTAATACCAATAACAATCAGGGATTGTCTAGAGAGCAAAACTTAAGGATTCATGCTGCTTACATTGCAATATCTGACTTTAATGGGAAACCTATTAATCAATCATCAACAGAGCTCTTTTCAACAGCTTATAGAAGGTCTCAGACAGACACATTAAGAATTAAAGATTTTAAAGGAAAAGGAGAAATCGTCTGTTTGGAAGCATCAGCTATTGTCCAACAACTATTGTCTCGGACAGATGATGTCATCTTTATTAGTGGATTTATGGATCTTTCAAGAGCTGGGGTAAAAGATGTACTTCAAATGGGTGCAGAACCTCACGCTTTTAATCTTATTAAGCCTAGTAATAATTCAGAATACCCCATTTACTTGTTGGACATAGCAAACCCACATACTTACCCAACTGCAGATGGTAAGTATTTCACTTGGGAACCTTATTGTATTCCATTATCTGAAGGGCAATTATCTATACTTAGTCAAGGATCTGATTTAATTATTGCAGATACTAATGGGACTCGAACATACAGTGCTAGAAATGGAGTATTTGATTCTTGATATTGCAAGATCTGGCAAGTAGAATAGTGACTATGTGGTTTTGGGAGTCTTTGCTTGTTGAATATAGGCTATTTCAATTTCAAGCGTTTTATCAATCATCCACCCAAAGGCATCAACAACCATATCTGGATTAAGATCATAAGCTTGAGCGGTATTTCGCACTTTGCTAATTAAGGCTTCTTCCCGTGGTCTATCCTTAAGCTTTGACAGTAATAACTCTTCGTTATCTGCTATTTGATAAATACTTGGGTCACTTCTTCCTTTTACATCTGCAACATATCGACCGATGTTGACACGTTCATGAATCATTTGAACAAGGTCAGCATCAAGGTATGCAGTTTCTCCGTATGTATGAGGATCGTCTCCTGGTTTGCAGTGTTTTGACACGAGATCTATATAAAACTGCAAAAGACTATCGCTTATATTTATATCTAAACTATGAAGCGGTGATTGACTTTCCCGCTTTGCAACCTTAGATGGAGGTAAATTTAGTCCCAAAACCGGATGTTGATCTGAGTCGTCAAATCGACCAAGGGAAGCGTGATATGATTCGAGACCTTCAATAGCAAACTGAAATAAAGATATTCCTGACCGATCAATAATTGGAACGCCATCAGGTAAATAAATAGCGCCATTTACGGGGAAACGTGATCTGTCTTTGAATCGACTGGTGATTCGTTCGGTCATTTGGTCAAGTCTTATTCGAAGCTCTCCTAATTCACCAATCCCATTTTCTTTTCGTCCATCTTCCTTCACGCGGACATTATATCTACCCGAATCTCAGTTGTCAACCTGCCTGTCCTAGCTTTTGTAAAAGTCTTTTAAGCTAAATGAGATGATCCTAGTTTTTAACATCTGAAATTTTATATGAAATCGCAAAAAAATGTATTAAGCACAATTTATTTTTTTATGGTAAACTCTGACGTAATATAAAGACATGCGAGATGAAATAGAAAAAAGTCCTCAAAGCACTAGCGTTAGGATACCAGACTTAGATCAGCTTGTAAAAGATGCGTTGCTTACAGAATTCTCTGACGAGCATGCGGACCTTATTAAAGACGTTCTGATGTTTGGTGAACTTTCTGGAAGAACTACACATGGAATTACCTTACTAGCACGAAGAGATGGTGTTTTTGTTAGCCACTATAAAGAGGAGCCTCAATATACAAGAAGAACACTTTTTTCGACTATAATAGACGGAAAAGGAAATCCAGGCGTGTTGGTTGGTTCTCTTGCTATGAATGAGGCAATAAGATTGGCAAAAGAGAATCATATTGGAATCGTTGGTGCAAAAGGAAGCTCGGGCACAACGGGGTGTCTTACTTATTATTGTGAAAAAATTGCAAAAGAAGATCTTATTGGTATTATATTCTCGCATACGGCTCCGCTTATTGCTCCCTTCAATATTAAAAAAGCACTCTTCGGTACAAATCCGATAGCATTTGCAATCCCGCATAGTCAGCAACCGATTATTTTTGACATGTCGACTTCTGCAATTGCCTATGGGACGCTCATGGAACATAAAGCAGAGGGTAAAGAACTTCCTCAAAATGTAGCAATAGACAGCGATGGCAATGTTACAACTGATCCGGAAAAAGCAGTAAGAGGGGCAACTCTTCCATTTGACGCTTCCTATAAGGGTTCTGGGCTTGCAATGATGGTGGAAATGCTAGGAGGTCTGTGGACAGGAGCAAGCTTTGAGGGAACCCATCAAGAAGATGGATGGGGCAGCATCTTTTTAACGTTGTCTCCAGATTTGTTAAGCGACGAAGAGACATTAAATGAAAGGACTAGTGAATTCATTGAAACGCTTCTTGGTGCTCCAACATCAAGAGGGAGTATGACAAGAATACCAGGGGAAAATACCTTAAGGACTCGCGATGCAGCATTGTTAAGGGGAGACGTACATGTTAACAGTGCACTACTAAAACAAATCAAAGATAAATTAAAAAAATAATATTGAGATAAGAATAGCTAGAATTTAAAAATACAAAAGAGGTTGTCGCGTAAAGAAGTTCTCATGAAAAATAGACATGGACATTTTGGGGAATTTGGTGGCAGATATATACCCGAAATGTTAATCCCAGCTTTAGAAGAGCTGGAGAAAACTTATATAGAAGCCAAGAAAGACAAAAAATTTCAAGAAGAGTTTAATCATCTTCTAAAAACCTATTGTGGTAGACCAACTCCGCTAACTTTTGCCAAGAATTTAACAAAAAAATTAGGCGGTGCTAAAATTTATCTAAAAAACGAGGGCTTAAATCCCACCGGAGCACATAAGATTACTCACTGTATCGGTCAGGCTTTGCTTGCCAAAAGAATGGGTAAGACAAGACTTATTGCAGAAACAGGAGCAGGACAACACGGGGTTGCAACAGCAACGGTTGCAGCGATGTTTGGATTTTCTTGTACTGTTTATATGGGTGAAGTAGATATTTATAGGCAAAGACCAAATGTTTTTTTAATGGAGCAACTAGGAGCAGAAGTAATACCAGTTACATTTGGTCAGAAAACTTTAAAAGACGCAGTTAATGCAGCTTTGAAGGATTATATCGAGAATGTTAAAACAACTCATTACATTCTTGGTTCTGTCGTAGGCCCTCATCCATTCCCTACAATTAATAGAGATTTTCAATCTATTGTTGGAAAAGAAATAAGAAAGCAACTCAAGGATTCGAAGGGAGTATTACCAGATTATATTATTGCCTGTGTTGGTGGTGGCAGTAATGCAATGGGAGCTTTTACGAATTTCCTCAAAGAGTCATCAGTACAGCTTATCGGAGTAGAGGCAGGAGGAAAAGGAAAAAAGATTGGTGAACATGCCGTTCGTTTTTCGAATGGTAGCGTTGGTGTAATTGAAGGATATAAATCATATTTTTTACAAGACAGCGATGGGCAGTTACAAAAAACACACAGCATATCAGCAGGACTTGATTATCCAGGAATAGGACCACAGCTAGCTTATTTGCAAAAGAAGGGACGAGTAAAATTCATTTCTGTTACAGATAAAGAAGCGCTTGAGGCTTTTAAACTTCTTGCTAAGACTGAGGGCATTATACCTGCTTTAGAGTCCGCTCATGCAGTAGCAGAAACAATCAAACTTGCACCTAAACTGAGACAAGAGCAGATCATAGTCGTAAATCTTTCTGGGAGAGGAGATAAAGATTTGTTTATAGTGGCTAAAGAGTTAAAAGATAAAAAGTTTTTACAATTTTTAAAGGACTACCTGAGAGGAGAAAAATGAATTCCATTGATAAACAATTGGAGAAAATAAAAAGGAGAAAGAGGCTAGGATTTATGACTCACGTTGTTGTAGGATATCCGTCAATTTATAAAACTATATCCTTAGTTAAAACTATGGCAGATACAGGAGTAGATTTTATTGAACTACAAATTCCCTTTTCTGACCCTTTAGCTGATGGTCCAACTATTATGAGGGCTTGCGAAGAGGCATTAAAAAAGGGTGTTAAGGTTAAAGACGCTTTTGATTTAGCAAAAGTTTTATCAAGGCAAGTTACTACTCCGCTTCTTTTTATGGCCTATTACAATACGGTCTTTAAATATGGTACTAAAAAGTTTTGTCGGGATGCCAAAAAAGCAGGAGTATCTGGACTAATTGTTCCAGATATACCTATAGAGGAAGAGCATCGAGAGCATTTTAATAAATACTGTAAGGAAGCTGGCTTAAAAAATATTAGGGTCATATCTCCCGCTTCGACCATAGAAAGATTAAAAATAAACGCTCAAGTAGCAGATGGGTTTGTTTATTGTACAGCCAGACAAGGAATAACTGGTGCTCAGAAGGAGCTTGATCCAAAAATCGCTTCTTTTTTAAAAAAGGCAAGGAGAAGTTTTAACATCCCTATTGCTGTTGGATTTGGGATATCTAATAAAGAAAGAGTTCAGCAAATAAGACTCCACGCTGATATTGCTGTGATAGGTAGTGCAATTATTGATATAATAAATGACTCCACGACTAAAAATCTTGAGAAAAACGTTCAAGGATTTTTAAAATCGTTAGAGAAAGCTCCTCTCAATATGTCTTAGATTTTGAATTGTATGACGCAAAGACAAAGTACCAGAGGCTAATTTTTCCAAGCGGAGTGGCTTACGACTTTAATGGCTTTTCAAACTCTGAATTAGGCCTTCCTTTCAAGCTAATCAATGATATTGCCTCAAAAAATTCAACGAGAGTGAGCATTCTGTCCGATGGTTGGAACCCCATCTTCGAGAGTCTACTGCGATTATACCAAAAACTAAAGGAAGAATTATAAGCTTGAGATTTTGATAGAATATAAGAATGGATACAAAGATTATTACGGAGAGATTAGAAATAGTACCCCTTTCTCTTGAATACGCACAGGATATCTTCAGAGAGCTTACCAGAGAAATTACTACCTTCATGGGACCAAAGCCCCCCGAGGATATTGAAGAGACCATAGCATACATAAACTCGCAACTTCCTAAGATAGAAAGCGGCGGAGAGCTTCCGGTTGTAATCTTAAATAGACAAACAAAAGAGTTTTTGGGATGCGGTGGTATCCATGAATTAAAAACCAGAACCCCAAAACTTGGCATCTGGATTAAAAAATCTGCTCATGGCAATAAATACGGACAAGAAGCCGTTAAAGGGCTAAAAGAATGGGCAGAAAAAAATCTAGATTATGATTATCTTAGATACCCAGTAGACAAACAAAACATTCCCAGCAGAAAGATTCCAGAATCACTAGGTGGTGTTATTAAAAAGGAGTATAAACGAAAAAATGAATCAGGAAAAACTTTGGATGAGGTTGAATACTGGATTTACAAACAATAGCTAAATGTCCCTTTCTTCTGAATTTAAATTTGTGAGCCGCCGGGGAGTCGGACCCCGAACCGATTCCTTAAGAGGGAATTGCTCTGCCAGTTGAGCTAGCGGCCCGCTTAAGAATTTAGTATACTATATCAGTCCTAATCAGACAAGCAAGCGTGCTTTCTCAATGTAGTTGCGCGACAGCGTCGGCTCGCAACCGATTATACCCGAGCAGCGCAACCTTAAAGGGAAAAAGCGTGGGAAAAACCGCGAGGTTTGTCCCAAATAGCATTCGCGCCTGTAGCTCAATGGACAGAGCACTTCGCTTCGGACGAAGGGGTTGGGGGTTCGACTCCCTTCAGGCGCGCATTCAGGTTATTGGTCTGTTCGAATACTGCGTTTAGAGCGATACAAGGCTCCAATTGTGGTGTTCCAAAACGCAATTCTTCATAGGTAGGTGCCTGCTTGAACAGTAAGCTAAAATAGGTGCCTCTTTTGAGTGGATCTGGGCTTCCTAACAACAAATCTTCAAGGTGTTCCAAAAAATATTGTATGTTATCCAAAATTACCTCCATATTGACGTATTCCGTGTCCTTTTCTTCCTTCTTTGCTTCTAATTCCTTAATCTCTATTTCCGCCTTTACTAAATCTTCTTCTAAAGATTTTATAACAACTCCCATAGAAACCATCTTGATTTTCTCGGTTATTGCCAAAATAGAAAGTTGAAGTTGTTCAATCTTATTGTCAATTTCCGAAGAGTCTTTTTTTGTTTCTTTCATGCGTCTTTCCCACTCTGCTATAGCTTCTTTCTTAAGAGTCTCGACGTACTGTTTGGTGATATGAAGTCCTTTGACAAAATCGTGAATTGTTGTCTCAAACTCCTTTTTCTGCACTCTTAGGTATTTATGCCCCCGACTACAGTGATATGCGGGAAAATGTTTCCCAGACTTGCCTCTGGAAGCGCTTCCCGAGAAAGGCTTGCGGCACTCCGGGCAAAGGACGTAGCGTTTATATGGGAAATCAGGATTTTTAACGGACTTCTTAAGAAGCCATTCCGCAGGCTTCCTTCTCTGCAGGATTACCTCTCCGTTTTGCTGCGAGATGACCAATTTCCCTCTATTTGCCTTATTGAATACATCAATACTTATTAAGCCCTCAAACTGTCCTTTGATAGGCTTATTTTGTGTCCACTTATGGATGGCAATACCGGCATATACCGGGTTTTCAATAAGTCTCCAAAATTGTTTCAGATCCAACGATTTACCTCCTTTGGTTCCTATTACTTGTGTTCTGTCTTGGGGATTTCGCATGTGAAATTTTCTGGTTTTAAATCCCATACTATTAACCTCGTCTACAATTTGTTGATCTGTCATGGTGCCTTTTATACGGAGTTCAAACATGCGGATAATCCATCCTGCTTCTTTTGGATTAGGCTTCAAAGTTACTCTCTTTCCATGAACGGTTTCTATTTTTTCATTAACGTATCCAAAGGGAGAGTTGTTAAGACGATAGCCCATTCTAACGTAGCGAATTTCCGCCCCAATCATCCTTGACATAATATCCCGCATTTCGTCTTTTGCCCTCTCTGCTTCTAAGATCTCCGATTTTCTGGTGGGATAATATTTGCTCCAATAATACTCAACCCCCAAGTGTTCTAAGGTATTAACCTCCTGATTGCCAATAATCCCGTAAATATCAATCAGCTTTACTCCATAGCGGGTAAGTTGCATTTTAAGGATGTCATAGAAGTACGAACCGCCCCTGGTAAATCTGTCTATAGATTTAATAATGACGAGTTGGATGTCGTTTTTTGGGTCTTTGCAATAATCTACTACTTCCTGCACCGGTTGTTTTTCGTGTGACGCCGAGTCCATCAGAAGAAAGAGTTTTTTGATATTTAAATTGTGTGTTTTGGCAAATTGTTCTATCTGTTCTTTTTGGGCTTCCGGAGAATCTCCTTGAAGCCCCTGCTTAAGAGAGGAGATTCTTATTGCGCCGACTGCATTTTCGAGCCGCATCATATCGTTCATAATTATTTGTTTACATTATTTCTAAGACGCAGGGTTCCATTTGATTGGTCTTCAATTATTCGGTCAACAATCAGATTTGAAATCACTTTGAGGCGTTCTTCCAGAGTTAAATTAGAGGTTAATGGTCTTTTAGCTTCCGTAGTTTTATTCTCAGTCTTAATCTTTTGTTCTACTTTATTCATGATGGCAGTCTTCAGTTTTAGCTTCAATAACTATCACTCATACGTATAATGTATAACAAATACGGATAGTTGTCAAGCACTATTTCAATGCCATGTTGCTAGACCTATAGAGTTGCTATCTCTCTCCGAAAAGTATATAATTTTCCCTGCTTTATGAATGAAGACAGACCAAATCTTAATGAGGGAGAATTATTGGTTAACACCAATCCTTTAGGCGAACCAAATTACCAAGCGGTTTCTGCTAAAGAAGTTATTCTTACAGAAAATGTAGGTTTCGTTGCTGTGGATAGAGAAATTATTAAAAGTTTTGATGCAGTTGTTAACGGTAATAGGAGACAAAGAGAACAAGAACAGCGAAGGCTTATAGATAGAGTTAGAACAGGTACGACAAATGACCTGCTTGATGCTACTAATGCTGTAGTAGTATCAATAGGCATGGTTTCATCTCCCGTAGCAAGAAGTGGAGTGTATAGCCACGTGGGTGTTCAAGCTCCAAGAACCACAGAGGCATTGAGAAATACGAGAGATTTTATGGGTGCTTTACTAGAAGTATTGGCAAGGGATGCAAAAAGTTATCCAATCGACCCAGATAAGCCTTCAAACCTAATCAAATTGCAGGTTGCTGCCCAGGTGTTAGATGATTTAAAGGGTCCTCGAAGAGGAGCGGATAGAATATTTTCCGACCCAAGGGTAAATGAACTTGGCGTCAAATTGCATATGTTAAATGAGTTGATGACCCAAAATAGAATAGACGGACGAGTATTTATCATGGGACCTGAGCTATCTCCATCTGAACACAATGAAATTCTAGAAATTTCTAAAAAGGATCCACGAGACATTTCCCAGAAAGACCTTGGTCTTTTAATTAAAGGGTCTGCGGCATGGGGACAACTATCAGATTATGACCGTCCAGACACATCATTAGATACTCTGGCTAATTTCTTTAGGGAAGGTGCTAAATATCCAGCAATGCACGCGAGAGTTTTACAAAACCTGAATGCTTCTTTAGAGTCACCAGACGTAGCCGTACGAAATTGCGCACAGAGAATACTCTTTCAAATCGCCGGAAATACTGAACCTGCGAAAAATATGCTATTCGCACAGATGAGCTACTTTAGAGAAATACAGGGTTACATAAAAAGGCTTGCTGCCGGAGATAATACAGTTGATCCCCAGATCACGGAACAAATCGATAGAATGGTGGCAATAACAGCACCTCTTCCTGCAACAACCACTAACCCAGATTTTCTGGCGGTAAATTTTAACGGATTATTATTGCGCGTTGAAGGAAGATTAATTAACGAGCCTCCTTTTTATGACCGAGAACTGATCAAGACATTGGAGTCTTCACAAGTAGACAATCCATCTTTAGGCTTGATACTTCGATACGTCAGGGAACGTGAGGCCAATAATATATCGGAGGATGCATTTTTAGAACTGTTTGACGAGAGACGTCCGTTGGGATTCTTCCTAGATAATCTAGTGGTCTATGGATTAGATTTACAAAGAATTACTAGGGAAGACATGTGGCCGTCATTTATTGCTGGCAGGCGATCTAAAATTTGGCCCTCCGAAAGGGAGCTGGATATATTAGCATTTTCAACTGGGCATCCGGCGGAGGTTTTAGGATTTTCAGGTATTGAATTTTTTACTCGTGGATTTACTCCTCCTGAAGTTGGACTAGTATTTACTTTAAAACAGGGAGATAGGGTTTTAACTGGGCAGCTTGACCAAGACGGAAGATTAATCGGACTACCCTTTGATTTGGAATCGACTCACCCTCTTATTCATGCGTTTTTGGAAAATGTAGCAGTCGGATCATTTGAGGAGCTTGTAACAGTTGCTGAAAAACGTATTAAAGTAAGAAATGCTGAGCCTTCATCAAATACAGCTGGGTCTAGACAGGAACGAACTTCTTCAGAGGAAGATAGTTCTGCTCAATTACCATTGCCTAGAAAGGAAACGACTTACATCACTTTTTCCAATCACAACCCTAATGAAATTCAAAGTGATGAAGTTATTGAAGATGCTCGTGAGAGGGAACGTTTGCCAAGGCTTATTCCTCAGAGAGTTGTTCCTTTGGCGTATGCCCAACAATATAGATATTTCAGAAACCAATTAGAGCAGGCAAGAACAGAAGGTGCTGCTCCAGAAGTAATAAGGACTCTTGAAGGACAAATGCTCCTCGCCCTTTCTCTTGTGAGAAAACCTTCCGGCATGAAGCTAGAGAACTTGCCAGAACAATTTCAGCTTGAAAAAACTTTTGATGGTAAATATTTAGATACGTGGAGAAAAGAACACATAAGACCAAAACCAAAGGACGGAGAAGATGTAGACTTATCAGTAATCTTTGAAAGAAGATTTAGAGCAGTTCCAATATCGCTTACAAAACATTTAGAAACCTGGTTTACTCAACCTCCAATTCAAAAAGCATAACCGGTTTTTCTGTGATATACTAGCTCTACATTCTGCCCTCAAGAAGATGAATAATATTCATCAACTGGAGGCAAGCTACCTTCTAAATCAGCTCTCTGCCTATCTTTTTCAATTAACGGGTTCTTTTGGCAAAATTTTAGGTAACGTAGGCATTTTTCTTCCAATCGCTATAATTCTTTCGGTTTTGTTCCTTATTATCCTTCGCAAGATTCTTTTTATTAGGCATTCTTTAAATGAGGAGTCGGTACTTTTAGAACTTACACCACCCGCCATTACCGAAAAGAGTGCGTATACTACCGACCAACTATTTTCTATTATTCATTCAATCGGAAATCAGATGTCCTTTAGGGATAGATTGCTGGGATATAAAGCTAGATTCTCTTTAGAGATTGTTTCAACCCAAAATCAAGGAATTAGGTATTTAGTTAGAACTTCCAAAAAACAAGTTAACACATTAAAAAAGAGTTTATTGTCCTATCTTCCCCACTTAAGAGTTAGGGTAGTTGATGAATACTTACCCGATACAAATACCTTAAGTAAATCTTTCTACAAAATCTTAGAATTTAAACTTTCTAAACATTTTGCATTTTCACTCAGAAGACAGAGTGAACTGGAAATGCACGACCCGATTGCCTATCTTACGGGGCAGATGACTAAACTTTTGCCTGGCGAATTAATATCTCTTCAACTTGTTGTCTCTCCTACAAAAATTAAAAGAAGCAAAAAGATTTCAAATCTTATTTCCTCCAGTGGTGATGTGGTCAAATACTTAAAAACACCAAAACTCCTAAAGTGGATTATGTATAACTCGTATAGAATACCTAAAACAAAATCGCCTTCGGAAATGGAGGCAGTAAGCTCTATAGATTCAAAGATTAACCAACCGTTATTTGAAACAACAATAAGACTTCTTATGGCTTTTAAAGATAAGGATGATTTATCTGAAAGAGTGCAAGGTTTTAAATCATCCTTTTCTACTTTTTCCTCTACCGGATATCAGTCACTTGTTACCAAAAGATTTTTGAATATCAAATTGTTCTATCTTTTTAAGAAGAGAATGTTATCGCCAATGAATTCTTCGGTGCTTTCAATTTCTGAAGTATCCAGTATCTATCACTTCCCGTTTACCAGCATGACAAATACTGAAAACTTGGTTAAATTACACAGCAAGACTTTGCCCGCTCCGCTTTCTTTAAAGAAAGGAAATAAATATGATGTAGTCTTTGGAAAAAATAATCATGGTGGAACTACAACTGATATAGGGCTAACGGAGGAAGAACGGGAAACGCACATGTATATGATTGGCCGAACCGGATCGGGCAAAACAACAATGATGTTTTCAATGGCAAAGCATGACATTGAACAAGGCCGAGGAATGGCATTTCTTGACCCTCACGGAGACGCCGCAGATGATTTAATTTCTATTATTCCAACCAACAGAATCAACGATTTGGTTTTTATAAATCCGATAGATTTGAAATATCCAATTGGAATTAATATTCTCGAACTCACACCTGGTTTAGACGAGGACGAAGCAGAGCTTGAAAAAGAAGTTGTTGCGGAGGGCGTCATCTCATTGTTTAGAAAAGTATTTTCAAAAGAAGAATATGTTAATGCTCACAGGATTGAATATATTTTAAGAAACGCAATCTACACTGCTTTTACAGTTGAGGACAGGACAATTTTTACAGTCTATGACCTTTTGAATAATCCTCCGTTTCAAAAACAAGTTGTTGGAAAATTAAAAGATGAGAATTTGAAAAACTTTTGGAAGTTTGAATTTGGCAGAGCCGGCGATTATCAAATAGTTAAAATGACAGGTGGCGTTACTGCAAAAATAGGAAGGTTTCTTTTTTCTCCTACTGCTAAAAGAATTTTAGAGCAACCAAAGTCTACTATTAATTTTGGTGAGCTAATGGACTCCGGGAAAATAATTATTTGTAATTTATCTCAAGGAAAATTGGGTGAGGATACGTCCCGTCTTCTTGGAACAACCATAATGACTAAAATCCAGCAAGCAGCATTGAAGAGGTCTAACATTTCAGAAAGTAAAAGAAAGCCATTTTATCTTTATGTTGACGAATTCCAAAATTTTGCAACTCATTCATTTACTAAAATGTTGTCAGAAGGAAGAAAATATAAATTAAGAGTTACCATTGCTGAGCAATCAACTTCCCAACAAGATGATAAAAATATCGTCAATGTTATTTTGGCCAATGTTACAACGGTTGTTTGTTTTAGAAGTGCTAATTACATTGATGAAGAATTAATGCTTAACCAATTTGCTCCCTATGTAAGTCGTGGAGAAATTGCCAATCTTCCAAAATATAATTTCTATATTAAAATCTCGGCCCTTGAACCGGAGGAGGCTTTTTCCGGTGAAACAATTTATATACCGGTTAAAAAAGATGCCAAAAAAACTGAAAAATTGATTGAAGCATCCAGAAAAAACTGGGCAATCGTCTATCAAAAAGTTAGTAATAAAGTTACTGAAGTCAAAGAAACAAAAGATGTAAATAAGACAAATGTACCAATTAATAACGGGCTATTTCCTGAAAGTAATGTATTCTAAAATTGTCCCCACGCGTAGGGACAAAATAAGGTAAATATTGAAGCTAAAATGAGAAAAAAGAAAGACTCTTTATACTTATATAAATATAAGGGGATGTAATATAATCCAAAACAAGGATATATAACTAACCTCTGCCTTAAACATCTAGCTCTCTGCTCCAAACTATTCTAACTTAATGAAAACATTACCACACATTACAAAATCACAAAATAAAATAATTTTCTTTCTTCTCAAATTCCGCTTTACTAAAACATCACAACAACAAAAATACTTCAACCATAAAGACCCAAAACGAGTTAAAGAATGGCTCAAAGACTTAAGAAAGAAGAAATATATAACCGCCGTTGTGGATTCTAAAGATGTTACAGAACCTTACGTCTATTGTTTGGCATCAAGATCGAGAGATATTCTTAAAGAAAATAAAAATGTCAGCGAAGAATTTTTAAACAGAATATACAAAGAAAAAGGGCTAACAAAAATATATAAACAGCACTGGTTATTTTTGGGCGAAATCTTTTTATTCTTTTTATCCCGGAAAGACAAAAAGTCAAAGATGGTTTTTTGTACACAACAGGATTTAGGAAGTTTTGATTATCTACCAAAAGAATTAGACGCTTATATTGCGGTTGAAACCAACGGAGTAACCAAGAGATATTTTCTTGAACTGTTTGACGGGTATAGGGATAAACCAGGGATTATAAGATACGCCGTCAGAAAATATGTAGACTATTTTCAAGACGGGAGTTGGCAAGCAACTACCAATAACAGTCCGTTGCCATCAATATTTTTTGTTATGACAAATGAAAGAAGAAGAGCATTTGTTTCCCATTACGGAAAAGTAAAACTGGCAAAAACTTTTGAAGATTTTTCTATATTCGTTACTACTCAAGACACAATCCGATTCAGCAAAGACAAGGGAAATATCTGGAAACGGGTTGAATAAATTGCATTGACAGACAAAAGTTTGTCTGCTAATATCAACTCGTAATGACAAGCCGAATTTTCGTTTCTAAGAAAGCTAAGAAAAATTCCTCTCCGAGGGGTTTTTGTCTTGGCTAATTAGGAAGATTTTCCACCAACGATGAACCCCTCCAAGGAGGGGTTTTTTAGTGGTTGAAAGGAGGTGAATTAATTATGAGTGAACGAGTAAGACACTATGATAGAAATTTTGCTGCATTTAGCGCAGCGAGGATCGACATGCAAAGACGAATGGAAGCTGACAGAACAGTAGAGGTGGAAGCAAGACTTAATCTTCTTGCCCGTGTAAATGCAGTTGATGGTCTTCCTCAAGAAATCCATTATCAAGTAGATTCTGGAAAAGAAGGAGGAACAGACTTAGTCTTTAATACAAGAGAGATAGGTATATATATGATGGCTGGCGATCATCTCGCACCTATATATGGAGTAGATTGGGTAATGCACTATGAAGCTATTGTCGAGGCGATTATAGAGCATAGCCCCGACGATTACCGTAATATCGACTACCATACCACCTGGTAATTCATCTATCGAGAAAGCCCGCGATATCCTCTCTATCGCGGGCGAGCTAAAAGCTCGTCAATACTTCTGATATAATTTGTCTATGACAAAGCTTATTTACATCACGCATCCGGCTACTCAAATCGATCCTAAAGTTCCCGTTGCCAATTGGCATGTTTCAGATGAGGGAAGGCGACAACTAATGCGCTTAGTGGAAAAACCATTTTGGAAAGAAGTAGATACAATCTATTCAAGCCAAGAACCTAAGGCACTTCGTACTGCGGAGGAAATTAATACTCGCATTCCCCATTTGGAATTTCCAATAATGTTTGGAAACGAAGACTTGGGAGAGATAGACAGAAGTTCAACTGGAGTTCTTAGTAAAGAGGAACACGAAAAGGCGATAGAAGAATTTTATCTTCATCCTGATGAAAGCTATAAAGGTTGGGAAACAGCAGAACATGCAACTAAAAGAACTGTAGATGTCGTTTCTAATATTATGGCGGACAATATTGGGAAAACTGTAGCAATTATCGGACATGGCTCAGTCGGCACATTACTTATCTGCCACCTTAAAGGAATAGCGCCTACAATAAAAGAAGACCCGAGAAAACAAGGATGTATTGTGGAAATCGATTGGGATAAAAAAACCGTGCTATCGAAGTGGATACAATATTAAGCTTCTATAGCTTTCTCTCGACCAAGCCCGTCTAATACTTGTACGTTTGGCAACGACGCAAGAATTTTACCTGGAATGGCAAGTTTCGATTTTCTGATTCCACTTCCGATAATTACGTATGCTGAATCAGCGACGGCCTTATCAATAAGGATCGACCAGTCAGCAGGAAGTCCGACGGGAGTAATCGCGCCATATTCCATACCTGTCTGTTTGACAGCTTCTTCCATTGGCGCAAAAGATACTCTGCGTGCATCAAGAGTGCGACGAGCAAGTCCGTTTACGTCAGCTCTGGTATTTCCAAAAATTACACAGGCGGCAAGCCAAGTCCTATCAGCTCTTTTTGCTTCCAAAACTACACAATTGGCTGCTTGATTCATTTCGACTTTATAGAACTCGCAAAAGGCTGCTGTATCTGAAAGATTAGCGTCTATCTCTGTAACGCCAATTTCATCTGCATCAGATAGATTTATTAAAGCCCTCGAAACGGCATCGGCTAGTAACTCCGGGTGGTCTTTTGCTGGCAGGAAATTTAACGTACCAAGTTCAATATTCATTTAGGCTAATATTTCAGGCAATTTAATTAAGTCCGCAAACTCCATATCGGGTCTAATTTCTCTCGTAGGTTTTTCATTATTTCTGTTTATCCAAACAGCGTCGAATCCCTGTTCTTTTGCAGGAATAATATCGTGAATATAGCTTGCTGCAACATGAAGCACCTCTTCCTTTTTTGCATTAAATCTTTTAAGCATTTCCTGCCAATGTCCGTAGGCTGGTTTATAGGAACCGACTTCTTCGGCAGTTACTACACCATCAAAGTCAATTTCCATCAAGGCGATTGATCTTTTAATAATTTCATTATCAATGTTTGAGAGGATTATAAGTTTATACCCTTTCTCTTTTAGTCTTACCAGCGTTGCGTGAGTTTCTGGAAACGGTTGCCAAGAATAAATAGAATTTGCAAACTCTAAAGCATCATCATCAGAAATATCAAATCCCCTTTCTTTTAATAACTTTTTTGCCGAGAGTTGTAAAACTTCGTGGTACTTGCGATATTTTTCAGCTTCTACTTTAAGTTCGGCTTTGATGTATTTATCCGTTATTCCATTCAAATCCAAATTGAAGCTATTTTTATCAGATAATTTTTTAATGGCTTTTCTAATTCCACCTTCCCAATCAATGAGGGTACCGTAGCAATCGAAAGTTATGTATTTTTTATTTTTAAAAATCATAATGATAAATCTACTTGCTATATCTTGAAGTGGGCCGTAAATAATAGCCATCTGGGTCAACAATTCTAAAATCAATAAGTCCCCATTCTCTTTTACCCAACACTCTTTCTATTGGATAACCTTTCGAAAGAACTTCCTTGTATAGCGCCTCAATATCATCAACTTCAAGAACAATTTCAACTCCAAGTCCTTTTCGGTCGGTAATAACTTCTGGTCGGAAATGGTGGCCTTTACGAAGTTTCTCTGCTGATCCAATGCCGATTTTAACGTCATCTTTCACCATCTGATGATAGTCGCCTTCGACATCGGTTCTGACTTCCTTAAATCCCAATATGTTTTTATAAAAATCAACGGAGCGTTTTGTGTCTTTAGTGAATAATTCGAATCTTAATGTCATTCCCATGAAAGGATTATATCAAAGATTTTGGTAGAGAATTATAGGCTGGCACTTGTGGGAACTATTTTATTTTTCAAGATTCCTTTGTTGTAATATGCTGACCCTCTATTTTAGAAAGGCGAGCTATTGCATCCTCAACATGAGTAACGTTTGGAATAATCAATGAAACTCCCAAGGCTTTTGCTTCTGACTCTTTAAGATGCCCTGTCAAAACAACAACAGGTGTTACACCAGCAGCTCTTGCCATTTGCACGTCATTTTCTGCATCGCCCACAAGAACCGTTTCCTCGGGCGAGACATTTTGAGTTGACAAGATCTGTTCAACCATAAAGGGATGGGGTTTCCCTTTGTCTTGATCAGGAACGTCATACACAGATATTATTTGTGAGAAAACTGGCGGAATGCCAAATTTAGGCATTATTTTTTCCCTAAGAAGCTTTGGATTTACTCCAGTTGCTATGGTGAGCTTGTAATTTCTACTTAATCTTTCCAATAATTCTGGTGCACCTTCAACAACAGAGAGACAATCTACAAAAGTGCCACCAAATAGTAGCTGCTCATATTTTGCCATAGCCTCTTCTTGCAATTGTGGGTTTTCTTTTAAAAGCCCGCTAAATTCTGCCTCGACTGTAGATCCCCAACTGGCTAAAATTCTCCTCTTTTCTTCTTTTGGATCTAAATTAACACCTACAGACTTTAGAGCTTCATGGTAACATTTGAAATAACCCTCTGTTGAACCTTTTGTAAACACATCGTCCCAGTCAAAAATTATTAACTTGATCATGGATTGAATTATATCAAAGATTTAGGTAGGGAATTATAAGCCGTTAGGAATAGGAGGAGGTTTTGTTTAAATATAAGGTAAATCTCTTTTGACAAATTCTGTAGTTGTATAATCACGCCCTTTTTTTATTACGGGGATTACTTGCTTATTTGCATCCGCTGCAAGTCTATTTGCTTCTAAGGAGGTTGTGTCCCAAGCTGTCACTATGTGGCATGTAAAGCAAGTTGCCTGCTCCAAATCTATATTACGGATTCTACCTGGCTCTGCTTCTTCAACTAAACCTTTTACATCAATACGATCCGCCAGTGGAAGTGGAATTCCTCCAATTCCCCAAGTTATACAAATAAGTGGCCTACTTTCATAAATAGAGCATCTATTATCAGAGTCTAAGAAGGGGCATTGCTCACTTCTTTCGGGATCTTTACTTCTAACTATAGCGGCATCAACTACTTCACGAGATATTTTTCCTTTACGAATGTCTCCTACTATGATTCCAATATCACCTTTTGTTATTGGAACCTCCGATGTGCAACAAGCCGCAGCTCCATCTGCCACGCACGCAGATGGTTCAATAGACATTGCCTGCAGTCCTAGTTCTCTAGCATGTATGTATTCAGGATTAGCCATACCAGGATTATACTATAAGCTCGCTATTTCTACAAAACAAAACGTTGCAAGGGAATGTTATTATGGAATTACCACAGACTGAAATTCGAATAACAAGCTCAGCCCCAAGTGTCGCAAGATAGTCACGTATCACTTCACCAAGGTTGAGTTTTTTAAAAGAGAGACAGGGCTTATAGCATATTTAAGACTCGGGTTTATCTTCAGGTTTTAATTCTGGAAAAACTTCTCCTACTATTTCTTTACATTTCTGCATATACTCACGTGCCTTATTGTGGTCAGTAATCCCATTTCTGCTTCCTAAAGCCACAAGTTGAGCTAAATATTCTTCAGAAACATCTTCCGGCGATATATACAAGTACGATTCTAAATGAGCAGCGACCATTCCTTTTTGTTCTTCATTTAAAAGCTGATACTTTTTTCTTAATTCCTCTAGGGCACTTCCAACTCCTTTTAAGCTTTCTTCGCTTACGTTATATGATGCCGTGCCATCTCTTGAGGATATAGACATCATCAGGTCATAATCTATCTGAGCAAGTTGTTCGAGATTGGGCTCTGTACTTATCTTTTGATAAATTGGGTATTCGTCTTCTGATCCCTCTTGTCCATCAAATACCCTTTCAAATCCAAGTAGCGTGCTGTCTAAATAATCTGTTGGTTGCCAATTTATAAAACCACCCAATGCTAAGTTTTCATAAATACTTGCCCTATAACCATTATCCATAAGCCATCCGGGTATATTCATACTATCGTTATCTCTGGAAGCCGGAGTAGGAGCCTGAATGACGGTCATTAATATTCCATCTTTGAGTTCGGGTGGAGCAAATTTCGTGGCATCCTCGGCGTAAAAAACGATTTCTCGTTCCTTTCCTGCCCAATTAAATTTAACTATCCTTTTCCCGCCATTTCCTAATTCTCCCTCGGTTGCATCTGAAGTTATTTCTGCACCGATTTCCGGTAAATCTTCTCTTATTAGATATCCTATGGGGTCATGTTCTCCCTCCCAAGAATTTACGTATAGGTAATCAACAAATACGAATCGACTGGCATCTGTCTTTGCCAGTGGGCCAGTAATGTCACTACCTGCGCCTGGATAATAGACGGGGAGATTTCTTTGGTAGGAATCTGATGCTTTTACTTTAGTCCTTATTGCTGAGAAGTAGTCCCATCCTTGTTGGTCAAACTGAAACTCTCCACCATCAGTACTTCGCATAAATCTAAAAGATTTTTTTAAATTTTCCCAATCTGAGTATTCTTTTTGGTACGCACTTACTGGTTCGGGTGTCATATGAGTGTGTGGTTGAGAATTATATCAAAGTAGGAAGAACTTCTCAAACTATGGGGCTTTTGGTATAATATTAGGAATATGACACAAGAAGCAGAGTCCAGAGATAAAGGTCAGCAAGACATAGCTACTACGAGTTCTTTTGCACAGCGCGTTGCAGGATATTTAGAAGATACTTCAAGGGAACAACAGGGCATCTTACGTCCACATCAGGTAAGCGTATTTGGTGATCTTCAAAAATTTTTCCAACAAGGACGAAGAAGGGGGCATATTGAGATGCCAACAGGTACCGGTAAGACAGTGCTTTTTGTTGAATTATCCAAAGCGTTGCTTGGGCAGCGAACGGAAGGAGACAAAAAGCCAAGAATTCTAGTTGTTACTCCCACAAGAGATCTTGTTCATCAAACATTGGGAAGAAGCGGAAAAAGAGGATATGGGGAATTTGCCCCAGACTTAAAGGTCAGCTCGTATTTCAGTGATACCCCAGACCCTGAAAGAATGGATATTGGTAAGTCAGATGTTGTTGTGACCACGTATCGTTCCTTTGACATATTGAGTAGCACCAGGGAGTATAGGCCCGTGGAGGACTTTGAGAAAGATGTTTTAGAAAGCGACTTGTTTAAGGCGTCTGTAGCAAGATGGGGTTATGCACGTGCGCGTGAAGATGCAAATGAAATTAAGGGTGTTCCCACAGGTAGAACTTTATTAGATACATTTGATGTAATAATTTTTGATGAGTCTCAAAGTACAGAGGGACCACGAATAAGTGAAATTATAAAATCTCTTCCAGAGGAAAAAGTTGTAATAGGTCTTTCAGCGACTCCGGGGAAAGATGTTCTTCCATATAGAATACATAGATTGGAGTTAAATGAAGCAATAATGCTTGGTTTGCTTGATCCGATAGTGGCAATTGGCGTGAAGAGCGGAGTTAAAATAGAAGGATCAGATATCTATGATGATAACGGTGAGTTTTTGGATAGCAAACTTAGTTATTTAATGGAGGATAAGGGGCGAAACGACCTTATAGTACAGATTACAAAAATTATGGTGGAACATGGCAAAGGCACAATAATTTCTTGTATGGCAGGAGATGAAGCATGGCACGCCAGGCATATTGCGGAACTTGGGCGAAAAGAAGGATTGCGGATGGTTGCCGTACACGACAGAGTACCATCCGCGGAGCGTTTAAAGTTATACGAACAATTTGAAAATGGTGAAATTGATGTGCTCTCTTTTGTTGGTGTTTTAGGTGTCGGATGGGATAGCAATAGGGCAAAAGTAATTATAAACGCAAGACCAAGTCGTTCATCCACATTTACCAAGCAAAGATTAGGTCGTATAACCAGACCTACGGGAGGAGTTGGATTTGTCATTGATATTTATGATGAGCACGATGGGAAGAACCCACCCATAACCGCAGCAGACGTACTGGAAAACGGTGATATAGCATATGGCACTCCCGTTGGAGTTGTTGATGAAAACTCAGGGCTTGCTGAAATATTAAATTCCCTACGCGCAAACACTCCTGTTCTCGACGTGCTTAAAAGCGAGTTTGTTACGGGTCAGGAATTTGCATCTAAGCTTCCTCGACTTAAGAATGGAGTTTTGGAAAACCGATACGCATTGCCTTCTCTAGTAAGTAGGTCGTACAGCGGAGTAACTGAAGAAATTTTATTGAAATTAGAGAAGCTAAGTGGTGAAAGCATAGATACTATACTTGCGGTTCGAGGCAAGGTAGTTAGAAACGTTTATTATATGGAGCAGGCTGGTCGTCTTTTGCGCACTTTACCACAAGTAGATCCGTCGAGATATTATATAGATGAGCAAAAACACAGATGGATTTCTGCAAGAGGGATAGTAAAATTATTTAGCAATAGATTTCCCAAATTGACAGAACGTGAAGTAGATACTTTTCTTGCTGGTATGGACAATATTGACTGGATACCTGCAGCATATTTACCGCCGAGGCAGCATCCAGATTTCAAACATAATAGAGTTATAAAAATGTTTAACTCTGATCAGGCAGTGCTTGATGCAATCAGCAACGTTATACGTCATCACTATGATATGAGAAGAACATAAAAGCGTCCTATAGTTGACTTTACACACTTGATTTGATAAAATTATAGGCGTTTGCTACAATAATTTTGTGGCGGAATTAAGTATGGAATCATTTAAAGAGATAGGCCAGCAACGATCTCACGTTGCCGATGTGTTAAGCCAGAGACAAAGCTTGGTTGGAAAAATCGGTACAGGCAACGTTACTCCGCAGTCTTCCGTAGAGAATGCAATAAAAGTGGGTGGCACAAGAGCTAATGTTAATTCATCAATTGAAAGACTTGAGGAAAAAGCAGCTAGGCTTGACCAAGAACTTGAAGCCCGCGCTCCTGAATATTTAGGACTCCTTGCGGTACAAAAAGACCAAGTAGACAGATTAAACGGCCTAGTAGAGCAAGGTTTCTTAAAAAAAGAAGAAGTACAGCCTCACATTGATGATTATAACGCCTTTGCTGCTCTTCCAGAGCAACAGCCGGCGCTAAAAAGAGGTATTGAGAAAATAAAAGAGGCAGAAAATGCGCAAGCTCAAGGCGGAAGCGAATCTATTGACAATGTTGTACTCAGTGAAGAGGCATCATTCCTTCAGATACCTCGGGTTCCAGAACTAGCATGGACAGAATCTTCAAACGAGCACAGATATGATCGAAGTATTACTGTAGGTGCAAAAGAGTCCGAAGCATCTTCAACTCCGGAAAGCGAAAGAACCCCGGAGCAAAAACAATTACTTGAGGATATACGGTTGTTTAATGCATATTCTTCTAGTGAAAGGTATAAGAGCGTATTTACCCCTGAAGAGTTGCATGGTTTGGTTGAAAAATTCAAAATACTGCAACAAAAAAACAGACCTGATTTTTCGGGGCTTGAAGATAGAATTATAGACTTTCTACATAAAGAAATTGAACAGGCGCGACGAGAAGGAAGACTTGATAGCAAATTAGACTCAATTAGTGGAATCGTAAAGAGAGCGGATCAGGATAAAGCAAATAGGAAAGGGATGAACTGGGAAACTCTAAATAGAGTTGCCGCAGTTGCCTCAAACAGGCTTAGAGAGCAAAATGATAGTCGAACTATTTTCGATGAGTATTATGTTCCCGTTAAAGATCCTAATGAGAATGTAACTCTTGATTTAGGATCTGTATTTCAATTTGCAGCAGACGACTATGTGATTAAGATGATAGGATCCAGAATTGATAAGGTTACAGGGGTAAGACAAGCCGCATATAGAGCAAATGCTGACACAATCAATGATTGGTACAAAGATGCGGAAGGATTTATCGCACAGATACCGGATGATTTAAAAATTTCAGACGGGCCTGTTAATGTAAGGGCAAAATATACCTTAAAAACTCTAATTGAAACAATGAACACTCGATTAACATCCACAGAACTGGCAGGCTATAAGAAAAATTATAAGGCAGACCCTGTGGGCGCCTTGAATCTTCAAAAGAGAATAGCTTATACTGTAGATAATATAAATAGGTTGCTCTCTGCACCATCACGCGAAGAAGAAATTGTTCCAGTAGAAGCTTAATTACATACCTAATACACCATCTTCATTAAGACTGCCCAATTTTTAGACTTTTAAGCTTTCCCAGAAGTTGAAAATCAATATTGGCTCAAAATGACATAAATAGGTCTGCCAGGTAATCTTTTCCTAAAACCGGCTCTTCTGTCTTGATCAGGAAAATTTATCCAAGGATCCATCCATTTACCTTCTGCCCTGCATAGATAATGTCCATACGGATATTTCTTGGATCTTTTTATAAACACAATTGTCCGAGGTTTATAAAGTGCCTTTTTAATTTTGCCCCTAATGTATGTATTTTTATAATTCAATCCAACACTATTCAAGATATTTGATATTTCTTTGCATTGAAACCCTACTGTTTGTGCTTTTACTTTTCCATCTTCAAACAGATTGAGCGTTTCTTTGTATGTTTTCCCCAACAGAAAAGCGGTAGAAGCAATGCCGCATCCCATTCCATCTTCCTGCATAACAGATTTTTTCATCATGGACATATTGTAGAATTTATAATTTTATTAACAAGAGGCAAGGGGATTTTGCCGTGAAGCTAAGAAAGTTTTTAAAATACCTCTTGCTATAGAAAAAACTTTCTGTTATCCTCACTTAACAAACCCGCAGACTAATTTCTGCCTCTGTCCTTAGTCACAAAAAGGAGGTGAGGTATGAAAAAAGCAATTTTTCTTCAATCTCTAATATTAACTTCCCTAATAGTGCCGCAAGCAGCATTTGCACAGCAGGTAACAACAGGCGGCGTATCCCAAATCCAGACATTTATTCAAAGCGTTATCCAAGTTCTTATCACATTAGCAGGTCTCGTATCAGTCGGATTTTTTGTCTGGGGAGGATTCGGATACATTACATCGTCGGGTAATCCCGAAGCACTTGATCGCTCTAAGAAAACTATTCTTTATTCAGCAATCGGTCTGGCAATAGTTCTAGGGGCATTTGTGCTTTCAAACGTTGTAACACAACTAGCAACAACCGCTTTTGGCGGAAGTCATTAAAAATAATTTCCTCTGCCCAAGATATGCTTTATGAAAAGAGTACTTGCTCTATTTGCAATTACTGGTCTATTTCTTCTAAATACCACTTCGGCTTTTGCCGCTACAAGCAGTGCCATTACCGACTACACCAATAGTACTCTCCAAATAATTACGTTAATAGCGGCCGCTTCGGCGGTCTTTTTTCTAGTTAAGGGAGGGTACCTCTATATGACCTCCTCCGGCAAACCGGAATCCTTGGAAAGTGCCAGACGGACAATAAGAAATGCAATCATCGGTCTTGTACTTGTTCTGGGTGCAGGAATGATTGTTTCAACGCTAACTGGAGCATTAGGTTCTGCGTCAAACGGAACAAATACCGGAGCCGTCAACATTAGTGCTCTCGATACGGTTAAGCCAAGCGACGGGCTAACGCAGGTACTAATAGACGCAGTGGCAGGTTTTCTGCAAAACATAGTGCAAAGCGCTACTGCACCGATCGTTAACGGAATAATCGGTTACCTAACCACCACACCCAGTCTTTTAAATAATCAGGTTATTATGAGCTTCTGGCTGGTAATTGTCGGAATTACGGATAGTTTGTTTGTGCTGGTTGTGGCGCTTCTCGGACTTCATTTCATGAGTGCGGAAAGTTTGGGCTTTGAACAGGTTGAGTTAAAACACCTTCTTCCAAGAATTGCCTTGGCTTTTCTCGGGGCCAATATTTCTCTTTTTCTGGCAGATTACGCCATTATTACCTGTAATGCGCTGGTTAAGGGAGTTTTGGATTCAACCGGAGGAATTAACCAGGCATTTATTGTTAATGCGACAAACCCAACAAGCATTGCACTGGGGACGACACCTCTTATTACTCTAATTTTCTTCGTACTCTTTCTCATCATTTCCATAGTTCTTCTGTTGATGTTTATAAGCCGTCTTATCTTCATATCCTTGGCTGCGGTTCTCTCTCCTTTGGTCTTTCTTCTATGGACAATGCCAAGGTTTTCAGACTTTGCCGAAATTGCCGTTAAAAGCTACCTTGTTACCGTTTTTATGATCTTTGTTCATGTAGTAGTCATTCAGCTTGCTTCAAGCTTTCTCGCGCTTCCTGCACACACTGACAGCTCTCTGGTATCAATCGCCGTGGCAATAGGACTGTTTTTGGCACTTCTTAAGATCCCGTCCGTTTTAATGCAAATGGTTTTTTATACTTCGGGCGTTGCTTCGTTTAGAAGAATGGGAGGACAAATTATGAATGTTATGTCAACCGATAACAGCTCTTCGTCCAGTAGGGCGGAAGCCGTCTCAGGGGCCGTAAAAACGCCTAGAAGGAGGGTTGCCGCATGAGAACGACAGTAATCCCGGCGCAGATTACAACGGTTGAGGATAAAATTGCCGGAAGCCTTAATTTAACGCAAATCTTTATCCTTATGATTCCCGTTTTCTGGACAACTATTGTCTATGTGGCTTTTCCTCCGACAATGCATATTGCCTGGTATAAATTGCCGTTAATACTTGTGGTGCTACTTCTATCTCTCGTACTCTCACTAAGAATCAGAGGGAAAGTTGTTGTAAGTTGGCTGGTTGTACTTTTGCGCTACAATCTGCGCCCCAAGTTTTACCTGTTCAATAAGAATGACGCATATCTAAGGGAAATGAACCTTCCCCAGGAAAAAAAGCAACAGGTTGCAAAGACACCTTCGAAAAAAGAGATCAGAGTCAAGGCCTCGTCTTTTAACGTAAAAGACCTGGTAAAACTCAAAGCATACATCCAAAACCCGAACTATTCACTCTCTCTTAAACCGGATAAGAAAGGAGGACTCTATGTGGCTCTTTCGGAAATCCAAAAATAAAGTATCGGCAAGACGTCAAATTCAAATTAAAGAAGTAAAAGACGATATCCTAATCCTTCCCAACAACGAATACAGAATTGCCATTGAAAGTTCCTCAATTAATTTTGAACTTAAAAGCGAAGAAGAGCAGGATGTTCTTATAGATGGTTTTCAAAACTTTCTCAATTCTCTTTCCTCTCAACTTCAAATACTCATTAGGGTACGGGAAGTTGATATCAACAGATATTTAGAACAAATAGGAAAGAGTAAGGCTACGGAGAAGGAAACAATCTATAAAGACCAGATTGATAACTATTCCGAGTTTATTTCCGATTTAGTCTCCGGCAGTAAGATTTTATCCCGTAGGTTTTATGTAATTATTCCCTATCATCACACGGATTCAAATAAAGATTTCAAACTCATTAAAGAGCAGATTCATTTAAGCAGAGATATTGTGCTTCGCGGACTTGAAAAGCTTGGTATGAAAGCCAACGCTCTAGATAGCCTTGAGCTTCTTGAGCTTTTCTACAGCTTCTATAATCCCGACCAGATTAAAAGCCAGGAATTAAAAGGCGACACTATCCAGACACTAATACAAAATAATTATGCTTAATATCACTTATCCTTTCGGGTATAAAAAAGTAAGGAAAAGAAGGGTTTCCAAAAAGGAACTTCTCAAAGATTCGTTTAATTACAATTTCGGGGAGCAGGACCAGATTGACTTAATCTCTTACTCCGGTCTTGAAGAATCGTCAAGTTACCTTCAAATGGGGGATAAATTTGTACGAACACTTTTTATTTCCGGTTATCCTTATGTGGCTTCAACAGGCTGGCTCAATATGCTTGTTAACTTTAACCATAATATTGATATCAGCTACCACATAGAGCAGGTTGATCCGATTTCGGCTCTTCCAAAGCTCAATAGGAAGATAACAGAGCTTGAATCAACCAAAAGAACCATGCTCAAAGCAGGCAAGGTCATAGGCTCGGAAATTACGGACCCGCTTGAGTCTGCAATGGAGCTAAAAGATAAAATCCAGCGCGGGCAGGAAAAACTTTTCCAGGTTTCAATTTATATGACAATAACAGCAGATACTCTTGCGGATTTAAACAAAATCACTACTCTTTTGGAAACTGTCATGTCCACGCGTCTTTTCTATATTAAAACCGCTACATTCCAGCAGCTTGAAGGGTTACAGTCCGTACTTCCCCGTGGTCAAAACCTTCTTGCCCAAAAAAGAAACTTGGACAGCTCGTCTGCTGCTCTTACCTTTCCGTTCGTATCATCCGAGCTGGTACAGGAATCCGGAATCCTCTATGGAATTAACAGATCGAATAATTCCCTGGTAATTGTTGATAGATTTTCTTTAAATAACGCCAACTCGATAGTTTTTGCCCAATCGGGTAGTGGAAAAAGCTATACGGCAAAGGTAGAAATATTAAGACAGCTGATGCAGGGCACAAAAGTTATCGTTATTGACCCGGAACGGGAATATAAACAACTGGCGGCAAGCGTTAACGGAACATATATAAAGCTTTCCGCCAAATCAAAAGAGAAAATCAATCCTTTTGATTTTTCTCTCAACTCAAAAGACCCGGAAAACGAACTGGCCGAGCACATTCAGGATTTAACGGAAATTATTTCTCTTATGGTCGGAGGCTTAAATGCTGAGGAAAAAGCGGCAGTCGATAAGGCAATTTTGCAAACATATAAACAGCACGGGTGGTCACTTAACCCGACATATATCCCCAAAAAGAAAAAAGACCCGCGGGGCAGAAAACCAAAAGCCAAAACTTATCCTGTTCTCAAAGACTTTTATAAGGTCTTAAAAGAGATGAAGCAGAAAAGTCTTTGCAATAAACTTGAGAAATTCATTAAAGGTTCTCTTTCGTCAGTTTTTGATTCACAAACGAACATAAAACTTGATAACCGTCTTGTTATTTTTGATATTAAAGACTTAAACGAATCCCTTCGCCAGATTATGATGATGGCCGTTGCCAACTTCGTCCATTCCCAGGTTAAATCCAGCCCACAGAGAAGAATTCTCGTAATAGACGAGGGCTGGATGCTTCTTCAGCACGAAGAAAGTGCCAGGTTTATAGCGGGGCTTACAAGACGCGCCAGAAAATATTATCTGGGAGTAACAATTATTTCCCAACAGGCAAATGATTTTCTAAGCCAGGACTACGGTAGGGCGATCGCTTCCCAATCGGCACTAAGAATTTTAATGAAGCAGGACACGACTACTATTAAAAAAGTGGCTGCGGAATTTAATCTTTCCGAATACGAAGAACATTTCCTCCTTACCTGCGACAGAGGGGAAGCGCTTATTATTGCTGATCAAAACCATGTGGCTTTGAAAGTTGTGGCGTCCGATAAAGAACACCCGCTTCTTACAACAGACCCGAGAGAAATATATATTTAATAGAGTAAGTGGAACTTGCTTTATATTATCGCTATAACAGCGAGTTGACATATTTAGTAAGTTACGATATACTCTCAAATAGCAAGAGTTATGAGTATTAATAACAGCAACAACTATTGGTTTTACTTTCATCCTCTCCTTAGGGAGGCTGTTGCTGTGATGCAAATGAAAGCATAACAGTAATTCAAGGAAAACCTTGCTTACAGACCTCCCGAACGGGAGGTTTTTTTGTGGTAAGAAATTATATGAACAAAGAAACTGACATAAATATAAATAACTTAGGCTCTGATGTGCCGACTTCCAGCGAAGCCGGGAAACGCCAGCAACTGGTAGTTTCCGTACGTAAGCTGGGAGAGCTGAGAGAATATACGGAAAGTGGCGTTAGCGCCATTGGTTCGTTGGAGGCAGAACAAACATTATTTGAGAATGTTCCCGCTTTGGCATTGATTGCTGATGGAAACCTTAAGAGTGCCGGAAATAACAATCAAACAGGGCTTCGAATTGCCTCTCTTCCCGCCGAAACCGTAAATCAGACCCAAGGTCAAATAGATATTCTATTGAGCGTATCTTTGGCTATTAGAACTTTGTCCTCTGCAAGACGTTTGGAACCGTATTTATCAGTTACGTTACCAAAAACACAAGCCGGCCTTAAAACATTAAGGCTTATAGCTCAAAGGGTTGTCGAGACAATGCCTCTTACCGAAGTGAATGGGTTGGGTAATATTCCTGAAATGGCAAGAGTACTAAATGGGCTCGATAGAGAATTAAAGGCTACGGCGCTTAATAATGAAGAGGTAATAAATGTTCTTAGTGTTCGGGCAGGTGAACAGGCACAAGCAAGAATTGACTCCGAAACAGATAGCTCGGGCCAAGTTGCGCAAATTAGAAGTATGATAGCACAGCAGAAACTGGCCTCTCTTAGAAGAGAGTTCGTTGAGGTAATGGGGGGTGTCCGCGAGTATTCAAGGTTCGAAGTTCTGGCCAATCAAATTATTGAAAGAGATAACTTATTTGATCAAGTGGACTCCGCAAAAGAGGCTACAAGGAAAAGAGTAGAAAAAGCCAAAGAAACAGTATTGGCTGTTATTGCCAGGAAAAGAGCAATCGGAACGGTAATGACGCTAATCGACCAAGACCCGCTACTGCGTGAAGTGTTGGCAAGAAGATCGCGTCTTAGCCCCGAAGGCCTACTAACTGCTGATGTCGGTGTAAAAAGACAAGCAGCAAACAATGCATTAAACAGCAGGAAGATCATACTTTCGGTTGAAGAAAGGCGTGTTTTCTATGGCAATGCAGTTGTAGATGAAGAAAGAACAAAGATAACACAGGTTTTGCAAAACGATCCGCTTTCTTTTGTTGCCAGACTCTCGGATGACGAATTAACAGTTATCCGTAATGGTATTCCCAAGATTTCTGATGATAAATCGGTCTTTGATTTGGCTCGGGATAAATTAAGAGGACAATTGGAAGACGAGGTTAATGATGATGAAATAGAACCCGTTCTTACAAGAATAATTATAGATGAGATGCTATCGGCCAGGGTTAAAACTGCGATAGATTCGGCAATAGTCCGGCAAGGTATTGACAGAGATTCCGTATTGAAAGATCCCAGCAAACTTAACCGATTAAAAGATGTAATAATGACAAGCGCATTAGAGTTTCTGGCTGTTGATTTACCAGAGGAAGAAATTTCTGTAAAAGCAACAATTTTAACAGATTCCGAAAGAAAAGACCAAAGGGAGGCTTTTGCAGCTTTATTCAGAAGGCAAAAAATACCCGGTAGAGTGTTAACTCTGGAAGCTAAGGCACTTTTGGATCTACAAGTAGAAAGGCCGGCAGCTGTTATGTTGGGTCCCGTCATGCAAAGAGAAGATATTAAATCCAGTTTAAGTCCGTTTCAGTTCTTCCCCGAATACAAAACTACATACCCGCAAGTAGTTGTTCAAGCTTTGGAAAACCTATATGCGGAATTTAACCAGGCTTTTCGTCGTTTGGTGGATGCCAATAAAGAATGGGGTACGGATTATCAATATTGCATGGCACCGGATGGGACGCCCGTTAATGGTTGGGTTCAAATTGACATGGTTGGATTGCCGGCTGGTTTTTTGGAAGGAGCAGCAAGCCTAAGCGAAGAAGATGTACGAGAAACGTTAAGAGGAAGAATATTCGAAATAGAAAATTCACTGGCAATGTACCAACTTTTAGGAACCATTTTCTCAAATGGAACTCAAGATACTCTTTTTAGGAGACAACTTCGCGCATCTTTAGATGGTTTAAGACAAAAATACAGAAAACCGATTGCCTTATTGGCTGTTACTGATCAAAAATACCAAGCAATGAAAGAGATCGAATTTGGCAAGATGGGTGGAGAAGTTTTATCAGACGAAGAAGTAAGAGAGCTTTCGGGCTTTGATAAATTTTTCGGTCCAGAAGAGTTTCGGCAATATGTAGAAGAAAACGCAGGCCAATGTGGCTATCTTCTCTTTGTACGCTCTTCTGATCCTGTAGACAAAATGAAAAGACCGGAGACAGTAGTTGAAAATCAGCTATTGGTGGACGACGATTTAAGAAGAACAATTAAGGCAAATGCCATTACTTTTAATATAGATAATCCTAACTGGCCAATCGGCGACAGTAGACGAATAAACGATACGAAAGAATATCTTGAGGAAATGGGAATGGCATATGCGGTTTTTTATGGCGACGACCTTTTCTCTGCTGATTTCGAAACATATTTGAGATTACAAGGAATAGATCCCGAAAAGGTGAAATCCGGTGAGATTGCTTTGCGTGCCAAACCTATGAAAGGTACTTATGGGGGATACGGTCACATAAGCGGTTCTTTGACGGACGCAAAATTTAAACGAGAATTAAGACGAAATCTGCGAAGCAGGGGCGCCTATGTTGTCCAACCCGAGATGCAAAATCCTACAATAACAAACCAGTACGATGGGCAAACATATAAGTATATCGACAGAGTCTATTTTTCTACTGATGGCCAAAATTATGAATTTATGGGTGGCGGTAGGACATTAATACCTGCCTCTTCCATAGAAGCACAAAATAATAGAATCCATGGTAATAGCTCTACCGTTTATGCGGAAATAGATTGATATAATTAATTACCTTAATGAAAATGAATACTAAAAATCAAACTGTTCTAGATAAAATTGTAGCCTTAACAAAGGAGTTTGTTTCTATTAAGTCAAACTCAGGCAATGCAAATGAATTGGAGAAAATATTAGAAATTGCTTTGTCAAACTTAAAAGGATACAAAATTGAACGATTCGAAAATAATGGTGTAAAAAGTGCCTTAATTTACAATTCTAAAAAAAGGCCACAAAAATTTAAGATAATATTAAACGGACATTTAGATGTTGTTCCGGGGAAAGAATATCAATATATACCAAAAATAATAAATGGGAAGCTTTATGGAGTCGGCTCTATGGACATGAAGGCAAGCGTTGCTTGTCTTATTATAGCCTTTGAGGAAGTAGCAAGTAGGGTTAACTATCCTCTTGCACTACAACTAGTCACTGATGAGGAAATCGGAGGATTTAATGGTACAAAATATCAAGTAGATAGAGGAGTAAAGGCAGATTTTGTTATCGCAGGAGAATCTACTAATTTTAATATTGTAACTAAAGCAAAAGGAATTTTATGTGTAAAGATTTTCTCAAAGGGAAAAACGGCTCACGGTGCTTATCCATGGAGAGGTAAAAATGCGATTTGGGAAATGAATAAGTTCCTCAATCTCTTGGGAGAAAGGTATCCTGTTCCCAATCATCAAGAATGGATAACAACCGTTAATTTGAGTAAGATCAAAACGAGCAATCAGTCCTTTAATAAAATTCCCGATGATTGTGAGATCTGGCTTGATATTCGTTATATTCCTGAAGAGACAGACACTATTGTTAATAATATAAAAGAACTATTATCGCAAGGGTTTAAATTGAATATTGTTTCAAAAGAGCCTGCTCTAGTTGTTGATGAAAACAATAACTATTTGAAAATCCTCCAGGAAGTAGATGAACGGATTATTAAGAAAAAAGTACTTCTCTATGGTGCACAGGGTTCTTCAGATGCTAGACATTTTACTCGCGTGGGCATCGATGGGATTGAATTTGGACCAATAGGAGGGAATATTGGAAGCGACAATGAGTGGGTAAGTATAAAAAGTTTGGAGCAATATTACCAAATCCTAAAAAATTTTCTACTTGCAATATAATTCCGGGGTAAAAACCCAATACCAAAGTGGTACAAAATACACTATAATACGTGTATCTGCCCTCTTGGCGGATGAACTTTTTAAACCCTCTAAACGCATTCAACCTCTGGTCGTTTAATCGGGAACTAAAGCTTGTAGCAGTTTCTTTCCTTATTATTCTCTCCCTTCCGGTAATAGCGGTTTTTATGCTTACCAACGCCGGAATCGATATCGTTTCCCAAAGGCTGGCAACTGTAAACACTCAAACACAAGCAATCCAAATCCATGACCCGGCAACCGGTGCCGTAATCAAAGAAATATCGCCACAAGTAGCCTGGCCTGTAAGTGGTGTAATAACTTTAGAGTTTGGAGAGTCGGATTGGCCGTTTCAACCATTTCATACGGGAATTGATATCGCTAACGCTAATGCGAAAGACGGAGACCCAATCCATCCATTTATGGAAGGCAAAGTTATTTATGCGGGAGAAATATGGTGGGGTTTTGGAAAACACATTATTATTGATAACGGAAACAACATAACTTCAATTTATGCACACCTTAGTAAAATCTTTGTCTATCCGGGGGAGCAAGTAACCATTGATAAGGTAATCGGGCTAGAAGGCCATACGGGATGGGCTACAGGTCCACATTTACATTTTCAAATAGACGTCTTTGGAATACCTGTTAATCCGAGAACTTTTGTGTCGGGGAATCCTTAAACCTCACGGTCATCGCTCCATCTCTTATGTTCAGTTACAAGCCATTTAGCAAAAGGTGTATTTGGATATTTTGCTATCATTTGCGCTAAAACACTTTCCGGCATCAAGGAAACGGCTTGCGACATGAAAGATAATCCTTCTCTCCAAACAGTCCCGTTATATTTTATGTCGTGTGGGACAACCATTCTTTCATAGCCTTCTTTTAGAAGTGTGTCCAGATGACCATCCTCTACTGCGTCAAATGTTTCGGGGTAATCCCCACTAATTACTAACTTATTTCTTACATGATCTGCCAGTACTTCATAAAGCGCTCTTATGTCTGGGTTAGGTCTGTTGCCTGGGCCAACTTCCCACTGCATTTTTTGCCAGAAAGGAGCAAATTGTTCCAAAACTAAAGGATAATAAACGCTTGGACTCACCTTAGCAGCTTCAACTCGCAAGTATCTGTCGTAATATCCCTCTATAATATCTAGCTCTTCGAGGACATGGCGATAAATTCGAAGAGTATCTTTTTGCCAATCATTCAAACCTTCCATGTCAATATTTTCAACCAATTGTCCATCTGTTAATAAAGCACCGGCTGCAAGTTGCCTTACTTGCTCTTTAATTGCTTCCGTATATCTTGTTAATGTTTGTAACTGCTCTGGAGAAGCAGCTTTGAACAATTCATGACCATGTTTTCCAACAAGAGATACTATTGCACTAAGGCCATGATCTGTCTCACGTGTAGGCGCATGAACTGCATCAATCGGTCCTAGTGCGATTCGATACATGTCTAAAATGACCGGTACCAGTAGATGTGTCGCGTCTGCTGAAACATATTGAAACTGCTCTTGAAAATGCCACAAGATATCGTTCCTTTGGCTGTCTGATAAAGTTGGGAAACCGGCTAAATCTATTAATTGGGTGTATTCCTGCGGAAGTTCTCGTCCATGATTTAAGCTAAAATTTACTCTTTTGAGTAGACCTCGAAACGCATTCCCTATTTCTCTATTCCCCCCGCGATTATCTGGTCCCGCGATTTGAACTAAAAGATTGAGCAATAGTTGGTTTTTTGCTGTTCTTAGATTTTCATCCAGCTGATTTGCAGGTTTAATTAGTCTGTCGTAAGTATCTTGATCATTCTGTCTTTTGGGATCGTCCTTAACAGAAAAACCATACTTTTCTAATTGATTACGTGCTTGTAAAGCCTCAGGGCTTCTACGGATTTGAATGGATTGTATTCTAACTTCCGCAAATTCTTCCAACCTTCTGCCAATTGCATCATTTCTAAAAATCTTCGTTCCTAATCTTTCAAAAACTTCTGGACGGGATTCTAGCGAGACACCATTAAGCGCATCAAGAAGTACAAGCATTAGATCTGCTCTTTTCAAAGCAAGCACATCTTCTTTGCTGTTTCTTCGGCGGCCCGCAGGAATATATTGGGCGATTAGATCTTCAGCTCTTCCAATAATATCGGGGTCAGCAGAAGCTATGGATGCAATCAGCAAATCCTTAACTATGTCTTTAATTTTATTTACTTCTAAGCTGTCATGATCAAAACCCCGAGCTCTCCATGCTTCGTTTTCATCTCTAACACTCTCGGCTGTCATGCCGTTTCCCGTATATGAATCAATAACCGATATTAAGTCTTGTTTCAATTGATCATGCCCCTCATCGCTTAGTGGCGTTGCTTTGTACGATCTAAGTAGGTTCCTAATCAATTGGTGCTTATGTCCGAACTCGTCCGGACCATCAAACACCTGGCGGAGCTCTTTAGGCAATCGGGCGTTAATGGAGGCTATCAATGCTTCATGAGCAGGTTTACTATCGGAGGTAAGAATGAGTTCGGTTAGATCTTGAGGGCCAAAATCGTATTTTGCGTGTGGTCTGTCAACCGAAACTTCATCAACAATTAAAGCTTCGATTATAGGAAAACGGGCAAGAGGTATTGTCGGTTCTTGTTCGTTTGAGTAAAGAAACCCACTACTGTGTGCAGACCGTTGTGTCAGCATCTCACCAGACAATTTCGCGTAAGCTGTTTTTAGAGCTTGTCCTTCTGGACTACCGGCGAAAGATTCATCTTCCAAGCGACGGTAATCGAGCTGGGGAAACTTTGCAAATATTTCCGCCGGTTCAGCTTCATACCAGTCTCTTCTTTGATCATAAGGAATATCCAGATCAAGATGATGAAGCAAGTTGGACACATGATTACCTCGTAAGCTTTGGTCTAAAAATTCCGAATTAAAATCCGTTCCATGCTCAAATAAAGTTTGGACAAATTTTCCCTGGTCAGTGCTCCATCTTAAGCCGCCATAGTAATTACGGAACGCCTCATAAAGACGGGGTCTATCGGTTAATTCCGTCAGTAATCCTCCTGCTACGTCTTGCGCTTCTTGAACGAGAGATTCTATTCCTTGTTCTGATTGTCCAATTCTCCTGCGGGTTGCTTCTGTAAGACCAAGAAAAATAGCACTTTGTATAGCACGTTCATTCCTGTTGCCTGAGCTTGTTCTTATTACGACCCTGCGTTCGGAAGATTCGTCTTCAATATCAGCAACTATAGGGAATTCTGATGCCTTCATAGCCGAATAACTCGCCCATGTTGATGCTTGATCAATCGGGGAGCCACTTTCGAGTCTATAAATTACCTGTGGGTAGATTCCTCGTTGTTCAGGACTAAGAGATGTTATTTGTTCCGCCATATTCTTAACTGTTCGACCTTGGATTTGGGCCAGGTGTGTATTTTATAACCTCATAAATTCTGAATGTCGGATCTCCTCTTTGAGGACCAATAATAGGAAAAGTTACGGCATCTTGAGGAATATTAAAAACTCGACCTCCAGGCTTAACATTAGCACCTTCTCCAGACGCCACTATGGTCTCCGAATCGGAATCTACGGGGATTAGTCTAAGAGTCGCGGTTCCATCGTCATGAACGATCAAATTATAGCGAGAACGGTTGGATCCGTATCTAGTCCAGACCTCAGGGGTAACATCATGTTCACGCGCAGAAAGGACACTTTTTAGTGCGTGAGTCGCCCTTGTAGCCGCTTCAGTTTGCGCTACCGGGTCTTGACTGAAATTGAATTCTACGCCTGGATTAAGTTCGTAACGTTCTATCGTCATAGGTTAAATACTTCAAGGAATTATACAGGGATTTGACGGGAAAGTCAAACAACTATAGGACTTATATTGAGCTTAGAACTTAAGAGAGTAAGGAAATTTCTAAACTTAAATTTGATATACTCCTTCAATGAGCTCAACTCATATAAAAATTAAAAAGGTTCATATCGCCGATAAGGATGAGGATGTGCATGTTTTTCCTTTCTTTGAGTGGTACTATGGAGATTCTTTAAAAGAAGTAGAATTTGAAGCAATCCCTGAAGCTAGTACTCCTACGCCCGACTACCATGTTCACAGTACGGAAGCAAATTTAGAGGTCAAGGAGCTACATGATCAAGCTTCCAATAGTCAAATGGCAAGATGGTCAACGATTATAGGCAACCTACGAAAAACTGTTGAGACGTCACCCAGGAAATCACAAGTCAAAGGTCTTTATCTTATAAATACTCCGTTTGACTTCAAATTTACCCAAGACTCCACCCGCCTACAAAAAGCAGCAGACATACTAATTGATAGTGTTTTACAAAACTTAGATAACGTTGAAATTGAAGGAGTTAATTTTGACATTAAAAAAGTAAGCGACCAGACAAATCAAGTGTATTTTGGCGGAATGGGAAAAGTAGGGGCTATTGATTCAGCCAGAACAATCCATCAAAACATTCAAAAACAATTAAAAACAGCCAATAACCAGCTCCCTTTTGAATTCAAAAGTCACAAGCCTAAATCTAAAATTGTTCTCATAGTCAACAAATACCAACTGATTTTTTGGGATTGGGACATTTACACAGCTTTTAGTTACCTTTATAGCGATCTTTTAACCTATGCCAATATTGACGAGATTTGGTTCCAGAGCGAAACAAAGAAAGGTTTTATTTACAAACTACTTTTCAAAAAGAAATTCTTTGAGGATTTTGAAAAAGGGAGAGTTGATGTCGCTGACCCTCATTCTGCTGATCTATTTTCCAATTGGTTTTCCCCTTTGGAAAAGATGGGAGATGAAAAAAAAGAGAAACTATTTAAGCTTCTTAAGGAATTCTTAAAATTTAAAAAACCTAGTGAGCTTTTTCGTGAAGGCGCTAGGGAAGAAATGGTAATGTTTGGGACTTGGCTTACAGATCAAGGGAGATTTGACGATGCATTATGGATTATCGATAAGTTCATTGATGATCCAGACCCTCCCATACCGAACCAATATAAAGGCAAGAAAGAACACAATTACCATAAACAGGTTATTAAAGGTGAAGATCCTTCAATCATCACAACAGTTTTAGGCCACCTAGCGTGGACAATTCAAAAATTAACCGTTCAAAAAGAATATATTGTGCCCGCACTTGATAGAGCTATTCAGCTTTTGAAACACGAAAATTATTATGTAAAATTGCAAGGAACCGTTCCCTTAGTAGAGATTTCTAGAAGGAGACAGTGGCTAAAGGAATATGACAAAATTAACGGTACTCATAAATTTTCAACTTTCCATAAAACTACATTCTCGTTACTTAAAGATCTCTCAAAATATAAAGCTTTAGCCGAAGCTCTAATTAATTTATTCTATTGGTATCAGGATTTAAACACAGAGGATGCTTTGGAAGTTGTAAATAAGCTGAAACAATCCAGCGAAGCTGCGCCTATTCTTATTTGGTTTGGTCTATTTAGAAAGAGACACTTCCCACTAATTCCTTTTAAATTCGCTAAACTTGAGAAAGCTTTAAGAGATGTAATTGTCGGTTCAGAAAAAGAGTATGGCGATTTACAAAACAATATACTTTGGAATTTTTGGAAGATCCTTCAAGATAATCCCGAAGAATTTGATATCCTTATTCCTTATATTGATCTCTACTTATCTCAGCCATATAAAAAGAGCTCTTATCGCACCATAGAGTTAATTACGGAAGATTGGCTAGAAAAAAGACCGGAAGTGATAATTCCGTGGTTTGAGAAGGCTATCAGCAATACCTACGATTACATAAAGCGTAATCCAAATCAAAGTTCAATGATTTGGCTAAGTCCAGAACAAGAAATTACCTATCTAGCCAAGAAGAAACCAGACAAACTAATTAAAATGGTAGAAATCCTAAAAAATCTTTGGAAAGAAGGAGGATATATTGGTAGCCCCAAAGAGATTTTCGAAAGCTACAAAGATATTGCTAACTCCACCCTCAAACAAAAAATAAGGGATCAATATAAAATTTGGCATAAAGAACTCAAATCCTTAAATTCAACAGTTCAAGAAGTAGATTGGTCTCTATAAGTTGTCAAGTACCAAAAATGAGATTAAAAAGTGGGAAAAGCATAAGATAGGTGATATAATAATGTCGGTCGCCAGGCAATGGCGCCCATCGAAAGAAGGCCTTTCAGCTAAAAAAGCGAAGGTCTTTTTTCGTATTATCAGGGAAGAATTTTAATCCGTAACCATCTAAAATTCCATTGTGTTTATAGAGCTTAGCCATACTCAACTCATCAAATCTCCAATATTCACCAGGCTTTTTATCATACTGAAACATATGGAAAATAGGATAACAATAAAGGTCGGCAATTTGAATCCCTATAGTTTTGTCTGATGTTGAAAACAAAAGCCTCTCAATAATATTCGGACATTTAGTTAGAATTCCGCTTGGTTCCCAGCGCATTTTATTATGCAAACGATCCAATTCCTGACCTATGTAATGTTTTTCAACTTGTCCTTCTCTTGGATCAATAATACAAATACCATAAGCATCCTTACTTTTTAAGTATTTTTGAAAACGTTCAAGTAAAAAGGCATACGCAACATCATAAGGATTTTGAGAAGGATACTGAGCCCAATATGCTGCTTTATCTATTACGATAGAATATAAAATAACTGGAATATTCTTCAAAAAATCCGTCATGTCTTTTTCTAGTTCATCATACTTTGCCCTATCGTTTAGTTTTATAGGTGAAGACTCTTTTAAATCAGGGTTTGCATAGCGCAAAAAGTTTGATTTAATTTCAACGTCAGCGTTTTGAAAAAATTTTGTTTTAACTCCACGAAGTTTTAGTTCAATATTTGGAATATCATTCTCATAAATAATGCAGCCTGTTAACACTAAGAACTTCTTACCGTTTTGACTTATTGGAATAGTGTCTCCTGACTCGTCGATGTACATCAAATACATAATGATATTTTATCAAAAATTTGACTCATAATATACAGGATTTGAAACATGCCCTATAGTTTGACAATACGCCCTTGAATTTGCTAATATCTTCGTCATGCCACAAGAACAACAGCCAGGAGATATTTGGAAACAAGCCTTAGAAGGAGTTGATCTTTCTAGGTTAGGTAAAGGTAAAGAAGAGGAATATCCAACTATCCCTCCGAGCGAAATATCTGAGGCTTATGAATCAGACCCCCTGAGAGGCAGCTTAATGCGCCTCGCCAATGAAAATCTCAGAAACGCAAGAGCTCAAGCAGAAGGAGCAAAGCCAAGAGAAAGAGAAATGCATGAGATGGGTTGGTCACTAAGCATAGAAACTCCACAAGGAATGGTAGGTCTTTGGAGTTGCTGGCTTGGAAACCAGTTTTATCTTGGATTTCCTAAATCAACAAACTACGTCATAGACTCCGTTGATCCACGAACCGTAACTCGCCTTGGTAAGCATATTAAAATGAGCCAATTACCTCCCAATGCTCCTGATTGGCGACATGAACCGCTTGATTATCTAGGTGCAAGAAGACAATTGGAAGATATGTCGGACTCCGAACTTAGGGAAACTTTAAAATTGCATAAGGTGCGCTTCCGTGATATCGCTCCTATTCCTGTAACTGATGAGTTGGTTATGCAAACTTTAGGAGTTGAAAGAGCCAAGCCAGTTAAGCAAGTTAATGTTACGGCAGTAAACAATCGCAACTATAAAGGTGAGTTCGCAGATCCCGATAAACCCTTAGAGCGAAATCGGGCAGGACAGATTATCGGATATCAAGATGCTGGCAAAAGGTTGTGGGCAAAATTTTATGGCCCTACTGAGCCAACAGGCGGTAAAGTCTGGGTTGATTATTCTGGTTTCAACTCCAATGGCATGCATTTCCCCTATATTGATGAACAAGGGCGATTACAATCGCTTTACTATGGTCATGACAAATCTAATGGAATCTCCACTTTTCAATTTAGCTTCTTTAATCAATATGCTCCAGAAGGTCCAACCACTGATCCTGAAGCCATCCAAAAATATAAAGATAGATTTATAAGATTAGCTGCTGAAATTGCTTTTCTTATGGGTGGACCCAAAGCAGTAAATATTAATTATGGTTATTCTCTGGTTCCGGAAGATTTATATAGAGAGGGCTATGAGGACGTAACTTGGCTAAAAGGAGATCTTGGTGAAAGAAAAGGCTGGGGAAATGAAGCAGTAAGAGGTAAAAAAGGAGACAGCACTGTAATTCTAGAAAGTGCTAATAGTCTTGTTCCTTGGTCCACAACTCTTCGTACTCCCGTTGGAGGATTAACTTCGCCAGCAACGCTTGCTGATTTTATAAAAGAAGATATCCTCTGGTTTTAACTATGTGTCCACTAAAAATTGAAGCATACAGCGGCGATAAAAGCAAATGGGTTGATGTAGGTGAAGTAAAGCCCGGAGAGCAACCTGGCTCTCTATCTCAAAACAGACCGGATGGCACAAGGGAAGTAATTTTATTTTCATGCGCTTCCGATAATTCGCAATCGACAATTTATCGTTCAAAATCCGGCATCGATTTGGTAGTAGGTAATATAAGAGCTATTGTTAACGACATGGAAAATTGGGAAACCGTTAAAGTTTTAAAAGACGGGGACCCTCCCCACATAATGAGTCTTAAGACAGACGTCAGTCCTCAACGCAGAATAATTCGCTTCACGCATTACAAATGAAAGTGATATACTATCCGCATGGGTGATAAGGTACTAGGCAAAAATTTGAAAGATGCCCGTTGGAAGTTGGGATTGACCCAAAAACAAGTTGCTGAAAAAGCAGGAATCAGTACGAATTGGTATGCTCGATTGGAAAGGGGAGAAGAGAATGTCGCTTTGGATACGTGGAAAACTATTTTCAAAATCCTGAAACTAAAAATACCTTACCCTTTTAGTTAAATTTGGACTTTAGTTTGCCGGATTTTTTATCTCTCTCGATTTTACCTACCACGATATTGGTAAGACCTTTAAGTGTATCGAGTAGCTTAATCGCTTGTTCCCGATTAGCTCTTTCAGGATGTTTTTTCTTAAGCTCTTCAACAGCCCATTCTATTTCTTTTTCGGTATATTTTGAGTCGTTCATGTTTTGATTATACCAAACGTATTTTTTATCATTTTCCCACTATTCATATTAATTTTGCTTACTATCAACATGATTTAAAGATTTGCTCATTAATAAAAAGTGAGTAGGTCTTGTTAAAAACGGAGCATTCCAGGCTGTTTGTCCGAACTCTCTATATCCAAATCTTCCATACAAATCTAATAAATGAGTCGAGTGGTTTACTACCTGTATTTCTATTGTGCTTTTTCCTCTTGCTCTTCCTATTTCTTCAGCAGCTTTCATCAATCGCAGACCGTATGCTCGACCCTGGAATGTTGGGTCAACAGTCAGCATTCCAAAGTATGCGTTTATATCTTGATCTGATCCTGATCCGACTGATGCAGGTATTTCTTTATACTGAACGCAGCCAAAAATTTCTCCTGTTTTAGGGCTGGTGGCAACAATAACTACGCCATCATTCAATGTTGTTTTCATCGCGTCGTTACTTGTTCTAAGCGCCTCTCTTTGCTTAAAAGCCTTTTCTCCTTCATTTTCATACATATATGCTCCGTTGACAAGAGGAACCAAAACTCCTATATCGTCTTCTGTTGCAAAGCGAAAGCGAAGCGGAGAATCTTTCTCTTTATTTATTCTGTCAAGAATACTAGGGGAAAATCCAATTAGCTCAGTCATGTTGTGATTATATCAAATTCACCTCCTTTCTATAAATAAACCTATCCAGCCTCAAAAATTGAAACATTTCTTCCGCTGTTTCTTTGTTGTATATCCTTCTCATTATCTCCCGGCTATGCGTCTGAGATAAGATATTGAGGCTTCCTTCCCAAAGTATTTTTCCATCTAAAATTGCCAATTTTCTGTGGTGGTTACCGACGCATAGTAAGACGTCTATTCCTAAAACCTCGCAGTAGCGTATTTCTTCCTCGGATTGTATTTCCATTCCCATCTCGTGCTCTTTAGGATCTCGAGTCATAATATGTATTTTTACTCCTTTATTGATTAGCTTCTCAAAGACTGGCCTTAACATCCTCATCCTTGAGGCAGTTATGTATGGGGACTCAATAATAACTTCTTCTTTGCAGCTCTCTAAGTCTTTAATAAAGGCAGGATAGAAGCTCTTTTCGTCATAGAGCTTGGAGTTAAACATCTGAGTCCTCCTCCTGTATGTCTATTATGGTGACTTTGCCCTCGTAATATGTGAACCCAAGCTCTCTTAATTTTTGATATAATTGCAGGATACTGTCAAAGATGGTGTTCCAACCATCGGACAGAATGCGCGCATTCAGGTTATTGGTCCTTATTACTAAGCTTATCGACTATCTAACCAGCACATATCCGCACTCTTGACAATACGTTCTAAAGTATTATACAATGTGCTTATCATGATGAATACTACGTCTATTACTAGCTTGAAACAAAATACTGCACAAATTATTAAGAAATTGCAGGAAGAAGGTACAAGCGTGGTCATATTACAGCGTTCACAAGCCGCGGCAGTATTGGTTGACCCTGATTACTATGCAGTTTTAGAAGAGGCTTTGGAGACTTCAAATGATCTTAAAGCCATAGAGGAACGCAAAAACGAACCAACTGTCTCGTTTGAAGAAGTTGCTAAGAAATTAAATGCGTAATGAGAATATCGTTCGTTAAATCTGCTGAAAGAGAATTACTCCGTCTTGACAAGAAACTCGGACAAAGAATATTTCATAAAATAAGCTTATTAAAAGACGCCCCTTATGGTCAAAACAGCCAAAAACTTGAAAACGGCAAGGGGTACAGAATGCGCATAGGAGACTATAGAGTAGTCTATGCTATCGATAAAGAAAACCAAACAATAATTGTTATTAAGATCAGACATCGAAAAGAAGTCTACAGATAATACAAGAGCGTTCGAATAGAAGTGCATCAAGGGCGCAACATCCTATAGTTGAATAACCCATACAAATTTGTTATAATTCCTCTTCATGAAACGGGTTGCCAGCATAATCTCTTTTGCAAAAAAACATAAGATTATTTCTGCAGTTGTTGTTATCGCTCTTGTAATAGCTGTGTTAATTTTTAGGCCCAAACCAGCACCCCTCCTTGAAACTCAAGCCGCAAAGCTTGGAAATATTGCCCAGACAGTTTCCATTACGGGAAACGTAGCTTCTCAAAATTTAACCAATCTTTCATTTCAAAGCGGAGGAAAACTTGTTTATCTTGCAGGAAAAGTTGGAGACAGCGTATTTCAAGGAGAGGTAATAGCATCTTTGGATAAAACAAAACTTACAGCAAATCTTAGGCAATATCAGCAGGATTTTAACGCAGGAAGAGCAGTAGTGGCACAAGTATATGACCAAACGGGAAGGGTCCCAAACTTAACATTTGCTCAAAACGTAACTCAAACGGCAGCCGAAGCAACACAAAATAAGGCCTATGACAATATAAAAATAGTTGAACAACAGCTACGGGATTTAGATTTGGTTTCTCCGATTACGGGGACAATAATAAGGGGAGATGTAACAGTGCCGGGCGTGAATGTAACAGCTTCAACTGTATTTGCGGTCGCGGATGATAAAACCCTGCTTTTCCAAATGGATGTGGATGAAGCGGATATTTCAAAAGTACAAGTTGGACAAGAAGTAAGAATAACTCTTGATTCCTATCCTGATAAAACCATAAGTCTACACGTTTCAAGTATTGATTTTTCAAGCCACACAACATCAACGGGAGGGAATGCTTATACGGTTAAGACAGAGCCCTTAGACAATAGTACAGGGCTTTACAGAATAGGGTTAAATGGTGGTGCGGATATTGTTATCTCTGAGAAATTGAATACGCTAACTATTCCAAGTTCGGCAATTTTTGACAACGATAAAGTTTACGTTAAAAACCCTAGCACGGTTATTAAAAAAACCGTAAAAATTGGACTTCAAAACAACACGGACAGCGAAATAGTAAGCGGATTATCTCAAGGCGATTTGGTAATACTTCAACCCTCTTTGTACCAAAAAAGTAATAAATGAAAACGCAAAATTTGGCTATTAACCTTCAAAATATTAAGAAGGAATATAAAAATCTTGAAGTCGTAACGCCTGTTCTCAAAGGAATAACTTTACAAATAAAACAGGGAGATTTTTATGCAATAACAGGCCCTTCGGGTTCGGGCAAATCAACTCTTATGAATATCATAGGGCTTTTGGATACTCCAACAAGCGGCATCTATAAAATTAACGGAAAACAAACAAGCGGACTCTCGCAGGATAATCTGGCAAAGCTAAGAAGCCGCGAGATTGGATTTGTCTTTCAGTCGTTTAATCTTCTTTCAAGACTTACAACTTTGGAAAACGTAATGCTTCCTGGGGTTTATGCAAAAATGGACAAAAGTCAAAGAGAGAAAAAAGGAAAAACATTACTGCAAAGACTCGGCCTTGAAGACAAAATGGGCAACAGGCCAAATCAGCTCTCAGGCGGTCAGCAACAACGCGTGGCAATTGCAAGAGCTCTTATGAATGACCCGCAAATAATTCTGGCAGATGAACCCACAGGAAACCTTGATACAAAATCTGGGAAAGAGGTAATAAAAATTATAAAGGAACTAAATATGCAGGGCAAAACAGTAATTCTTATAACACATGAGAAAGACATAGCAAGTACTGCAAATAAAATCATAAAGATAAGAGACGGGGAAATAGTAAAAAATTAATATGGAAATTAGAGAACTTATTCAAATATCTTGGCGTTCTTTGGTAGGAAATAAACTAAGAAGCATTTTAACAACTTTGGGAATTGTTATAGGAGTATTTTCTGTAATACTTCTTGTATCAATTGGCTCAGGACTTCAGAGTTACATAACAAAAGAGATTTCCGGTTTGGGGTCAAACCTTGTTTTCGTAATTCCCGGAAGAGAAGGAGGAGCAAGGACCCCTGGGGGAATAGTAGCCAACAAGCTTCTTCTTTCGGATGCAAGAATTTTGGAAGAAAAATTAAAAAATTTTGCCGAAGTTGGCGCGGTTATTCAAAAATCAACAACTGTAAAATACAAAAACAAATCCGATAAAGGAGTCTCCGTTTTAGGTGTAACTTCAAACTATCCTCAAATCGTAAAAACCGACCTTGATAAAGGAATCTTTTTCTCTTCGGGACAAGAAAGAGGAGGAGTAAAAGTTGCTCTAATAGGTCAAAGCGTTGTAAAAAATATTTTTGACTCGTCAAACCCTGTTGGAAGTAAAATTTCAGTAGGCGGAGATAAATATACGGTCATTGGAATTACTGCTAAAAAAGGGGCTCTGTTTGGCATGGACCAGGATAATTCAATCATAATTCCTATTGTGGCGGCGCAGCGTCAATTTGGAATAACTAATGTAAACGCAATCTATATATCGGCAAAAAAAACAACCTTCCTTCCTCTTGTACAGTCAAGTGCCAAAAAAATCTTACTTAAAAGACTTACAGAGGACGATTTTAATATTCAAACTCAGCAGTCGGCTTTGTCTACCATAAACAATGTTACAAATATCCTTTCTATTGCGCTTGGAGGAATTGCCGCTATTTCACTTCTGGTTGGCGGAATTGGAATAATGAATATTATGCTTGTATCCGTAACAGAGAGAACAAAAGAAATAGGACTCAGAAAAGCCATAGGTGCAAAAAGGGGAGACATATTAAGACAATTTTTGCTTGAGTCAGTAATGCTCTCCCTAACAGGCGGAGCTTTAGGAATAATTCTTGGAGTCGGCGCATCTTTGATTCTTTCTAAATTTTTTGTATCCCAAGTTACCCCGTGGTCTATATTTATTGCCTTTGGATTCTCGGTTGCCGTCGGGGTTATTTTTGGAATG
>Ga0209515_10000718_pt1 | contig 58292 bp, 69 predicted proteins | sample Subgroupgradi54m_FD_187454 | JGI IMG/M metagenome (GOLD analysis project Ga0209515, IMG submission 187454) | Subsurface groundwater microbial communities from S. Glens Falls, New York, USA - GMW60B uncontaminated upgradient, 5.4 m (SPAdes)... ... | reverse complement strand
GATCTATCGATCCTTTTTTAATCCCCCCGGCCAATTCAACTCCACGCACATAGCGTGCCTGCGAACTCGCCAGATTCTCCTTCTTGGGAAAATCAACACTCAAATAATGATTGGTGTGCACAAAAACATTTTCTTGGGGCGAGAGCATGAATAAATCTTTTCCGGCAAATTCTACATCTAAACTCTGACCCGAGGCATCGCCAATCAGAATATTACTCGCCTTCCCAAAAGAATTTTTGACAACCACAGATTGCACCTCAGCCAGAGATGAACAATCAAGAACCGCCCTTAGCATAATATGAATCGGAACACCATCTAATTTAGCCGGACATTCTAACAGATTCAGCGCCACGCCAAGACCTGCCGAGTTCAAGCCAATCTTACCAATAACTCCCGGCTCCGTCATCATCAAAATGGTATGACCATCAACACGTTTAATCCGCAACAAAATTGCCAGATCTTCTAAGTCTTGCGCCCAATCCCAATTTTCCCCTAACAACGCCGACTTTTTGAAAAAAGCGATCGTACACTCTTGTGTACCAAACGAAAGAATTTCTGTCCGAGCATTAAGAACATAAATCCACAACGGATCAAGTTCTGCGCCTCCTCCAATCGCTTCAATCTCTTCGGCGTACTGTGGAAAGGCTTGTTCAATCTTCTTCTTGAACTGCGCCGCCAATAGAAGAAGTGTTTGATCATCTTTTTTGAAAATCTGTTTATAAAACGCCAGTGCCCGATGAATTCTCTCTTTAGCCAGTTTGCCGTGGGCTAGACCAATTTCACGCGGCGTTCCACAAAGATTGAAGAGAGGAAATTTCATCAGAAAAGACTTAAAACAAACGTACTTTAAATAAATTCTCTCTCTATTTTAAAAAACATAGGTACTCTACGAGATAAATCTATTTTAATAAGAGCCATCACCCAATCACGATGTTACCTTCAACTGCCTGGAAAGTCATTCCTCTTCTTGGAAAATTAGAATTTGATAACAAGCTAACACCCCGAGCGCAGACCGTCGCAAAACTGTTATCGATGGATTTACAGAAGATAAAAGAAGAAACTGATAAATCAGGAAACTTTTGGTATGACCTCAAACGATATCAAAACGATGAAAGTAAGCTCCAGGCGCGCCAAGAATTATTTCAACGTCATTTCGACCGTGTCACTGCCCAAATGGAAGTGTTCTACGACCAACTCCGTGCATCACGTAACAGAGAGATCAAAGTAGATTTATTGACCACCGTCGTCGGCAGTTGGAATTCTATCATCGATCTTCTTGTCAAACAATTTCCACCAGTAACTGGCTGTAAGAAAGTCTGTCTTATTCAAAAAGGACAGCTATATTGTATTGATTGGAAAGAGTAGAATTTTCTCTAAACATTTAAAAGTGACCTTAGTTTTTCGATATTTATGGTTGAACCAGCAGAAAATTATGCACGATTTGAAATCTCAGGATTAGAAGTTCCTCTCCCCGAAAGATGGTATTTTCATGACGAAGGAGCTTCTCGACTAGAGATTTTAATACCACGTAGTGAAGGACCTCAAACAATTGAAGGAAGAAGTTTAGAAGTAGTTATTGGACATTTGACAAAGTACAATTTAAGAGTAGAAGGAATGGATCCTAGCACTGCATATATTGAGGCAAGACACGCGGCATTGTATGATTACGGTTACGCCATAAGATTAGTAAACGACGCATTCGGCGGAGTATCACACGAAGGTCGGTTTTTAAAATTCGGCCCCATCAATCTTGGAAATGGAGACGAAACCCATCTTCATCTCTTTTACATTGATCCAGGAAGAGATGATATTCTTGTACGAACAAGAGCACATGAAGAGCAGCATGCAATGAGCCACATTCCCGGCGCAATTACCCTGTTAGAAGATAAAATTGAAAGGGAGAGAGGTGGTATAGCACTTCACTTTGATAAAATAAAAGACGAAGAATTAGCCGCAGATTGTAATGCAGTACACACACTTGCAATGAGAGGATTTGCTTTAGAAGAGATATACAGAGATGACTTAAAAAAAGATCCTGCTGTTGCCAAGAGATTCAAACAAGCGATGTATATTTATGAAACTGGAGATTATAGCACACTCGGGTTTACAACAAACAGGATTAATTCTAGAATCAAAAAGATCCTCAGAAAAAAATAATATTTCACTTCTTCCTTCTTATCTCTTTCAACCCGCCCATGTACGGCCACAACGCCCGCGGGATTTCAATCGTCCCTTCTTTCGTCTGAAAGTTTTCCAGAATGGCAATAATCGGGCGTGTATCCGTTAATGCCGTGTTATTCAAAATATGGACATACTCTTTTGAACCATCTTTACGTAATATTTTAGTATTCAACGACACTGATTGATAATCAGTACAATTACTGCACGATGTCACTTCACGATAAGTTCCTTTTTTGTCATTCTGTCCCGGCATCCACGCTTCAATATCATACTGCAACGCTTGTTTATTACCGATGTCGCCTGTACAGATTTGCACCACCCTAAATGGTATCCCTAACTCTTTAAACAATTCTTCAGCGTTATGCTGCATTTCCTCAAAGAACTTAGACGAATCTTCAGGCTTGCAATAAACAATCTGCTCTACTTTATTGAACTGATGCACTCTGAAAATGCCTTTATCATCACGACCGTGCGCCCCTAATTCTTTACGGAAGCAGGCGCTCACCCCGCAAATTTTGAGCGGCAGTTCTTTCTCCTCAATAACGTGATCTTTCTTTAACGCAACCAAAGGATGTTCAGACGTCGCAATCAAATAGAGATCCTCCCCTTCAATCTTGTAAATTGTCTGCTCAAATTCGGAGAGATTAACCCCGCCTTCCAACGCCGCACGATTGAGCATGAATGGAGTTTGAATTAATGTATAGCCTTTCTTCAACAAGCGATCAATCGCAAAGCGCTGTAGAGCTTGACTTAATAGTACGGCTTCATTCTTGAGATAATAAAACCGCGCCCCTGAATTTTTGGCAGCAGTTTCAATATCGAGCAAATCTAATTCCAATCCCAATTCTAGATGGTCTTTAATCGGAAATGAAAATTTAGGAATTGCACCGACTTTCTTCATCTCTTTATTCTCAGAATCATCTTTGCCCATTGGAACGGAAGGATGAAGAACATTTCCAATTTTTTTCAAAGATTCATTACGTTTCAAAACGAACTGAGCAACCACATCTTCCTGTTTTTTAATCTCTTCCGCAACATCGCGCATTTGTTTAATCTTTGCCATCGCAACTTTCTCTTGCTTTGCTTTTTTAGCTTGATTAATCTCTTCCGAAACAACATTGCGCTTATGCTTCAATGCTTCCATTTCTTTCAGCGCTTTCTTCCATTGTTCATCAAGCTGCAGAACTTCATCAACAATTTTGAGATCATGACTACGTCTCTTTTCCGAAGCACGAACGACCTCTGCATTCTCCCGAACAAAATTGATATCAAGCATAGCCTAAAATAGACGGACTAACCTATATAAATTTTCCGCTGAAGAAAAGCAAAAGTATATAAACTAAAAAATAACCTCTAGATCATAAAGAGTGATATGATGAAACCAAAGTGGCGTCCCCTAAAGATAAGTGTACCCTTAATCATCTTCTTAATGCTCAGCAGTTTTCTAGTATCAGCCGTAGCAAAAGATACTACCGTTACCTGTGTTACGAATCAAGACTGTTACGATTCTCCGGACACGGGTGATTCTTGCGCTACTCCCAGCGATGATTGTAGCTGTCTCAACAAAACAAAGACCTGTTGGACGGGTTTAAAGGGAGACCCAACATCAAATCAACAAATAACGACCCCCACTCCAACAACAACCACTGCCAGTCCGACGATTAATCAAAGCGCATTGGACGATTTAAAAAAGACGATCGATTCACTTCAAACTCAGAGTGTAACCGCAGATGAAAAGATTGCCACCCTCGAAAGTAGCATTGTTCTCGTCCAACAACAATTAACTGAATTAACTACTTCTCTTAATACAGTATCAACCCAATTAGCCGAACAAACCCAATCCAAAGAAGCACTGCAAAAAGATGTTACGTCCGTTGCCACCGGCTTAGCAGGATTGCAAACAGATGTTGGTTCAGCCAAAAAAGATCTCAAGACAGTGGAAAGCGACGTCGCCAGTATTCAAACATTCAAATTGATTGTCACGATCGTCGGCTTACTTCTGATCAGCGCCGGAATTCTCTTAGGTTTGCAATTCTATCTTAAAACAAAGAAAGCAGATCCACGCTTAGTACAGTACGTCCTCAAACAGGCGCAGCAAGGTAAACGCTTTGCCCAGGTCCAACCCGTCTTACTGAAAGCCGGTTGGACAGATGACGATATCAAAGAAGCGTACCGTGAGGCAATGAAAAAAGGTTCCCTCGGCGCTTCTGGAACAGCAGGTCCAGGAGGATTTGCTCCAAGTGGCATGGATTCTAAAAAAGTGATCTTCCTTGCCGGTTTTGCCCTCTTCTTTGTCATCGGTATTATTTTAGTCCTTAAAGGCGTAACGACCGGACATGCTATCTTTTTCAAAACGCCGGGAGAATTAAGTACGGCAATGAAAACAAATATCGAAAAGAATCTTGAAACAAATCTATTTTATAACAAAATAAAAGTCGCTGACCTCTGTGTGGAAGTAGAAGAAGGCGATAACAGCGCATCATATCGAATTATTAAGAGTAAGAAAGGAAATAAGATCCAGGAAGCAACAGTTAATTGTGACAATACCGATAACAATGGCTTTGCCGTTAAATTCAAGAGTTGGGAAGCATTTGATCTTGTCAGTAATGATCTCACTTGCGCTAATATTAAAACCCTCCATAACAAGAAATTAATGTATGTTCTTCCATCTAAAGTGATTAAAAAAGGATTTACTCTTGATGAAACGACAGATATTACCCCATACTGTGCTGTTTTAACTGAATGTTTGACGGCAGCACAATTAAAAGATGCCGGAATTGATTGTTAGACGAAAGAGATTGGGTTTATGAAAAAAAAAGGTAAAGATATTTCTATTAGACTAATTAAAAAGAATGATGTTAAGTTATTTCGCAAAGTACGGTTGAACGCATTACGAGATTCACCGGCTTCTTTTGGTCAAAAGTATGATCATGAAATTAGAAAGCCGCTTCATTACTGGCAAGACCTAGTCCAGAAAGTTACTCCTCCTGCTCAAGATAGAGCATTTCTACTCTTCAAAAAAGAAAAAGCTGTGGGAATGATCTTCGGTTTTATTAAAGAAAAGCAACAAGGTAGCGTAGGTGGCATGTGGATTCATCCCAATTATAGAAAACAAGGCTTTGCCAGTAAACTCGTCAAAAAAATTCTCAAGTGGGCCAGAGATAAAAAACTAAAGACCATAAAATTATGGAATGTTAATGGTAATCAAACGGCAGAAAAACTGTATAGAAAATTCGGCTTTCAACTTACCGGAAAACAAAAGCCATTAGAATCGAATCAAAAAATGATTATCAGTGAATTTAAACTTAAACTGTAAATCGACTTTGCTGTGAATTCTCCTTAATGAAACTCTTTTCGTAAATTAAAATCAAAACGATTTAAGAATTCTCGTGCAATAAGCTCATTCTCTTTCTCCAAAAATAAATAAACATCTTTACTAAAACAATGAGGACAAAGACCCATGTTTTTACCACAGAAAAGACAAACACTACCCCCGTAGATTGGGACACTAGTAATCTCTTCCGCAAGAAGTGGATCATATTCATAGATCATCGCTTTAATATTCTCTGAGAGACAATCAGAACAAATGGGATGGTCAATGATATTATCACATTCCACACAACGATGATAAGGGGCAAGCATCTAAATCAACCTCTTAGAAGAATATGTCTTTAAGACCATATATATCTATCCCCTTATCAATATATGAATCATATATCTTGAAGAACTAACAATACTTAAATAATTGATAACCCTTAATGAAGTAATGGCATACATTCGCATTAAGAAAATCCAGAAACAAGAGTATGCCTATCTTGTAGAAAGTGTTAGCACAGAGAGAGGACCACGTCAAAAAGTAAAACAGTATCTTGGAAGAATTCACCATTACTTTTTATCCGAGCTGATACCCAGCGAGAGAAATCAGAACACGAAAAAAGATTTCTTAAATTCACTCCTCAAAGAGCATCTAAAAGCATTAAACTTTAGCGAAACAAGAAATGAACTGGTTAACGAGCAGATTGCAGTGACTTTAGATAAATGTTCTATTCTCAATACAAAGTCCAAGAAAGAAGTTGTTCTTGCCCTAAACCAGGGATTCTTATGTCAATTTACAATTCATCGAATTCTAAATTTTAAGAAAACTCCAGACCTCAACAAAGACGGCTATGCTTTAGCAAATTACTTCCAAGAAGCAGGTTTGCAGATAACAGAAGAAGAATTTGTTCAATATTATAAACTTCTCTAAAAAGTAAAATGGGGCCCCGAAGAGGGGGTGAGGGTACGAAAATAAAGTGGATACTTTATTTCTCCACAGAAAAGAGAGGTTAATCCCTTCTCTGGTGGTATAAATCTCAGGAGCCCCACCATCATTGTGTAGATTTTCTCTGTTGATAGGCAAAACTTCTGAATATATAAATGTTACTTTTTTCCACACTGGTTTGTAAAAATCAGCAAATGAGCTCATTTCCTCTTAAAGAATTCGTTTAACAGAAAACCATACTTTCGCGAAACAATTACCCCTTCCCTCGGAAAACAGCAGAAATAATTCTGCCAGGCAAAGCGCTCGTCTAAAAAAACAATTGCCCCCCGATCGGTCTCCGAACGGATACAACGTCCGGCAGACTGAAAGCACTTGTTCATCGCCGGATAGATATAACCATAATCCCAACCTCTTCCAAACCTCTTCTCATAATAGGCAATAACTTCTCGCGTAAGTAAGTCCGGTTTAGCGAGAGGCAAGCCTACAATCACAACCCCATTTAAGAGATCGCCCGGAAAATCAACCCCTTCCGCAAAATTAGCACCCGTGACACCCAGTAAAACACCGCCACTAACCCTTTCAGCATGAAACTGGAGAAGAAGTTGTTCTTTCTCTTCTTTTGTCATTTCACTCTTCTCCCAAAACAACTTTTTTGAAATAGTCAAAAATGGTCCAATTTGATCCCGCAAATGATACGACGGAAAGAAAAAAGCAACATTTCCCGGAATCAGCCCCGCAAGTTCACTACATTTTCCAGCAATCTGCTGAAACATCATCTCCCCACGCGCCGTAAATTTAGTTGATGTCTCGGGAATAATAATTGTCATTTTATTTTCCAACGGAAAAGGCGAGCCATATTCTTTCTCGAGAGCATTATTTGCCAAACCCAGAAGATCTTTATACATCGAAACCGGCTTCAGCGTACCACTCATCACCACCCCAGCATAAACGCTTTTAAAAATGTCTTGTGTGATCAACGCTGAATCTAAACAGAGATACTGCAACAAAATCATCGCTCCTTGTTTTCCGGATTTCTCTTGAACAATTCTAATAAAGCCATCATCAGTTCCTTTCCACGCCTCCAAAAAAGCAGCGATCCCTCCCAGATAACTCTTCCGCTGTTTCTTCCGCACTTCATCTGCCGCCGTTTCTAGTTCATCAATCAAATGATCGTAATCAATAATCTTCTTAATCGCAGCGACAAATAATTCTTTTTCCACTTTTTTTTCTTGATCCTGGGAGGAAGAACCAAATGAACCAGAAGAAGGCAAAGAAGAGTTCCTAAAATCCGCTAATTCAGTCAACACACGCATCATCTCTTGCAGCCAATTAATGACTCCCCCATAGCCATATTTTTTTGCCTCTAGAATGGCGTTACGCAACATAATATTGGACAACGTATTACTGAGCATCTCCATGATCCGAGAAGGCAAATTATGCCCTTCATCAACAATAACGATCACATCGCTTAATTCTTTCTCGATCTTAGAAAAAAAAGAAGCTTGCACACGAGGATTAAAAAGATAGTAATAATCACTAACAATAATCTGGGCTTCTTTAGCTAAGGCAATTGCCAATTCATAGCCACACATCGTTTTTTCTTTTGCTAAAGAACACAATTCTTCTGTATGAAGAGGAGGTTGCTGTTTGAGATCAGCTAGTGCCGCTTTTCCCAAAACTGAAAGACTTTTTTTATCGCGAACTGTATTATAGAATTCACATTCCCCTTTCTCCACAACGGTCTTACAAAATTCATTAAATTCATTGCCAAATAAACCGGCAACATCCTGACTGCACATCCAGCGTTTGCCAATCAGATCTGCCGCAATAATATTCTGATCTGTTCTCTTACGCATCAACGCAATCGTCTCGATGGCAATGCGGTGTTGGGTATGTCTATTCGTCAGAAACAAAACAACTTTCTTGTTCTTCAGAGCATGCTCTACCGCGATCGCCAAAGCGCAAGCCGTCTTTCCCAAACCCGTGGGCGCATGAGCAAGAAGAATTTTCTTTTCGCTAAACGCCGTCTCGAGGTCGCGGATAAAATCTTCCTGTCCTTGACGAACCAGGGGATGAGGAAAATAGGTTGGAAGAGGAAATAAAGCCATCAGAGAGAGAAGAAAAGACATAACCTTTAAAACGTTTTTTAAGAATCTTTACATATATCTCAAAAGTAGAACACTTTTCAGGACAATTGACGAAACCTTTATTAAATAGCCATTACAATATAACGATCATATTGGGTAAATGTTTAAATATAGATATTTAACGCCATCAATAGAGAAAGTTGAAAAGTTCTCAATAAGAGGGGTTGGTGGACGTCAAATATTTGAGGGGTGTCGCCATGAACAAGAATAAAAAGAAAGTCATCTTTGATGTGTTTTTTCGTGAAAAACCAGCAATGATGTTAGTTGAATTAAAGAACGCCAGCAGCGATGTATACGCATCTGTTCTCGCAAAACAAATTGACTGCACATACAGTCACGTCGTAAAAATTCTTCAGGAAATGCAAAAAGCAGATTTGATTAATTTTAAGAAAGAAGGTCGTTTGAAGTTATTGGAATTAACCAAGAAAGGCGAAGAAATTGCCTGCAATATCGAAACGATCAAAACACGATTGTAATTATATTTTTATTTTATTATTTTTCTTTTGGTTTAATTTTATTTGTTAGAAGAATATTTTTAACTTAAACTGGCATAAGAATTTTAATCAATCGGAAGAATACGTGTTTCTCCGTCATCAACAGAATAACATTCAACTAATATTAACGTGACCGCGCCTTCTTTTGCTCTTTGAGTTTTATTGTCTTCTGATCTCTTCACGTAAAGAATGTGTCCAGCAGAATCTTCTGTTAACCATTGTTCTCCCTCACGAGCAAGATGCGCAGGAACAAGACAGAAATGAAAAACCCAACCGCCGCAAGCGGCGGGGTACAAGAAAAGAAGCTACGACTTCTTTTCTGTACAGAAAGCTCGGGCTTTCTTGTATCAAAGATAAAGTATGGGTTTTTCGTTCAGAAAACATATCACCAATCTTCACCCAGTCGCCCCAAGGGGCGGGGTATGTTTTCTGAAATCAGTATATTCATTATGGAGTAAATCACCACTAAAAGCAACCATCTCCCTAACAAAAGAAGAATAGATGTTGAAAAAAATAAAGAAAAAAAAGAAAAACTTTACTCGAGATACATCTTCAAACGGTCCATATCAAGCTGCCAATCTGCGGCTACTTTACCCGTTCGCTGGTAGTACTTTGTCAGACGTCGAATTTTAGACGTTGTTAAGATCGTACCACGATGCGCAGTCTCATCATGTTTATTCTTTTCCATGTGCTGTTTGATGCTGATTAATTTCTTAATTAACGCCAACAAATCATCGGGTAAACCTTTAACGAGATCATTTTCTTTCAAAATCGCCAGTACTCTTTTCTGGGTCAACGTCTTTACACTCGTGATACCATAGGCATCACGCAGAATCATCCCGATCTCGCTTGCTGTCTTTCCGGTTTTACCATACTTAACTACTAACTTTTCTACTTCCTTATCCTTAAACGGAGACCAGGCTGGAACTTTTGCCACTGGTTTCTTACTTCCACTTTTACCTTTCTTTCTCGAATGCATGCGTGCCATTGTTGTTTATACCTCAATGTTCTTAGACTAATCTTCGTAGAGAAAGAGAAAAAACTGTACTCTCTCCAGTATGCACAAGCTGTACTACAATTAATGCAGTTCTACCGATGCACCTCTCGAATAAACATCAATTGAGCTCTTTCTTTAAAAAGGTTGCGCTTAAATCCAAGGCACGACCATTCCGAAAGATTTATTAACCTAGAAACATCAAGACCTCAAAGAGAGGTGTCAACAAATGCATCCAATGCAAAGTAGTGGCGGCGGTTCGCGCAACCACGTTCGATTTTATATTGTTCTCGTTACGCTAGTCGTCGGAGGGATTATTTTCCTTCTCCTTCTCAATAACAGTAATCCAAAAGGGTTTAGTCTCACCAGTGCCATCGTCGGAGATTTAAATAAGACAACAGGTCTCATCGAAGAAGCACCTTCTGCTACAGAACAGACACGATCAAAAATTAACCAAGTCTTTGGAGAAGAAATTAAAAAAAATGGTAAAGAAGTTCCCGTGGAGTTAACATTTGACCACATTCCTTCTGTCGACAAAGAAAGCAAGATAGAGAGCCTCCTCCTCGACTTTAACGATTTAAGCACAACAATTAACGTCAATGATGATAAATTAGAATTAAATAATATGAAAGAAGTTCGCCTCGGAATTAAAGGCTTCAGCGGAAAAGTCGTCTTTGACGACGAGGGGTTCAGTTTAAAAGGAACTGCTCATCGCATTGAAGTCAATGATGTTGCTTTCTCAACAGATAAAGAACTATCCATTTCGTTTAGCAAATTACACTATCGTACATTTCAATTAAATGATATCAGCTTAACCGATGTCAGTTTTTCTTCTGGAAGTGGCTCATTGAGCATTTCAAAAAAGTTAACCTATACTTTGGATCAGGAAGACTTAAAACTCTATAATTACCAAGGACCGTTCTCCGTTTCTAAAGAAAGCAATAGTACCACTGCCGCTGTAACATTAAATGGGATGATGCAAGGAATAAGTATCAGCGGACAAGAACTGGGAATTAATGTGTGGTAGAATTTTTCTTAATAACTTATTTTTTAACTATTTTCTTAGAGGACTTTGCAAAAAGGAATTTTTGGCAAAATTAATGTTAAAACATTCTAAACGAAGCCAAAAATTCCGCCATTGCACGTCCTCTTCAGAACTTTGCACATCAAAAAGTTAATTATGCAAAGTTCTCCTTACTATTTTCTTAATTTTTTCTGTTGGTTGTTTTGAAAATAATAAGTCATACCAATCGCGCATGTTCATTACGATTACAGTTTCAGTTTCCATCAATACAACCCATTCTCCATTAATCTTTTCTTTTTTACTTCTCTTCGATACGAACCATATTTATCATTCAACGAGAATTTGGGAGGTTTAGGTAAGATCGTATTCGCCGAGCAAGAACGACATTTCTCTTCAAAAGTATACTTTTTACAACCAGAACAAAAACGAAGTCTCTCTACCATTAGGCCGTCTTCTCTCGCTCAAATGTCGCTGTGGACAATTTATCATTAAACTTACCGAGGATCTGTTCTACAACACCTAGCTTCTTCTCGGCTGGCTTATAATCAGTATCCTCAATCATCAATTGATAGCGACCAGCACCAAGATAAGCCAGACGAATCGTCGCTGAAACTTGCTCAACTTGCTCTAATATTTTCTTTACCCGCTCTACACCATCGTCAGCATAGGTGTGAAGAACAATCTCGCCTTTAATCAAAAATTTTGGAGGTCGAAACTTATCCAGAATTGCCGTCTTTAACTCTCCTGCTAACGCTGGAGGAAGACCTAATTTCAGCAAATCAACTTCTTTGTTAACTACGGCTTTAAAACAAAGATAAAGATAAGAATATTCAATAAAAACTTTTGCTGTGATCTCGGTGTAGATCTTCTCCAGTGGTTGCTTTAACTTTGCAGCGATTGCTTTGACTAGATTCTCCGCTTTCAATTCTTGCTTAATTTCATCTAATTTTTCATGCTGCTGTGTAGAATTAACTCGTCGTAAAGAAAGATCAATATGTCCTTTTTCTCTGTCGATGCGCAAGACTTTACAAACAATCTGTCTGCCTTCACTAACGAAATCGCGGAGGTTACGAATACGTCCCGGAGACACTTCTGAAATGTGAACCATTCCCGGCTTAGCATATTCTAACAGATCAACAAAAACGGAATTGGGATATATCTTGGTGACTTTACAGAGAACAATCTCATTTTCTTCCGGTATTCCTTTACGTAAATAGAGCATATTCTACTAAAGAGACGGTTTATTTAAAAAAGTGTCGATGAGAAAGCCCAAAAATAGAGAAACAACGATTTTCAGCGAAAATCTTTAAAATAAACCAGTAAAATGAAGAATATGACGTATAGATCACCTTTTGATACCTTAGAACGGAGAGGAATAAGCTTTGGTTCTGGTAACGGGGATAGTCTCTTCTATAACGGTACTCTTGATCAACTTCTATCTCAAACAAGTAAAGTGGTAACAACAGAACCACTGGAACGAACAATGGAAACAGAACTCCAAAGAGCCCTCCATCCCCCTCGCATTATCCGGGCACTTTTAGATTATAAAATTAGTAATTCATCACAGCGAGTAGAAGATCTTATCAGTGCTGCAATTCAACTCGGCCTTCAAACCTATATTGGTAGAGAAACAGCTCCGTTAATTTCTCAATTACCAGAAAAAATTACAGAAAGAGACGAAAGAATGTTAGATGCAAAAGTATACCAAAAAGATGATGGAACGACGTGGCAAGCCAGCAAACCGGACTATTCTCAAAAAACTTCAACCGCTCTTGCCAACCAAACTCAGAAAGATCTTCTCTTTATTGCCTTAGCTCATGGAGGCGTTGCCGCGGGAATGGATGTCTATTTACGCTATTGTGACCAAGTTCAGTCCAAGAACTCATTCTTCTACACTGTCCGTTACTCCAAAGATAAAGCCAATGACTGCATTCCCCAGATTAGCATAGAGGAAAAGAGGATGTTACAAAGAGAGTCTCCAAAGAAAGACATCGTTATTTTCGATGAGGATAGTTGTTCAGGAGATACATTATATTTTGCTCGAGAATTTTTTCGGGACATCTTGAAAAGAAAGAAAATAAAAGTAATCACGAACGACATCAGTCAAAAAGCAAAATTAAAGTTAGGACTAAGTTAGTCAACTATCTTCCATCATCTTTATATATTTCCCTACCATTTGAAGAACATGGCAAGAACAATCAGCGATTTTATCGGAGGAGATCCAAACCAAAAAAAACAGCCAGCTCACAAAACATTCTTTCTCGATGACGTCTTAGAGAGAAATCCAACCCAATATTGTCCAAGCTGCGATTCAACGGCAGTTACGCAGTTAAGAACTCATAACGCCGAAGGTGCCGATTATCAATGTACTTCTTGCAAAGGTACGTATGAAATAGTTTATTGTACTAGAAGCGAAGATGCAGGACACTAAAACACTAACAAGTTAAAAAAACAATCTTATTCTAAAACTTCTAACACGCGAGCTGAAATTTTTGATTTTCCACCTGTTGAGTATGCTACTTCTTTATTACAAACTAAACACAATACATTATTACTTGTATTGCCAAAAATAATCTGTTCATTCTTACATTTAGAACAGCGAACTTTGATAAATTTACTTTTAGTTTCAGAAAAACTTGACATTTAGACCATCTCCACTTTTTTAGCCCGCAAGCCATAGGGCTGGCACGTCGTTTTTTTACAAACGGAACAGGTATAACGAAGATCTGTTTTCTTCGTATTCTTTGCTCCAGTACGTTTAAATCCCGTTACCGCTGGCTTTGAATAACGACCAAGGTTGCCAATACCACGCGCCCTTCCACGTAAGCGAGCGCGATACTTTGAGCCATGACTGAGAGAACTTGCTGCCCGTTTTTTGTTTGGCGCAACCTTCTGCTCAGTATGCTTCTTACAAAACTTGCAAAACCTCTTAATCGTCTTCGGAATCTTCATAATTCTCTCTTAAGAATTTGGCTTATTTATAAAGTTTTGGGTATGGAAATTGTTATAAAGTTTGTCTAGGAGTTCACTCTTCTAGCTTTGTCAGACCATGAAAAAAATAACGTTAGAGCCAGAAGATATTAAAGTCGAACCGTTAAGTGAAAGTAATAAGAACCATATTCTTAATTTCTCTTCAACAGTTTGTCAAGAATTAGATGCTTTCTTGAAAGAAAACGCATTCCAAGAGCATATTCTTGGATTTTCTAAGACTTATCTTTACTTTTATCGCAGTGAATTAGCCGGGTACGTGACAATTCTAACAGATAAACAAACCTTACGATTAGAAAGACCTCACCAAGATCTAAAACGATTTCAGACGAAAACAGAAAATGGATATACTACAATTCCTGCATTAAAGATTGGAAGAATGCGTGTTTCAGATAATTTTAACAGCCAATTAGAAACTGCAAAATATTGTGGTTTGGGCAAAATTATGTTCGCATCAATCTTAGACCATGCAAAAGAACTGAGTACAAAAGTTGGTTGTAGAGTAATCACTACTCATGCCAAGAAGTCGACTGGCGCATATCTGTGGTATCAAAAATTAGGTTTTGTCTATTCCCACAATGAAGAAAAAACAAAAGAACTATTAGCAAAAGAGGAATACAATGCCATACCTATGTTTTATGATTTAAAGAGGATTATCTAGAGCTTAAGATTAATGGGTATCTTTTTGATCATTTCCTTAACTTCTTGCTCATGGAGATTCATCTTAGAATGAGTATTATTTGATAGGATTATATCTAAGAACCGCGTTGCATCTTTTCCTTCCAAAATGGGAGTCTGTTCAATTGCTTTAGCCATAATACTCATAGGTGTGAGAGAACTATTTAACACTTTCGCTTCTCACAGCAACGACAATTTCCCCGTTAACACGTCAATCTTTTCTTCTTCGTCCGGTCCAATACCAACACACGTTCTCGTTCCTGGCTCAACCACCGTTCTGCCGGCATCAGTAATCAACGAAGAGACTAACCCTTCATCCTTTGCTTTCTGAAAAAAAGAGATTAATTCTTTTTCATCTTTGACTTTGAGAACGATCTTAGGCATTCCTTCCTTGCGCCACGTTTTGACAGTCGTTGGTTCTGATTTAAGGACTGCTTCCACGGAAGCGTGAGCAGCTTGAGCACAGGCTTTACCTTGCGGTAATTTAAGATCAGTTCTGACTAAGATCACTTGTTTGAGGGACATAATTCGAGAAGAGTAGAGAAGTATAAAAAATGTTTGGTTTCTAATAGAAGAAGAGTGAAGAACAAATAAAAGCAGAAAAAGTGACTAAAGTATCTTCATCAATGAGTGTAAAAGAAATTAATGATCTTCTTAGGAGTTAATGAGAAATGGTATTACAGAATAATTAATCCAATCTTTCCTCTAACAAAGAATATCCCGTTACTGGAACGGGAAGAGGTGATGGAGTAACTCTCGCCTTTGCTTTTTCATAAAGACCTTTGACAAACGCTTTTACTTTACTTGGTTGTTTCTCTAATAATTTTGGATCTTGATCTTTGAGGTACATTGAGGAGGCAAGGCTGAGATAACTGACCATCCCAAGTGCATCTTTAACATAATCCAGTGCCGAAATAAAATGATTATACATTACATCTTGAATTCCGTCGTAACAGAGCATTCCTAGAAACCCTAAACCCATTCCAAGATAAGGCAAACGAGCTCTTTGCGTATCTTTCAAATTTCTTTGCACAATTGGGTCTATGGAGATGGCAGTATCTATTGACTGTTGAGAGGGAAGTTTTCTTTTAAAAGCTAAGATATTTAACCAAGTATCAGCGGTACTAAAATAACAACTGACTGTATAAAGAGGAAGCAATGATAAAACATCAGTAATTGGCACAGCATAAGCAGTAAGTAAACCAACAGAAGTTGCTAACCCAGTTAAATTCAACCCCGTCGTCATCTTATACAACTTATCTTCAGGAATATGCTGACCAAGACGCGTATACTGTTTCAGAACAGCCTGATCAACTGCTTTGTATCTTTTAACGAGTGTTTCGAGTGACATGGTTTATGAAAACACCATTCAATCACTCCTTATTCTTCTTTCTCAGCCATGATCTCGGCTAACTTTTTCTCCAGAACATTATGATATTCAGCATTAGTATTTCTGGTTACAGATTCAACCATCCATTTGACGAGACTTCCAGAAGCATATAACGAAAATCCAATTGCTCCATTTAATCCTAATTTTCCGTCTGGAACAGAGGTATGCGCATCAATAGCGATTGCAAATACTCCACCAATCTGTGCGAGAGAAGAAAGAAGATTAACTCCATTAGTCATGTAAGCTAATGGTTTATAATCAACCGTTTCTTTAGTCATTCTTACTTTCCTAATTTCCACTCTTTTTCAAAGAGGGTATTAAAGTAATCGACGAAGTACGGTGCTTCAATCCACACCGCGCAATCATAACTCTTATGAATTTTCACGTCATCAGTTAAGAACAGCATCAATTCTTTTCCATCAACAACGCAGAACCGAGCATTCTCATTCTTATGCAGGCGGACTTTAGCAAACTTACTCACTTCTTCCAGAAGTTCTTTGTTCACCGTCGAAGGAATTGAAACTTTAACTTCCACACCAGCTTTCGCTGCGCGTTTCAAATGATTACCTAAGATTTCGTGCTTGCGATCAATGCCATCGGCAGACGTCATAATTGTAATTGACTTCTTTGCTCTCTTGAACATCGATATAAGATGATCGTAGGCTTTATCTCGACCACGGAACGCCCCACTGCGATCAGTAGGATCAACTAATTTAATTCCTTCAGTGTGAAGGGTATTCAATTCAGCCAAAACTTCACTATCACGTAATTGAGAAAGAATATTAGAGCGTTCATCGGCTTCATCAACAACGTGTTTTTTTACACGTTCAATAACTTCTGTTGGCGGAACCGCTAAATATTTGATTGGTTTTCCAACTTTAACAATAATGAATCCTTTTTTCTCAAGTGATTCCAGAACATCATATGCTCGTGAACGAGGCACATTAGAAATATCTGAGAGCTCACCCGCAGTCGAAACACCGCGTGATAAGAGCGCAACCCAGAGCTTACTCTCGTATGAATTTAATCCGAAGTCCTTTAGTTTGTTTAGGAAGTCTTTTTGAACGATCATGGTTTTATTCCTCCATTAATATTTACCCCTAAGAACCCCTTTACAACTACAGAATACATTAAAAAAGGAGTACTTTATAAATCTTTCGGAGCATTTAGTACTATTTAGTAGTACTCTGCTTGGGGCGAGGCAGACCATCGTCAACCGTAAACAGGGCACTGTCCCTTACCAGAAATAGTCCACAACGCGCTCCTGCATCGAGCCAACCATGAGCATAATTCAGCGCCGCAAACGCCAACACTGCATCTTTTCGTGAATCCAGAAAGTAACGCGCATCATGAAAATAACAATACGCCATCATATAAAACTCTTGCGCTTGATCTTTTCGTTTTGGATCAAATGCTCTCTTCGCTTTTTCCAGAGCCAACTGAGTAATAGAAAAATATTTATCGAGCTTTTCGGGAGTGATTATATTATTCATCTTGTCCAGAAATTTGTTCCCCTTTAAAACGTTATTGGAAGTGAAGAGATCATGTAGGAATAACTCCCTCATCTTTCAGTCGTTGATACTTCTCCACTGCCGCTTCTAAATCGACCGGAGCTAACGCCCACGCACTCAAAAGTTCAAGAATCATCACTCGCGAGACCATTGCTTCTCGCGTTACTTCCCAGCACTTTTGTTGATTAGAGCCTTGATAATGAATTTGCGGAAAAAGTTCTGGGGAATAGCAACTATTAAACACTCGTTTTGAACTAAAAGAATAAGTAGTTACTTGTCCAATCCTATTCTCAAGAGAAGCATACCACTTAGACATTTTTCCACCGACAGAATATTTTCAAAATCACCATATACTAAAACTCCATAGGAATCAAATATTCAATGGAGTTTTATATATATAAAGTGCCATCAAAAATATTCGAAAGCTATGGCACTTTAGTATAACAAGAAAAAAAATATGAAAAATCCTACATCGCCTTGCGCGTAGGTCGTTTAACGGTAATTGGAAGTACACCAAGATCATATTCTTTGAGTGCGATCTCGATAGGATCAAATTTAATCTTCGTCAATTCTTCAGTCGATAATGTCACGAGAAATGGTGCACCCATCGATAATTGCAGAGCGCGAGAACCAATCATTCGCGCCTTCTCATATTTAGTGTAAACCATTTTTTCCACTTGTTCTGTTAGTTGTGTTTTTTTCATCGTACGTGTTTATTCAAGACCCCCCGGAGCATTTTTGCTTTATCAAAAGCAAGATCGATCATGACCGCAATTTCTTCCGTTGTCAAAGGACCTTCTCCCCCTTTCTGCAGTGCAGAGAGGATATTCTTCGCATCTGAAGAAATCGTAAGACGAGCATCCGCAACTTTCTCTTCTTCTGCAGTTGGATCAACAACTAATGAACCATTAATCCTGTAAACCGTAATTGGTAACGGTTCTTTTGCTAAAGGCAGTGGAACATCTGTTTTACGCTTGTAATCAATCACTCCCGTTTCAGGATCAACATAAGGAAACTTTGCCGATTTTAACGCCGCGAGGGCGGCTAATCCGGCTGCGTCAAAAAGATTCCCGGCATCATTTAATGTGATAACATCAATAATGATAAACCACGCTTTCTCTCCAACTTTAATACACAATTTCTTGAGATCAATTGCCTTTGCCTCACGAATTCCACGATCCGTAACACGAGCTAGTTCGATCGCCTTTATTCCTGGCGGACCTGTCTCATATTCCGAACTAGAAAGCGGTGTCAACTCGACATTGATCATAATACCACCTTCATCTGCAGTATCTGGATAAGGCTTGTCGATCGACAATTTCACCCCTGCTAAGACAATTGTTTCACCAATCTGAACTCGACAGGAACCTTCTGCTGTCCAAGAAATCCCCGTTTCGATAGATATTGGTTGACGATATTCTGTTAAAGAACGACCATCAATACGTTTACCTTGTGTCGCCAAAGTTTTAATTGTTTCTTGATTAACTATCATGTTGAAATTACTCCATATTTATATTTATATTTATACTTTTTATTCTCTTGCAAGATACTTCTCTTTAAGAGCTTTGACCTGTACCTCATAGACTTTCGCTGCTGCTTTTTTACCTAATTCTAAAGACTTTAAGAGTGTTTCTTTAGAGACTTCACCGTCCATCTGCAATAACGTCAGTTGTTTTGTGGCGTTAAGCACGGCAACAGGAGTATCAGCAACAGGAGCCCCCTTAGATTCTGGATTAAACTCCCCAATATGTTCCTCACGATAATCCATATCTGCAACAATCCGATCATCAACCCGACCAACCGCAATTGCGCTGACCATGTCTTTCATCGGAATACCAGCATGAGCAAGCGCCATTGCTGCTGCTGAAATTGCCGCGCAACGCGTACCCGCATCAGTTTGAGGTAATTCCACAAAAACATCGACAACGGCATTGGGAAAAGCTGATAAATCGACAACGGGTGTAAGAGAATCACACATCACCATTGAGATTTCTTGTGCTCGTCTACTCGTACCCGGTCGAATTCGTTCTCCCGACCCAGAAAAAGGCATCATCGTATAATGACAGCGGAGAATTCCTTTCTGAGGATTAGCCAAGAATCGGGGAAAAATTTCTTTTGGCCCATAGACTGCAGCAATTGCCCACGTCTTTCCAATTTTAAACCACGCCGAGCCATCAGCATTAGGAACAACACCAACTTTTGCTTCCATCGGCCGAAGATCCTCATCTTTTCGTCCATCTAATCGTGCTTTGTATACCATTTTATGCTTCCTCCGGTTCAGCAGAAGTATCTGCCGGTGTTTCCCGTGGAATCGCTTTTCCGCCAAGGAATTTCTCCATCCGTTCGGTAAGACCGTCCGTATGCGATTTCTCTTCAATCAGTTTGATTGCTTTTTCTGCAAGCAGTTCACCTTCGGCTGTTCCTTTAATCCACACTAAACCGTTTTGACCGATAGTAATGTCACATCCCGTCCGTTCTCTCAGAAGAGTGATCATACTTGCTTTTTTGCCAATCACTCGAGGCACTTTTTGGGGATTAATTTTGATCACACGACCTTCCGTCACTTTTCGTAAACCCGGTTCACGCATCGTCAAATCAATTAAATTTTGAGAGGTAACATTAATGATTTTAACAACGAGAAAATCACCGATACCAATAATTTTACTTAAATCTTCTTCTTTCTTAATAAAACGCGTTGTCGCATCTTTAACATTAAGCATCGCAGAATAAGCGGTATTTGTATCTACCCGCCAACCACTCATTGTAATGTCCGTTACTCGACCAACTATCTTATCTTCGATCTTAGGAACATAAGGGCCTGCTAACGGCATTACCTTAAGGACTCTTCCGGCAATCGCCACAAGACCGAGTATTTTTGCTCGAATTTTATCACTTTCACGATAGGTATTATCACCCGGGAGAAAGTCCATCCCTTCGGCCAGAACTTCACCAGGTACAACCACTGCACGTTCTTCAACTGTAATATTGCTCATATTTCTTCTCTATCCGCTGGGGAGAGACTTTTTGTCTATTATATATTTTCGAAATGATGCTGTATAAGAGAAACATCATTCTCAGCGGATTTTTCCTCCTTATCTCTCTTGTTTTCAACATAATTCGCTTCTAATTTAAAAATGTAACGCTTTTTTTTGAGAAAAAGAGCACTCTAAAAAGGCTCAACAAATTCTTACATATTCCTTACTTCCTTCAACTACAACATTAGAAACAGAAGAAAGAGCATCAACATTCCTCCCCGTAATCGGCGCCAACGCCAAGTTCTCCCGACTTAACATCACGACATTATTTTCTACAACCCCGTCTCTCGTCGCTAACCAGCCGGGATTACAATTTCCGATTTCAATTCCCGGCCCATTGATGATATTAGTAAGATTATTTCTTTCAATCACAAAATGATGATATCCTCGCAGACCAATCACCCCCTGTGAAAAGAGAACGTTCTTATTTGAAATAGTATTGTCGCTCAGGATTGCTGTTTCGGAGTCAAGACTATTACTCGACAGAAGAATTCCTCGTCCATCACGCGGATTGCCGCTGCCCGCAATACTATTTCCAACAATCGTAATATTTCGGCCATAGCCACCCCTTGGCAGTTCTGAAGCAATACCCGTAAACAAACCGCTGCGCTGAGTTCCAGAAGAAAGCGACTCAATAGTATTACCCTCAATCAACGAATCACGACAACCATTGCAGACGATGGCCGTATGGCTGTTTGTTACTTTTAGAGTATTATTGCTGATCTTCATCACCGGAGCGAATGAACCATCAACCCACGTCGCAACAATTCCTATCGTGTTTGAAACATCCCCGCAACTAGTCTTACAATCACTATCAAAAGAACACGTTTTCAAACCATTCTCTTTACAGAAACTCGGACCACGAACGATGATCGTATTCCGTTCAATGCGAACAGGAGTACTGCTTGTCACAGGAATATTCCCATCACCATGCATTTCAATATTGATTCCCCCACCATTATTCCACAATAAATTATGTCCATCGATAATATTATCTCGAATCACCGTATTAACACCACCATTGCGGACGAAAATACCATCCTGGGGAAGATTACGAAGAGTAAGACGAGAAATTTCCACATTTTCCACTGCCGACAAAGCAATTGATACCGAAGCAGGAACAGTCGTCACCAAACTGCCATCAATCGCGAAATCATGCAGAGAAATATTGTAGTTGCCGCAGTTATAGCGAGAGTTCCAAAATAGGACACGACCATTGAAGCCGATATTTCGAGAACAATACCCCGTTCCCCCATACCACGGAACATTGGAAGGAGTATTACCCCTCTTTAAAATGGTATTTTCAGCATCACCATACACTTCGCTATTATTTCCAAGAACGATTGTTCGATCAATAAAATAAGTTCCTTGGGGGATATAAATTTTTCCAAAGCCGTTGGACGTAGCAGTATCAATTGCCAGCTGAATAACTCGACCATCATCAGTAACGCCATCACCTCGCGCCCCAAAGTCTTTAACATTGAGAATGGAAGGAAGACAACGACCATCATTGCAGACAAAGTTCTTTCCAACCGTAGAACAATCTATCTGCTGATAACCATAATGGTCATTGATGCACATATACTCCAGCAGATATGTTCTCCCTGTGGGAAAAGTATAACATTGGTCTTGCCATCTCTTTGAAAACTGACCTGCAGAAACCATCACTTCACTTTTTATTGAAAGATTGAGAAGATCAGGATCAGAACAAGAAGAATTAATGATTTGCGATACAGATTCTAGACAGAAAGAAGGACAGGACTGACCCGGCGAGGAAGCTTTCCAAGAGGATGGAGCAACACAGTTCTGACTAATACAGGTCCAATAAAATTGTTGTTGTAGTCGAGTCAAAGAAGAGACTTGAGTGATGGTCGTAGTTCCTTGGGCAAAAACAACTGGAATGAGAACAACAGAAATACAAAGTATAAGAATAAGATAATACTTAGTTTTGTTTTTTGAAAAAGACATTAATCACCAGTTATATTTTCAATTTCGTTGAGATAATTAACGAGGGAATATAAAAGAATTTCCAACATCTAAAATAGAAAATGAAAGAGAATAACCAAAAAGAGAAAGAAAAAGTAAATTTACTTCAACATCTTACGAATCCCATCGTCGCTCAACTTCGTCCAGCGCAGGTCTCCTAGACCTGGGAGGAGAGCGGGTATTCACTTCGTTCAACCCTGCGACCGAGATTTACTTCAACATCTTCCTAATTTCGTCATCACTCAACTTTGTCCAGCGTTTATTCTTAACATCTACATAGACTACGTCAACACGTTCGACATTAAATTCCGCCCCGAGAAAATCTTTCATCGCCGACAAACCAAGCTTTATACCTTCATCTAAAGACATATTTTGTTTATACTTCTTTTGGAGAATGGCATCAATCTCTGCTTCGCCTTCGCCAATCACTGTAGCACGATATTGATAATAAAGACCATACGGTTCCGTTACAAAGAGCTTGATACTCCCATCTTCTTCTACGCCGCCGACGAGCAACGAAACACCAAATGGACGTAATCCTGCACTCTGCGTACAGACTTGCTTGAGATCAGCAATTTCTTTAACCACCGAAAGAAGATCAATCTTAGAATCATAGGTCACCGCATGCTGCTGTGCTTTCAACTGCACTCGATCAATTAAGACACGTGCGTCAGAAATGATACCTGCCGCTGTTGCCGCAATGTGATCATCTATCTTAAACATCTTCTCAATTGCTTCTGGCACCATCAACTTGGAGAGAATCCGTTTATCAGCAACCAGAACAACCCCATCTTTACACGTTAATCCCAGAGCCGTTGAACCTTGGCGAACCGTTTTCTTCGCGTATTCGACCTGAAGCAACCGCCCATCGGGGGAAAACATCGTAATCGAGCGATCATAGCCCATCTTATCAACCATCTGTTTTTGTGGATTCATATACAACACCTCGCGTTAAGCATCTTTTAATTTATTTACCAATCTTTATGATTTTAACGGCATCGCCTTCTTAAGCATTCCTGACGTCGTCACAGACCGAAGGAGTACGGCAGTGTTTTTAATCTTTTTGATTAGGATCAGCGCCGTTTTCACTTCATCGATGTAATTATGGTTCACTTTGAGGATAAAATGATTCTTAACATACTTCTCTTTGATAAACAGAGGAACAGCTTTAGCCAGCCCTAATTGGCCTAGGAAATCATGAAGAGCATACTGCACTGCTTCCTGAACTTCAGACACAGTAAATTCTTTCTCCGCTTGAATTTCAAAGAGAATATAACGCTTCTTCTGACGCAGGGATGGGAGTAACTTCATGATCCTAGAAAGTAGTTGAGGTATATAAAGAATATGGAAGCGGATGTAGAAAGAAAAAACAGAGAGTAAAAAATCCCAATCACAGCAGAGCACACAGTGAAGAGAATACTTCACTGGTGCACAAATGAAATCGTTGTTTCATTTTGTGCTGCGGGGCATTCCCTAAAAAAGAGGCATGGGATTTTTACTCCCAGAAATGGGGATGGAACGTCGCAGCAGAGCACAAAACAAAGAAACTACTTTGTTTGTGCACAAATGAAGTCGTTGCTTCATTTTGTGCTGCGGGGTACAAGAAAAGAAGCGATGACTTCTTTTCTGTACAGAAAAAAGATAGTTTTCTTTTTTCTTGTATGTACCCATTTCTCGGGAATCAATTACAAATATTGACAGACGTCTTGCCATCAGGTGAAACAACATTTGCCAGCAGAGAAATCTCTTGAGTTCGTCGTAATGTTATAGGATTTAATGCAGGATTACCGAGACGAAGACTGACCTTATTCTCGTTAATAACCCCCTTCTGCGTAACCAGCCACCCCGCATCACAATTCCCTATCTCAATTCCCGGACCAGCAGCAATATCCGTAAGCTGATTTCCTTGGATCAGAAAATCGTGATACCCCCTCAAGCCAATCGCCCCCATCGAATACATAATATTCTTCTGGGTAATAATATTATTCCGAATAATTGCGTTCTCAGAGTTTAAATCATTACTGGAAAGAAGGATTGCTCTGCCATCGTTGAGCTTGCCACTGCCCGTAATCGTGTTTCCCTTAATCGTAATATTTCGACCATAGCCACCACGAGGATGCTCGGAAATTATTCCCGTGAATAGTTCACTTCGCATCGTATCTGAAACGAGTGGCTCAAGAATATTATTTTCAACAAGTGAATCACGACAACCATGGCAGGCAATTCCGCTGTGGCCATTTGTTATTTTCAGAGTATTTCCCACTATTTTTGCAACCGGAGCAGCCACACCATCGACCCATGTCACGATAATCCCCACAACATTTGATATACACGTCGCACTTCCTTGACAAAAGTCCGGTCCACGAACGAAAATGGTATTTCCTTCAATACGAACTGGAAGAACACTCGTTACTGGAAGATTACCATCCCCATGCATTTCAATGATAATCCCTCCCCCATTGTACCAAAGCAAATTATGACCATCAATAAGATTATTGTTAATCACTGTATTAACTCCCCCGTTGCGAACAAAAATGCCATCTTGCGGAAGATTACGAAGAGAGAGGTGTTCAACCCGAAGATTCTTGACCGCAGAAAAAGAGAGAGTAACTGCTCCTGGCGTCGTCTTGACACGACTTCCATCGACAGCAAAAGAATGAAGAAAAATATTGCTATTACCACAATTATATTTATCATTAGAAAATAATTCACGTCCGCTAAAACCAACATTCTTTTCACAATTTAAAACACCTTGATAGAGAGGACTATTTGTAGGAGTATCCCCCCTCAGCAAGATTGTCTTCTCACCTTCGCCAAAGATTTCAGTATTATCGTGAATAATTAATGTCCGGTCAATAAAATAGGTTCCTGCCGGAATAAAAACGCTGCCACCACCATGCTCCGCAACATTGTCCAATGCTTTCTGAAAAGCGGGACCATCATTGGTTATCCCATCTCGTATTGCACCAAACTGCAGAACATCAACTTTTACTGGGGGACAAGAACTATCAAAATGTTTGATAATCTGTGAAATGAACCCATTGAGAGAGCCAATCTGTTCTTGCAAAACTGTTGTCCAAAACAGCTCGGGATTATCTTTGATCCAAGTAACATCTTCAGCATTAACCACAGAATCGCCGTTAAGATCACCCTCACTTTGCTGACAGAGTGCGAGGAGAGAAGGAAAACTGATTAAGAGTAAAAAAAACGATAGAACTTTAAAACGCATCATCACCATTAAGAGAAAGAAGATCCATAGAGATATAAATGTTTCTCGTTCAAAAAAGTAAAGAAATAAATAAAGACTAATTAAGCCTAATCAATATACTCTTCATCAACACCTTCTTCCGGATCCTCATCACCATCATCACCAGAATCGTCACCATCATCAGAGTTCATATTCTTTTGAGCACCCAACATACCCGGATCATTGGTGAAAACTGTCTTCGATGCAGCAGCTCCAACCACGGCTTTTCCCGCTTCCAGTAATTCAATTTTTCCAAATTTACCCGTCGAAAGCTGTTTTGCACCTTTGTATTCCGAACACCAGCCATTTGATAAATGAACTTTATCACCTACTTTGACGGCATCAGCATCATCATTCCAAAGAGTTAACGTAATCTCTCCAGACTTATCTTTGAGAACGGCGTTACACACTTTTCCTTTCTTGCCAAACTTCTCAAACGTTCTGCTTTGTTCTTTGGTCTTTACTTCAGCAACAAGATCAATATTTCCTTGGTTTGGTTTAACATCTTTTATTTCCATGGTCTTGGGAGGAAAAAAATGGGTTATTTATAGTTTTCGCTAGTAGAGAAGAGATAATGAGAAAACAGAAAAAAACACTATTGCCCCCGTTCCAATAATTCTTTTGCATGACTTAAATGAGAATACCATTTATCTTGTTCCTTCTTTGGAAGAGTTTGAAATAACTGTTCCATCTCCCCATAGCGTTGTTTTTGCCCCTCTAAACCACCTTGACCAATCTTTCCCGTTAATTCCTCTAATAGTTTAGCTGAACGGATAATCTCCTCAATCTCCGTACGAAAAACTGTTAGTAAATCATAAACATCCCGTTTCTTTTTCAGAGAAAGTTTGTTATAAAGATCATGCAGTGTTTGATATTCTCGTTTCAGTCGATCAAGATTTTCCGTGAGTAATAAAGACTGAGCACGCTCCACTCGAGATCTAAAACTAGATGAATGTGAAGTGAGGTGTAATGGAAAATAAATTACTCCGATTAGAATCAGGGCAACACAGAGAGCGAGGCTCAACATCCTGATAACAGGATTGTCTGAAACAAAATAGAGACCGAGGAAGAGAAATGGCAGTAATCCCATAATTACCGTTAACCAAGTTGAAACACCGCGTTTATTCATGATACTTATTTGAAATAGGGGTTATTTATAATATTGTCGGAGAAAGATCATCGTTATTAATTCTTATTTTCTAACTTCTTCTTTTTTTCCATCCTCGGAGGCAGTTTCAACTGGTTACAATTTGTAACCGTTTCATTACCGGATTCTTCGATAAGACGAAATTTGAGAACTTTCCAGTAATTTCTCGGGTCTTTGCTTTCTGAAAGGATACCAACAATATCAACAACGGAAAAGAACCATTCGTTGTTATGCCAGATCTTACGTATGTGTTGACCTTCAAATGCAGAGAGATGAACGGGTGTGGTTTTCATGGGGATTTAAGAAAGAAGGAAGTATATAAACTTCATCCGCACTTGACCAGTGGGGAGTGGGTAGAAATAAATCATAATGAGTTCAATTTCAAAAAGATAGTTTTAAATAAATGGGTGGTTTGATTCAATCAATGACTATCGGTGATTTTTTAAAGTTAACAAGAGATAAAATATTTACAATCATTGGATTAACCACGATATATTTTATTTTTCTACTCACTATTCTTAGATTTTATGGGTCTTCAATAACTAATTCAATAATAGATGTTATCATTATCATAATAGTATCCTATTTCTTAACAAATATTTCATTTTACATTAAAGAGAAATATCCGAATAAAAAATTATTTGTTCTTTCTTTAATACTTTCGGCGATAATCATAGTTATTGTTTCGGGAGTACTTTTGGGCTTTTTCCCCTCCGTATTATTCCAAGATGAATCGTTACCACAGACAAAAATAAATACCGGAGAATTAGAAAATATTGTTTCTTCCTGCATAACATCTACCGCAAATGAAAAATTAAAAGAGATTAAAGACCTACCAAATGAAGAACTTAAAAGACAATTAAATGATTATATTGAAAAAAATATTAACACTTGTTTAAGTCAAAAAGAACAAAATATAAGTATTGGTGGAATTAAAACAAAGTCTGAAATCGGGGAGGAGGAGATAACTATTTTTGTTAATGCACCAATAAAGCTAACTACTGATTCTGAAATTATTGAATGGAATTATTTTTCAGTAAAAATTCCGAAATGAAGAGAACATAATTGACTGGTTTAAGTTCTTCCTCCGAGCCTCTACCTCAATCCCCCCAAATACCCTGCCAACTTCTCAATCGCTATCCTTTTCTGCTCCGTCGTATCGCGATCACGCACCGTCACGGCCTGATCATTCAAAGAATCAAAATCAATGGTAATACAATACCTCACTCCGATCTCATCAGCCCGCGCATAGCGTCGACCAATCGAAGCGACTTCATCATATAAAGGATTGAAACCACTGTTCTGCAATACAGACTCAACTTCTTCCGCTTTCGCCACAACTTCTCCCTTATTCTTCACTAATGGAAAAACAGCGCAGAAAAAAGGCGTCATTGTAGAAGGAAGATGCAACACAATATTCCCTCTCTTCTGATCGTCATCATACGCCAGATCAAGAAGAGTATAGACATTACGATCAACTCCAAAACTGACTTCTAAGACGTGCGGCACAAATCGCTGTCCCGATGCCTCCTCGAGAATTTCCATACTCTGTTTCGAGACACGTTGGTGACCACCTAAATCGTGATCCGTTCGATAGTGTAAACCACCCACTTCTGTAAACCCGTGATCGGCTAATTCCACTTCAATATCAAAATGATATTTATTGTAAAATGCTTTCTCTTTGTCATCCAATTGATAGAGGCGGAACTTCGCTGCCGGAACATGCATCACATCAAGATAAAATTGTTGAATTTTGACCAGATGATAGATATAGAATTCCGGCAAGCCTTTCTTCAGCAACTCCCCAGCAGTTCTCTCCACCGGAACATTCTTCTTGCGGTCTTCTTCTAGCAACAAGCGCAATTTGTAATTCTTCACGGAAGCAAAATCAGGATGTTTGCCAATGTTGTTTGGATTAAAGAAGATCTGTAATTCTGCCTGCGTAAACTCCCGCTGGCGCAATGTTAAATTGCGCGGAGAGATTTCATTGCGATAGGCTTTACCAATGAGAGCCAGACCTAATGGCAGTTTCTTTCGTTGCAGCTCGTATTGCAATTTAAAATTGACATACGGCGATTGTGCCGTTTCCGGACGCAGAAAACCACGACTTGCTGAACCTACGCCCAACTGCAAAGGGAACATCATGTTCAGAGCCGTTACCGGTTTGAATCTCGCTTTACATTTTGGACAGACCAGTTTATTTTTCTCTACCAATGCCGTCAATTCTTCTGCTGAAAAGCCTTCCACGCGTTGCTTCGTCGCACTGTGAATAAAATGATCCGCTCGTTCTGAAAAATCACACTTCGAGCAGTTGATACTCGGATCGCTAAAATTATCAAGATGACCAGATGCTTTGAACACAGATTCATGCATGATATTGGCCGTATCAATTTCAAAATAATTTCGATCGAGTTTAAGAAAATAATTCCGCCAGGCATTCTCGAAGTTATGTTTTAATAACGTTCCTAAATGTCCATAATCATAAAACCCAGCCAGACCACCATAAATCTCGGAAGAGGGATAGATAAATCCTTTTCGTTTGCAAAAATTAGCCAGATCAAGTGCAGTATGCGTCATTGGTATAGTGAGAAGAGCAGATGTTTATTAATGTTTTTGTGGTTATATCTGTATTAAGTCTGTGAGGGGGAGCACCAATTCACGAGCGTTTCTTTAGGAAAAGAAGCGATTGTGTCAGAGGGATGGCTCCTACGGAGATGACACATTCTACACAAAACATACAAGAAGCGAGTCGGTGCTACCCACAGGAGAACAGACTTAATACTTAGGTGGTAATTTCTTTGTCTTCTGATTAAGGAACTCTTCTGGGAAATAGGAGTATTTATAGATTTTGAGAGCTTGGTAATATTGAATGGTTCTTATTTTTTGAGGAAAAAGACTCTTAATTTCTTCTAATAGTCGATAAAAATTCTCTTTAGAATCGATTTCAATATCGAATTCAAAATCCGATCCGCCAATTGTTTTCTCTTGGTAAATAATATTGGGATGATGCAATAAGTAATGATTCAATCCCGAAATAATACTTAAATCCTCTAATTGAAGATCGACTTTATAATAAGCATTAGCGAGAGCCTTGGCATTTAAGAGAATCTTATAGGCAACAATAACTTTATTTTTCTCTAAATTCTTTAGTTTATATTTTACACCTGTTGCTGTCATTCGAAGTTTATCAGCCAGCTCGAGTAAGGTCATCCGTGCATTTTCTTTGATATAATTGAGAAGTTCAAGATCTTTTTCATCGTATTGGAAAGGCTTAAAGCTACCCGTAGAGATTGCCGTGTAATCATGATGTTTCTTCTCGACAAGATAATTTCTGGAATAGTGAATATAATCTAAAAAAATACTCACTTGCTTCTCAATGATGTAAGATCGGAATTTCTGGAGGAACAGCTCCTCCGTCGTTTTATACTCAAAAAAATCTCGAACAAGCAATCCAACCGCAATGTTGTAATAGCCGTCAATCTGATATATAGTCAAGCTATTGTTTAGCTCCATAAAAAAAGAAATCATCTTTTGCTCAATTTCCGGTGTTGTATTCTGCAGCTTGAGATAGAGTCGAACAATCTGGAAACCAAATTTAGTAAAATCAATGATCGTGATGTACTTTTCTATGATCTCTGCTTTTTCTAATTGTTTCATCCGATAAGCGACAATATCTCGAGAGAGGGCAGTGCCCTTAGCTAATTCATTAATCGATTGCCGAGAATTGCGGTCTAGCTCAAAGAGAATACGATAATCTTTTTTATCTAATTTGTTCATTTTAACGTAAATTACGTAATAATGATATTTTAATATAAACTTTTCTCTTTTTTATGGAAAAATTGATGATTAGTCTTATATTTAAGTTATAACTTAAAAGTTATAAAATCGTTAGGGAGCGAGAAATATGACTAAAACAATCTATGTTGGTAGAACCGTCTACAATAAATGGGGGCGTCCTTCTTTTCAAGATGAGGAAGATGTACTAACAGGAGTTGTCGAAACTGGCGGAATCGGAATTTGTAGTGGAAGTTCTATTGAAGACTTAGCTTATGCTCTCACTGATGAAGTAAGCAGCCATATTTCAGAAGAGATAGATCGAGCAGAACATAAAAGCGGTTTTTATTCTTCATTAGACTTTGATGATCAAGAAAGAATAAGATTGGAATGTGAAAATGGTTTCAAACCAATGAGAGTCTATAAGATTACAATTAGAGAAGTAGGAGAAATGGATTGTGATGGACATTTTGCGAAGAAATAATGAAAGCGTTAATCCTTCATGCTAATCAATTTAGAACAAAAGTTATTGCCAAATCTAATCGTCCAAAAGAAATTGAACCGGAACAAAGAAAATCTCTCTCCGAAGAAATGAAAGAATGTTTAGTTATTTTCTTTTGTGTTGAACAACGAGATAGCGAAAAACAATTGGAAAAATTATATCAAGAAATTCTTAAAACAGCAGACGAAGTGAAAACAACCAATCTGATGATTGCTCCATTTGTTCATCTTTCTAAAAACATTGCCCAACCGACTGTCGCAAAAGAACTCTACGAAAAACTCCTGAGAAAATTTGAAAAAACATCATTCACGATAAAATCGTCTCATTTTGGCTATCACAAAAGTTTGCTGCTTGATATTAAAGGCCATCCCGGCTCATTTAGATACAGAGAATTTTATTAAGAACTTTGCAAGAGAAAATCGTACGTATTTAGTTGGCCATCCGTCTCGCGGAAAATAGGTTGTGGATTCTCTTTCTCCAAAAGAGAAATATGAAGAGATTATTTTCCGTTCCTATCCTTTCTGCTTCGCTAGCCACTGCGAGACGAATCCACAAAATGAAGAATCTACTTCATTTGCGCACAGAAGAAGTCGTTGCTTCTTCTTGTGTCTTGGCCCACTAACTAAATACGTACAGAAAATCCTATCACTTCCCTAACCACTCCACTTCCTCTTCCGTCAAATCCCATTCTCGAGCCAGCAACGCACTATTCCCTTTCTCAAAGATCATCTGATAATAGGAGAAATCTTCCATCACCCTCTTCCGTGACGCATGGGTATGAGCAGCAATCTTGCTAGCAATCTCTTTTCGCTGCGCATACTTCTGATTAGCCTGCCAGATCTTCAATAAGCGCATCGTCCGCTTATACTCCACAAATTGAGGATTACGTTCATCTTTCGCTGACGAAATGCCCGCCGTAAGTAAACTTGTAACATACACTAAAAAGCGCCAATGCTGGCGTCGTTTAATCCGCCCCTGAAAAACATCTGCCCGTGCCAGATGCTCATACGCTTTAGCCAAAGCAGTAGCAGAAGAATATTCTTTCGGCAAGTTCTCATCAATCCACAAAAAAACTTCTTCCAACTCCACATCGATATCATCTAATGCCGGCAAGGCATTCTCCGCCTTCGAAGATTTGAAAATCATACTCAATGCATGTAATATCGATTCCGTTCGCTTACGATCAGAAAGATCCATCACCGCTGCAAAAGTAATCGAACCACGTGAAGCGCAGCCTTGCAAATCAATTAATGCCGCACGTAAATCTCCATCAACCTGCCGCGCCAGAGAACTCAACGCTTTCTCTTCGAAAACAATCTTCTCTTGCTGCGCCACAAACTCCAGCCGTTGCAAAATGGCTTTGTGATCTAATTTTGGAAATTCAATCTCTAAACAGATCTTGCGCAAGCCGCTAAATTTAGAATCAAATGGATCATTTGCCGTGAGAATAACCGGAAACGACGATTTCTCAATATTCTTAATTAATGCTGGGAGACAGCCCCGATCATTCGTTCCTGAAATCGCATCAATTTCATCAATCAAAATAATCTTTGGGCGGAAGAATAATGACTGCTGCCCAAGAGCAGAACCAAGAAATGAATTAATCGCTTCCGCATTCCGTAAATCAGACGAATTTAATTCTAACAAATCAAATTGTAATTCCTGCGCCAGAGCATAGACTGAAGACGTTTTACCTACACCAATCGGACCATAGAGCAACGCCGCGCGGCGCTTCTGCTCTTTGTAATGAACAATGTAATCTTTCAGTTGAGAAACAGCTAATGATTGTCCAACTACTTGGGCAGAGTTCTGTGGCGTGTATTTGGTGGTGAAAAGAGGCATAATAAAGCAAAAACCGCGGTAGTTTATGTATTTTTTTATTTCATTCCCGCTTCTAGCACTTCCTCTTCACTCTCATGCTCATCGAGAATCTCCCCCACAATCTCCTCCAGCACGTCTTCAAGGGTAATAATACCCACTACCTTATGCGCAGCGTTGACAACAATAAAGAGATGAACATGATTCTTACGAAATAAATTAAGAACTTTATCTAACTTATCCGTATCCAATATATAGTAAACCATCGAGCGCATCATTCTTTCTACCGGCACATCGTTGAGATGCGGCATGCTAATCAGGTCTTTAACATACAATATCCCGATCACCTTCTTCTCTTTCGTATCATAGACTGGAATACGAGAACAACCTTGACGATGAAGATCGAGTCTCGAAACATTGGATAAGCGCGTCGAGCGAGTTAAATAATACGTTTTCTTCCACGGGGTCATCACATCTCGCACTGTTTTCTCAGAAAACGTAAGACCTTTCTGCAGAAGAGAGAATTCATGATCTTCAATATCCGAACTCCTCTCATCTTGAAGCTGTTTCTGCTGTTCCAAAAATAAGAAAAATTCTCTTTTTGTAAATACCGAAGGAAGTTCTTTCCCTAACGCTTTATCTAACACAAACGCAATTGGCCAGGTAATTGGATAGAAGAGATAAAAGAAAAAGTACACCAGCCACGATAGACGAGCACCAAAACGCAGCGCATGACGTGAAAATACAGCCTGGGGGATAATCTCTCCGAAAAGGACGATTAAACCAGTGGCAATAAGACTAGCAACAATACCTTCTGTCAACGATCCTAAAAAGACAGCGAGTGCCGAGTTCACCGCAATATTTCCCAACAGAAGTGTACTCAGAAGTTGATTTCCCTTCTTACGCAGAGGATAGATTTTCTTCGCATCACTATTGCCCATCTTCACTTTTCGTAATAAAGCATAGGGTCCCAAGCTCATCAACCCCAATGTCAATCCTGAAAAGAGAGCAGAAAGAGTTAATAAAGTGATAATAACGAAGTAGTTAAAGAGGGCCATAAGTAGATCATCAATTGAGTATAATAGAATGGTTAGTTTATAAGATTTTGCCCTAAATTGGTTCAATTCCAGACTTTTAAAACTGCTTACTGAATCCATCTTCTCCATCCTCATAATCTATTTAAATCAAAGCACGATAACTAACTCACGTGGCAACAACACGTTTGGGATTAACTTTTGCAGATGTTCTTCTTGTTCCCAAACGTACACCGTTATCTTCTCGCACAGAAGCAGATATTAAGACAAGATTCACTAAAAACATTTTCTTAAACATTCCTCTCGTCAGCGCCAATATGGCCACCGTCACAGAACATAAGACAGCCATTGCCATGGCGCGAGAAGGCGGCTTGGGAGTAATCCATCAATTTTGCACAATTGAAGAACAAGTAGCCGAAATTAGAAAAGTAAAGAAAAGTACAAGCTATGTCATTGAGAATCCCATCTCCGTTTCTCCAGACGTCACAATTGAAGAGGCATCACGCATGATGCACCATGAAAACGTCACCAGTTTACTGGTCATCGAAAATAATGAACTTGTAGGTATCTTCACTTCGAGAGATTACCTCTTTGAAACAGACACCACAAAAAAGATCAGCGAAGTGATGACCCCCCGCCAAAGATTAATCACCGCTCCACCAACTATTGCCATGGAGGAAGCCAAAAAATTACTCCACAAGCACCGCATCGAAAAACTTCCTCTCATTGAAGGAAACGAAGTTAAAGGTCTCATTACAACGAAAGACATCAAAAAACTTGAACAATGGCCCAATGCCGCTCGCGATACGAAAGGTCGTTTACTCGTTGGCGCTGCCATTGGAGTTAAAGATGCTTTAGAACGCGCCAACGCCGCCGTCGATGCCGGCGCTGATGTTCTCATATTAGATATTGCCCACGCCCATTCCGACTACGCTATCCAGCGCTTGAAAGAACTCAAAGCAGCATTCTCCGTTGATGTGATGGTCGGAAATATCGCCACCGCAGATGCCGCCAAAGATCTCATCGAAGCAGGAGCAGACGGATTAAAAGTGGGTATTGGTCCGTCTCCTGTTTGCACAACGAGATTAATTGCCGGGGCAGGGATTCCTCAAGTAACAGCAATTATCGATGTTGTCCAAGTTGCGCGCTGGTACGACATTCCTGTCTGCGCCGACGGTGGGATGAAATTTCCCGGTGATGTTGCCAAAGCCATCGGAGCAGGAGCATCAACTATTTTCTCCGGATATTTCTTTGCCGGCACTGATGAAGCACCAGGGATGATTATCTTGAAAGACGGCAAGCGCTATAAAAAATATATGGGCAGCGCCTCCTATGACAGCAATCATGAACGGAAAGAAAGCACAGAAGGGAAGCAACTTAAAGAACGCCTTGACGTCTTTGTTGAAGGCGTCTCTATTCTCGTCGACTACAAAGGATCAACCAGCGATATGATTCGTGGTTTAATCAAAGGACTGCAAAGCGGGATGAGTTATTGCGGTGGAAGAAACATCGCCGAGATGCAAGCTAATACTGAATTTGTCCAAATTACCTCTGCCGGCTGGGAAGAGAGTAAAGAACGCGGACAGAAATTAAGTGAGTGAAGAGATTATGGAGTACAGAAAAAATCTAATGATATTTTTCTCGTTTTTAAGAAATGTAGATGGTCTCTTTTATTCTTAAACGTCATTCCACCAGGAATGATCAAGACTTGAATCTTTCTCATCGAAAACGTCCTCAAGCATTAATCTTTCTTCGCGCCGAAATTACCATCGTCAAGAATCCCAAGGCCGCAAGAAGATACGCCACACTATAGATAAGACTGAACAGAACAGTTGACCCACTTCCTTCAATCGATGTTGAGATATAGAGCAAGTCGCCAATCAACGTACCAACACTAGCAAAGAACAGGAGAAGCAAACTACTCCGAAAATGCTCGATCTTTGAATAATAAAGAGGAATAATCGAACCGAAAATGATAATCAAACAATCGGCAATGGGATAGAAGAAACCAATAAACAAATGACCACGATTCGCCGCTAATTTCACCAGATCAATACCCGAGAGATAGAAAATGACCGCGCCAAGGAGAACCAGACCACCAATGACCATCACCGCCAATTTGTTAAATTCCCGATGTGTTCGATGCAACATTACCGCAAACGCAAAAAATGATAAGACCAACACTGCCGATCCTAACGTCCAATAGACATCAGGCATACTTGCCGGATCAACTTTACCAAAAATGGTGAAAATTAAGTACCACGTCAATTCTCCCATCGCAAATAACGAATACCCCACAACTAATGAGAAATAGATAAAGAAATTCTTATCCGAAAAAAGATCTTTAATCTTGTTTCCAAATAACGTGTTTAACATAACCAAACCGAATAACGCCGTAAGCAGAGCAAATACTACCGTTGTCAAATTAAGAACATCTGTAAACTGCTCTAACACCATGTTAGAAGTAAAGATTTACCGGTATATAAAGGATTCGGAAAAACGTAATTGTTTAGCATCATAAGGTCGAAATCCATTTGATATTAATTTTGAGAACCGCAGAGGGATGGCTCATGAAATGTGGCAACGACCCCATTTCAGAGCTGAAAACAAATGGTTATCTGTTTTCATGCTCCTACGGAGATGCGGCTCTTGCGATTTCTACAGCGAGGATTTCGAAGATGCTAAACAAATACGAAAATGAGATTACAACCGTTTCTCTAAAAAATACTTGTGGTTTTTCTTTTTGATCACTTTATACCCCGATTTTCGATAAAAATGATCAGCGGGATTATTCTCCCAAACTTCCAACCTGATCTTCTTAAAACCTAATGTTTCAAAATAACGCATTAAAAACTGACCAATTCCCTTTCGTTGATAAGCCGATGAAATGAATATTCCTTTAACATGAAGAATCTTCTTCTCCGCAACAAGATGATAGAATCACTTCTCCGACCACAAACTGTTGCATTTAAAGTAGTAATCTGACTAAATATTTAAACTCTTACTTCACAAATTCAACGTTCTCTAAATCCTCAAATTGTTTGTCTCCTGTAAGAAATTTAACGCCAACAGTTTTAGCAATAACATACCCTATACAATCAACGTAAGAAAGTTTACGTTCTTTATGTTGCAAACGAAATTCACTTGCCTTCTTAAGAACCACGTCTTCGATGGGAATAGTATAACCTACAAACTCATCATATTTTAGATCTGCTTCCTCTTTTCCACAGTGTAGCAAAAGGCCATAATGTAATTCCAAAAGATTAAATTTAGTCGTGATGATATTTACTCCTTTGGAATATGAAGCATAAGAAGGATTGCCATCGAGAATTTCAAAAAAAGCATAGGTGTCAAAGAAAAAAGTATTAGTTAATCCCATCCTTTGCGCACCATATCCTTAAATTGTTGTCCGGACATCTTTAATTTGCCTTTCAGCGACCCGTTCGAAGAAGAGAGATCGGCTTCTTTAACCACTAAAATGGATATTTTATCGTTTTCATGAAGATGCTGCCGATAGACCAATTCTTTAGGTAAAACAACACCGAGCGAATTTCCCCATTTTTTCACAATTGTTTCAGTAGTCATATTTTAGCTCATAGTTAGATTTAAGTATAACCAAAGTATAACTACTATAAAAACTTTCCCATTAACCTTAAAAGAAAGAGACACTGTTAAGTTATCGTCTCGCATTTAGTGCGGAGCCTACCCCGCTTCTCAACTTCGTTCGCTTTACGCTCACTCAGGTCGTTTCGATTAACTCTGCGAGGCACGCAGAATAGGCAAAACGCACTAAATGCTGATAACTTAACAATGTCAAAGAAAGATTACTTTTTTAAATGAAGTTAAAATCCTCTTATACCATGGACCTTCCACAACGTTACGATCCCAAAGAAGCCGAGCCGCGCTGGCAGAAATACTGGGCAGATCAAGAGATCTTTGTCTTCCACTCAGATACCAAACGCGAAACCTATGCCATTGATACGCCCCCACCAACTGTTTCGGGGAAAATGCATATTGGTCACGCTTTTAGCTATACTCAGCAAGATATTATTGCTCGCTACCAGCGCATGACGGGGAAAAACATTTTCTTTCCATTTGGCACAGACGATAACGGTTTGCCAACAGAACGCTTAGTCGAAAAGAGTAAAAATATTCTCTCCACACAAATGCCCCGCCAACAATTCGTTGCCATCTGTAATGAATACATCCAACAAGAAAAACCAAAATTCATCCAGAGTTGGAAAGACATCGGCATGTCTGCCGACTTTACTCGTTCTTACTCAACAATAAACAAGCACTGCCAAATAACATCACAAGCCTCGTTTATTGATCTCTTCCAAAAAGGTCGAATCTATCAACAAGAAGCACCCGGATCATATTGTGTTTCCTGTCAAACCGCCATCGCTCAAGCCGAATTTGAATCCGTCGATCTGAAATCGCATTTCAACGATATCGTTTTCACCTCCGGAGGAAAAGAATTAATCATCTCTACCACACGACCAGAAATGCTCCCCGCCTGTGTCGCCTTATTCTATCACCCCCAAGATGAACGCTATCAATCATTAAAAGGAAAGTTCGCCACAGTGCCACTATTCGACTATGAAGTTCCCATCCTTACCGACGAATCCATTGACAGAGAAAAAGGAACAGGATTAATGATGGTCTGCACCTTTGGTGACAAAGAAGACGTTGATAAATGGTTCCGTTTTAAACTTCCTCTGCGCGTCGTCTTCGAAAAAAATGGTCGCATGAATGAATTCGCCGCTGAATTTAAAGGGATGAAGATGAAAGATGCACGACTAGCCATTCTTGACCAACTGAAAGAAAAAAAGATTCTCCTCAACCAGAAAGAAATCACCCATGCCGTTAACGTTCACGAACGCTGTAAAACCGAAATCGAATTTCTCAAAACAAAACAATGGTACATTAAAGTTCTCGATAAGAAAGAAGAATTACTGAACCTTGCCAATCAGATCAGGTGGTATCCTGCCCACATGAAAGTGCGCTACGATCACTGGGTACAGAATCTCAATTGGGATTGGTGCATCTCTCGCCAACGCCATTTTGGCATTCCTCTTCCCGTCTGGACCTGTCTTAAATGTCAGAAATATCTCGTTCCCGAGAAAAAAGATCTCCCTGTTGATCCGACGATTGACAAACCAAAGAAGGCATGCTCCTGTGGATCAAGCAACTTTAGTGGAGAAACAGATGTTCTTGACACCTGGGCAACATCATCCCTCTCACCGCTCATCTCCAGCAATTGGGCAGATCAAGGAGAATATGATTTCACGTTCCAAGATAAACCCTTTGCTCTGCGTCCGCAAGCGCATGACATCATCCGCACTTGGCTCTTCTATACCATCGTCAAGAGCTACTATCACCACGGTCGAGTCCCTTGGAATAATATTATGATTTCGGGCCACGCCCAAGATCCGCACGGGCGAAAGATGTCAAAATCTCTGGGTAATATTGTTGAACCGCAAGAGATGATCAAAAAATATTCCGCCGATGCCTTACGCTTTTGGGCTGCTGGATCAACCCTCGGCGATGATCTGCCATTCCAAGACAAAGACTTACTGACGGGTCAGAAATTTGTTACGAAAATGTGGAATGCCTCCAAATTCTGTATCTCCCATCTGGAAGATTATCCTGGCCTAGAAACAAGCGCTGCGACAGAAGTATTTGACCAATGGCTCTTGAGCAGACTGCACAAAATCATCCAGGAAAGCACCACCAGTTTTGAAAAATATGAATACTCTAAAACTAAATCGGCGGTGGAACATTTCTTCTGGCATGATCTCTGCGATAATTATCTGGAAATTGTTAAAGACAGATTATATAATCCCGATACCCGTGGCATGAAAACGCGACGCAGCGCCCAATATGCGTTATACGAAACGTTGCTTGCGGTGTTGAAGATGATCGCCCCAATTACACCGCACATTACAGAAGAAATCTATCATCTCTTCTTCGTCACAAAAGAAAAGCAGAAGAGTATTCATCTTTCCTCGTGGCCAAAGTATGATCATCGTTTCATCAACGAAAAAGCGGAACTTGCCGGAGAATTAGGCATTGATATTATCAATACTGTCCGCCGCTACAAATCAGAACAGCAAGTCTCGTTAAAAGAAGAAATTAAGACTCTGATCTTGGTGAATACTGAAAAAGACTTTTTATCGACGATCAAATCGATTGAAGACGATTTGAAAGCCGTATTAAATGTCAAAGAGATTGTATTTGGCGGAGCGACGACAATTGAGACGGAACATTTTAAGATTAAAGTTGGGATTCAACGATAAAAGATAGTAAGAAGAAATTAACTCAGAATTGAAACTTTTTCTTTACTCTTTCCCAAGGATCAACATCACCCATAAACTGATCGTGTTCTGGATTTAGAAAATCAGATCCATACGAACCGAGAAGAGGAAGATAAAACTTTTCCAGATCACTCCTACTAAAGGAAAGAAGAAGTTCGATCTTCTCTCTTAATGCAAGAGCAAATTTCCAAGCAAAACGTTCATCATACTTTTGATAATGGGGATTTTGCTGAGAAAAAGAACGCTGAGTATCAATCAACTGTTGAGTATAAGAGTCTTCCTTTCTGAAGTGATGGCCAGCCTCTTCTAAACTGCGATGAAGAGTTTCAAGTAAAACGGCGTGACCTACTTCATGCAGAGCAGGAAAGAGAGCTAGTTCATCATCTGAAAAACCAGGAACCTCGTTAATATAACTAACTGCAAAATGAACCTCTGGTTTAGGAAGAACTTGATTATCTCTTTTTAATTGAACTTGAAATTTACTTTCTGCGGGGTAAAAAGCCCAGTCTTCATCTACAAGATCATTCAACCGAATAGTACGACCATTATGAAAATAATCAAAAAGCGATCCCCCCTGTGAAGTTGGAGAATAAACTAAGCAGTTACCGCTAGGGTAGACAATCTCACCTTGTAGCCGTGCCTGAGTAAAAGCCCACGGATTGATATTAATTCCCTTTGTAGTATCCATAATCAATTATTTTAATGAGATTATTTAAGTCTTTTTGCAAGAAATATTCTAAAAGGACTATTTGATGAGAAAAACAATTAGATTAGAAAAAGATAGAAATCAGAAATTTACACTCCAAAATAGCTCAATCTAACGAAAGGTTTTTAAGGGGAAACACGCTTATACCCCTACAAAGGGCGTGAGAGAGTAACCATGTAACGTTCTAAAGATTAAACAGAGGTGTGATTTATGGCAGCAGCAGTAGCAGCAGTAGAAGCATATTGTGTAAAGTGTAAAGCTAAACGTCAAATGCAAGATGGCAAAGAAGTAGCGATGAAAGGCAAAGGCGGCGTTGTTCGAAGAGCAATGAAAGGCAAATGTCCTAAATGTGGAACAACCATGTTTAGAATCATGGGCGCTAAGAAGTAAGTTTTTAGTTTAATTAATTTTTTTTTATTTTTATTTTCTAATGTTATATTTTCTGTTAATGGGAAATCTTAAATAGTTCTATCCCTCCCTCCAAAGAATGGCTTACCATTTTTCACTAGACGAAATTGTCTTTCGACTAAAAGAATTAGAAAATACTGAAGAAGGTAATCAAGCTTTAATCTCTTTAAAAGCTGTCGCTCTAGGAAATGACCCTCTTTATGTAGTACCTACAAGCGTCGAGAGTGATAATTCCACTTTTGGATCCTATGTTCGTTACGATGCCGGAAAAGGAATATTTATCGACCAACCGGACGGCTTACAGATTTTAGGATTATCAGATCAAGTTCTAGGAGAACTGATGAAGAAGATGAGTTCTGTTTACGCTCAGTTAGTAAGCTTAGGTTATGTTCAACTAAAAGAAATAGCAAAGCCACGTTAATCCCATCAAAGAAATTCTTATATAGTCTCTAATTCTTCTTTAATGTGATGGTGTTTATTGGATCAAAGAAAGAACTCTTGAAAATTAGTTCTCATTTTGAAAACGTTTGGATCTCTTTTATTCGCGCTTTTAATCGCCTTAAGAATGATGAAGCACAGATAAAAGCGTTGTTCGCCCAGGTCGAAATTCTCAGAAACGAAATAACCAAGAAGAATGAAACCATTTCTGACGAACAAGTAAAAAAAAATCTCAGCGGATTATGGACAATTCTCAATACCGTCTATTCACAACTCAGCGAAATGGTCGAGAACATGCCCGAGATGGAAGCAATGGAATTTTCTCTGCGCAAGAAAAATGTCAAGAAAGAAATTAAGCGCGCAAAAGGCGAGATTACGCTCTGTGCAGATGCTCTGGAAGAATATGAAAAGACAAAGGATCTGACACCAGCGCAATTGTCACGCAGACAGTTCTTTCAGAAAGCAGGACAGAATACAAAGAAAGGATTAGCATTGGCATTAATTGGCAGTTTAGAATTAACACCGATGATCTACATGGGTCTTCTGGCACTAAGCAAAGATTTGCCGAAAAAAGAAGATGGTTTAGCAATTTTGATCAGTTACAAGACGGAATACTGGTGGGACACTGCATTAAAGCCTTTTGGAAAATTGTTTGTTCCTGCTTATGTTGCTCGTATTGAAATTGCCTTCGAACAGAAAGCAAACATTGTCAAAACAGCAGCGACAAGCAATGATCTGTTAGATGTTTTAAAAGATAAGTCCATTCAGAATATCGTAATCTTTGGACATGGTACGTGGTATTCATGGGATGCCACCGATAGGGATGTTAGGAGTGATGAATTAAAGTATAAAGAGTGGAAAAATGATCAGAAGAAAGGACTCTTTGTAAGACATACCTGCGGAGGAGAAAGGACAGCAGAATATAATACATTATCATATCACAAAAAAGAATTTGCTGCGCTATGGGAAGAGTTCTATCTTATCTCGCAGGAGATGGAATCACTAGATTCAAAAATGATATTTGATCTTAAATTTATTGGGAGTAAAGAAGGCGTCATCTTTTTAGAAATGTGGTGGGATAATAAATTAATTCTCGATGAAAAAATGGATGCTCATTCTTCCATTGAAAAGATAAAAAAGAATGTTATGCGTAGAACTAATGAATTCACAAGACAGTTTGCAAATAAATCAATTGAAGAAAAAATGAAGATCTTCTTAACTCATTTAGAATTATATCAAAGAAATAATATTGTTCAGAAAGAATATGAAACAAGATTGTTCGGAACACCACACTATCCTCGCGAAAGAATCAAAGGCTGGGACAGAGTCTCCTATCCTTGGGAATATATGATCGATGTCTTCGGAGATAAAAAACTGGATCAGATGTATGCACAAAAGTAAGAACATGAAACACCTCATCATCATCGGCGGCGGTTTTGCCGGAGCATACCTCGCCAAAGAACTAGAACACGAGTTTGACGTAACACTCTTTGACACCAAAGACTATTTCGAATTCACCCCTTCCGTATTAAGAACATTAATCGAGCCAGAACATATCAAAAAAATCGAAGTTTTGCATAGCAGCTATCTCAAACGAGCAACGATTATCCGAGAAGCAGTTGAACGAGTAACCCCCACAGAGATCATTGTCGGAAAAAAATGCTACCCCTTTGATTATCTCGTCATCGCTTCCGGATCACGTTATAATTCACCCATCAAAGAACAAGATATTGTAATTGCAATGCGCGGCCAAGAACTACGCAACTATGCCCAAAAATTAGAAAAAGCGAAGAGTGTACTCATCGTCGGAGGCGGTGTCGTCGGAACAGAACTCGCCGCTGAGATCTGTGAAAAATATCCCATAAAGAAGATTATTTTAGTCCATGCTCGATCATCGTTGCTAGAACGTAATCCTGCCAAAGCGCGTACCTACGCAGAGCATTTTCTAAAAAAAAGAGGTGTGACAATATTATTTAATGAACGAATTAATGGTGGAAAAGGAAAGATTTACCATACCGATAAAGAAAAAACAATCAACGCCGATCTCGTTTTCCTCTGTACCGGTATTATTCCCAACTCCGAATTTCTCGAAAAAGATCTGAGCCATAGCCTTAACGCGAAGAAATTTCTCCACGTCAACCACTATCTTCAACTGGAAAAGCATCCCACCATTTTTGCTGCCGGTGACATTAATGATATCAAAGAAGAAAAAACGGCGCAGAGCGCAGAAAAACAAGCAGAAGTAGTTTGCCATAACATTCGAGCATTAGAAAAAAAAGAACAGTTGAAAATATATATGTCACAGCAACGGCCAATGGTCATCAGTCTTGGTAAATGGCACGGTATTTTTGTGGATCGGAATTTTGTCTGGACGGGAATTATCCCAAGCTTCTTAAAAAGAGCCGTTGAATGGAAGACAATGTGGAGATATAGACGATAGGATTATTGGACCGGATCATTTCTTCTTCTGTTGTAGCTGAAAACTCGTATCTCGATAGACATTAACAATATCATCTAACGATTCTAATTCTCCGATTGCTTCTGGAGAAGCTTCAACAATGAAAACTGGTTGAAATTCACTATCAAGAATTAGTTTTAAATCAGGTATCTTCCCTAACTTTTCTTTAAGATTTCGAGAAAGAGAATACGGTTCTTCATCCGTTTCCGGGTGATATCGAACAAAATATCTATCAACCATTATTAGAATAAATCTTTTGTTGTTTATAATGATTTCCTACTGAACGAAACCTTCTTTAACCAACAAAATATCCTTCCATCTGTGAAAAATACGAAGATTAAAGAGGAGTTTGAAAAAAGGAATTTTTGGCAAAGTAAACATCACAATTTACCAAACAGAGCCAAAAATCCCGCCATTTCACCTCCTCTTGAGAACATTGCACACAAGAAATGAAGCACTAAATAAAGAAACCACTTTATTTGTGCGCCAGAGAAATAGTTTTTTCTCTGTGCGAAACTACTTCATTTCTGTACAAAAATAAAGCCGTAAACTTTATTTTTTGCATCAAAATAGGAATTATGCAAAGTTCTCTAAAGCTGTCGGCTTCGATTTTGACGGCACACTGATCATGTCCGAAGAACAAAAATCTAAAGCTATGGCCGACATATTTAGAGAATCTTTCGACATCAAAAAAGGAATTAAAGAAGCGTATCAGAAAGCCAGCCGTCAAGCATTAAACCGTGAACAAAAAATCAAGACCATCTTCGAAGACGTCTTCCACCGTCAACCAACACGCAAAGAATTCACCACCATCACTAACCAATTCAGCCAGCGCTATCAGCAAAGCATGAACACTTGTCCCCTCTTTCAATGCAGCAATATGATTAAAGAACTGCGCCGCCAAGTTAAGTTTATCTTTCTTCTTTCCCTTGAAAACACGCGAGAAGTGAAAGCGATTGCTAAGCATTGTCGTGTTGCCCGATACTTCGACGAAATTCTTGGTGGTCCAAAATCAAAAGTAGAAAATCTTCAACACATACTAAATAAATACAACTTCCAATCCGCGGAAGTAATCTATATCGGCGATGCCCATTCAGATGTAATTGCCAGTAAGAAGGTGAAGATTAAAGTTGTTCTTCTCGGAAAGAAACATACGTATGAGAAACTGAAAGAAGACTTGGAAGCAGACTTCAGATTTAGTTCGTTGTGTGATTTGCCAAAAGATCTTTTTAGTTCACATAAGAAATAATGATTAAATCTCAGCAGATATTTTAAAAATAGCGACCAAAATAAAGAGAGAATGAGTAAAACTGCCATTCGTGATCTAGCAAAACGCTTAGGAGGTGGAAGGCTCGATAATTTTGTAGGACGTAAAGACATTGACTTAGAGAAGGCTTGGGATTTTTTACAAAGGATGGATGTTATTCTCCCACCTGGCACTTACCGCTTCCAGTTCTTTAAAGAAATTGATGAAAAAACGTTGCAGAATTGGCTGAATAATCCGCCAGTCAACAACAATCTTCTCGAAACGCTGTATAAGCACCGCTGGTTACCATCACCAAAGATTCTCAATGCTCTGCAACAAGGTGAGAATCTAGAGGACATTACTACATTAATGCACGGTGGATATTTTGATTCAAAGAACGAGCTCCATTTAGAATTAGAATATTCTCTGTCGAGTGTTGATCCAGATACTTTTTTTATGAGACGATATTCTTTTTCATTTGAAGAATTCAGAAGAATACCTACTCTTCCGGTTCACGGTGTTTGTCTCAATACCAGAGACAATGAGCATATCGATACCTGCGCACGAGAGGCAGCAGAAGTGTTTAAAGTAATCAGAGAACGCCAAGATGAAGAAACACGACCTCTCCTAGTCATTGGAAATAAACGCTATGGGAAAAACTTTGTTATTGAACCACTCGAAGAACGCTTGCGAAGATTAGGATGCCAAATAGTGTACGAATATGTCCGTTCAACAGACTTAGATTACGACGAACACAGAGAAGCCGAACTCTCTGTAGATACTCAAACGAGAATTGCAACTGAAAAGCCGCCTCTTGTTGTTGTTGATGGAACTAGTCAGCCAAAAGAATATGATGACCAAAGAATCAAGTTGACACGTTTTCCTGCAGCAATGAAAGGGTATATGAATTATCTTCAAAACATAGTACCGCGAGGCTATGATTTCTCGTTCTGGGCTCCGCAGATAAATCCTTATCGGTTCTATCTTAATCATAAGATCTATCGACCGAAGCCAGCGAGAAGAAAACTAAAAGCCTTGTTTATTTCTTCTACCACCATAGAAGAAGAAGGGGGATCAAATGGATTCTTTGATGATGCAGAGTTTCACATCAACGGAAATCGTCCTGTATTTACTACTACTGGAGTTGATTTAAGAAAAATGGCTCCCTCAGAAAAGGACTTCGTAGCAGTTGTTCAAGAAAAAATGAAAGAGAAAATCAGCGAATACCTCGACAGATAAAATTACTCACTTCCCAACATACACTTCCTTATTCACCGCTGTAATCGCTTTCTTCCCCCCTAACACAGCAAGAATATTCTCCGCCGCAATCCGTGACATCGCCTGGCGTGCTTCAATTGTCGCCGAAGCAATATGCGGCGTCAATACAACATTGTTTAATTTCGCTAAACCAGCACTCAGTTTTGGCTCAAACTCATAGACATCAATCGCTGCCCCGGCAATTTGTTTTCTTCTCAACGCTGTAACTAACGCTTTCTCATCAACAACTGGACCACGTGATGTATTCACAAGATAGGCTGTCTTCTTCATCGTCTTCAATTCTCGAGAACTAATTAAATGTCGAGTTGATGGTAATAATGGAACATGTAGACTCACGAAATCAGCCGTCTTTAACAGAGACTCTTTAGATAAAAATTTTGCCTGAAATTTTGTCTCAAATTCAGGATTTCTTTTGATATCAGTATAGACAACAGTAACACCCATCGCCACTGCTTTCTCGGCAACGAGGCTGCCAATTCTCCCTAAACCAATAATTCCCAACGTCTTTCCTTTAAGCTGCGTGCCAATAAACAGCATCGGCTCCCAGTTCTTGTATTTTCCCGCTCGCGTAAATCGATCTGCTTCAACAATTCTCTTCGTCACCGCTAACAGCAATGCGAACGTATGTTCCGCCACAGCATCTTCCAATGTACCTGGAGTATTTGTAACAGGAATGCCTTTGCTCGTGGCATAGGCAACATCAATATTATCAAAACCAACGGCGTAGTTAGAAATTATTTTCAATTTCGGATTGGCATCAAGAACTTCTTTGTCAATTTTGTCCGTAAGAAGAGAAAGAAGGGCATCACACCACGTTACTCCTTTGAGCAGTTCTTTTCGTGGAATAATTTGATCTTTAGGATAAACACGAACTTCACAAGATTTTTTTAAAAGTTTTATTCCGGCATCTGGAATCTGACGTGTGATAAAGACTTTTGCTTTTGCCATTCATCAGAGAAGATTTTTTTGCTATATAAAGATTGTTCACTATGTGAAAAGGGTTAACGCAGATGTGTAGAGCCAATGAGAATTCCTACAGTAAATGATCCAAACCAAGCTCACGATGAATTCTCTTAATATCCGTTGCCGAATTGACGGGATAATAGAGCCCATTAGGGGCACGATAGGGAAACGTAATCCGGGGAACAATCTTCACATTAAAACTTTCACGACCTAGATCCTCAAGTGTGCGTGCATCAAGATCATGGTCAGCGCGATAAAACGTATTCTCCGTCTCTTTCGAAATAGAACAGACAGATCGTACGTATCCAGGCCAAATTTCCATCACTTCGGGATCAACGAGATCAACAATACGATAACTCTTCTTTCCAATGAGCAATAACTGCTGCTCAACCCTTCGATGACGCTCTTCAATCGGAAGCGGATCTGCTTTCTGCGCCGAACCAATGCAAATGACAACTTCGTCGTTTTCTTGGAAAGCGATCTCCATCAAATAGATATGGCCATAATGTAACGGTTGATAACGCCCCAATGCCAGACCGATTTTCTTTTTCATTGTAATTTTAACAGATCTTCCCAGCGTGTGTTCTCCAATCCAAATTCTCGTTGCAGTTCCTTCATCCGAAGATGAAGTGTATCCTCAACATCAAATCGTCTAACCTCTTTATGATATGTATCACTATGATAATACTTTACTTGTACTGCCACTAACATCCGCTTGTGCCATTCGGCAAATGCTCCACTCGTAAAGACGGGTGTCTTGGAATCAAATTTTTCAAAATCTCTCTCAGTAATCTTATCTTTATAAGAATTCCACAATGCCGTTCCCGGGAATGGCATCACAAAATTAGCGCAAACTTGCGCCGGCTTTAAGTCAACAAAAGCCTCGTAGAGTGCTTGATAATTCTGCCGCGCTTCATCTTGCGTCTTTCCATCATCATTAACAATGAACGATAAGACGTAACGCATTCCATATTTCCGACAATGTTCTGTTGCCTCTTTGAGATTTCTATTCTTGCGATAAGTTACGCCGATGTCCTCTAATCCAAGATTGAGTGAATGCCAACCACAATCAACAAGATGTTCTATCATATCTGGTCGTTTTGCCATCACTGCTCCCGTACCAAACGAATAGACCATCCTAAAGTGGTCTTTAAATTGGAGAGCAATATCTTTTAGTGAAGGATTTGTCGCAAAACTCTCATCTCTAATAAAAACAGTCGTAACACCCTTACTCTCTAAATCAGCTATTTCTTCATTAACATAATCGAGAGTTGATACCCTCATCTTCCTCCCCGACATATTTGGTGTTGAGCAGAATTCACAATCAAAAGGACAGCCTACAGATGAAACCATCGAGCCACAAATATCATCAGACTTAATATCCGGATATACTTGGCGCATCTTGCTCATATCAAGAAGATCTCTTCTCAATGGAGTAAAGCCAAATTCTCCTTGATGAATTCCTTCCTCACCATCGACAATACGATCAATATTCTTGCAATAGCCAGTGACAACTTTATTGGCAAAATGAAGAGTATCATGTGGCAACGCTGTAGGATGATAACCGCCGGCAATGATTCTCGATCTTCCCACATCGCGAGAGAAGTCTGTGAATTCTTTCCATCCCCTCGTATAAACAGAACATAAATAGAAATCAACATCATCTCGAGGTCTGTTGTCGGGAATGAACACACTCTCCCCAGAAAGAGGAGCAACATAGAGTACAGATGGTTCTAATCGCTGTGATAGTAATGTTGGTCTTGCTGCGTGAAATGAGTTAAACAGTCCAGGAAATGTGAGTAGTCCGAATTTCATTGAATAACAAAAACAATGTTTTCTTTTTAAATTCTCTTCTCTAATTTTGCGAGAGAATATTTTTAAAGAATCCACCAGAATAGAAACAAATGACTTCTCCTCCCCGGCTCTCCACATCCCAATTAGAACAACTCGTTGGTTCTTTTCTCCAGACCTATCCTTGCGAAGCAGTCGCAGAAGTAACGTATTGTCCGAATAAAGAAAAATTAGGAGAGATTCTCCAGCAGTACTTACCAGTTTACCAATGGAATACGGAAAAAGTATCGGCATACTGGGTAAACATGAAACCGCAATCCGTAGCATTTACATTATGTCATCCGTACCAACTAGGTTTGAGAATACCCGTGGCTATTGGTGTACGTTCTGCGACAATAAGTTACACTCCCGAAGAATTAGTCTCCATTATCAGAGACCACGAATATATTCATGCCAAAGATTGGTTTGGCACAATCCCCCTAAATGCGTGGCGAAGAATAACGTTAGAAAATGATCAACGATTAGATCCAAAAACAATTAAAACGATTATGGAAGTACGAGCGTATAAACATCAATTAGATCGTATGCCTGACCAATGGAAAAATACAATAATTCGTAAAGCGGCAATTGCTGGATATGCTCAAAATTATCTAGAATTAGTGCAAACCAAAAACACCACCAAGAACAACTACAAAAAAAGATTGATTGCAGACTTTCTCAGAGCACTAAAAAAATCCTAATCAGCCATTCCTTTTCATAAACCGTCGGTTAATCTCAATATGCTCCAACGTCTGGCGCACAACCATCCTCACGTCATCACGCATATTTTTCTTTGAGACAAAGAAGCGCGCCAGATCTTTCTCCATCTTCTCCTCAGAACAAGAAGACATCGTGCGCACAAAAGAACCCAGCATATGTGTTCCGCTGCGGTATTTCTTCAGTAACATTGGCCAATGCTTCTTCGTCCACTCCCATAAAATTTCATTCTTTCCTGGATTAAGAGAAACCATTGTCGGAATAACAAATGAATCCTGAAGACGCACTTCCGACTGAGATAACGTCAACGCCTTTCTCACTAACGCATCATCACGGAATAATCCCAAAGAGCGCAACAACCGTCGATTCTCCTCAGGTAGTGTTTCCGCTTTATATTTTTTAAAAAAATAATTAAATGTCTTCACATCACCATGCAACGCCGCGATACTATAAACCACACTCTTTAAATTGGGATCAACAGTATTGCTACCATGTTGAATCTCCGCAAACAAACGCTTTCCCCACGCTAACGTCTCTTCATGATCGAGCAGACCTAAGCTGCTGATCACCATCGAACGCTGCATCGTCATCGTATTTCTCTCATTCTTCCCCCGCGACCAACCTACTTTTTCTAACTGCCGCAGATGATAAATCAGGCTGGTGTGCTTAACTTGTTGTTCCATTGCACTGCCACTCGTCAAACGCACCAGCCAACCCAAGTGTCCAGAGATACTAGAGTTCAGCGGATACTCCGCATCTAAACAGTATTCCTCAATAAAATTAAGATAGGCAAAGAGAGGATAGTGCAATGAAAATGCCAACGAATAAAGATCATTTTCAATACCTGCCCCATCTAAAGATGATAATTTCTTTTGAACGAGCATTTTCCCCAGAGATGCCAGAAGAGAATCATCATACTGCACTCGATAAAATCCGTGCTGCTCATAATTCACTTTAATCCAAGGGCTCTTACTGAGAATAACCGCCTGCCCCTTCTTGAGAACAGCAGTATTAACTTTCCCTTCATCCGCAATATAGCGCAGAGGAATGATCCACTTCTCAGGATGATTGCGATTCAGCAGTGAAAAACGTCGTTGTGAAACAACATATTTATTATTCGCGCGAGCAACACCAACAACGGGATAACCAGATTGCGTAATCCAACCATGCATCATCGTCGAAACAAAACGTTCTCCTTGCGCTTTTTGAATCGCCTCCCAGAGATCATTTTTCGTGGCGTTTCCATAAGCATGGTCTCTAAGATATGCCGTCAAGCCGTCGCGAAACGCTTTCTCGCCAACGGCATTTTCCAGCATGTGCAGAACACTTCCTCCTTTATCATAACTGATGTTATCAAAAATTTCATCAATCTCTCCCGGAGTATTAACGTGAACACTAATCGGATGTGTCGCCTCAATCTCATCCGCAGAGAGCGCGTCGGCGATCGTATCTTCAAAGTATTGTAAAGGCAAATCCCATTCGGGGAAAGCGGCATGGACAGCTTTGTAACTCATAAACGTGGCAAAACTTTCATTTAACCATAAATCATCCCACCACTGCATCGTCACTAAGTTTCCAAACCACTGATGGGCCAATTCATGCGCTACAGTAATCGCAATATTCTGTTTAACATAGACTGACGTATTCTTATCACCCAATAACGCAATCTCACGAAACGTAATTGCCCCCCAGTTCTCCATCGCCCCCGCCGCAAAATCGGGAATGGCAATAATATCTAATTTGGGAAGAGGATATTTAACCCGAAAATAGTCTTCAAAGAACTCTAAAAATGTCTTTGTATAGTCCAATGCAAGATGAGCAAGCTTGATCTTTTCCGGTGTGGTAAGAACACGTATCTGAATATTCCGATAGGTTGTTAAAATTGAGTTGAAGTCACCCACCCCCAAATAAAGAAGATACGTAGACATTCGCGGCGAAGTGAGAAATGAAACTTGCTTCTTATGCCCAGAAAGAAGTTTCTCTTTTTTGATTGGCATATTGGAGATAGTACACAAATCTCGATCGACAATAAACGAAACATCAAACGTCGCCTTCATCACTGGCTCATCAAAACAAGGAAACGCTGCGCGAGCATTCGCTGCTTCAAATTGCGAGCTCAACAGATCCATCTTTTTTCCATCTTGATCATACGAACTGCGATAGAAACCATACATTCCTGTATTGTGAACACCGCAATAAGTAATATGCAACTGCACTTTTCCACTCACTGACTTTGCAAACGTCAAAATGAGTTCTTCTCGCGTTACATTAAACCTCATTTTTGCCGCAAGAGAACCAGCTTTCAATCGAATTTCTGCACTATCAATCTTTAACTCCCGAGAATTGAGTTTAATTGTTTTTGTCGGCTTGGCAATAGAAATAACGATAAAAGCCGTCCCTTTAAATGTAAATGTCTTGAAATCTGGCTCAAAGAGCAGATCATAGTGCGAAGGCACAACATTTGTTCCTAACGTCTGAGTCGGTTTCGTCTTCACAAGGAAATGCTATTTTAAAGGTTAATAAAGATTACGGAATTTTACGGAATTAAACCAAGACAAAAGCTTAATATACTTTCTAAAACTATTCTTGAAACATGGATTGGCGGTCATGGTTTCCTCAAAAAGAGAAGTACGATATAGATGGACGAGAGGTTTTGGTTATCAATAAAACTAGTACTGATTTCTCTCAACTGCGTGACGTTATTTTATTGGTTTGTAAAACAGAAAAGATGGCGCAGCATTTTCCCAAGCTGACGTTTGTGATCAAACCCCATGAGAATTTGGATATTTTTGGCTGGACCATGGCTGGTGATTTGATCGAACACAAAGCGATTATTTATCTTAACAGCATCATTGCACAAAAAAAAGAAGAAAAAAATTATTGGAGAAGTAATATCGCCCACGAGTTAACTCATCTCTTTCATGACTCCCAAACTCACGTAATTCAACATAACTTCAACACCGTGCAACGATTATTAACAGCGACGTCCAAATATAAATATGATGATGCTATAGTCCGCGAACTCTTACTTGGCTTTACCAGAAAGATCTTTACCGAGGGGGTTGCGTTCTATTACGAAACTTACACAGCTGGAGAAACTATTTCTTTTAACAAAGCCTCATTTGAAAAGAACTATGATTACTCTCAAAAGAGAATCAAGATTGTGATGTTGGGAATTTCGGCTGTTATTGAGAACTACCATCATAAGAAAGCAGCAAGAGAATTAATTGCGGCTCTTAAAAAGCAATTACACATAGAACAATATATCGCGGGCTTTTATTTAGTTTACGCTATTCTTTATGTCGATCACAATACCACGTTCGAAGATATTCTTCTACTCCAACCATTTGAATTCATCAAGAAATATGAACAATGCATGAACCTAAAAGGTTTGCAGCCAGTCATCTCGGCCACCAGTGGCGATGGTATCTTTGATTACAAAAAAGTGCTGGCGACTCTTACCGCCGCAGCGAAGAAATGAGAAGAATAAAATTCCTCCTCAATAACAGAAAAATAAACAGATTTAAATAACTTCATTCCTTCCTATTCACAAAAGAGGTTATTAAATGCAAGAATTTGACGTAATCGTCATCGGCGCTGGTTCGGGATTAGATGTCGCCGCCGGAGCAGCTGATGCCGGCTTAAAGGTAGCAATTGTCGAAGACGGCCCACTCGGCGGAACCTGCTTAAATCGCGGCTGTATTCCTTCCAAGATCATTATTAAAACTGCCGAAGTCGCAGATCTAATCCATCGCGCTCCTGAATTTAGCCTCAAAGCTTCTCTGCAAAAGATTGATCTCAAAAAAATAACAACCCGTGCCAGTTCGTTGGTCGATGCTGATGCCCGAGATATTGAACAAGGAGTAACCGCAACAAAGAATCAAACATTATTCAAAGGCAGAGGAAAATTCATCGCCCCATACACTATCGAAGTTAACGGCGAGCAAATTACAGCCAAGAAAATCGTCATCGCCGCCGGCGCCAGACCAACTATTCCCCCCATTTTGGGATTAGAAAAAGTTCCCTTTCTGACCAGTACCAAAGCACTGCGTTTAACAAAACTCCCAAAAAGTATGATCATCATCGGCGGCGGATATATTGCCGCGGAACTAGGCTATTTCTATGCTGCATTGGGAACAAAAGTAACCATCCTCCAACGCAACAAATTGTTGATTCCTCGAGAAGATGTTGATGTCGCCACAACCTTCACAGAACTCTGGAAAGATAAAGGGGATCTCTTTGTTAATACAGAAATAATTAATGTTACACAGAGAAAAAACATCTGTAGAGTAACGTTCAAGTCAAATAACCAGACCAAAACGATCAGCGTCGAGAAATTATTGATCGCCACCGGTGTAACACCCAACAGCGACACTCTTGATGTGGAGAAAAGTGGTGTGCAAATAACCGATCGGGGTTTTATTAAAGTCAATAAGTATATGGAAACGTCAATGAAAAATATCTGGGCGCTCGGTGATATTGCCGGAATTTACATGCTTAAACACAGTGCCAATCAGGAAGCAGAATATGTTCTCGAGGCAATTCTCAAAAAGAAAAGATCAGTTCTTCCAACGAAGGCGATTGATTATTATCCCATGCCTCATGCCATCTTCAGTAATCCGCAAATTGCAGGTGTTGGATTAACTGAACAACAAGCGCAACAACAGCAGCAGAATTATGTTGTTGGGAAATACGAATACAGAATGACAGGCATGGGCGCGGCACTCGTAGAGAAAAATGGTTTCGTCAAGTTTATTGTTGACAAAAAAACGAAAGAAATTCTCGGCTGCCATATTCTTGGACCAGAAGCATCAACACTCATTCACGAAGTTTGTGTCGCGATGAAAGCTGATCGTAAGAAGGCATTAGATATTATTAGAAATACTATTCATATTCACCCGGCGTTATCGGAGGTAGTGCAGAGGGCGGCATGGAAAGTGCCGGTGTAGGATATGATCATGAGAAAACAAGCTCATTTCTGTGCAAAAGAAAGAGACTTTATTTTTGCATCAAAAAGAAAAGTTACAAATGGATCCTCTACAACAAAGATCAAACAAAGGTTCTCGGTACGTTTAGGACGAAGAAAGATGCTCTCCATCGAGAGAGACAAATTATATATTTTAAGAACAAAGATCAAGAATCATTCACAATCCCTATTTAACCGGACCAAACGTTTCCATTTGTGGATCAGCCCAGAGTTGATATCCCTTCTTTACGAGTTCCTCTTCTAACTGACGATATGATGTCTGGGATCCTTGGATCACATATATCAGTCTATTTACCCCATCCCGATCAAGAGAAATAGCTTCCTCTTTAGCAGAAAAACCATAGCCCTTCAACAACCCTGATAATTCTTTTTTGTCCGTTTCTTCGGGAACTTCCAACATCAAACTTAAGTCATTTTTCATTTCACTCCCCCTCCTTACACTTACAATTTCGTATCCCCTTCCCACATCGACTGCAAATCACACACAGCGGACAGTGCGATAATTTTGCCATCACAAACGCCGCATAGCCGCAAGTCGGACAGACAAATCCTTCTTTCTTCAACATTTTTTTAGTTCCATCTTTTGAGTACTTCTGATTAGACGAAGACTTCCACATCTTTACTGTTTTTTGTTTTGCCATTGTTTCATCCTCACCGCTTCCCGCACTGCCGTCATAATATCATCTGCCGTCAAATGAAATGCTTTAAACAACTCGCCTGGATTGCCACTTTCACCAAAATGATCTTGCACACCAACCCGCTTCACCGGCACGGGATAATGCTCACTAATGAACTCTGCAACCGCCCCGCCCAGACCACCAAACCATTGGTGTTCTTCTGCCGTCACGATACAGCCAGTTTTCTGCGCTGCTAATAACAATGTCTTTCCATCCAATGGTTTAACCGTATGACAATTTAAAACTTGGCAATCAATTTCTTTCTCTAATCTTTTAGCCGCAACGAGCGCCTCATAGAGTAGCGGACCGTTAGCAATAATCGTACAACTTCGACCATTACGAAACTCTTCCATTCGCCCGATTTGAAAAGGTGTTTTAACTGTTGTATAGGATGGATAAGATGCTCGACCAAAACGAATATACACCGGACCGGGATGTTCAGCCGCCGCAATTGTTGCTTTTTCACATTCCACATCGTCGCAGGGCACAAGAACCGTCATCCCCGGTTGAATACGCATCAGTGCCACATCTTCTAATTGCTGGTGTGTCGCACCATCTGGACCAACACTAATTCCTGCGTGCGCCCCGCCAATCTTCACGTTAATTTCTTTTCCAGGTTGACTTCTCCAATTGTTATAACTAATCGTCGTGCGAATCTGTTCGTTGTTTCTGCCCGGTGAAAAAGCAGCATAAGACGACATGAAAACTACCTTGCCCGCGGCTGACATTCCCGATGCCAGAGAAGCCATATTTTGTTCCGCCACCCCTACTTCCACAAAACGTGCAGGAAATTTTTCTTTGAACCACAGACTACGCGTTGATTCTGTCAAATCGGCGCAGAGAACAACGACGTTAGGATTCTTCTCGCCAGCCTTGACTAAGCCTTTTCCATAGCCATCACGCGTGTTTACTCGTTTAACATCCTTCGCGTACAACGCATCAATCAAATATGCTTTTGGATTTATTCCCATAGTATTCCGCTTCTCTTTTCTTCAGTTTCGCAATTTAGTCTCTTCCTTTGTTAATCTTCTCACGCCACACTTTTAATTCCTGCAGCGCAACTTTTCCTTGTTCTTCTGTCGGCGGTTTGCCGTGCCATTCATAATTATTCTCCATAAATGAAACTCCTTTTCCCGGTGTATTATGAGCCAAAATCAACGTCGGTCTCTCCGTAATTGCTCTTGCTTCGTTACAGGCATCAATCACCGCTTTAACATTATTCCCATCAATTTCCAAAACATGCCAATTAAACGCCCGATACTTATCAGCCAATGGCTCGAGCGGCATGATCTCTTCTGTCGTTCCATCAATCTGAATATTATTACGATCGAGAATCGCCGTGAGATTGGATAACTTATTTTTACCAGCAAACATCGCCGCTTCCCACGTCTGCCCCGCCTCTTGTTCGCCATCACTCATCATACAATACACACGATTCTTTTTGTTATCCATTCGAAAAACATAAGCCATTCCCGCGGCTTGACTCAAACCAGAACCGAGTGGACCAGATGTTGTTTCTAAACCAGGCAATGCTGAACGATGGGGATGCCCTTGCAATCGTGTACCGAAACGACGCAACGTTTTTAATTCTGTACGGGGAAAATAACCCGCATTCGCCATCGTCGCATAAAGACCGGGGCAAATATGACCATTTGAAAGAACAAAGCGATCACGCCCTTCCCAGAACGGATATTTTGGATTATGCGCCAGAATATTGTAATAGAGCGCCGTGAACACATCGGCCATTCCCAAAGGCCCAGCTGAATGACCAGAATCTGCTGCAACCAGCGAAATGATAATATCTTGTCTAATCTGATTAGCCAGAAGTTTTAGTCTCTTAATGTTCGCAACCTTAGAGATTGGCTTAATAACAATCATAATTCCTCTTTTTTAATGATTATACTCCGAAAATTAATAAATGTTTCTTTATTGTGTAAGTAATATGTCGGGTGGAAAAATAAAGGCAAGACCAATGCGTGCGGGTGAGGCACGACGATCATACGAGTAATTAATAGGCGATTTTCTTCGAGTACATAGCAAATATCCGGCAAATTGA